>Ga0081538_10000002_pt2 | contig 152234 bp, 157 predicted proteins | sample TabmetS5T2R1_FD_71022 | JGI IMG/M metagenome (GOLD analysis project Ga0081538, IMG submission 71022) | Tabebuia heterophylla rhizosphere microbial communities from the University of Puerto Rico - S5T2R1 | ecosystem: Host-associated > Plants > Roots > Rhizosphere ... | reverse complement strand
CTTAACCCGCGCCCCCTCCTGGGCCCCGCGGGGGGCGCCCCCCTCGCTTTCCGCGGGGGCCCCGCCGCCGCCCAGCCGGCCGCCCTCCACAATCAGGTACGGCTCGCGGATGGGGCGGTCCTCGAAGAAGCACTCCAGGATCTCCCGCGTGCCCGCCGCGTAGCGCGCCTGCGCGGAGAGGCTGGAGCCCGAGATGTGCGGGGTCATGCCGTGGTAGGGCATCGTCCGCCACGGGTGGTCTTTCGGCGCGGGCTGCGGGAACCACACGTCGCCCGCGTACCCCGCGAGCTGTCCCGACTCGAGGCCGCGCACGATCGCGTCGCGATCGCAGATCTTGCCGCGCGCGGTATTGACGATGTAGGCGCCGCGCTTCATGCGCCCGATCATCGCGTCGTCGAACAGACCCTCGGTCTCGGGGTGGAGCGGGGCGTTGATCGTCACCACGTCGCAGTGGGGCACCATGTCCTCGGTCGACTCGTGGAAGGTCACGCCGAGCTCATCCTCGACCTCGGACGGGAGCCGGTGGCGGTCGGTGTAGTGCAGGCCCACGTCGAACGGCTTCAGCCGCCGCAGCACCGCGGAGCCGATCCGGCCGGCGGCCACGGTACCGACCTGCATCCCCTCGACGTCGTAGGACCGCGAGACGCAGTCGGCGATGTTCCAGCCACCGTCGATCACCCACTGGTAGGAGGGGATGTAGTTGCGGACCAGCGACAGGATCATCATCACGACGTGCTCGGAGACGCTGATCGAGTTGCAGTACGTGACCTCGGCGACCGTCATCCCGGCGTCCATTGCCGCCTGAAGGTCGACGTGATCGGAGCCGATCCCCGCGGTGATCGCGAGCTTCAGGTTCGGGGCCTTCTCGATCCGCTCCCGCGTCAGGTAGGCGGGCCAGAACGGCTGCGAGATCACGACGTCAGCCTCCGGCAGGCGCTGCTCGAACTCGGAGTCCGGCCCGTCCTTGTCCGAGGTGACGATCAGGGCATGGCCCGCGTCCTCGAGGAACTTGCGCAGCCCGAGCTCTCCGGACACGCATCCCAGCAGCTCGCCCGGGGTGAAGTCGATCGACTCCGGGGTCGGGGTCGTCTGGCCGTCGGGGTACTTATCGATCTTGGGGATCTCGTCGCGCGGGTAGTCCGGCGGGTACCCGTCGACGGGATCCTCGTAGAGGACACAGACGATCGTCGCCATCGATCTAACCTCCGTTGAGTGGGATGTGCACCCGCATATCCCTCCCGCGGCGGACTATATCCAGGATCTGAACAAAAAGGTACATCGGCCCGCCGGCCCGCCGAGGCGTTCATCCGGTCGCGATCAGCGCCACTCCGGCGAGCGCGACGGTGACCCCGGCCGTCTGAACCGGGATCAGCCTCTCTCCCAGCATCGCCCGGGCGAGCAGCACGGTCCCGACCGGATACAGGGACGCGAGCACCGACACCACGCTCAGCAGCCCGGTCTCGGCGCCGAACGTGAAGCACGCGTTCGCGCCGACGTCGAGCAGGCCGATGAGGGCGAGCGATGGGAGGACCGCCGGGGCGGCACCGAGCCGCGGCCGCAGCGTGAGCAGCACGACGACCAGCACGACGCCGGCGCTGGTGCGCGCCGCGAGCAGCGCCCAGAACGGCTCCACATCGCTCACCGCTTCATCCATGGCGACGTAGAAGCCGCTGAACCCGAGAGCTGCCAGGGCCGCAAGCGGGAGAGCGTCCCTTGGCGACCCACCGTCCTGCCGGGAGTCCGGGCTGCGGGTGGCGAGCGTCACGCCGAGCAGCGCCGCCACCATTCCGATCACGACGAGGACACCGGGGCGCTCCCCGCTCGCGACCCCGAAGACCACCGGAATGGCCGCCGCCCCGCTCGCCGAGATCGGCGAGATCACGCTCATCGTGCCAATCGCGAGCGCCCGGTAGAGCGCCGCGATTCCTGCGAGCTGGGACGCGCCGGCGAGGACGGCGGGCACGAGGTCGACGAAAGCGGGCGACTCGAGATCCCCGGCCGCGACCACGATCGCGATCGCGGCCAGGCCGGTGAGCTGGCTCACCAGCAACACCACCGCCAGCGTCAGCCGCCTGGTGCGAAGGCCCCCCAGGAAGTCGGCGAGGCCCCAGCACAGAGCGGTGCCGATCCCTAGCGCGACCGCGACCACTGAGTGCTGTCAGTCCGCGGGCGAGATCTGCTCGGGCTCGGAGGACGCGAGCCCGCGCATCACGTGCAGGGCGAGTCGCCCCGGGGCGAAGACGCTGATCCCGTGCTGTACCGCGTCGCCGGAGGCGAGGTGAATCGTGTCGGCGAGCTCGAGCACGGCGATCGGCGGCCGCACGGCGAGCGCCTCAGCCAGCGGATCGGCCTTGTCGAGGAGTCGGGGCATGACGTCCGTGCGAGCGAACGCGACCGGGACGTCCCGATCGATGAGCACGTCGAGCACCATGTTCCCGCGGCCGAGCGCCTGCTGGAGCTCGTCGGTCGGGGGAAGATCGAGCTCGGGATGCAGCCAGTCCTGCATGTGCGCGGCCGGGCGTCCGTCCGCCACCAGGATTCGCGCGACAAAAGGCACCTCGGTCCCGGGCTCCAACCCGAGCTCACCGGCCACGTTCTCGCCGACCCCGTCTGTGGAGATGCTCATGTCGCTGACCGAGAGGTCGAGGCCCTGGCGCGAGGCGAGCAGCGAGTACGACTCGAGCCGCTCGAGCCCGGCGCTGAACGAGCTCTCCCCCGCCACGCGGCCGACGTAGGTGCCGCTTCCCTGCCGGCGGACGATCTCGCCTGTGCGCTCGAGGCGCTCCAGAGCGACCCGGAGGGTGCCGCGGGAGACGCCAAGCATTCCCGCGAGGTCGTGCTCGGGCGGCAACCGGTCGCCAGGGCGGTGGCGCCCGGGAGCGAACCAGCGTCGGAGGGCCTGCTCGGCCTCGTCGACGAGCGTGGGCCTGCGGTCGACCGTCGCCTTGGCCATCGCCGAATCGTATGCTGCTCGCTGCCCACGGTCGAGCGAGTGGCTCCGAGCGATTAGTTTCGCGCGGCTGGGCAGTCTAAGGAGCTCGAGCATGGCAACGGTCGTTGCAGAGATGACGATGTCGCTGTGATCGGGCCGCAAGATCCCGTTCGCCCGCGCCGTCCCCGGCAGGGAAGCGGCGGTACCCTGGGTATTGAGGTGTTGCATGGCTAGAGCGATTTGGAGTGGATCAATCAGCTTCGGGCTCCTGAACGTGCCCGTGAAGCTCTACAGCGCCGTCTCCAAGCAGACGATCCGGTTCCGGGAGCTGCGCGAGGGCGACGGCTCGCGGATCAAGCACAAGCGCGTCTCCGAGGACGACGGCGAGGAGGTCCCGTACGAGAAGATCGTCAAGGGGTACGAGGTCACGCCCGACCAGTTCGTGGTAATCACCCGCGACGAGCTCGAGGAGATCGACCCCAAGAAGACGCGCGCGGTCGAGATCAAGGACTTCGTCGACCTCGACGACATCGACCCGATCTACTTCGAGAATCCCTACTACCTCGGCCCGGACAAGGGCGCTGAGAAGGCCTACGCGCTGCTCGCGCAGGCGATGCGCGAGGAGCGCAAGGTCGCGATCGCGCGCTTCGTGCTCCGCAACAAGGAACACCTCGCCGCGATACGCCCGATGGAGGGGGTCCTCACCTTGACCACGATGCGGTTCGCCGACGAGGTCGTGCCCCCGGACCAGCTCGACGGCGTCGAGCTCGGCAACGGCCAGAAGCTCGATAAGCGCGAGGTCGAGATGGCCAAGGAGCTGATCGACTCGCTGAGCGGAGATTTCGAGCCGGACAAGTACCGCGACGAGTACCGCGAGGAGCTGCTGGCCCTGATCGAGCGCAAGGCGCAGGGCGAGGAGATCGTTGCGCAGCCGAGCGAGGAGCTCAAGCCGACAAAGGCACCCGACCTGATGGCCGCTCTCGAGGATAGCCTCGCAAGTGTTCGCGGCGAGGAGCTGGCGGGCGCCGAAGACGGCGCGGACGGAAAGAAGGCAGCCAAGCCCTCGACCTCGCGCTCCAGGAGCTCCGGCTCGAAGTCGAAGTCGAGCTCGAAGTCGAAGGGGAAGAGCTCCTCGAAGAAGTCCGGCTCCGGCGGACGACGCAAGACCGCCGCGAAGTCGCGCTCGTAGCTCGTCGAGGAGGGCTGCTGGATCGCAGCCGGGCCCGTGGCCCGTGCACAATGTGCGGGATGGCCAGGGCGCAACAGGTCGAGGTCGACGGGCGGGAGCTCTCGATCACGAACCTGGACAAGGTCATGCACCCATCGACCGGGTTCACCAAAGGCGAGGTGATCGACTACTACGCGCGGATCGCCCCGACGATCATCCCGCACCTGCGCGGCCGACCGCTGACGCTGAAGCGCTATCCGGAGGGCGCCGAGGCGGGCCACTTCTTCGAGAAGCGGTGCCCGAAGCATCGCCCCGAGTGGGTGGCGACCGCCTCGATCTGGAGCGAGCGCGAGGACGGCGAGATCGAGTTTTGCGTCTGCAACGACAAGCCGACCCTCGTGTGGATGGCGCAGCTCGCCGCGCTCGAGCTGCACCCCTCGCTCTCGCGCGCGAGGCACATGGAGCGCCCGACCGTGCTCGCGTTCGACCTAGATCCCGGCGAGCCCGCGAGCGTGATCGACTGCGCGCGCGTCGCGCTGCGCGTGCGCGGCCTGTTCGGCGAGCTCGGCGTCGAGTGCCTTCCCAAGACCTCGGGAGGCAAGGGACTCCAGGTCTACGTCCCGCTCAACGGCAGGACCACCTATACGACAACGAAGCCGTACGCGCACGCCGTCGCCCAGCTCCTCGAGCGGATGCATCCCGACGAGATCGTCTCGCGGATGACGAAGAAGCTGCGCAAGGGAAAGGTGTTCGTCGACTGGAGCCAGAACACCGAGAGCAAGACCACCGTCGCCGTGTACTCGCTTCGCGCGCGCGAGCGGCCGACCGTCTCCACGCCGCTCGAGTGGGACGAGGTCGAGGCCGCGGCCGAGTCAGGCGATCCCGAGCCGATCCGGTTCGAGGCAGCGCAGGTCATCGAGCGCGTCGAGGAGCGCGGCGATCTGTTCGCGCCGGTGCTCGAGCTCAAGCAGCGCCTGCCCGGCTTGAAGGCGCTTCAGAAAGCTTGAGCAGGACGCTCAGGTGATCGGGATCGCCTCGCGCGGTCGCGCCGACCCGCGCACCGCCCGGACGGCGACCGCGAGACGGCGAACGCCCTCGCGCAGCTCGTTGGGTGCCAGGTACGCGAACGAGACCCGCATGAACGTCCCGCGGGGGCGCTCCGGCATCGCCGCGCCGCCCGGAAGGAAGCTGGTGCCCTGGCGGACCGCCTCGGCGTACAGGTCGCGCTCGTCGAGCGGGTCGCGCAGAGCCAGCCACGCGTGGGCGCCGCCGAGCGGGCGTTCCCACGTCGCGAGCCCCTCGAGGTGCTCGTCGAGCGCGGCGAGCAGCGCGTCGCGGCGCTCGCGATGGAACTCGATCGCTCCCGGGAGATGCTCCTCGTAGGAGCCTTCGGCGAGGAACCGGGCCCCGATCAGCTGCGTGAGCGTGCCGCTGGCCATGTCATCGTTGCGCTTCTCGCGCACGATCCGGTCCATCACGGGGCCCGTGGCGGCGGCCCAGCCCAGCCGCAGACCCGGCGCGACGTTCTTCGAGAACGAGTCCACGTAGATCACGTGCTGTGGCGCCATCGCCCGGAGCGGCGGGAGCGCCTCGCCCTCGAGCCGGAGGTCTCCGTAGATCGCGTCCTCGAGGATGAAGAAGCCGTGGCGTTGGGCGAGCTCGCATAGGCGCTTCCGCCGCTCCGGCGCGAGGTCGCGCCCGCTGGGGTTCTGGAGCCGAGGCTGAACGACGAGCAGCCGGATCTCGTGGCGGCGCAGGAGCTGCTCGAGGGCATCGATGTCGAGCCCGTCCGCGTCCACGGGCACGGACAGCACCCTCGCCCCCGCGTTTCGGGGTGCCTCGATTCCCCCGATGAACGACGGCGACTCGCACGCGGCCACGTCACCCGGCCGCAGCACTGCGCGGGTGGCGAGCGTGAGCGCCTGGTCGGCGCCGGTCGTGACGACGATCTCGTCGGGTCGATCGTCGGTACCGCGGCGACGACCGAGGCTCGACAGCTCCTCCCGCAGCTCCGACATGCCCTCGATGTCGGCGTACTGCAGGGCGCGCGCGCCCTCGTCTCGAAGAACCGCCGCAGCGAGATCGGCGATCCGCTCGATCGGGAACAGGTCGGGCGAGGGATGCCCGACCATCAATGGGATCAGCTCGTCCGACCCGGCGTGGCGGAACATCTCGGCCAGGATCCCGTCGCCGTAGGTCTCGACCTCGTCCGGCAGCGCGTACGTCTGCCACGCGGTCCCGTGGTCCGTTCGGGGCGCAGCCGCCGGCGCGGCGATGGTCGAGCGCACGAACGTCCCGCTCCCGACGCGCCCGGTGACCAATCCCATGTCGGCGAGGCGCCTATACGCGCGAGCCGCGGTCAGGTGGTTGACGCCGGCGAGCTCGGCGAGCTCGCGGGTCGGCGGAAGCTTCTCGCCCGGGGCGAGCTCACCCGAATCGATGGCATCTGAGAACGCGCCGACGATCTGGCTCGTCACCGACTCGGGCGACCCGCGGTCTATGTCCGACAATCGCTTTTTGTATGACATTGACAATCTCTAGACATCATCTATCGTGGGATTGCAGTACTTCAATCCAACCCTGACAGTCGTACACAGGCTACAGGAGGCGCACGAGATGTCAAACGCCGGCACACATCGATTCCGAAACGACCTACCCACGCGCGAGCAGCCGATCACGATCCGCGACGCGGTCCCGGCCGATCGCGGCGAGCTGCGGCGACTGGCCGAGCTCGACTCGGCCCTCCCATTCGCTGCCGGGGACCCCGAGTTTCGCGAGCGAAGCTCGGGAGTGATTTTCGTGGGCGAGTTGGATGGCGAGGTGCAGGCGGCCTACTCCGTCGACGAGTGCCGGGCCATCGCGAACCCGTTCAAGCGCACCGCCGAGCTCGTGGAGCTGGTCGAGCTCCACGCCCGGCAGGCCAACGGGGGACGAAAGCGCACGCGCCGGCGCTCGGTCGCGCCTCAGCCGCCGGGCTTCGGGATCAGGCTGTTCCCGCCGCGGCGCCGCGCGGCGTAGCGTCCTACGCGCCGAGCGCCTGGCGGACGACCGGTCGACGCGCGGCCGCGGTCTCGTCCAGGCGCCGAACCGGTGTGCTGTACGGAGCCTGCTTGAGCAGCTCGGGATCCCGCTCGGCCTCGGCGAGTATCTCCTCGATTGCGTCGGCGAACGCGCCGAGCGACTCTCGGGTCTCGGTCTCGGTCGGCTCGACCATCATCGACTCCTCGACAAGCAGCGGGAAGTAGATCGTCGGAGGATGGAACCCGAAGTCGAGCAGCCGCTTCGCGATGTCGAGCGTCGTCACCTCGAGCTCCCGCTTCGCAGGGCGCCCGCTGAGCACGAACTCGTGCATGCAGCGGCGCTCGAACGCGGGCGGCAGGTATTTCGCCGCCCGGCCCTCGCGTAGCCGGGCGAGCAGATAGTTGGCGTTCAGGACGGCGGTCTCCGAGGCCTCGGCGAGCCCGTCGCCGCCGAGGCTGAGGATGTAGGCGTAGGCACGTACGAACACGCCGAAGTTGCCCTGGAACCCGCGCAACCGGCCGATCGACTTCGGGCGCTCGTGGTCGAGGTCGTAGATCGGCGAGCTGCCGTTCCCGGGGTCGCGGCGGGCGACGCGCGGGACGGGGAGATACGGCTCGATTCGATCCGAGACCGCGATCGGCCCGGAGCCCGGACCGCCGCCGCCGTGGGGCTGGGAGAACGACTTATGGAGGTTGACGTGGACGATGTCGAACCCCATATCGCCCGGCCTCGAGTGTCCCATGATCGCGTTCAGGTTCGCCCCGTCGTAGTACAACGTCCCGCCCGCCTCGTGCACTACCGAGGCGATCTCGGTGATGTTCTCGTCGAACAGCCCTAGTGTGTTCGGGTTAGTGAGCATCATGCAGGCGATCTCGTCGGTGACCTTGGAGCGCAGATCGGCGACGTCCACCCCACCGCGCTCGTCGGTCGCGACCTTCACCAGCTGATACCCGGCCATCGTCACCGACGCGGGGTTGGTGCCGTGGGCGGTGTCCGGGGTCAGCACGGTCGTTCGCCGCTCGCCGCGATCGGCGTGGTAGGCGCGGGTCAGCAGCAATCCGGCCAGCTCGCCGTGGGCGCCCGCCGACGGCTGCAGCGAGACGTGTGGCAGGCCACACAGCTCCGCGAGCGCCTCCCCGAGCAGCCACATCAGCTCGAGGGCGCCCTGGGCTCGCTTGGGATCCTGGGCCGGATGCAGGCGAGCGTGGCCGGGAAGCCCCGCGACGCGCTCGTTGAGTCGAGGGTTGTGCTTCATCGTGCACGACCCGAGCGGGTAGAGCCCGGTGTCGAGGTCATAGTTGCGCCGCGAGATGCGGTTGTAATGCCGGACGATCTCGGGCTCGGAGACCTCGGGCAGCTCGGCGGGTCGCTCCCGCCGCAGGTGGGCGGGGATCAGTTCGTCGAGCGGCCGCTCCGGGACGTCGACCGGCGGGAGCGTCGCCGCGCGGCGGCCCGGGCGGGACCGCTCGAAGATCGTCACCGCCCGGTCCTTCTGCATCGGCGTCTCGGTGATCGAATGATCGCTCACGAACGGACCACCTCCGGGGTCCGGGGTTTCGGCGTTCGCGAGTCGGCAACCGCCCGGCCGAGCGCGCCGGCGAGCCGGTCGATGTCGCCTCTGGTGCGCCGTTCGGTGATCGCCACAAGCAGCCCGTCTTCGTGCTCGGGGTAGTCGCGGCCGAGCGGATACCCGGCGGCGATCCCCTCCGCAGCGCATCGATCGAGCACCTCGGCGACCGGCACGGCGAGGCGGAGGCCGAACTCGCGCACGACCGGTGCGCTGTGGATCAGCCCGACCCCCTCGATCGCCGACAGCCGGTCGCGCGCGTATGCGGTCCGCTGGGCGAGCAGCTCGCCGAGCTCGACGAGCCCCTGTTTCCCGAGCCAGCTCAGGTAGACGATCCCCCCGAGCGCGTTGAGCGCCTGCGAGGTGCAGATGTTGTGGGTCGCTCTCTCGCGCCGGATGTGCTGCTCGCGGGTCTGGAGCGCGAGCACGTAGCCGCGACGCCCCTCGACGTCGGTCGTCTCGCCGGCGATCCGGCCCGGCATCCGGCGCAGGTGCTCGTCGGTGCCACAGAAGAACCCGAACGAGGGCCCACCGAAGTCGAGCCGTCCGCCGAGCGGCTGGCCCTCGCCGAGCGCGATGTCGGCGCCGAGCTCACCGGGTGGCCTCAGCACGCCCAGCGTCATCGGGTCGACCGAGACGACGACAAGCGCGCCGGCGTCCTTCGCCCTCACGGCGAGCGTCGCGACGTCCTCGATCGCGCCGAGGAAGTTCGGCGTCTGGAGGAAGACCGCCGCCGTGTCCCCGTCCAGCGCCTCCGCGAGCCCGGCGGGATCGGTGACGCCGCCGTCGAGGCCAACTTCGGCGATCTCGGTGCCGTACCCCTCCGAGTAGGTCGCGAGCGCCTCGCGGCTGTGCGGATGCAGCCCCCGCGAGCACACGAACCGTCGCCGTCCGGTGACCCCGGCCGCCAGATAGCCCGCCGCCGCGACCGACGAGGGCCCCTCGTAAAGCGAGGCGTTCGAGACCGGCAGCCCGGTGAGCTCGGACATCGCGGTCTGGAACTCGAACATTGCCTGTAGGTGGCCCTGCGAGACCTCCGGCTGGTACGGGGTGTACGGCGTGAGGAACTCGGAGCGCTGCGTGATCGCATCGACCAGCGCCGGGACGTAGTGGTCGTACATCCCGGCCCCGATGAAGCACAGCTCGTCCTCGGCGTGGGCGTTTCGCGACGCCAGCCGCGCGAGCACGTCGTAGACCTCGGTCTCCGCCATCGCGGGCGCTAGCCCGACCTCGCGGTCGAGCCGCACCTCGGCGGGGAGCTCGGCGAAGAGCTCGTCGACGGTGGACGCGCCGATCCGCGCGAGCATCTCGCGGCGGTCGGCGTCCGTGGCTGAGGTGTACCTAGTCATTCTCCTCGAGCAGCTTGCGATAGGCAGCTGCGTCCATCAAACCGTCGGCCTCGGACGGTTCCAACAGCTTCAACTTCGCGAGCCACCCCTTACCGTAGGGATCCTCGTTGATCGTTTCCGGGCTGTCGTCCACCGCCTGGTTGACCTCGGTGACCTCGCCCGACAGCGGCGCGTACACCTCGGAGACCGCCTTCACCGACTCGATTTCCGCGTACGGCTGGTCCTTCGTCACGTCGGTCCCCACGTCGGGAGGGTCGAAGAACACGACCTCGCCGAGCGCGTCCTGCGCGTACCAGGTGATCCCGAGGGTCGCTTCGTCGCCCTCGACCCGCGCCCAGTCGTGCTCAGGGTGGTACAGAAGCTCATCCGGGTAGCTCTCGTCGGCCAAGCTGTCTCCTTTCGGCGGTCCGGGCGCTCAGCTCCGGTCCGTCTTGTAGAGGGGCTTCTCCTCGACCCGCGCTGGTCTGCGCGTGCCGCGGACGTCGATCTCCAGCTCCGTGCCGGGCTCGTCGAGCTCGGCCGCAACGTAAGCCATCCCGATTCCGACCCCGAGCGAGGGCGAGTGGGTGCCGCTCGTCACCTCGCCGACCCGGTCTCGTCCCCGCATCACGGGGTTGCCGGGGCGCGGGACGCCGCGACCGGTGAACACGAACGGCGCCAGCCGCTCGCGCGGACCGCCGGCGCGCTCCCTCGCGACGGCGTGGGCGCCGATGAATCCGGTTTCCTCCTTGCAGCACCACCCGAGCCCGGCGGCGATCGGCGTGCGCTCGAGACCGAGATCGTTGCCGTACAGGGGAAAGCACGCCTCGAGCCGCAGCGTGTCGCGCGCGCCGAGTCCCGCCGGCACGGCACCGGCGGCGATCACCGCGTCCCACGCCGCCGGCGCATCGTCCGGCTCGAGCAGCAGTTCGATGCCATCCTCGCCCGTGTATCCGGTGCCGCACACGAGCGCCTCGACCCCCGCGACGCGCGCGGTAGCGCTGCGCATCCGCGGGGGAAGCTCTCGATCCGCGAGGTCCGCGAGAAGACCGCGGGCGGCGGGGCCCTGGACGGCGAGCATCGCGTAGGCCTCCCCGGCGTCTCGGACCTCGGCATCTAGGCCACCGGCGTGATCCGCGAACCACTCGAAGTCGCGCCCGCGATTGGCTGCATTGGTGACCGTCAGGTAGCGGTCCCGCTCGACGCGATAGCTGATTACGTCGTCGAGCACGCCGCCGTCCTCACGGCACAGGCAGGAGTACTGCGCTCCGCCGACGTCGATCGCCGCGACGTCGTTCGTCAGCAGGCGCTGGAGCAGCTCGGCGGCCTGCCGTCCAGCGGTTTCGATCTCGCCCATGTGGGAGACGTCGAAAGCCCCGGCGGACTCGCGCACGGCGAGGTGCTCCGGGCGCACACCCTCGTAGGAGACCGGCATCTCGAAGCCCGCGTACGGGACCACGCGAGCGCCGGCGCCGACGTGTGCGTCGTGGAGCGGTGTGCGCCTCAGAGCGGCGGTGGTGCTCACCCGCCCAGGCTAACGACTCATCGACCCCGCTCGATTGTTCCGCGCCGGCGCTCTATCTGCGGCGCAGGAAGGACGGAACGTCGATCTCGTCCTCGGAGACCTCGAGGTCGCGGCGCTCGCTGTCCCCGATCGAGAGCTCCGCGCGGCGGCGGCCGCGCCGTCTCACCTCGGCGGGTCGACGGGCGAGGAGCTCGAAGCCCTCGAATCCGGTCGCGATCACCGACACCCGGACCTCCTCGTGGATCGCGGGGTCTATCACGGCGCCGAAGATGATGTTCGCTCCCGAGTCGGCCTGCTGGACGACGAGGTCGGCCGCCTCGTGGACCTCGAACAGGCCGAGGTCGTCGCCGCCCGTCACGTTGATGAGCATCCCGGTGGCTCCCTCGATCTGCGACTCGAGCAGTGGCGAGGTGATCGCGATGCGCGCCGCCTCGCTGGCGCGATTCTCCCCCGTCGACTCGCCGATTCCCATCAGCGCGGACCCGGCGTCGCGCATGATCATCTCGACGTCCGCGAAGTCGAGGTTGATCAGGCCGGGCACCGTGATCAGGTCGGTGATCCCCTGGACTCCCTGACGCAAGATGTCGTCGGCCTTGCGGAATGCCTCGAGCACGCTCTCGCGCCGCTCGACGACCTGGAGCAGCTTCTCGTTCGGGACCACGAGCAACGTGTCGGCCTCGGCGCGCAGCTTCTCGATCCCGTCCTCGGCCTGCTGCATGCGTCTGCGTCCCTCGAACTCGAACGGCTTCGTCACCACGCCGACGGTCAGCGCGCCAACCTCCTCCTTCGCGATCTCGGCGATGATCGGCGCGGCACCGGTGCCCGTGCCGCCGCCCTCGCCGGCGGTGACGAAGACCATGTCGGCGCCCTTCAGCGCCTCCTTGATGTCGTCGCGCGACTCCGCGGCGGCGCCGGCCCCGATCTCGGGATTGCCACCCGCGCCAAGGCCTTTGGTGAGCTCGTGGCCGACGCCGAGCTTGATGTCGGCGTCGATCGCGAGCAGCGCCTGTGCGTCGGTGTTGACCGCGACGAACTCGACGCCCTTCAGCCCAGCGTCGACCATGCGGCTGATGGCGTTGTTGCCTCCGCCACCGACACCCACGACCTTGATAACTGCCAGGTACGACGATTCCATCTGACTCTCACGCTCCGGCTTCCGTGTCTTGAGCCCTGAAGTCGAAGTCCAGGGTTCCTGTCAACGATTCGCCTGCAAGCGACACGAAACTAGGGGAAAAGGGCGCGCCTGTCAACGCACCAATGGGGAAAGAGCGAGCACGATCTCTCAAGTACGCATTGAGAGTTCACTCATCCTCAGGGTGCACCTCAGGGTTCGATTCATGCGTGCCTGAGGCTGATTTTGCGGCGATTTTCGTTCCCCGCGCAGGCCCCGGGACACGCTCCGGACGATGACAGACCGCTTGCAGGTGTGCTTTATCTACGCGGCACCCGGCGCCAGAGTCGCCCCACCGACCGCGGGACGCTCCGGTGCGCGGACGTCGATATAGGTCAGCCCACCGAGCTTCGAGTCGGCGAGCACCCTCGACGCGGCCGCCCACTTCGCGTCGGCCTCCCTGGCGTCGCCGAATCGCAGCGCGATCGTGTCTTTGAGCTCCACCACGATGCCGTCGGCGTCCTTGGTCGAGCGATCGATCAGGGGGCGCAGCGGTTCCGGCGCCGCGCCGAGCACTCGCGCCTGCTCCAGTGCATCGCCCTCGACCCGCGTCGCCGCCGACTCCGGCTCGGCATCGAGGGCGGGCAGCTCCTGCCCGGCGGTGGACAGCCCCTTGAGGATCGTGCCGTCACCCGCCACCGGCAGGTCGCTCCCCTCGACGGCAACCAGCGCGACCGGTGCGCGCTCGCTCACCTCGATCGTGAGCCCGCTCGGCAAGCTCGCATCGGCGCTCACGGATCGAACGGTCGGATACGAGGCGACAGCCGCTGTGAGCTCGTCCACGCGCACGTGCAACGTGGTCATCCCCCGTGCGGCGTGCTCGAGGGCGGCCTGGATCTCCTCGCGATCGGACGAGCTCACACCCACGACCTTGACGTCGCGCACGGCGACCACCGAGGAATCGCGGAACCACAGCACGTACGCGGCCGCGAGCACAGCGAGGAGCGCGGTGACGGCGACGAGGCGACGAATCCAGACCCTGATCCGTGAGCGCCCGCGCTTGCGGGCGCCGCGTCGCGAACGCGAAGCTCTCCGCGGGAGCCCTCCCGCATGGGCAGCGCTTCGCGTCGACATCAGGAGAGCTCCCAGCTCTGAGGCCACTCGGCGTCGCCGAGCACCTGCACTTCGGGTTCGAGCGTTACACCGAAACGCTCGTGAACGCGTCGCCGGCCCTCCGCCATCAAGGCGAGGACGTCGGCCGTCGTCGCGTCGCCGGTGTTCTCGATGAAATTGGCGTGCACATCGGAGAATCGCGCCCCGCCCCGCCCGAGGCCGCGACATCCGGCCGCCTCGAGGAGCTGCCCGGCCGTGCGCCCCTCGGGACGTGGATCGCGGGGATTGGTGAAGGTCGAGCCGAACGTCTTGATCCCCGACGGCTGGGCCTCGCGGCGCTTGTCGCGCATGCCCGCCAGCGTCGCCTTGATCTCCGCGGGATCGCCCTCGACGAGCCGGAACGAGGCGCTCGAAACGACCTCCCCCGGGCCGAGGTCCGAGCGGCGGTAGCGGAGCCCGAGCTCGTCGGGGGTGCGGCACACCGACCCACGCGCCGTGCACACGTCGACCCACTCGAGCGTGCGCGCGAGCTCGCCGCCGTACGCGTTTGCGTTCATCTTCACGGCGCCGCCCACCGTGCCCGGGATGTTGACCCCGAACTCGAGCCCCGACAGCCCCCATCCGGCGGCCTTCGCTGACGCCGACGGCAGCCGGGTCCCGCCGCCACACAGCACTCGCACGCCGTCGCGCTCGATCGTCGCCAGCTCGCCGTCGAGCTTGATTGCAAGGCCGCGAAATCCATCGTCCGCCACCAGCAGGTTCGATCCCGAGCCGACCACTCCTACCCGAATCCCCTCGGCGTCCGCCCACTGCAGTAGCTCGAGCAGGCGCTCCTCGGTGCCCGCGCGGGCGAAGTGGTCGGCTGCGCCGCCAGTCCGGACGGTCGTCAGCCGCGCCATTGGATATCGAGACTCCACCGCCTCCGGAACGCTCATATCACTGGTGTTCGCGCTCGGCCCAAGATCAAATTCCCCCCCCGCCCCCCACCCTTGCAGAGCCTCGCGCTCACGGCCACTCCTTGACCAACGCGTCCGCGAGTTTGAAGATGTCACCGGCGCCGAGCGTCACGAGCATGTCCCCCTCCCGGAGCCGCGGTGCGAGCGCCTCGCGCGCGTGCTCGGAGTCGCGAAGCCACCACACGGGCCGGCCGCCCGCGCGGTCCGCGGTGGCCTCCGCGACGCTGAGCCCGCTGACGCCGGCGAGCTCGCCGACCGGCTCCTCGCGAGCCGGGTACACCTCGAGGACGCCGATCTCGTCGGCGGCGGCGAGCGCAGCTCCGAACCCATCGCCGAGCGCCTTGGTTCTCGAGTAGAGGTGCGGCTGGAACACGGCGACCAGCCGCCTTGGGTGCAGCTCTCGAAGCGCGGCGAGGGCCGCCGCGACCTCGGTCGGGTGATGCGCGTAGTCGTCGAAGATCACCGCGCCGTCGCGCTGCCCCTTGCGCTCCAGCCTCCGCGCCATCCCGGGGAAATCGGCGAGCGCCGCGGCGGCGACGTCGAGCGGCGGCTCCCCGATCAGCTCGATGGCGGCGAGCGCCGCGCGCGCGTTGAGCACGTTGTGCGCCCCGGGCACCGCCAGATGAAGCTCCGGCCCCGGCCCGTCGGAGTCGAACCGGACCACCCGCGCCCCGCCGCACAGGGCGTCGAGCTCGGGGTCGGCGAGCACCGCTTCGCCCGCGGCCGAGCCGCAAAAGCGCTCGAAGGCGTCGAGCAGCTCGGCTCGCGAGGACCAGTGCGAGTGATGGTCGAGCTCGACGTTGGTGACGACGGCGACCTCAGGGCGCAGCGCGAGGAAGCTCGCGTCGCTCTCGTCCGCCTCCGCGACGATCCACTCCCCCTTCCCCCAACCCGCGTTAGTGCGCGCGCCGTGCGCGCTCATGAGCTCGCCGCCGAGCAGGAACGAGGGGTCCGCGCCGGTCACGCGTAGGGCGTGGGCGATCATCCCAGCCGTCGTCGTCTTCCCGTGCGTGCCCGCCACGGCGACGAGCCTGCGCTCGGCGCACACCTGGGCGAGCAGCGCGCCGCGATGGAGGATCGGCTGCTTGCGATCCCGGGCGCGCGCCAGCTCGGGGTTGTCCTCGGCAATAGCCGTCGAGACGACGACCTCGGCATCCTCGGGGACCGCGTCAGCGTCGTGGCCCACGCGCGGTTCGACCCCCGCCGCCCGGAGGCGCTCCATGTAGGACGAGTCGGCCCGATCGCTCCCGCTGACCGTCGCCCCGAGCCTGTGCGCGACCAGCGCGAGGCCGCTCATCCCTGCCCCGCCGATGGCGATGAAGTGCAGCCGCCTGTTCTGCCACTCCGTCACAACACCACCTCGGTTCGCGCTCCGCGCACTATCAAATTCCCCGCCCCACACCTTTGCAAGCCTCGCGCTCGCAACAGTTCACCTCATCGGATCGCCGCGAGGATCTCGGCCGCGATTCGCTCGGCGGCGTCGGGGCGGGCGATCGATCTCGCGGCGGACGCCATCCGCACGAGCTCCCCCGGGGCGGCGAGCAGCGCGCTCGCGGTCTCGCGGAGCCTCGCCGGCTCCAGATCGGCGTCGGCGATCACCTCGGCAGCGCCCGCTTCCGCCATCCACGTGGCGTTGGCGAGCTGGTGGGCGGCGACCGCGTGCGGGTAGGGGACCAGGATCGAAGGCCGGCCCGCCGCGGCGAGCTCGAACACCGAGCCGCCCGAGCGCGCGACGACGAGGTCGCACGCGGCCAGGGAATCGCCGAGGTTCGGCTCGTACTCGATCAGCGTGTAGCGGTCCGGCGCCGCCTCTTCGAGACGCGCCACGGCCGCGGCGTAGTCGCGGCTCCCCGTGATGTGCAGGACGTGAAACTCGCGGTCGTCGAAGCCGCCGGTCGCGAACGCGTCGAGCGCAGCTTCGTTGATCGAGCGCGCTCCGAGGCTTCCGCCGAACACCAGCAGGCACCGGTCCGCGGCCGCGATCCCGAACCGGCGTCGCGCGGCATCGCGATCCGCGCGCAGCACGGCGGCCGGGACGGGGCGACCCGTGACGAGATAGCGCTCGCTGTCGCGGCCCGGGATCGGGAACGCCAGGCACACGCGGCGCGCGCCGCTGGCGAGAATCCGGTTCGCAAGTCCGAGCCGGCGATCGGCCTCGGCGAGGACAAGCGGGAGACGGGAGCCGAGCGCGGCGAGCCCCGCCGGGCCGGCCACGTAGCCGCCGCCGCCCATCACGGCGTCCGCACCCCGGCGGCGCAGCATGCGCCGCGCGGCCGGAACCGCCGCCGCCGCGAGCCCCAGCGCCCCGATCGCCCTGACCGGGTTCCGGCGCTCGAGCCCGCGCACGGACAAGAAGTCGATCTCGTAGCCGGCCCGCGGGACCAGGATCTCCTCGAGCCGATCCCTGGTGCCGAGGAATGAGACGCGGGCGCCGCTAGCGCGCAACGCGTCCGCGACGGCGAGCGCCGGGACGACGTGCCCGGCGGTCCCCCCCGCGGCTATGACGACGGTTGCCACCGGTTCGAGAGCTCCTCGACATCGTTCTCCGAATTGTGCTCGCCGGCGTTCGGCCGCCGTCCAGCACACGGAGTCTCGCACCGCGCGCGGCCGTCGGCCCTCGCGTGTGCATCGGCGCGGTGCCCCCCCGGGCGATGTTCAGCATCAGGCCGACGGCGGCCAGCAGCACGAGCAGGCTGCTGTTCCCATACGAGACGAACGGCAGCGGGACTCCCGTCAGCGGGGCGAGGCCCGTGACGGCGAACAGGTTCACGACCGCCTGCACGAGAACCAGCGCCGTCAGCCCGCTGGCGAGAAGCTTTCCGTACCGATCCTTCGCGCGCTGCGCGGTGCGGAATCCGGCGTACCCGAACAGCGCGAACAGGCCCACAAGGACGACGATCCCGAGCAGCCCGAGCTCCTCGCCGATCACCGCAGCGATCATGTCCGTGTGCGCCTCAGGCAAATAGAAAGCCTTCTGAACACTCTCGCCGAGCCCGACGCCAAACACCCCGCCTGACCCGAGCGCGATCGACGCCTGTGTTCCCTGAAAGCCGGAGCCGGCGGCGTCGGCGGACGGGTTGAGGAATCCGGTCAGCCGGTCCTGGCGGTACGGTTCGAGCACGATCGCGACGATCGCGACGATCGCGAGCAGGGCCGCGATCAGCATCAGGTGTCGCATCCGCACGCCGCCGGCGATCAACAGGGCCGTGACGGCGAACCCGGCGACGAGCGCGCTGCCCAGGTCCGGCTCGAGCACAATCAGCCCGCACGCGGCCGTGACGACGAGCAGGTAGGGCAGCATGGAGCGAATGTCGCGCACGAGGCGCGGACGGACCGCGATCAGGTGGGCGCCGTAAAGGATCAGCGCGAGCTTGGCGATCTCCGACGGCTGCACCTGGATCGGACCCATGCCGATCCACCGCTGCGCGCCGTTCGCCTCGATTCCCACGCCCGGGACCATGACGGCGACAAGCAGCACGAACGAGCCCGCAAGCACCAGCGGGGTGAGGGCCCGGGCGGGGCGCAGGCCGCGCACCGACAGCACCCGCATCGCGAGCAGTCCGAGGGCGCCGAACAGCACCGTGCGCTTGAGGTACTCCGCCCCGTCGCCGCCCTCCCCGAGGATCGAGGTCGTCGAGCTGGCGCTGAACACCATCACCGCCCCGAAGGCGAGCAGGCAGAGCGTCGCGGTGAGCAGCAGCGAGTACTCGACCGGCGGGCTCGCAGCGCGGGTGCGCTTTCGCACGCCGGCCCCCGGAGCCCGAACGCTATGTGCCGCGGACACCGTGCTCACTGCAGTCCCTTCACAAGTGCCCTGAAGTGATCGCCCCGCGCCTCGAAGTCGCGATAGGCGTCGAAGCTCGCGCACGCCGGCGCGAGCAGGACGACCTCGCCGGGGCCCGCGGCCGCGGCAGCGGCGCGGACGGCGTCCTCGAGCTCGCCGCTGCGATGGAGGGCAACGCTCGCCTCGCGGGCCGGCGCGAGGTCGCGATCGAGCCGCTCAGCGGCCTCGCCGATCAAATAGCACGCGACGCAGTGCTCCGACACCGGCTGCGCGAGCGCTTCGAAGCTCTCGCCCTTCAACGACCCGCCGAAGATCGCATGCACCCCGCGCTCGAACGAGCGCAGCGCCGCAGTCGCGGCCGCGACGTTGGTCGCCTTGGAGTCGTTGACGTATGTGACGCCGTCGATCTCCCCGAGCACTTCGAGACGGTGCGGAACGCCGGAGAAGCTCTCGAGGCCCTCGCGGACGGCGTAGGCGGGGACGCCCCTCGCGAGCGATGCTGCCGTGGCCGCCATCGCGTTCTCGACGTTGTGCCGCCCGAGCAGCGAGATCGAGCCGGCTTCCATCACCGGCTCGTCGCCCCAGAAGATGACCCCGCTTCGCAGCGAGACCGCGCAGTCGGGATCCGGCTCGGTGCAGAACGCGACCCGCCGAGCGCACCCTCCGAGGTCACGACCGCGGAGCGCCGGCTCGTTGGCGTTGTAGACGGCGACGTCGTCGCTCCCCTGGTGGGCGAAGATCCGCAGCTTCGCGCCGAGGTACTCGTCGAGTGTGGGGTGGCGGTCGCGGTGGTCCCGGGCCAGGTTCAGGAACACGGCGCACTCGGGCGCGAACGCGTCGGCGTCCTCGAGCTGGAAGCTCGAGCACTCGCAGACGACGGTCGCGTCGCGATCCACCGCGCCCGTGAGCGAAGCGAGCGGGGTGCCCACGTTTCCGGCGACAGCGGTGGGGAGCGCCGCGCGGCGGCGGATGTGGCTGATGAGCTCGGTGACCGTCGTCTTGCCGTTCGTCCCGGTGACGGCGATGAAGGTGTTGGGAACCATTCGCCAGGCGACCTCCAGCTCTCCGATCACGGCCCTGCCTCGTGCGCGCGCCGCAGCGACCACGGGCGTGTCGTTGGGGACCCCGGGGCTCTTGACCACACACCGGGCACGCTCGACCAAATCGACTCCGTCGACATCCAGATTGACTTCGACGCCCGTCCCTGCCAGCCCTTCCGCCTGCTCGGGATGGCGCGCGTCGCAGCCGAACACCTTCTCCCCGCGCTCGGCAAGCGCCTGGGCGACCGCGCTCCCCGAGCGGGCCAGGCCGACGACCAGAAACGGCCCCTCGGGCAGCGGCGGTCGCGGCTTCGGCGGCAGGGTGCTCACGGAGCTGGTTGCGCGCCCGCGGGGCTCATGCTTATAGACACGTCAGTTCCCGATTGAGTTCTGATACAGCGTGTATCCGATCCCCGAGCACACCGCGGCGACGATCCAGAACCGCAGCATGATCTTGGTCTCCGACCACGCCAGCAGCTCGAAGTGGTGGTGGATCGGCGCCATCAGCAGCACGCGGCGGCGGAAGAGCTTGAAGAGCAGCACCTGAAGCGCGACCGACAGCGCCTCGATCACGAAGATCCCGCCGAGGATGATCAGCAGGAGCTCGGTCTGCGTCATCACCGCGAGCGCGCCGATCGCGCCCCCGAGGCCGAGCGATCCCGTGTCGCCCATGAACACCGACGCAGGGAAGGCGTTGAACCACAGAAACCCGACTGACGCGCCGACGAGCGTCGCCGAGAGCACCGCGAGGCCCTCCTGGCCGTTGGTGATCGTGATCGCGGTGTAGGCAAGCAGGACGATCGCGCACGAGCCCGCGGCTAGGCCATCCAGGCCGTCGCTGAGGTTGACGCCGTTGCTCGCCCCGGCGATCACGAGAAAGATCAGCAGCATGTAGAGCACGGAGCCAATGTGGATCTGGGCGTCGACGATCCTCACGTCGAGCCTCGGGTCGAGGCCCACCTCCTGCGTGGCCACCCACCACAGGCAGAGCGCGAGAGCGATCTGGATCAGCAGCTTCCATCTCGCCGGCAGCCCCAGCGAGCGCCGTTGCGAGATCTTGATCCAGTCGTCCGCGAACCCAACCGCGGCGCTCGCGATCGCGATCCCGAACACTGCGAGGCTCTCCGTGTCGCGGCCCGAAAGCACGAGGTAGGGCACCGAGATCGACACGAAGATGATCAGGCCGCCCATCGTCGGCGTCCCCGCCTTCGAGTGATGCTCCTGCGGCCCCTCCTCGCGAATCTGCTGGCCGAACTCGCGCACACGGATCCACTCGATGAACTTGGGACCGAGGAAGATGCAGATCAGCATCGCCGCCATGCCCGCAATCAGGACCTCGCCGCGGTCGATCGCGGCCGCGGCGAGCTGCGCGGCGGGAACCTCGGGCGCGCTCATCAATCCTGCTTCGAGCGCCGGGGCGCGCGCATCGCAGCGAGCTCGTCGCTCACCAGCTCAAGCCCGACCGAGCGGGAACCCTTGACCAGCACGGTGTCGCCGGGCTCGATCAGCAAGTGGGCGGCGGGAACCGCGGCGCGCGCGTCCGGCACCCACTCGTCGGGGGCGTAGTGCTGCGCCAGCTCGCCCACGCCTACGATCGGCCCGATCCCTAGATCGCGCGCGTGGGCCCCGGCCTCGCGGTGGTACGCGGGCGCATCGGCGCCGAGCTCGGCCATCTCGCCGAGCACCGCGAGCGGCCGTCCCTCAACCCGCAGCGTGGCGAGATGGTCGAGGGCGGCCCTCATCGAGATCGGATTCGCGTTGTAGCAGTCGTTCACGATCACCACGCCGTCGCGCAGCTCGAGCAGCTCGCCCCGGAGGCGCGAGAAGCCTATCTCCGGTGCCCGTTCGGACATCGCGGCAAGCGGAGCGTCGAGCGCGATCCCGATTCCGATCGCGGCAAGCGCGTTGGTCAGGTTGTAGGCCTCGCCGAACGGGAACCGGAACTCGTGCTCCCCGTGCGGGGTGCCGATCTGGGCCACCGTCGTCGACCCATCGGAGCGGGCGTGCTGAACGAACACGTCCCCCCCGGGCCCGAACGTGATCGTCACCAGTTGATCGTGGAGGTGCGGCTCGAGCGCCTCGGTGTCGGCGGGAACGACCGCCCGTCCGCGTCCCCGCAGGCCCTCGAGGATCTCTGCCTTCGCCTCGGTGATCGCCTCGAGCGTGCCGAGGAGCTCGAGGTGGACCGGCCCGATGTTGGTGATCGCGCCGACGTCGGGCTCGGCGATCTCGCACAGCTCGGCGATCTGCCCGAGCCCCCGCATCGCCATCTCAAGGACGATCACCTCGGCCTCTTCCGGCGCCGAGAGCAGCGCGAGAGGGAGGCCGATCTCCGTGTTGTAGTTCTCCGGGCTCGCGTGCACCCGAAACGGGAGCAGCGTCCGGCAGATGTCCTTTACCGAGGTCTTCCCGGTCGAGCCGGTGATCCCCACGACCGGACAGCGGACGCGCCGGCGCCACTCGGTCGCCAGGCGCTGGAGGGCGCGCAGCGGCTCCGGCGCGGAGAGGATCCAGCCGTCGCCCGGGGCGTCGAGCAGCGAGCGCGCCCGGTCGGGCGTGACGACCACGCCCCACGCGCCGGCCTCGAGGGCTCGCGCCGCGAACTGGCCTCCGTCGGCGTGCTCTCCGCGCAGCCCGAAGAACAGATCGCCGTCGGCGAGGAGCCGCGAGTCGGTCGCGGCGCGCTCCGGATGCCCACCGCGGCCACTTCGCGCGACGTCCACCCCCGCCGCCTTCGCGAGCACCTCCGGTTCGAGCCGGATCACGGCGACGTCGACCTCACGCGGTCGCCATCAATCGGCGCAGCTCCTCGGTCGCGACCGCCCTGTCGTCGAACGGGATCTTCTTGCCGTTTTCGAACTCCTGGCCCTGCTCGTGGCCCTTGCCGGCGATCACGACCGTATCGCCGGCGCTCGCCTCGCCAAGCGCGAGCGCGATCGCGGCGCGGCGATTCGGCTCGATCTCGACGGCGTCCGGTCCCTGTACGCCGGCGAGTATGTCGGCGATGATCGCCTCGGGGTCCTCGGATCGTGGGTTGTCCGAGGTGACGACGCAGAGGTCCGAGAGCTCGGCTGCGATCGCGCCCATCAGCGGGCGCTTCTCGCGGTCCCGGTCCCCGCCGCACCCGAACACGCAGATCACGCGTCCCTCCGTGACCCTGCGCGCCGCGTGCAGGACGTTCTCGAGCGAGTCGGGGGTGTGCGCATAGTCGACGAGCACGGCGAACGGCTGCCCCTCCTCGACCGGTTCGAAGCGGCCCGGGACGCGCGGGGCCCGACGCAGCGCCGCCGCGCCGGCCCCGATTCCGACCCCCAATGCGCTCGCGCACGCCAGCGCGGCGAGGGCGTTCTCGACGTTGAAGTGCCCGGGGAGCGGCATCTCGACGCGGGCCTCCCCGTCCGGGGCGCGGCAGCGAAAGCGCGTGGAGCCGGCGTCGAACTCGACGTCCTCGGCGCGGAAGTCGGCGTCCTCCCCACGTCCGGAGAAGGTCAGCAGCTCGGTTGCCTGGTCGCGCAGCTCATCGATCAGGCGCTGCCCGTATCCGTCGTCGGCGTTGACCACCGCGGTCCCCCATGAGGACGCGTCAGCGGCCTCATGCTCGAAAAGCCTCCGCTTCGCGGCGAAGTAGTCCTCCATGTCGGAGTGGAAGTCGAGGTGGTCCTGCGTGAGGTTGGTGAACGCCCTGACGTCATAGGAGATCCCCTCGCTGCGGCCGAGCGCGAGCGCGTGCGAGGAGACCTCCATTACGCACGCTTCGTCGCCGCGCTCGAGCATGCGCCGGAACGTCGCTTGGAGGTCGATCGCCTCCGGCGTGGTTCGGATGACGTCCTCCTCGCGCCCGCCGACGACCCGCTTCACGGTCCCGAGCAGCCCCGTCTGGTGATCCTCGGCCTCGAGGATGCGGCGGAGCAGGAACGCGGTAGTCGTCTTGCCGTTCGTCCCCGTGATCCCGGCGACCTTCAACTCGGCGGTGGGATCTCCCCAGAACCGTACAGCGAGCGGTCCCATCGCCGCCCGGGCGTCGGGGACCTTCACCTGCGGGACGGCGAGGTCGAGCTCCCGCTCGACGACGAGCGCCGCGGCGCCGCGCTCGACGGCACCGGGCGCGAAATCGTGCCCGTCGGCCGTCATTCCGCGCACGCAGAAAAACAGCGTTCCGGAGCCTACGCGCTGGCTCTCGTACGCGAGATCAGCGATCGCGACGTCCGGATCGCCCCTGACGATCTCAGCCTCGACCGCGACGATGAGCTCGGCGAGCCTCATGGACGCGATTCTAGGTCGCTACTGCGGAGGGATACCGAGGTGCGGCAGCGCGAACTCGGCGATCTCGCCGAACGCCGGCGCCGCGACGTCGGCCCCGTAGTAGCTCCCCTGCGGCTCGTCGACGACGACGGTCACGAGGAGCTGGGGATCGCTCGCCGGCGCGAAGCCCGCGAACGACGCGACAAAGCGGGACTTCGAGTAGCCGCCGTCCTTCGCCTTCTGCGCGGTGCCCGTCTTCCCCGCGAGCGTGTAGCCAGGGACCTCGACCTGGGCCGCGGTCCCCCCGGGCGCCAGCACGCCCTCGAGCATCTCCCGCAGTCGCGCCGAGGTCCGAGAGCTGATCACGCGCTGCCCGGTTGGCCGCTCGACGGGGTCGTCTCCCTCCCGCACGACGAGCCTCGGCGCTCGCAGAATCCCGCCGTTTGCGATCGCCGCGTAGCCGGCGGCCATCTGGATCGGCGTCACCGCGAGTCCCTGCCCGATCGACATGTTGCCGAGCGTGGAGCCCGAGTAGTCGTCGAGCGCGGGCACAATCCCCTGCTCCTCGGCGGGAAACGCGATCCCGGTCGGCTCGCCGAACCCGAAGCGCCGCACCCAGCTGTCGAACGTCTCCGCCCCCACCGCCTCGCCGACCTTGACGGCGCCGACGTTCGACGACTGGGCGAGGATCTTGGCGACCGTGAGGCGGACGGTCGCCCGCGGGTGCGACTCCTCGATCACCCGGTCGGCGACTTGGATCGAGGGCGGGAGGGTGAACTCGGTTTCCGGGTTCACCGTGTCCTCCTCGAGCGCGGCCGCGACGGTGAACGCCTTGAAGGTCGACCCCGGCTCGTACGTGAACCCCGTGGCGTGGTTGGCGAGCGCCTCCTCGGAAGCGGACTCGAGGTCGGTGGGGTCGGCGCGCGGCCAGTTCGCCAGCGCGAGAACCTCCCCCGACCGCGGGTTCATCACCACGATCGTCGCGCCCTTCGGGTCGTAGGTCCGCCCGACCCCGGCGAGCACGTCCTCGGTGCGCTCCTGGATCTCGGCGTCGAGCGTCAGCTTGATGTCGCTGCCCGTTGCCTGGTTGTGGAGCGTCTCACGCTCGATCGTCTCCCCGAGCGCGTCCCGGGTGATCTTCGTCTCGCCGTCGGTCCCTCCGACGAGGTCCTCGTAGTGGCTCTCGAGCCCGGTGAGTCCCTGGTTCTCGGTTCCGACCGTCCCGATCACCTGGGTCGCGAGCTCGCCCTGCGGGTAGGTGCGCCGGCTGTCGGGGAGCAGCCCGATGCCGTCGATGTCGAGCTTGCGCACCCGCTCCGCCGCCACGAGGTCGAGCTCGCGGCGCAGGTACTCGAACCCCGACTCGCGGTTCGACAGGGCGTCGGAGATCTGGTCCTCGTGAACGTCGAGGAGCGGGGCCAGGCGCCGGGCGGTGTCGGAGGGATCATCGACCTGGTAAGGGGTGGCGAACACCGTCGCGGCCTCCTCGGACGTCGCAAGCGGGTCGCCTTCGCGATCGAGGATTCGACCGCGGAAGCCGGGCACGGTGACGGTCTCGGTCTGTTGGCTGAGCGCGTTCGCCCTCAGCTCGGCCCCGCGCACGCCCTGAAGCCACACCGCCCGCACCAGCACGATCGCGAACAGGAGCAGGAACGCGGCGAACAGAAGGCCGATGCGCCGCTCGACAAGTCGCACTGCCTCCTCCCAGGGATCCCTACGGCGCCACCACGGGCGGCGCCTCCGTCGTGGGCGCAGCGGCGAGATCCGGCGACGCGGCCAGCTTCCCCGCCTGGAGGCGGCGGGCGGCTACCTCGGGATCCCCCTTGTCCGGGCGCAGGAACACGGTCTCGCCAGGATCCGGCATCTCGAGGCCGAGGCTGGCGGCGATCGACTCGACCCGCTCGCTTGCGAGCTTGTTCGCGAGCTGGGCTCGCAGCACCGAGTTGTCGCGTTCTAGCGCCGCGCTGCGCTCCGCGACCTGGCCGGCCTTCGAGCTGTAGCTGAGGCTTAGGACGTTGAGCGCGACGATCCCGGCCAGCAGCGCGGCCAGCACGGCGATCCACGCCCGTCCGCGGGTCATCCTCACCATCAGACCGGAGTCGGCCAGATCGCCGACCGCGCCCGCGGTTCTCCCGACCGCCACCGGGATCAGCTGGGCTGCCCCGGCGGCGGGAGTTGCGCCGCGCGCCGGATCCCGCGGCCGCGCACGTGGCCCCGGTCTAGCGCGCGCGGCGGAGCGGGGAGCGCGCCGGGGTGCCCGCCTCACCGTCACGGGAGCCGCCGCCATCAGCCCTCTTGACCTCCATCCGGGAGCTTTACCGCCGCGCGCAGGTGCGCCGAGGCGGCGCGCGGGTTGCGCTCGACCTCGTCGGCGTTCGGTGCGACCGCCCGCCGGGTGAGGAGCCGGGCGTCGGGGGTCCGGCCGCATACGCACACCGGGACCTCGGGAGGGCAGACGCAGCCCTTCGCCCGATCGGCGAGAAAGCGCTTCACGCGGCGGTCCTCGAGCGAATGGAAGGAGATTGCCGCGAGGCGGCCGCCTTCGGACAGCAGGTCCCACGCCGCGGGCACCGCGCGATCGAGCGACTCGAGCTCCGAGTTGACCTCGATCCGGATCGCCTGAAATGTTCGCTTCGCCGGGTGGCCGCGACCGAAGCGTGCGGCCGGAGGTAGCGCCTCCCTGATCACCTCCGCGAGCTCCGACGTCGTCTCGAGCGGGCGGCTCTCGACGATCCCCCTGGCGATCCGCCCCGCGTGACGCTCCTCGCCGTGAACGCGGATGATCTCGGCGATCCGGCGCTCGGGCCACTCGTTGACGATCTCGAGCGCAGACAGGTCCTGGTTGGGGTCCATGCGCATGTCGAGCGGCGCGTCGTATGTGTAGGAGAACCCGCGCTCCCACGCATCGAGCTGGAGCGAGGAGATCCCCAGGTCCATGTAGATGAAGTCGGGATGCCGGCCCTCCGCGGCGACCGTGTCGAGCGCTGAAGCAAAGTCGTCGCGCACGAACTCGGTCTCGCACCGCGCCTGCGACGCGAACGTCTCGTAGCACTCGGCGGCCGCCGGATCGCGGTCGATGCAGATCAGTGTTCCGGTCGCGCCGAGGCGTTCGGCCACGAGCTCGGCGTGCCCCCCACCGCCGAAAGTGCAGTCGACGCCGAGCTCGCCGGGGGCAGGGTCGAGCACCGCGACCAGCTCGCTCGCGAGGACAGGTACGTGCTCGGTTGGCATATAGGTGAGTGTGGCCACTCTCAACCCCCGGATGACCCTTCGCCGCCCAGTCCCTCGGCGATCTCGTGGGCGTGGGCGTCCACCTCGCTGTCCTCCGCACCCCACGTTTCGGGACTCCAGATCTCGAGGTGCTCTCCGACACCGACGATCACGGACGGCCCGTCGAGGCCCGCGTGCTCGATCAGATGCCCCGGAATCCGGATCCGGCCCGCCGAGTCGAGGCTCTCGTCGGCCGAGTGGGCGTAGATGCGCCTGCGCATGCGGCGCTGGTCGCGGCTGAAGGTGCTGAACTCTGCCATGTCGCGCTGCTCGAAGCGCGTGAACTCCTGCAAGGGAAAGACCTCGACGCAGGGGTCGAGGCCCTTGACGAGAATCACCCCATCTGCGAGCGCCGAACGGAAGCGCGCCGGGATCGTCAGCCGGTCCTTCGAATCGAGACTGTGCTCGTGCTGCCCGTGAAAAGCCAACCTGGGGTCTCCGTGAGTGAAGGGAAATCGGACCGGAAGGTGAGAGTGGGCCGAGGTGATGAGGTGGGAGGAACCTCACCACCCCGGCCCTGGTGATGGAAACCGCGTGCCACGCTAGCCCACAACGCCCCACTTTTCAACACAATCCCGATCGCGCGATTCCAGCCGATCCGTCGGACGGAATTGCTACCGATTACCCAGAGGGCCGGAATCCCGCTTCGTAGAGGCGATTTCGTGTCCTGAGATCTGGCCGCTGAGGGGCTGGTACGGCTGCTTAGCCTGCAACCTGGGTTGCAGGAAGCTGCCCTCAGGCGCTGCTGCGCCCGACCCCTGCCGCGCGCTGTCGCTCAGAACCCGCCGAGCAGCACGTCCGAGTTCGCGATCAGGGCGGCGGCGATCATCAGCAGGACCGACGGAACGAGCACGAGCGCGACGACGAGCTGGATCTTCGGCGCGGCGCGCGCGGCGTCCTCCTCGATCCGGCGACGCTGATCGAGCCTGAGCGCGGTGGCCTGCTCGCGGAGCTGATCGGCGAGCGGCGAGCCGTACCGACTCGAGCGCTCGAGCGCGGCTGCCAGCGACGCGATTTCGCCGCCGGGTATGCGCTCGCGCAGACCGTTGAGCGCGGCAATCTGAGACGCGCCGCACTCGATCTCGGCCGCAGCGACCGCGAGCTCGCTGGCCAGCGGCCCAGTCGTGCCCTCCGCGATCTCCCCCAGCACGGCGCCGGGCCCGCGACCGGCCTCCGCGGCGACCGCGAGCAGGTCGAGCGCGTCCGGAAGCGCGAGGACAAGCCGATCGCGGCGCCGGCGTGCTTCGCGCTCGAGCAGGGCGTCGGGGATGAGAAATCCCGCCGCGGGGAACGCGATCGCGACGAGCAACGAAAGCCGCCCGGGCGCGGCGGGCGTGGCGATCACCGCGAGCCCGGCACCGAGCACCGCGCACCCCGCCTTTGCGCCGAGCACGGCTGGAACGCTGACGCGATCGGACAGCCCGGCGCGAGCAAGGCGGCGGGGAATTCCGAGCGGGAGCGCGGCCTCCGCGATCGTGCGGACCCGTCCCCCGCTTGCCGCGGCGAGCACGCGTCTCGACGTCGCGCGCAGCTCGTCCCCCCTGCTCCCCGCGACCTCCCATGCGGCCGCGAACCCGAGCAGGACCGAGGCGCCCGCGAGCGCCGCCGCTGCGCTCACCGGGCGCTCTCGGGGCCAATTCGGCTCAGCCGCCTGATCGCGGCGAAGCCGGCGAGCTGCAGCGCGGCGGCGAGCGCGAGCAGCACGCTTGCCGCAGTGTCGGAGAGCAGCCTGGCGACGAACCCCGGCTCGAGGAGCTCGGCGAACAGCGCCGCACCGGTCGGCATCGCCACCACGAGCAGGCCCGTGAACCTCGCCTGCGCGGTCGCCGAACGAGCGTCGGCCGCGACCCGGTCGCGCTCCGCGGCCGCCGCGGCATAGCGCCGCAGCAGCCCCGCGAGATCGCCGCCGCCGAGCTGCTGAGAGAGCAGCGCCGCTGCGAACGAGTCCACCCGCGACGACTTGAGTCTGTGCTGGAGCGCCGACAGCGCCTCGGCGGTGGAGCTGCCCAGCTCCACGTCCGCCCGCACGCGTGCCATCTCCACTCCCGGTGGGCCGTCGAGGTTGCCCGCGGCGGCCGCCAGGGCGGCGCGAACGGAGCGCCCGCCCGAGAGCGCGTCGGCGACTGCGGTCGCAAGAGCCGGAAGGCCTCGTTCGACCCCGCGCCGGTACCGGGCACGCCGCGTCGCCAGCGCCCATGCGGCAGCGGCGGGGCCCGCGAGCGCCAGAGCCGGCGCGAGACCGGGGCCGGCAACCAGCAGCGCGAAGGCGAACAGCGCACCCGTCCCGACCACCCCGAGACGCCGACGCTCGGTCTCGGTAGGAATGTAGCCCTCCCTGCCGGCGCGCAGCAAGGGGTCGACGGCGGCCGTGAGCCAGCGCGCGACGGACGGCGTCGCCAGTACGGCCTCGCGCACCGCCACCGCCGCCATCCCGCCGGCCAGTGCGGCGAGCACCACCGGCAGGATCCCGGGCTCCGCGCGCAGCGTCACCGCTCACCGGCGCTCGCGGCGGGCGCGCCGTCGATCGTGCCCGGCCCGCGCCGCCACACCTCGCGCACCCCGACCCCGCCGGCGATCTTGACGACCTCCGCTATCGCGACCACCTTCCGCGAGCCGTCGCCGCCGCGCGCGAGGTGCACCACGATGTCGATTCCCCGCGCCACCTGCTCGCGGATCGCGTCGTGCGGCAGCCCCACCCCGGCCATCAGCGCGAGCGTCTCGAGCCTGCGCAGCGAGTCCTCCGGGGAGTTGGCGTGCACCGTGGAGAGCGCGCCGTCGTGGCCGGTGTTCAGGGCAGTGAGCAGATCGAGCGCCTCGGCGCCCCGCACCTCGCCGATCACGATGCGGTCGGGGCGCATCCGCAGCGCATTGCGCAGCAGGTCGCGGATCGTCACCTCGCCGCGCCCCTCGACGCTAGCGGGGCGCGTCTCGAGGCGGACGACGTGGGGCTGGCGCAGCGCGAGCTCGGCCGCGTCCTCGATCGTGATCACCCGCTCCTCGGATCCGAGGTATCCCGACAGCGCATTGAGCAGCGTCGTCTTGCCCGACCCCGTGCCCCCGCTGATCAGGATGCTGCGCCGCGCACGCACCGCCGCCGTGAGCAGGTCGCGCGCCTCGGCAGTGAGGCTGCCCGAGGCGACGAGCTCCTCCGCACCGGGACGCGCGGCGGCAAAGCGCCTGATCGACAGCGACGGGCCGCTCACGGCGAGGGGCGGGATCACAACGTTGACCCGCGAGCCGTCATCGAGGCGGGCGTCCGCCATCGGGCTGAGCTCGTCGATCCGCCGCCCGAGGGGGGTCAGTATTCGCTCGATCGCGTCGCGCAGCGCGCGCTCGGACGCGAAGCGGACCTCGGTGCGCTCGATCTTTCCGCCCCGCTCGACGTACACCTCTTCGGGGCCGTTGACCATCACCTCCTCGACCATCGGGTCGGCCATCAGCTCCTCGAGGGGGCCGAGGCCGACGGTGTCGCGGAGGATCAACTCGACGATCCGCTGCCGCGCCGGGGCGGAGAGGATCGCCGCCTCGCGTGCCACGAGGCCCTCGACCGCGACCGGCAGCCCGTCGAGATCCGAGCGACCTGCCGCCGCCTCGGCGCGGCGTGTCTCTATCAGTCGCCGGCGAAGCTGCGTGGCAAGGGCCTCGGCGTGGTCATCGCGAGAAGCCACACTGAGATGAGCGCCGGGGAGATCGAGGTTCTCCCCCCAAGACAACTGGCGCTTATCTGCGAGCTGACCGCACGGTCTCGTGAGGGCTCACCCGAGACTGTTTCTGAACCCCTGCCGCCAGCTCGGGTGGGCGGGTTGCCAGCCGAGCTCGCCTTTCGCCTTCGCGTTCGAGGCGCCGCGGATCTCGGTCATCAGGGACACCGCGATCGGGCCACCAACCAGCCGACCCAGCCAGGCCGGAACTCGTCGCGGCGGCGGTGCCCCGATCGCCTCGGCGAGCGCCGGGAGCCACTCCGACACCGGCGCGGGATCGTCGTCGACGATGTTGTAGATCCCCGGCGCGCCGCCTTCGACCGCCGCCAGCGTGGCGGTGGCGGCGTCGTCGATGTGCACGAATGACCACACTCCCGTCCCCCCGTCGAGGATCGGGAAGCGACGCTTGCGGATCGTCTCCGGGAACGAGTCGTTCGAGTCCCGGGCGAGCGAGGTCCCGGGCCCGTAGAAGCCCCCGTAGCGCAACACCAACCCTGCCAGCCCCTCGGCACCCGTGACCGAGCTCTCGAGGTAGCGGATCGCCGCGATCGCGTCGAGCCCACCGATCGGGGGGCTCGTGTCGAGCGGATCGTCCTCGGTCTTCACCGGGCCGCCCTCGCGCGCATACGGCCACCCCGCGAAGCTCTGGGCGACGAAACGGCGGGCGCCGGCAGCGATCGCGCCGGCGAGCAGGTTGTCCGTGCCGTCGGTCCGAAGCCGGTTCGTGGGCGCGAACTCGCGGTCGAACTTCCGCGGATTGCCGCTGAGACCGGACAGCGCGGTGAGCTGATGAACCACAACCTCGGGGGAGGCCTCTTGGACGGCGCCGACGACGGCGTCACGATCGAGCGCGTCGCCCACGACCGGCTCGGCGCCGGCCCGCTCGATCGCGTCCGCCTTCCTCGGCGTGCGCGTCAACGCTGTGACGGAGTGGCCCGCGTCGACCAGCATCGGCACCAACCGCGCGCCGATTGCCCCGCTTCCCCCGGCGATGAAGACTCTCATCTGAACCTCCTTCCAGCGGCGAACCTACCGATCGGTAGGTAGGTTATCATGTGCGCCATGCGGGCAGCGGTGGCCACGGGTCGGATCAAGGGGCCGGAGCGGCGCAAGCGCATCCTCGACGCCGCCGCCGAGGGGTTCGCCACGCGCGGCTACCACGCGACGTCGGTCGGACAAATCGCAGAGGCGGCCGGGATCACGAAGCCGGTCATCTACGACCACTTCGCCTCCAAGCGGGACCTGTTCGTCGCGCTGCTCGAGCAAGCCCGGGAGGAGCTACTCGCGCTCGGCGTCGAGGCGATGCGCGCTGACGCGCCGACGGAGGAGCGCGTGCGGAGCGCCGTCGAAGCGTTCTTCTCCTATGTCGACGCGCATCCCGCCACCGCGCGCGTCCTGTTCACCCCGCCGGTCGGCGAGCCCGACCTGCTCACCGAGTCACAGCGTGTCCAGGCCGACGCGACGGCCGGGATCGCCACGCTGCTCGCCGCTGAGCCCGGGCTGTTCGCGGGGGCGCGCGACCGGCGGCGACGCGTCGAGATGCTGAGCGAGTTCTTCAAGCAGGGGATGCACGGCCTCGCCATCTGGTCGATGGATCATCCCGGGATCCCCCGCCGCGCACTCGTCGACACGGCGATGGCTCTGGTGTGGATCGGGCTCCAGGCGCAGCTCTCGCCGGCGGACGCGGATTCCTAGGATTTACGCATGGTCGACCTGATCGCCGCGACGGGGAACTCGGTGGTGCGCCTTGCCGCCGGAGATGGATGGTCCGTGAAGACGCTTTTGGAGGACGGTGGCGCGCAGTGCGTCGCCGTCGACCCGCGCGAGCCGGCGCGCGTGTACGCCGGCTCGGGCGGACGTGGCGTATGGCGCAGCTCGGACGGCGGCGATCACTGGGAGGACGCCGGGCTGGCGGCCGATGACGTTTTCTCTATCGCGGTCAGCCCGGCGGACGGTGCCGTGTACGCCGGCTGCGAGCCGAGCATGCTGTTTTGCAGCACTGACGGGGGAGCGAGCTGGGAGGAGCGCTCCGCGCTGCGCGAGATTCCGTCGGCGCCGAACTGGAGCTTCCCCCCGCGCCCGTGGACGTCGCACGTCCGCTGGATCGCGCCGAGCCCCCACGACGCCTTCCGCCTGCTCGTCGGAATCGAGCTCGGCGGCGTGATGCTGAGCGATGACGGCGGCTCGACGTGGAAGGACCATCGCCCCGGCGCACAGCCTGACTGCCACGCCCTCGCGTGGCATCCCGAGGCAGAGGGCCGTGCCTACGAGGCCGCTGGAGGTGGTGCGGCGTGGAGCTCCGATGCGGGCGAAACGTGGCGGGGCGCGGACGAGGGCCGCGACCGCCACTACACATGGGCGCTCGCCGTCGATCCCGACGAGCCCGAGCGGTGGTTCGTCTCCGCGAGCCCCGGGCCGATGCAGGCGCACGGGTCGAGAAGCGCCGAGGCCCACCTCTATCGCTGGGAGGGCGAAGGCCCGTGGGAGCGGCTCAAGGTGGGGCTTCCCGATCCGCTCGACTCGATGCCGTATGCGCTCGCGTTCGCCGGCGACTCGCTCGTCGCCGGGCTGGCGGACGGCCGCATCTATCGCAGCGATGATCGCGGGGACAGCTGGGAGGCGGTCGGAATCAAGGGCGACCCGCCCGAGCAGATCGTCGCACTCGCGCAGCTCGCGGGCCCGTCGTCGTAACCTCCGCCTTGATGTCCGAGATCGAGGTCCGCCAAGCGGACATCACCAAGCTCGAGGTCGACGCGATCGCCAACGCCGCGAACACGCAGCTCAGGCACGGCGGCGGCGTCGCAGCGGCGATCGTCCGCGCCGGTGGCCACGCCGTCCAGGAGGAAAGCGACGGCGTGGCGCCGATCGCGCTCGGCGCAGCCGTGGAGACGACGGCCGGCGAGATGCCCTCGAAGTGGGTGATCCACGCCGCGACGATGGAGCTTGGCGGTCCGACGTCCGCGGAGATCATTCGCAGCGCGACCGCGAGCACCCTCCGCAGGGCGGACGAGCTCGGGGCGACCTCGCTCGGCCTGGTCGCATTCGGCACCGGCGTCGGCGGCTTTCCGCTCGAGGACGCCGCGAGGATCGAGGTCGAGGAGGTTCGACGTCACCTCGACGAGGGGAGCGGGATCGAGCGCGTCGTGTTCGCGGTCTTCGGCGAGGAGGCCCGAGAGGCGTTCGAGGGAGCGGTCGACGAGTCCGGCTAGTCGACCCCGCCGAGGTGCGGCATCAGCCGCACCTGGCGCGCGAAGTTCTCGGCCTGGATCAGCCGCAGCGCCTCGGGCCTCGTGAGCGCGAGCGTCGCACGCCAGTCGCCGGCAGGCGCCAGCCCCGGCTCGGAGCCGCCGCTCCCCCCCTCGCGAAGCGAGAGCAGCTCGACGCCCTCGGCGGCGATCCGTGTGCGGCCGTTGGCGCCCGGCCCGGGCTCGGTCGTCACCACGACGTCGACCCGCGTCCCCTCGGGCGAGTCGCCCGTGGCCGCCAGCGCCTCGGCGCCGGTGACTGCGATCTCCACCGGGCTTCGATCGCCAGCGAGGGTCGGGCGCCGCCGCCGCTCCGCTCGCGGCTCCCGGAGCTGTGAGGCGACGAGGTAGGAGCCGGCTGGGACCGGCGTCGCCGGCGCGCGACCGGCGGCCTCCTCCGGCGATCCGAGCGCGTCCGGCGGAACGAAGCGGACCGGGACGCGGCGCACCTCCAGGCGCCCGATGTCGCCGGGGCCGATCGACTCGCCCGCCGCGAGCTCGGCGGCCGTCACTACCACCGGGCGAAGATCGCCGAACTGGCCGGCGACGCTCGTCCCGTATCCGTCCGCGATGGAAGCCGCAATGGCCGCGCACACGGCAGCGACCACACCAAACGCGATCGCCCGCGCGCGACGGCTCATCCCGCCGCCGGCAGCTCCGAGACGGCCGGGCGCTCCGCGAGCGGCAGCTCGAGGGCGGCGACGGTGCTTCGCCGGCCGCGGCTGACCATGAACCGCCCGCCGTGCTGCGCCGCGACGCGCGCCACGACCTCGAGCCCGTGTCCGCGTCGGCCCCGAGCCCGCCGCGTCGGTCCGACGCCGCCGCAACCGCGGTCAACCACCTCGATCCGCACCGAGGCGCCCGATACGCTCCCCACGACCCGGATCGGCGGCCCCCCGTGCTCGATCGCGTTCACGATCAGGTTGTCGAGTGCCTGAGCGAGCCGGCGAGGATCGGCGAGCACCGTCGCCGATCCCGCGCGCCAGCGCAACTCGACCGGCGAACCGGAGCGCCCCGCCGCGACCCGCCAGCGGCCGAGCGCGCCCTCCACCCAGGTCCTACACACGACCGGGCGCATCCGGAGCGCTGGCTCGCCGCCGTTGAGCTCGTGGTCGAGGTCGTCGAGCGCCGCGAGCGCGAGCTCGAGCTTGCCGGGGCCGTCGCCGTTTGCCGAGCCGCCGTCCCGCGACGCGTCCTCCGCGCCGAGGGCCAGCGCCTGGAGCGGGCGCCGCAGCTCGTGCAGCGCTCGGTTCAGCGCGCCGCGCCGGCGGCCGCCACGCACCCGCTCCCGGACAAGGAATGCCGCGACCGTCAACGCAAGCGGCCACCCCGCGATAAGGGCGTGGGCGAGCTCGCTCACGGCTCGACGAGCCGGTAACCGACGCCCCAGCAGTTGACGACGAATCGACTCGCGTCGGGATCGAGCTTTCGCCGCAGGCGGCTCGCGTGCGAGTCGAGCGTCCGCGTCCTGCCCAGGGAGCGGAACCCCCATACGTCGCGAAGCAGCTCCTCCTTCGAAAATACCCGCGTTGGCTCGGCCGCAAGCGCTCGCAGCAAGGCGAACTCCTTGTTGGCTAGCTCGACCCGCCGCCCTCCGACCCTGACCTCGCGCGTCGAGGGGTCGAGGAACAGCTCGCCGATCCTGCGCGGGCCCTCGCGTCGCTGGGCGCGGCGGCGCAGCAGCGCCCGCAGGCGGGCGACGAGCTCCTCGTAGTGGAACGGCTTCACGACGTAGTCGTCGGCCCCCTCCGCGAACCCGCGCACCCGGTCGGCCGGCGAGCCGCGCCCGCTCAGCACGATCACCGGGAGGCTCGGATCGAAGCGGCCGTTCGACCCGTCGGTGGCGCGGATCTCGCGCAGCACGTCGAGGCCCGCCGCGTCCGGGAGCATCAGATCGAGTACGAGGAGGTCGGGCTGCTTGAAGTGACACATCCTCAGCGCGTCGGACGCGCTCGGCGCGGCGAGAGCGCGGTAGCGGTCGGCCTTCAGGTGGTCGCAGAGCAACTCGAGGGTCGCCTCGTCGTCCTCACACACGACGACGGTCGCGAGCTCGTCGACGTCGGGAAGCATGCCTCGGTAAGGGTGCCGCGATGGAAGTTCTCCCCGCTGGCGCTGGGCATCCGTTGGTTTCCCGGGGTATCTTGGGCCGGTGTCGAGGGACGACGTAGGGGTAGTGCGGGAGGTGCTCGAGGAGGGAATCAACCTCGACCCGCGCCTGGAGTCGACATGGGAGCGGGCCTCTGAGTGGCTCGCTCCGGACTTCGAATACCGCGAGGACCCGTCCCTGCCCGGCGCCGGAGTCCACATGGGGATCCCCGCGTTCCGGGAGGCCGTCACCGCCTACTACGACGCGATGCGCGAGATGCACCTAGAGGTCGAGGAGTGCTTCGACGCCGGGGATCGCGTGCTGGTGGTGCTTCGTTGGTGGGCGCGCGGCAAGAGCGGAGTGGAGGCAGAGATGATTCAGGCCGGGATCTTCACTGTCAGGAACGGCAAGGTCGCGAGTTGGCAGGTCGTGTTCGACTGCGACGAGGCCTTCAGAGCGGTGGGCCTGCGCCGCTAGGGCCGCGCGTACTCGCGCTCGAGCAACTCACCGAACGTTCGCTCGAGGAATGGGTCCCGCAGGACCTTTCCCGGGTCCAGCTCGCGCTTGAGTCGGAAGTACCGCACGGCGTTCTCGCCGTACATCTCCTCGAGAACCTTCTGGTCGGCGAACACGTTCTTCACCAGGTAGACGCGACCCTTGAACCGCTGCCCCAGCACCTCCGCGAGTTCGGCGAATGCCTTCTTGACCCGCGCGAGCGTGCGGGGGTTCGAGGTCTCGAAGGCGTAGCTCACCGCGAACCCCGGCAGCTCGGCGCTCGCCGATAGGGGAAACGGAAGGTCCTTCGGCAGGAAAAGGACATCGTTGAGCGTTGGGGTGAGGTTGCGCTCGAGCAGGAACTCGTGGGCGTACTCGAGCCATTCGACGAGATCGTCCTTGACCTGGTCCCAACCCCCCGCCGCGCGCGGGTCGCTGGGGACGACGAATGTCTGCTGCGCATTCTGCATCTTGAACCCAAGCCGCTTGGCTATCCGCTTCGCGCGCGCGTTCCCGTCCATGAAGAACGAGTAGCCCTCGAGGTCGTCGATGTACTCCTCGCCATCGCGGAACAGGAACCGGAAGTAGAAGCGCCACAGCAGCTTGGAGATGAACGGAACCCTCATCAGCCACTCGACGAAGATCCGCAGCAAGAGCTTGGGGCGATGCAGAGGCATGCGCCGGCGCTCGTTCGTGGTAGTGAACCTGGAGGTGAACAGCAGCGCGGACTGAGACCCGTCGCCGCGCGTATCCAGCGCCGACCAGATCGAGTCGAGCAACTCGGTGTCGCGCGGATCCGATTCCTGGCGCACCATCTCCTCCGCCTTCGGCACGAGGTCGGCCGCGAGGCCGGCGAACGTGTCGAACTTGCGCACGGTCGTTCGCACGCCGATCTGACCGTCCGTGGTGCCGGCCCACAGCACGCGGTACGTGATCGCGACGACGGCGCCGACGTAGCCCAGCCCGCCTATCGCGGCGCAGAAGGCACGCTCCTGGAGCGCCCAGTCGGACTGTGGGGTGCCCTTCGCTGGCGCGGTGCAACGGAGAAGCTCCCCCTCCGCGGTCAGCAGGTCGAAGCTTTCGATCCACTCGCCCTCCTTGCCGTACGCGGGCGAGAACCGCGACAGGCAGTCGCCCGACAGCGTGCCCCCGGCGGTGGCGTCCGCGGTGGTCACCGTCACCGCCGGCACGAGCCCGAGCGGCTCGAGCTCCGCCAGGATCGCGCCCCACGTCGCGCCGGAGCCGACGCGCGCCTTTCTCTGGTCCGCCTGCACCTCGATCGAGTCGAATCGCTTCATCGAGACGACCAGCTCGTCTCCCAGCGACTGGCCGTCGAAGGAGTGCGCGCCCGCGCGAATCGCGATTCGCCGCCCCTCGCGCCGGGCGTGAGCAAAGATCTGGCGCAGTTGCTCGACATCCTCGGGCACCAGGACGCGCGCCCGCGTCGAGAACAGACCCGAGTAACACCCGAGGTCCTCCTCGGTGCCCGGTATCTCAGACAGCGGTTCCGTCGCGGCGCTCATGGCTGGCCCATGGAATCGCCCTGTCATTCCCGCGCGACGGTAGCGGACCGCGCTGACGAAAACGTGGCCTGGGGCTCTCGCCGGGTCGAGATCTCGCTCGACGCGCAGTCGAGAACTAGGCGGGAAGTTCCAGCACCGACGCCGCCCGCTGTTCGACCACGACGCGGCAGGGCGGAATGGCGCGACGGCGCGATAGCGGCTCGCCCGCAGAGTCGAGGAACACGACGTCGATGGGGAACCTCATCCCGAACGTGTGGATGGCGCGGCAGCGCGGTATCAGCAGACCCGCGCCGGCCCGGTCGCGGTCGAGCAGCGCGAGGCCGAGCAGGCGAGCGACCGGCCGATCTGCGATCGGCACTCGCGGGCCGGCAACCGTCGTCGAGCGCAGTCCGCGAAGCCGTCGCGGTGGAACAGGAGGTGCGTCAGGATCGTCGGCGCCCACGCCTTCCCCAAGCCCCCGGGCTGGGGGCGCGCCCCTGCAAGCCGGCGTTCAGGGCGCCGAGCAACGCAGCGCGCGATAGGCGCATACATAGAATCGGCGAACCGTGATGGGTCGCGGCGCGAGCCGCGGGAGGGATGGAAACCACCGCACCTCGGACGTGGAGCGAAAGAACACAACCCGCAGAGGCAACTACGAGTCGGGTTCGGATTACGTTCTCGAGTACGGGGAGCTTCGATTCTCTTTCAACGAGCGCGACTTCGCCGAGCGGGTGGAGCAGGCCGCCGTGAAGCTCGACTTCGTCGAGCCGGGCCTCGAGCCGGACGAATTGCTCGACCTCGTCGAGCTCGCGGTCAGCGGGGAGATTCCAGAGTCGGCCTCTCCCCTGGGAGAGCACGTGAACGAGAACTGGGCACAGCTCGTCGGGCCGTCGAACCGCAGTCTCGTCCACTGGATCCGGAGGCTCGTGTTCCGCGGCGCCTGGCTGGACCAGCGTGTCAAGGAGGGCGAGCTCGACGTCGTCTTCAACGAGGCGACTCACACCTTCGGCTACGTGCAGCTCGAGCGCGATGACGAGCCGATCGAGCTCTCTCGCGAGCCCTCGTGGGCGGGGGTCGCGTACGAGCGCTGAGCGGCGCAGTTCGCGCCATGTGCTCGCATATCGCGCGCGCCTAGTTCTCGCTTAGCAGCTCGGCGTTGGTCCGCGTCGCCTCGAGGCGTTCGCGAAGCGCAGCCGCGGCGCGCTCCGGCTCCATGCCGGAGAGCTCGGCGCGCAGCCGGTGCACGGCGTCGAGCTCGTCGGCCTCGCGCAGCTCCTCCTCGCCCGACGTGCGTAGCTCGGCCGGGCGAATTGCCGGGTAGACGCCGGTCGCGGCGAGCTCGGGATCGAGGCGAATAAGCGCGTTCTCGGTCGTCTCGACCGCAGCCAGGGCTGCGCCCTCATCCGCGACCCCCTCGAGCGCGGTCGCGATCACGGTCAGCGAGCCCGCTCCCTCCTCTGCGAGCTCGCGCCCGGCGCCGAACAGCTGCTTGACGTCCCCGGCGTCGCGCTGCGCGACGGCGAGCCTGGACAGCGAGTCGACGATCAGCACCACGTCGTCTCCGGCCTCGGCGCGGCGCTTCGATCGCTCGAGCGCGAGGGTGGCGATCCGCACCTGTTCGCGCGAGCTCATCTCCGCTGTCGCGACTGCGAGCTCGTCGTCGGGCAGCGCCTCGGCCCACGCCGTCGCTTCCTCCGGCCGCTCGTCGATAAGCAGGACGACGAGCGCCGGCCGCTCCTCGGCGCTCTGAATGGCGCCGGCGAGGCCGCGGAGCAGCGTCGTTCGTCCCGATCGCGGAGCCGCCCGCACGAGCACGCGCTGCCCGAAAGCCAGCGGGACAAGTAGATCGACCGCGCGGGTGAGGATGTGGGCCGAGTCGGGCTCGAGCCGGAGGCGACGACGGGGGGGCACCGCCGTGAGGTCCTCGAGCCGAGGCCGCTCCGCTCCCTCCTCCGGCTCGGCGCCGTTGACGAGGTCGACGTGCACCAGGGCCGGGTAGCGCTCGCCGCGCTCGGGGGCGCGCGCGGGCCCGCCCACGAGGTCGCCGATCCGCAGCTCGCAGCGGCGGATCTGCGACGCCGAGATGTAGACGTCCCCCGGCGTCGCCTCGAGCCCACGGAGCCGGAGGAAGCCGTATCCCCGGAAGGTGCGATCGAGAACGCCCGACACCTGCTCGGTCTCGGGTTCGCCCCGGCGTTCTTCCTGCTCGGCCTCGGACTCGACTTCGGCCGACTCCGCCTCATCCGCGGCCTCCTCCTCGGCGGGGAGCTCTTCGTCGGCGGGCGCCTCCTCCTCGCCCTCGGGTGGCTCGCCGGCGCGCGCGGCAATCTCATCGATCAGCTCGTCGCGCCGCAGCATCCGGTACCCGGGCACCCCGAGCCGAGACGCCTCGGCATGCAGATCAGACAGGTGCTTGTCCGCGAGGTCGCGGGTGGCCATCGCGAGGCGCGCAGCATATCCGCGCCCTCGCGTCATCGAACTAACTGGAAAAACCAAGACCTCGGCGAGCGGGCCGATGATCTTCAGGAGCTCGACGATCGACCCAGCCAGCCGTGCGTGATCACGAGCCGCAGCGTCATCGGGATGCAGCGAACGGACGTGGACCTAGGAGCCGGTCGCCTGAAGCCGCTTCTCGGTCAGCTCGCGCAGCCACCGAGCGAACTCCGGGCGCGACTCCCAGTCCTTGCGGAACCGCTCCGCGCCGGCATCGGTGAGCGGGTGGTTGAGCATCTGGCGCAGGACCTTGGCCGGCAAGGTCGCTATCTCGCATCCCAGCTTGGCGGCGATCACCGTGTGCTCGGGATGGCGGACCGATGCCGCGATCACCTGCGAGGTCACCCCGCCCGCACGGAATGCCTCGACGATCTCGCCGACGACGGCAGTCGAGTCGACCGAGATGTCGTCGAGCCGGCCCATGAAGCAAGACACGTACGTCGCGCCGGCGCCGGCGGCGAGCAGTGCCTGGTTGGCAGAGAAGACGAGGGTCATGTTCACGGGGATACCGTCGCTCGTCAGCGCGTGAGCCGCCTCGAGCCCCTCCCTGCAGAACGGCACCTTGACCGTCACGTGCTCGTGAAGCTCGCGCAGGGCGCGGCCCTCGTCGATCATCCCCTTCGGGTCCTGGGACACGACCTCGGCGGAAACGGGGCCTCCAACGAGATCGCAGATCCGACGCACGATGTCGCCCGGATCGCCCTCCTCCTTGGCGAGCAGCGACGGGTTCGTGGTCGCGCCGGCGAGCACGCCCCAGGCCGCGATCTCCTCGACCTCGGCGACGCTTCCGGTGTCGATGAATAGCCTCACTGCCGGCGCTCAGCTTACGCCAGCCGCCGGATCAATGCCCTCGGAAGCGACCGCCTCGACCCATGCTTCGGACTCGCGCTTGCGACGCCGGCCTTTCCAGCCGAGCTCGGAGCCCATCGCCTCGGCGACCGCCCTCACGGAGTCGGCGCTGCGAAGCTCCGGGGCCGCGAGGATGCCGAGCCGGGTGCGCCGGAGCAGCAAATCCTCCACCGAGCGCGCTTGCTCGTGGCGGGCCGCGATCACCGCTTCCGCGAGCAGGTCGGGGCGCCCGGGAGCGATCGGTCGCGCGAGCTCACGTCGCTCCGCGGCGAGCTCGAGCACCGCGCGCGCGGCGTGTCCGTAGCGAAACGCGAGCTGCTCAAGCGCTTCGGCCGGAAGCCCGTTCTCCTCGAGACCCTCGGGAACCGCCAGGTCCTCGGCGCGCGCGGCCATCCCGAGCGGGATCTCGGCCGTGCGGCACGGGGCGACGCGCCCCTCGCGCTCGACCATGCGGTCGACGACCTGCATCGCCATCCGTCGCCAGGTCGTCAGCTTGCCGCCGGTGATGGTGAGCATCCCAGATGAGGTCTCGTAAAGCTCGGCCTTGCGCGAGATATCGACCGACTTGCGGGGGTCGCCAGTCGCGATCAGCGGCCGAACGCCGGCGTACGCGCCGGTGAGGTCGGCCGGCGAGAGATCGCGAGCGAAGAAGGAGTTGATGGCGCCGAGCAGATACTCGATGTCGTCGACGCTCGGGCGGGGGCGGTCGATGTCGCCCTCATAGTCGTTGTCGGTAGTCCCGATTAGCGCGCGCCCGTACCACGGGAGCGCGAAGATCGTTCGCTCCTCGCCCGCCGGGACGATGCACGCCGCCTCCTCGAGCGGGAGCCGGTCGAGGGTCACTGTGATGTGCGTGCCGCGGCTTGGGCTGATCCTCGGGACGTCCTCCTCGGCCTCGATCTCGTCGGGCCGGATCCGGTCGGCCCACACCCCGGTGGCGTTGACGACGTTGCCGGCGGCGACCTCGAACCGCTCGCCGGACTCCGCGTCGACGAACGCGACGCCGGCCGCCCTGCCGTCGTCCTCGAGGACCTCGGTGACCTCGGCGCCATTGAGGCATACGGCGCCGAAGCGCTCCGCTTCGCCGAGGATCGTCAGCACGAGCCGGACGTCGTCGGTCTGGCAGTCGTAGAACAGGTACGCGGAGCTCGGCTCGAGATCCGCGAGCGCGGGGAGCAGCTCCGCCACCTCCTCGCCGGGGATCTGGCGGTGGCGGTCGGGCGCCCAGTAGTCGTCGGCCTCGCGACGCGAGGCGCGCGCGCGCCGGCCCCGCCCCACGCGCGTAGTTGCCATCACGTCGTACATGTTCAGGCCCACGCTGTAGCGGCGGTTGCGGCGATCCTCGCCCAACGTCGGGATCAGGAACGGGGTCGGGTAGACGAGGTTCGGCGCGAGCTGGACGAGGAGCTGGCGCTCGAGCAACGCCTCGCGGACGAGGCCGAGGTCGAAGTTCTGCAGGTATCGAAGGCCGCCGTGGACCATCTTCGAGGAGCGGCTCGAAGTGCCGACGGCGTAGTCGTCGCGCTCGAGCAGCGCGACCGAGTAGCCGCGTGATGCCGCGTCGAGCGCTACCCCGGCCCCGGTGATCCCGCCGCCGATCACGACGACGTCGAAGCGCTCGCCGCCGATCGCCTCGAGTGCCTCCCTGCGACTGATCACAAGATGACTGATGCCATGGCCGCGTGCGCCTGGGGGCGCGCACGGCCGAGCAGATCGAGGACGCAGGGCGCGAGGTGTGCGTTCAGCACACGAGCGCCCGAGGACGAAGAGGTGCGATGGCCGTGCGCGTCATCCAGGTGTGCGCGGATCGTGGGATCAGTCATCTAGTCGAGGAAGGTGACGACCTGCTCCGCGGGGGCGCGCTCCGGCTCGCGCTGCTCCTGCACCGGCCGCCCGACGTGGATCAGGCTCACGAAGCGCTCGTCATCGGCGAGACCGACCGCCCTGCGGCCCTCCTCGGTGCGAAGGACGTCCGGCGTGCGCCAGTACCCGGCGAGCCCGCGAGCGTGCGCGGCGAGCAGGACGATGTACGCGGCTACCGCCGTCGCGTGGAGGTCCTCCTCGTTCTGGATCGGATCGCCGGTCAGCTTGCACGAGCACACCACGAGCGTCGGAGCGCGGTCGAGCTTCGACGCCGACTCGGCCCCCGCCGCGCGCTTCAGCCGTTCCCGGGCCTCGGGACCGAGAACCCGAAAACGCCATGGATTCGTGAGGTGGTGGTTGGGGGCCCACCGAGCGAGCTCGAGCAGTTCCCCGAGCGTATCGCGCGGCACCGGCTCGGGCCTATAGGCCTTGTGGGTGCGCCGCGTCCGTATCGCCGTGTCGATGTCCATGAAGCCAACGATAGAGAGCGCCGATGGTCCGGGGCCGAGCTCACCGATACGCTCCTTGCAGGTGCGCGTAAGCCTCCAACTGATCCCGGAGCAGCCGGTGGAACAACTCGCTGCTGCGGCGGCGCTCGCCGACGAGCTCGGCTATTACGCGTGCTACAGCGCGGATGAGATCTACCACAAGGACGCGTGGGTGATGCTCGGCGGATTGGCCGGTCGCACGGAGCGGGTTCGGCTCGGGCCCTGCGTCAGCTCGATCTACATGCGCGATCCCACATACGTCGCTCAGCTCGCGGCGACCCCTGGACGAGATGAGCGGGGGTCGCGCCGAGGTCGTGTTCGGCATCGGCAACATCGCGATGCTCAAGCAGTATGGAGTGCAGTGGCGGGGCACCCGACCGATCGCACGCCTGCGCGAAGCCCACCGCGTGATGCGTGTTCTGCTGGACGAAGGCTCGATCGACTTCGCCGGGGATTTCTACTCCTACAAGGGCGTGACGACGGCGAGCCGACCGATCCAGGACCACCTTCCGCTGAAGATCGGAGCGATGGGGGGCCCAAAGTCGATGGAGCTGGCCGGCGAGATCGCCGACGGAATGCATACGGCCGTCGCCTACTCGACCGAGGCGCTCGAGTACGCGGTCGCGGGCTTTCGAGCCGGTGCCGAGCGGGCAGGGCGGGACGCCGCGAGGCTCGACATCGGCGACTCGCTGCTCGGGGCGATCGCCCCTGACGGAGATGTTGCGAGGCGCGCCGGTCGGATCCTGGCTTCCTTCTACATCCCCTCCATGCCACCGGCACTGCTGCAGCGACAGGGAATCTCACCGGACGAGGTTGCCCCGGTGAGCGAGGCGTTCGATCGCGGCGACGTCCAGGGCGCGCTCGAGGCCACGCCCGACGCGTTGGCCGATCGCATCATGCTCGCCGGCACGCCCGACGACTGGGTGCGGTGGCTCACTGAGAGCTACGCGCCGGCCGGGCTGAACCATGCGCTGCTCTCGCTCACCGATCCCTTCACCCTCGAGTCCTGGGCGGGTCGAGAGGTCGAGGGGCTTCCCGACCTGGTCGAGCAGGTCGGTCTGATAGGCAAGGAGGTTCTGCCACAGCTCGGCTGACGCCCGGGCGCACGCCCGGGCGCGGGTTCAGAGCGGCAGGCGCCGGCGGTAGAGGAAGAACCCGGCGCCGAGAAGGACGGCGAGCAGGCCGAGGGCGCCGAGCGCGAGCTGGGCGTCGCTCGCAAAGTCGCCGCCCTCAGACGATGTGGGCTTGCCGACGGGAAAGGCGGTCTCGGCGGGGTCGCCGGATGCGGACGCGTCATTGCCGCCGGACTGCGGGCCACCGCTTCCGTCCCTCTGATTGGCCTCGGGAGCTTGTGCGGTGCGCTCACCGCCCTCGCCATTTCGGGCCGCCCCGTCACCGCCAGCATCGCCGCCACCTCCGGCCCCGCTCGCGCCGCCCGAACCGGGCGCGCGCGGGACGGCCGCGAGCGGGAACGTCTCGCGGCTCGCGGCGACGAGCACCTGGCCGGTGACCCACACCGGCGTCTGGTCGCTCGACGCGGAGTAGCGGTAGTGCCCGTCCGATGCTTGGCGGGCGCGAAGGTACTCGAACGGGTCACGGCCGGCCTTCGTGACCGAGCCCGGGTCGCGGCCCGCGGCGAGCAGCCCCTGGATCGCCCATGCGGTCGACTGCGAATTGGTCGGGCCGCTCTCGCCGAGCGCCCATCCGCCGTCGGGGGCTTGCGTGCGGCTCAGGTAGCGCGCCCCGTCGGCCGCCGCGTCTCCCCCGCCCCCCGCTGCTGCGAGCGCCTGGAGGGCGGCGCCGGTGCTGTCGGACTCGCTCGGCTGGTCGGGCTGATACCCCCAACCTCCGCCCCCACTCTGCGCCCTGCGAAGCCACGCCCCCGATCGCGACAGCTCGGAGCCGTCCGCTCCCGCGGCCCGCAGGGCGAAGATCCCGAACGCGGTCAGGTTGACCTGACCCTGGAACGACCCGTTGCCCTCGCGCCGCGCCCGTAGCGCCGAGACGAGGTCGCGGCCGCCGAACGTGCGCGGGTTCACTCCGGCGCCGGCGAGCGCGAGGATGGTGCGCTCGATGTCGCCGGTCGATCGGACCTTCTCGGCGTTTGCGCGCAGGTAGGAGACCGGGTTTTCGCCCCCGGCGTCGAGGTCGAGCGGGTTGCGGCCCGCCGCCTCCAGGCCGAGCATCGCCCATCCCGTCATCGCCGAGCTCGACGACCCGCCCGGCGCGGTCCCGAACCCGCCGTCGCTGTTTCGCGCGTGCTGGAGCCAGCTCCGGGCCGCTCCCACGGCCGCCGCCTCCACCCGGGCCGCGGCAGACGCGTCCCCGGCTCCGGCGGGCGCAGCGAGGATCAGGACGGCGCCGACCGCCGACACGGCGACGACCGACGCTGTCGCGACGCGCTCGCGCCACCTGAACTCGCACCGCTGGCGGAAGCGCTCGAGCATCCGGACCAGCGCCGGGCCGGCGACGAGCGCGAGCACGAGGTTCCCCGCCGCATGAGCGACGTTGAACGGGATGCCGCGCACCGACAGCGCCAGGTATCGGTCGAGCGACTGCTCGCCGCCGTAGGTGACCATGACCGAGAGGTCGAGCAGCGCGCCGTACGCGAGCCCGGCGAGCCCGCAGGCGACCGCCAGGCCGATCCTCCCGAGGTGGCGGCCCGTTGCGGCGGCAAGCGCGGCGCCGCCGATCCCGACCATCCCCCACCCCGCCATCTGCCACGGCGTCCACGGCCCCTGCCCGAGCCAGAAGTTTGACACCAGCGCGGCGAGCGCTCCGACGACGAAGCCAGGGCCGCCTCCGATCGCGTAGCCCGTGAACAGCACGATATCGGTCGTCGCGACGACGTTCGGGATCGGCGCGACCAGCAGCCGCCCCGCGACGGCGAGCGCGGCGAGCGCCGCTACCAGGGCGACGATCCGCGACGGCGGGCGCGAGCGCTCGTACCACGCGAACCCCGCCGCGATCACGAGCACAAGGATCGCGAGGCTGACCGCCTGCCAGCTCATGTTCCCTCCGTGACAGGACGTTCAGACCGCAGCAGCGCCGCGCCCTGCTCCGGCGTGATCGCGCCGTCCACGTCGAGGATCCGGGCGACCTCCGTCGCGAAGTACCACCCGCCCGACAGCACCTCGGCAATCGGCCCGTCGGCGATCAACTCCCCGTCCCCGAGCAGCACCGCTCGCTCCGCGAACCCTGCCGCAAACTCGACGTCGTGGGTCGCGACCACGATCGCGGTCCCGGCCGCCGCGAGCTCGCCGAAGCGCTCCGAGAGCTCCTGCTTGCGGCCGCGATCCATTCCACGGGTTGGCTCGTCGAGGCAAACGAGCCCCGGCGGCCCCTCGTCAGCGCCGCGTCCCGCCATCACGATCGCGAGCGCGAGGCGCTGGCGCTCGCCGCCCGAGAGATCGCGCGGGTCGGCGTCGCTCGCCCAGGCGAGCCCGACCGCGTCGAGGGCCCGCGCGCCCGCTTCGCCGGGCAGCTCCTCGGCGACGCGCTCGTGGACGAGGAAGTCGTCCGGGCTCTGCGAGAGCAGCGCGCAGCCACGGGATGCGTCGACCCGGCCGCGAACCGGCACCACGATCCCAGCCGCGGCGCGAAGGAGGGTGCTCTTCCCGGCACCGTTGCGCCCCATCAGGGCGACGCGCTCGCCGGGGTCGACGACGAGCTCGATTCCCCGAAGGACGTCGCGCCCGCCGACCTCGACCCAGAGGTCGCCCACGGTCAGCGCATGCGCGGGCGGCCGGATGCCGGCCGAGCGTTTTGCGCCTCCCCGCGCGGGTTGGACCATGGGAGCCAGCCAACCTTCCGACGCGGGGATGCGAGCGAGGTCGGTGTCCGGGCGCCCGCGCCTCAACCCTTCGCGCGCCCGACGGACCCCGACCGGCACCGGACGCAACCCTGCGAGGTCGAACAGGCGTGCGCCGGGGGTCGCGAGCGCCGGGTCGGCGGCGAGCGCCCATTCCAGAAACCGGCCGGGTGCCCCGTCGAACGCGATCGTGCCGTCGCGCATCGCCACGGCCCGGTCGGCCGCGGAGAGGCAGCGCTCGAGTCGGTGCTCGCACAAAATGACGGCGGTCCCCCACTGCTCGTTGATGCGGCGGAGCAGCCACACGAGCTCGTCGCCGGCGACCGGATCGAGCTGCGAGGTCGGCTCGTCGAGCAGGACCACCGCCGGGCGGGCTACGAGCGCCGCGGCGAGCGCGACCCGCTGAAGCTCGCCGCCCGAGAGCGTGTCGGTGGTGCGCTCGAGGAGGTCGGGTATAGCCAGCGCCAGGGCGACCTCCTCGACGGCGCGCGCGCGGCGCGCGGCCGTCTCGCCGCGTAGCTCCAACGGAAGCCCGATCTCGGCGCGGGCCGTGGTCGACGCGATCTGCGTCTCTGGCTCCTGGGACACGAACCCGACGACGCCGGCGAGCTCGGCCGGCCCGCGCTCGCGGGCGTCGAGTCCCCCCACCTCCACACCACCGGACACCTCCCCGCCGTGGAAGTGCGGAACGAGCCCGCACGCGGCGCGCAGGAGCGTCGACTTGCCGGATCCCGAGCGCCCGGCGAGCACAACGAACTCCCCGGCGTCGATCGAGAGCGTGACGCCGCCAAGCGCGTCGTGATTGGCGTTCGGATAGCGGTAGCTCAGATCCTCGATCGCGAGCACGCCACTGTCGACGCGGTCAGACATCCGCGAACGGAAAGATCGCGGTCAGCGGAAGGGCGGCGGCGAGGGCCAGCGTCGCTGCGTCAACATCCAGCGCCACTTCCGGATACGGGTCGAACCCACCGGCGCCGGCGAGCAGCCCGACCGCTCCACAGACGCCGATCGCGACGCCCCCGGCGACGAACCGCCAGTCGTGCCGGGAGCGCCTGCGGCGTTCCACCGGCGCCCCCCCGCCGAGCGCATAGCCGCGCAGCTCCAGCGTCGCCGCGACGTCCATCGCGCGGTCGAGTGAGCAGGCCACGAGCCTGCGGGCGAGCGCCGCCCTCCCTGCGGCTTCCGCGCCTGGGCCGCGCAGGGCGGCGGCTTCGCGTAGCCGGGCGAGGTCGCCGGCCGCGACCGGCACGAGGCGCGAGACGAGCGTGGCGGTGAGCGCCGAGCGCCGGGCGAGTGGCCGGACGAGGCGCAGGACGTGATCGGGGTCGACGCACGCCGACCACACCGCGAAGGCCATCGTCACGACGAGGATCCGCTCGGCAAGAACCGCGCCCGAGGCCAGCGACTCGAGCGTGACGTCCAACGGCCCGAGCACGGGAACGTCGTACCCGCGCACGAGCACCGTGTCTCCCCGGTCGGTGACGAGGGCGTTGACGACGACGATTGTCGCGCCGAGCCAGATCCCCCAACGCACCGATACGGCTACCGCCGCGCGCGCGCCGGCGGCGCACCCGGCCGCCGCGACCGCGGCGCCGGCGCCCCCAAGCACAAGGGGGTTCGAGAACGCGAATGCAACGAGCACAAGCGACCCCAGGTACACGGCCGCCGCCGGGACCGAGGCGGCCTGGAGCCGGCCGCGGCGGGGGGTGTACGCGAGCGCCGAGCGCATCGCGGAGTCAGCCCCGGCCCTCCTCGCCGGTCACAGGGAGCGCGAACTCGTCGCGTTCGTCTACGCCGACCGCGTAGTGGTCGCGCAGGGACTCGGCGTCGAGGAGCTCGATCGCGGCGTCGATGCCCGCCTCGTCGGTGCCGGTCACGACCCAGGTCGGCTGCTCCTCGCCGAGGCGCACCGCGGCGACCAGCCCCTCGCTCTCGCCGGGCGCGCTCCCAAACGCCTCCCGGTCGGCTGGGTCAAGGGCCACCAGGTCGTAGCCTCCGGCGGGCGCGGGCTCGAAGTCCGCGTACACCCCGCTCTGCGCCGGGCCGTCCTCGATCTGGACGGCCGCCTGGTCCTCGCGTACGGCGTCCCATGGGCCCACCACGATCCGCAACAGCTCCTCGCCGAGCCTTGCCCGCTCGGTCGAGATGCTCGCCGGAACCCCCTCCGACTCGAGCCGGTCAGCGACCGCCGAGCAGTCGTCGTCCTCGCCCAGGCAGTCGATCCTGACCGGGAACGCCTTGCCCTCCGAGCCGTGGACGAACGGCTCGGGCCACGATCCGACGACCGCCGGGGCGCGCATCGCCGCGGACCAGTCACGGTAGTCCCACCACACGCGGTCGCCGCCGTACACGCGCGCCTCGGCGGCGCCGATCGGCGACTCGATCCCGTTGACGAAGAAGAACCAGTCGAACCGGCGACCGCCGTGCTCGGCGCTCTCGAGCCCGTCGATCGACTGCACGAAACCTCCCCCGTAGCGCGTGGTGATCCCCGCCTCGCTGTCGAGGAACCGCATCACGGTCTCCGACTCGGGCGGGTCGTCGAGGCTGGCTTCCACGAGTCGCTGCGAGCCGAAGTCGCGCGTCACGGTCAGCGTCGCCTCCCCGTCCGATGAGTCGCCGGGGCCGAAGCCGCAACCGACCGCCGCGGCAGCGCTCAGGAGCACCGCAGCGGCGACCGCGCCACGGCCCGACCTCACTTCACCTTCACCTTCTCGCACGCCTTCACTGTGTCGTCGCGGTCGACGACGGCGACGTCGCGCTTTCCGCTCCCGCAGTTGATTCGATCCGGGGCCCCGCCGCGTGCCTTCACGCGGTCGTTGCGGGCCTTCGCCTGGATCTTGTCGGCGAGCTCGGTGCCCTTGATCCTGTCGGGTCTGCGGGTGCCGGCGATCCCCTGCTGCGGCGCACAATCGCTCGCCGACTCGGCGACGCATATCGAGACCTCGTTGGAGGGGATGTCGGAGCCGCGCGTCGCCTGCAGGGTCGCGATGCCGCTCCCGAGCGTGACGGTCGCACGGCCCTGCGCGTCGGTCGTCTCGGGCGAGCCGCCTCCGCTCACCGTCGCCCCGGCCGCCGGCGTCCGGGTGCCGTCATCTGCGTACTGGACCGCCTGCACCTCGACCTGGCTCCCCGGGTCGACCACCGGCGGCGCCTCGAGCCCGAGCTCGGGCGGATACGGGAACGTCGGCGCGAGGTACCACAGGACGTCGTCGCCGTTGGCGATCCGCAGCTGGTCGCCGCCGACCTGGGCGCCCGCGTGGTTGTGCTTCAGGTACCAGGACGCGGAGCCCTGGGCCTGAAAGCCGCCGATTCCGCACACCCCGAGACCGAAGTCGAACGCGTCCGTCACCGACAGAGGCCGTAGTTCGCGCAACGTCGCGGAGCCGTCCTGCACGACCCCGAGCGCGGTCGCGCCGGGCACTTTCACCGGGCTTCCGGTGCCGCCGGTGCCCGGCCCGAAGCACAGCGCGTTCGGATCGGTCGGCACCCGCACGCTGCTCGTGTACTGGGTCAGCTCGGCGAGCGTCTGTCCCGACGGTCCGACCACCCGCAGGTCGGCGCTCACCGTCTTCACCTTGGCGCTGGCGATCGGGGGGACGGCGAGAAGCATCGTGACCGCGCACGCGGCGATCAGCCCGCACGGCCTACGTAGGGAACCTGTTGGCATCGAAGCCACCCTTTCCTCGAGGGTTTGCATGGCCCGGCCGGGGCAGGTCTCCTGGCTCCCGGGACGAGCGCCGCGCCTTCCCAGGGCGACTGGTGGCCGCCCAAGTGGCTGACTGCGTGTCGTGCGACGCTCCTTTACCCGGTCACAGTGGCGGGACCGCGCCGGTCTTGCACCGGACTTCCCTGGGCCACCGGCCGTATGTGGCCGCTGAGTCTATCTCCCTACGTATGGAAGGCTCAGCGCTTGCGCGCTTCGACCTGCTTGCGAAGGGCCTCGACCGTCTCCGGCGCGTCGCGCCTCAGCGTGCCCAGCTCCCAGCTTGCGATCTTGATCACGCGCAGCGAGGATGTCGCGATCACGCTCGCCGAGCGCTGCTCTCGCTCGAGCAGTGCCTGCTCGCCGAAGATGTCGCCCGGCCCGAGGTCCGCGAGGTGCTCGCCGTCGCGCTCGACCTTCGCGGTCCCCTCCTCGATCGCGTAGAAGTCGTTCGCGTAGCCCCCCTCCTTGACTACAGCCGCCCCCTCGGGATGCGACTCGAGCTGCGCGAATGTCGCGACCTTCTTCAGCGCCTCGTCCGGCACGTCCCGAAACAGGGGAATGCCCTTGAGTTCGCTGACATCCACGCCCAGAACCTAACTGAAACGGTGGCGCTACGGCGGGTAGACCCAGGTGGTGAACAGGGCGCTCGACAGCACGAGGAGCGAGCCGCTGATCACGAGCACTTGACGCAGACGCCCGTGCTCCTGCGCCCACAGGGCGAGCGCGATCCAGAGCGGGAACAGCACGAGCATGAAGCGGGGCAGCGATTTCAGCGGCTCGTTCACGGCCGGAACCGAAAGCGGCAGCAGCAGGGCGCTCAACGCCCAAGCCGTGTACGCGGCGGGAAGTCGCTTCACGCCTTCGCATAGCGCCCACACCGCGAGGGCGAAGAACCCGAGCAGAACAAGGTTTCGGGCCGCGATCAACTCCGGAATCTCGCTCGGCCGGAGCTGCAGGATGCTGATTCCGGGGAGCAGCTCGGCCACGGCGGTGAGCGCACCCCACAGCCCGAGGACGGCACCGCCGATGAACGGAATTATGATCCGGCTCCACTCGCCCTGGGCCGCGAAGGCGTGCATCGGGTCGCCCGTGACGATCGAGAGGTAGAGCAGGTAGGCGATCACCCCGGCGGGCACGGCGGCGACCCAGAGGACGTCCGGAGCGAGATGGTGGCGCGGGCGCCACCCGAGCTCGAGCCCGTGACGCGGCCGGTCTGCCCTGGGCCCGTACAGGTACATGATCAAGAGCGGGATCACGAGCAACACGCCGGCGCTGCGGGTGGCCGCAGCGAGACCGCCGACCACTCCGGCGAGCGGCCAGCGCCCGATTCGCGCCGCGTAGATCGATCCCACCGATGTCAGCATGAAGAGCGCCTCCGAGTACACGGCGGACAGCACCACCGCGCTCGGGAGCCAGGCGACGATGAGGACCACCGCGCGCGCCGTCTCGGTCCCGAAGTCGATCGCGACCAGCCGGTGGAGCAGGTACAGCCCACCAATCGCGCACGCGAACGAGACGAAAAGCCCGAGCAGCAGCGATGGGCCGAGCGGGCCGCCAACCGATACCAGCGCCGGGTAGAGGGGAAAGAACGCGGCCCGATCCGGATATCCGTACCCGTACTGCGCTATCTCCAGATACCACACCGAGTCCCAGCGAGCGCCCGGGGCGACGATCGCGTTGGCGAACGTCTCGTCGAACGGGATCGTGAGCCAGTAGGGATCGAGGCGCGACGACGTCTCACCCGCCGCGCCCACGGCGATGAGCGCGGCGATCCCAGCAATCCATGCGACCGCGCGCGAAACCCAGAACGCCGACCACACGTGGCGGATGGCGACCCACTGGTCCTCGGCGATGGGGAGCGCGGCGCGCAGCCGCTCGGCATAGCTGTACGGCTCGCTCACCGGCGAGATTGTTCCAGAAGCGGAACTCGTCACGCGAGACGGCGGCGTGATCCCCGACGGTTTGACGTGCAAAGCGTTCACCGCGAGATAACAGTTCCGCCCGCTGAAGCGATTAGCGTCGGGCGATGCCGCGCGGCCTGACGGAGGAGTCCTCGACTCCGACTCGCGCCACGGAAGCCCCGCCCACACAGACTACGATCCGGGCGTCGGAGATCGCGGAGGAGGAGGCGATTCTGGCGCGCTTCGACGAGAGCCGGCGACGCTTGCGAGAGCACCGCGACACGCCGCGCCCGAAGCGGCGCGTCGAACCACGGCGGTGGATGCTCCGTTCCGGCGTTGCTGCCTTTCTCCTCGGCGCGGCGGTGATCCCGTTCGGCGACGCGACCAACCTCGAGGCGCCGAGCGCCGAGCGCGCCCAGGCCAGTGGATTCAATCTGCCGGAGACACAGAGGAAACGTCCGGAACCGCCGCCCGTGACGCCCTCGGCGAGCGGCGTGCGGGACGCGAAGCAGTTCGTCGAGACGCGCGACGGCCTGGTGTCCTTCGCGGCGATCGACTCGCGCGGGCGGCCGCACGGGGTGGCCGAGGACCGGCGTTACGTATCGGCCAGCGTGGTCAAGGCGCTGCTTCTCGCGGCAGAGCTGCAGCGGCTGGAGAGCGCCGACGCCGAGATCGACGAGCTCACCCGGACGACGCTCACCCAGATGATCACGATCAGCGACAACGACGCGGCAGACGCGATCTACGCGCGGGTTGGCGACGCGGGGCTTTACGCGGTCGCAAAGCGCACCGGGATGCGCGACTTCACGGTCTCCGGCTACTGGGCGAACTCTCAGATCACCGCCGCCGACATGGCGGCGTTCATGTGGAATCTCGACAAGGCGGTTCCTGCCGGCAAGCGCGAGTTCGGGCTCTCGGTGCTCGCCGATGTCATCCCGCAGCAGAGTTGGGGAATCCCGGAGGCGGCTGGGCCGCATTGGGACGTCCGGTTCAAGGGCGGCTGGCGCTCGACAGAGCTCGGGGAGCTCGTCCACCAGGCGGCCGCGCTTCGCCACGAGGACGGCACCCGGACCACGGTCGCAGTGCTAACCGACGCCCAGCCGACCCAGACGTACGGGATCGAGTCGGTGCGGGGCGTGGCCGAGCGGGTGCTCGACCACGGGGACGCTCACCGCGGCAGCTCGCGCCCCAGCCACTCCGAGTAGAAGCCGTCGAGGTCGGGGAGAAAGTCGTGCACGACCGGGTAGCCGGGCGGGACGGCCTCGACCTCGAGCAGCGTCTTGCACCCGGGGCAGAAGTACTCGCGCAGCTGGTTCCAGTCGGGGTCGCCGGACATCTTCTCCGGGTAGATCTCGCGCAGTGACTCGTCGTCGTCGCGGACGTTGATCAGCGCCTCGAGCTTCCAGTTGTGGCGGTAGTCGGCGAACTCATGCCCGCAATCGCACTTGACGACGTAGTCGCCGCCGCCCTTGCTGACGATAAACAGATGCTCGCCGAACGGGAGCACGATCGGCTCGTCCCACTCGACCCGCTCCTGAAGCAGCGCGACGTACTGGTCGAACCGGCCGGGGTCTTTGTAGGAGGACTGGATCGCCCGCACCTGAGAGCGCGGAAGGCGCTCCTCGAGCAGATCACGAAGCGCCTCGTCTTCGAGCTTCACTTCGTCGCCCCGGCCTGGTCGGCGAGCAGCGTGTGCGTCAGCTCGACGGTCGGGGTGGCGACGTCGAAGTCGAAGTCCTCGGGCAGGTCCCAGAACTCACGGAACTCGCGCGCCCAGCCCTCCGACAACCGGATCGACTCCGCGTACATCCGCTGCACCGGCTCGATCATCTCGCGGTCGAGGAGCCGCTGACGCTCGCCCTGCATCCACTCGCGTGCAGGAACCGCGTTGCGCCCGCGCTCCTCGCGCATCTCGGATCGGCGCGTCTCGCTGGCCTCCGGGTTGCCCGGGACCACGCCGTACACCGATTCCGCGTACCGCGGCAGCAGATACTCGCCCTCGATGTCGGCCATCACAGAGTCGTACGGTCGCTCGAGAGCGTCTCCCACGCCGGCGGCGCCGCGGAACGTGCACAGGTAGAGGTCTCCTTGTCGCATCACCTCGGGCAAGGTGGTGGTCTCGAGGTCGAATTGGCGCTCACCCTCGACCATCCGCTCGAGCGCCGAGTCCGCGGGGTCCGGGTCGTGGGTCGGGAACGGTTCGCGGCGCTCGACGAGGTCGAAGAAGTTCGTGTTGCGCACGTTGTGCCGGTACCCGGTCGCGGCGGGGTACCCGCCCCACAGCCCCGTCTGGATGAACATCCGCCCGTTGCCGATGTTCTGCATCTCGTAGAAGGGCGTCTTCCAAGCGAGCCGCAGCGCCTCGTAGCCCGAGCCGCCGCGATGGCGCCCCGGGCCCGCGGTATTCGGCTTCACGCGCTGGCCGATGTAAAGGAAGGGCTCGATCAGCTCCCACATCTCCATGTCGCCCATGTCGCCCTCGGGATTCCACATCGCCGCCGCGTAGTCGAGCCCGTCGAGGATCATCTTCCCCCCGCCCCCGACGCACGAGAGCCCGAAGTTCGTCGTCGCCGACTGCTTGCCGTACTGGTCGATGCCGCCACCCTGGAACGCGTTGCTCGTCAGCCCGTAGGGCGCCAGCACCTCCTCGACGAACCCGCGCGCCTGCAGCGCTCGCGACACCGACTTGATGAAGCCCATGAACGATGGGATTAGGAACGCCCACGCGATCCCGGTCGAGGCCTGTGGGTTGGAGTGGTTCGTCCACGTCCCGGGCGGGAAGTTCGTATTAAGGCCGAGGTAGGCGCCGTCGTTGACCTTGTCGTTTGGGATCAGCGTCTGGGTGAGCTGGACCCACACCGCTCCCTGCATCGCCGACGGCGTGCAGTTCGAGGAGTGGTATCCCCACGACGACGCGCCCTCGTAGTCCATCTCCAGCTTCGCGTCGCGCGTGACGCGGATCTCGACTGGCGCGTGCATCATCGTGTCGACGCGCGCGTACGAGGGAAGTTGCTCCTCCTTCGCGAACGCGTTCTCGGTGAACGCGGGCGCCCGGTAACGCCCCGGGATCAGCATTTCCCGGACGCGGCTCTGGAACGAGCGCCGCCCGTCCTCGATCACCTCGCGGATGAACCGCTTGTAGGAGTCGATCCCCTCCTCCAGGATCACCCTCTCGACCGACTCGCGGACCATGTGGCAGCCGGCGATGCGCGTCCTCTCGTCGAGCGTCCAGTACATCGGTGTCCGGGTCCCCTTCAGCCCGGCGAGGACGTGATCGCGCCACAGCTCGTCGTTCGAGCCGATCTTCTTCGCCGGTAGGTCGATGCCGTCCTCGTAGCGGGCGATCGGCCCGACAGGCACCGAGCCCGGCGTCTTCGCGCCGATGTCGATCTCGTGCGTCACCCCCGCGGCCCATCCGACCAGCTCGTCCTCCCAGAAGATTGGGACGATCGTCTGCACGTCGGCGTTGTGGACGTCGCCGATCATCGCGTCGTTGTTCGTGAAGATGTCGCCCGGCGCGATCCCCGGGTTGTCCTCGTAGTCCTGGCGGATCATGTACTTGATCGCGTCGGACATCGTGTGGACGTGGACGATGATCCCGGTCGAGAGCGCGACCGAGTCACCCTCCGGCGTGTAAAGCGCGAAGCTGAGCTCGCCGATCTCCTTCACGATCGGCGAGGCGGAGATGTTGAGCGCCGTCTCTCGCGCGCTCACGAGGCCGCCGCGCAAGCGTGAGAACAGCTTCTCGAACCGGATCGGGTCGTTCTTCTTTAGCTCGAGCGCGTCGATCCCCCAGTAGCGCCCCGTTTCGGCGAACTGCCGCTCAGACTCGAGCAGCATTTCGCGCGCGGTGCGCCCCTCCCAGCCGATCGCCGACGCCTGCTCCGCGAGCGGCTCGAGCTCCCGCGTCCCGTCGACGATCGCCATCTAGCTCCTCTCGCTCTCCCGGGTCTCCAGGTGGAAGATCCGGTTTCCGTCCAGTCGCGCGGCGCGGCGCGGCGGGACCACGAACGTGTCGGCCGGCGATTCGATGATCGCAGGCCCCTCGACCTCGTGCCCGGCCCGTACATCGCCCTGCTCGAAGATCGGCGTGTCGGTCCAGCCTCCGTCCCACCACACATCCCTTCGCCCCTTCGGCCCCGGCGTCCCCGAAACCGGCTCCTCGTCCGGCAGCGCCGGCTTCTCGACGTCGACCGCGCCGGTGACGATCACGTTCGTCACCAGGTATCCGAGCTCGGGAGAGCGCGCCGCGCGCGCATACAGCTTCCCGTACGCGTCCTCGAACGCCGCGATCAGGTCGTCCACATGGACCGCCTCGGTCAGCTCCTCGTGCGGCGAGAGAATCTCGAGGTCGTTGAGCTGGCCCATGTACTGCATGCGCACGTATCGGCGTAGCTCGATCTCCTCCTCGGGGACGCCCGACTTTGCGAACTCCTCGATGACCTTCTCGCGCAGCATCTCCCATCCGCCCGCGATGTAGATCCCGAGCCCCGCCTTGACGTCATCGTCGGCGCCCGGCTCGACCGGCATGTCGATCGTGAGGTCGTAGCGGTACGCGAAGTCTCCGCACGCACAACCGAAGGCGGAGAACCCCGCCGCCCACGCCGGGACGAGGACCTCACGGTAGGGAACGTCGCGCGTGTACCCGGCGGCGTGCAGCGGGCCGCCGCCGCCGTAGCACAGCAGCGTGTAGTCGACCGGCGAGTAGCCCTTTCCGAGCACCTGCGCGACCGCCTCGTACTTGAGCGTCTCGTCGAACAGCTCGACGACCCCGGCCGCGGCCTCCTCGACGGAGAGCCCGAGCGGCCGGGCAATCTGCTCGCCGACCGCGGCCCGTGCCCGCTCGGCGTCTAGTTTCACCTCGCCGCCGAGAAAGTAGTCGGGGTTGATCCGCCCGAGGACGAGGTTGAGGTCGGTCACCGAGGGGGTCTCGAGCCCGGACTCCGGCCACGACACGCCGATCGCGGCGCCGGCCGAGTCGGGCCCCAGGTCGGGTCTCCCCGAGTTAGGGTCGATGCGCACGAAGGAGCCGGTGCCGGCGCCGATCGAGTCGACCTGGACGAGCGGGATGTTGAGCAGAAATCGCCCCACGTCGGGGATCTGGCGGATTGCGAACTCGCCGTCGGTGATCAGCGCGATGTCGAAGCTCGTCCCGCCGATGTCGGCGCAGACGATGTTCTGGGAGCTCCCGGAGTCGATCCGGTCGGCGAGGTAGCGAGCGCCGATCACTCCGCCGATCGGCCCCGAGATCAGCGTGCGTGCGAGCTCCTTGGCGTCGATCGAGATCGTCCCGCCGTGCGCGGCCATTATGCGCAGGTCGAACTTCGCTCCGGACTCGCGGGTCGCGTCGCGCACCTTGCGAAGCTGATCGCGAGATGGCGCGGCGGCGTAGGCCTCGACCAGGGTCGAGTTGAGACGCGGGAAGTCGCGCCGCATGGGGTACAGGTCGGACGACAGGAACACCGGAATCTCGGGCGCCAGCTCGCCCGCGATCTCCCGGATCCGGTCCTCGTGCAGGGAGTTGCGGTAGCTGTAGAGGAGGTTGACGACGATCGCTTCCACCCCCGCCCCCGCGAGCTCGGTGAGTGCGGTGCGCGCCTCGTCGTCGTAGAGCGGGATCGCCTCATCGCCGAACATGTCGACCCGACCCCGCACCCCGCGGATCAGCTCGCGCGGGACGAGCGGCTCGTTGTGGAAGTGGGTCGCGACGTGGAGCCGATCCGAATACGGGTAGCCGAGGTAGGTCTGGATCCCGCGTTCGAGGCGCAGCATGTCCTCCATGCCCGCGGTCACGATCAGCCCGACGCGGCGACCCTTTCGCTCGAGCAGGCGGTTGAGCATCGCCGTGCCCGAATAGATCCCCGACACCACCTCCGGGAGCGCGCCCGTGGGCTCCAGCCCCCAGTGGCCGAGCGCGTCGCGGGTCGAGCTCATGAACCCGACCGACTCGTCCTCGGGCGTCGTCTGCGCCTTGCCGACGACGAACTCGCCCGAGCGATCGACGATGAACGTGTCGGTCATCGTCCCGCCGGCGTCGATCGCCAGCACCCGCGGCTCACGGGACTCCGGGCCTCCGTCGGGCGACACAGCGGGATTTTGACACTGTGTCTGACTTCGTGTCTAGCCGCCAGAAAACGCCCGCTCTCGCGTGCGTCTCCCGACCCGTCGAGACTTCCCGGATGGCTCGGAGCGTCCTCAGCCCTCGATCACGCTCACCCCGATCACGAACGTGAGCACCAGCGTCGCGACCGCGATCCCCACCAGGCTCCCCGCCGCGTAGGCGAGCACCTCGCGTTCCCCGCCGGGTTCCCCCTTGACCAACCAGGTAACTAGACGTGTCGTCACAGGCACCTCTCTTTCTCGTGCCTACGGGGTTAGCTGTCGGGCTCGCGCGAAAGAGCTGCGCTACCGATTTCACCTATCGGATTCGCCCCAGGGCCGCCAAGCCCTCTGCCCACCGGCAGGTTCATCATGAACCCGCCGACACGGGAAAGCTCGCTTGCGAGCTTTCCGTATGTGGTGTCCTGGGTCCCCCGCTCCCCGGCTCAGACAGCCGGGGACTCGGCGGTTGCGTCGCGGGAACCTTATAGCGTCGTGCGGCGGGATTGCAAGCAAGTGCTAATGACCCGCCGAGGTGTCACCCGCGCACGTGGTCGATCGGGAACCACGCCACGCTCATGTCCACGCGGTCGCCGCGGAACGGGATTTCCTCCGCCACCAGCAGCTTGCGCTGACGCTCGCCTTGGGTGAGCGAGCCGTCGGCGCGCACGACCCGGTGCCAGGGGACGTCCGGGTCGTGGCCAGACGCCATCACCGCGCCGGCGAATCGCGGCGCCTCCGGACACAGGTCGCCGTAGGTGGTGACGAAGCCCTCGGGAACCGAGCGCGCACGGTTCAGGACTTCACGCGCGCGATCGGAGTCGAGCATCCTCCCAGTATCGCGCCGGGTCGCGACTGCTACCCAGCGACAACCCCGACCACCCCGACCGTTCGGGCATCCGCACCTCCGCCTCCGTGGGTCCGGGGCGCACCCTAGGCTCTCGCGCGTGGCCGCGTTCGCGATCCGGGTGCCGTCGGTCGACGACCTTCTTGACCCCTACAGCACCGAGCCGCTCGAGCGCCGTCCGCTGCGGGATGAGATCCGCGAGCGGATCCTGCTTGCGTGGATAGACACGCGCGAGGAGCGCCCGAGCCACCTCAGTGTGGAATTGCCGGCGCAGGAGCGGGAGCGCGCCCCCACCGCGAGCATTCAGGAGGCGGTCCGAAACGACTTCGTCGAGACCTCTCGCTCGAGCACCCGGTTCCACGTCTTCACCCGCGGCGAGCGCCGCGAGGCGGCGGTCGCGTTCGGGTTCCTGATCCTATGCCTGCTCGGGTCGAGCCTGATCGACAGCGTGACGCGGGACGACGCGCTGCTCTCCGGTATCTCGCAGGGACTGCTCGTGCTCGGCTGGGTCGCGATGTGGCAGCCGGCGCAACAGGTGTTCCAGGCCGTATCGCGATGGTTGAGCCGCGGCCGCTACCGCGAGCTGTCGCAGGTCCCGATCGAGATCGAGTGGGTCTGACGGCGGCCTGACCCCTCTCGGCGGGGCGTCCGGCCTCCCTGACGGGGCGAATGGGCTCGCGGCCAGGTAGACGAGCGCCCACGACCCGGTGTGCGACGGGTCCGCTTGGGGCGGGCCCGTCGCTGTGGAGCTCCGCTGGGAGCGGATCTGACGTGTAGCCGTGCACCTCGCATGGCGGGCCCGACCCAGCGCGAGTTCGAGATCACCGAGTTCGAGCAGTAGGGACGCCGATGCGTTTGCGGGACGGATCAAGGCCGCGGTCGAGGCGTCCTGAGCCCGGCACTCATCGCCAGCCCGCCACCCGCGATCGTTCCCCGCATCCGGCCAGGGGAGCCCTCGCCCTATCACATGAGCACTCTCGGCGGCGCGGCAGATCAGTCGTCGGTGTCGCCCGCCCAGATACCGAACACAGCCCCCTCCGGGTCGCTGAGGACGGCGATCTGTCCCTGGGGCATCTCCATCCGGAACAACTCGGTGGCGCCGAGCCGGGTCGCCCTCTCGGCCGCCGCGTCGCGGTCCTCGACGACGAAGTAGGGAAGCCAGTTCGGGGGCTCTCCCTGCTGGGTCTCGATCACGCCGCCGTTCGAGCGCTCCCCCACCCTGACGATCGTGTACGAGGGCGCGTCCTCGGGCGCCTCGATCTCCTCGGTGCTCCAGCCGAACAGGCCGGTGTAGAACCCGAGCGCTTTCTGCGGATCGGGGCTGTGGAGCTCGTTCCACGTCAGGCAGCCCGGGTCGTTGATGCGGGTGGCCCCGATCGAGTCGCGCGGCTCCCACACACTCAGCGCGGCGCCGGTGGGATCCGCGAACACGGACATGCGGCCGGCCCCCATCACGTCGAACGGCTCCAGCATCACGTTTGCGCCGAGCTCCTTTGCCTTCGCGGTTGCATCGTCGGCACTGGCCACGGTCACGTAGCTGTTCCAGTGCGGCGGGATGTCCTGTGTGGTGGGGGCGATCGCGGCGGCCTGGTCGCCGTCCACCTTGCACATCGTGTACACGCCGCCGCCCGCCTCCGCGGGGATCTCGTTGTCCTCGAACTCCCATCCGAACAGTCCGTGGTAGAACTCCTTCGCCGCGGCGCCGTCGGTGGTCGTCAGGTCCACCCAGCTGAAAGTTCCCGGTGCGTGCTCTGTTCTCGTTCCCATCGCTTCTCCTTCGCTCGCTGTTGGGGCCCCAACGACAGTAAATCGCTGCCAGCTCCAGGGTACGATCGGACGGTGCCCGGGCGGCTGTATTTCACGGACTCCGATGAGTCGAATGCCCTGATCGCCTCGGACCCGATGGCGTTGCTGGTCGGCTTCGTGCTCGACCAGCAGGTCACGGTCCAGAAGGCGTTCGGCGGGCCGCTGGCGATCCGGGAGCGCCTCGGCGCGTTCGATGTCGACACGCTAGCGTCCGCCGATCTCGAACCGGTGTTCCGCGCCAGGCCGGCGATCCACCGCTACCCCGGAGCGATGGCCGAGCGGGTCCACGACCTCGCGCTGCACGTCCGCGACCGGTACGACGGAGACGCCGCCCGAGTGTGGACCGATGCCGCGGACTCGCGCGAGCTGCGGGCGAACCTTGCCGCGCTGCCCGGCTTCGGCGAGATGAAGGTCAAGTCGCTCGGTGCCGTGCTCGCGAAGCGGTTCGGCATCGGCGCCGCCCGCGATCTCGTCCCGCCTCACCCGACGCTCGGCGACGTCGACTCGCCTCAGGCACTCGCCGACTATCAGGCCGCGAAGCGCGCACACAAGGCCGAGTGGGCGAGTGCCGGCTCGCGGTCGGGGTAGATGCCGGCCGGAGTCCACTACCTCGCGCCGCTGCGGGGCATCACCCCCGGCGGCAAGAACCTCGTCAGGATGGCCGACCTCCGCGCGGCGTTCGAGGAGATGGGGTTCGGCGAGATCGCGACCTACATCCAGAGCGGGAACGTGCTGTTCCGGGCGCCGAGGAAGAAGCGCAACGAGCTCGCGGCCCGGATCGGGTCCGGCCCGCGATGACATCGTTGGGGCGTGACAACCCGTAGGACCCTCGCGCGCCGGGTCGCGGTCATCGCGATCGTCGGCCTGCAGGTCGCCCTGATCGCGCGCGGCTACTGGGCGGACCACAAGGAGTTCGCGTTCCAGATGTTTCCCGAGTCGAGCACCTGGCGCGCCGACATCGTCCGGGTCACGACCGACGGCCGGCGGATACCGATCGAGCGTCCCTGGTCGGGATACCGCTGGGACGAGCTGGTGCAGGATCGCGGCCTAAGCTCTCCGTCCATACGTCACCACGCGGACGCCGGGCTCGACAACCAGCTCGCGTTCCTCGACGCCGCCCTCGACTGGGTCGCCGACAACACGCCGCGCGACCGCGAGACCCGCTACCTGGTTGCCCGGGTCACCGCTTGGCACAACGACGACGGGCCTCGGCTCGAGATCATCCGAACCGCCCGGCGCGAGGGACTGGGCTGAAGGTGATCGCGAGCCTCGACGAGCTCCTTGGCCGCCCGGTCAGCATGCGCTCGCTCGCGTTGCTGCGGGTGCTCACCGGGGCCGTCGTCCTACTGCATCTCGAGCCGTTCCTCGGCGACGCCTCGCACGGCGAGACGTACCGCGACGCGTTCCATGAGCCGTACGCCGCCTGGTACCCGGAGCTGCCCGAAGGGATCTACATCGGGCTGTTGTGGCTGGCGGCGGTGGCGGCAGTGGCCATGTCGCTCGGTCTCCTCACCCGCGTGGCGACGGCGACGACGTTCGCGATCGTCATATACAACGTCTTCCTCTCCACCACCCACTTCCACAACAACCGGGCCTACCTGATCATCGTGCTCGGGCTGTTGGCGGTCGCCCCCTGCGGAAGGGAGCTGTCCTTGGACGCGTGGATCCGTCGCCGGCGGCGGCTACCGACGCTCGACCGCTCGGCACCTGGATGGCCGCTATGGCTGCTTCGGTTCGAGTGCGCCGCGATCTACGGGGCGTCCGGACTGAGCAAGCTGGTCGATCCCGACTGGTTCGGCGGTACGGTCAGCTGGCAGCGGGTGGTCCGCGCCCGCGACGACCTCGAAGCGGCGCCGCTCCCCGACTGGGCGGTCACGACGCTCACCGACCCCGACTTCCACACGGCAGCGGCCAAGTTCATCGTCCTCACCGAGCTCTTCATCGCGCTCGGCCTCTGGTGGCGCGGCACCCGCTACGCGGCCGTCTGGGTCGCGGTCGTCTTTCACGTCGCCATCGAGGCCTCAGCGTCGGTCCAGGTGTTCTCGCTGCTCGCGATCGCGGTGCTCTGTGTGTGGGCGGTGCCGTCGACCCGAGACCGGGTGCTTCGTTTCGACCCGGCCTCGGTCCGGCAGCGCCGCTGGGCTCGGGTCGCGGGCGCACTCGACTGGCTGGCGCGCTTTCGGATCGAGCCGGCCGCGCCGGGCTCTGCCCGCGAGGTCACCGACCGCGACGGCACTGCGTTGCGCGGCGCCCCGGCGGTCGTGCTCACGCTCAGCCGCCTGCCGCTGACCGCGTGGTTCACGCTCCCGGCGCTTCTTCTCCCGCCTGTCCGCCGGGCCCGTCGTGCCGACCGCGAGATGGCCGTGGCGCCCGCCGGATGAGACGCCTCCGCAGAGCCGGCCTCACGGTGCTGTCGGCTAGGGCGTTCGCGGCGCCGGCTCGCGGGGCACGGCGGCGGTTCGCACCCGTGCTCGCAGGCCAGAACGCCCGTGGCGCCGCCTGGTCACGCCGATCTAACGCCGATGCCGGCCGCCGAGCAGGCGCGATACTGCAGGCGATGTCCCAGGAGAATGTCGAGCTCGTGCGATCGGCCTTCGCCGCATGGAATCGCGGGGATCTCGACGCCTGGCTAGACCACTGGGACGAGCAGGCGCAGATCTACCCCCTGCGCGCTCAGCTGGAGGGGCGCGCCTACAACGGACATGAAGGGCTGCGCCGGTTCCTGGCCGACATGGCCGAGGACTGGGAGGGATTGCGCTTCGAGATGGACGAGATCCGGGAAGCAGATGAGCAGATCGTCGGATCCGGCCGGTTTCAGGCACGGGGACGAGTTAGCGGGATTGAGCTCGATGTCCCGCTTGGCGTGATTGGCGTCGTGCGGAAGGGAAAGCTCGTTTACGCGCGCTTCTTCTCCGACCCCGCCGACGCCATTGCGGCCGCCGGATCGCCGGAGAAGCGGCCGCCCTCCTGACCAAAGCGCTAGTGGCGCGCGGGCTCCAGCACCTCCAGAGATTCGCCGAGCGACTGAAGGCCCGAGTGCAGTCGCACCGGCCAAGAAGAATCGCGCTCGGCGCTAGTCGAGTCCGATGCGCCGCGCGTAGGCAAGGCAGACGTCGACCCAGGTCTCGATGAACCGCTCGTCGTCGAGGCCTCCTGGTACCCGGCCGAAGAGTTGCTCAAGAGAGCGATAGGAGGACATTGGCTCGACCATGATCAGAGCCAGCGCGTGAAGGTCAGGCTGCTTCGCGCCGGCCTCCTCCACGCGGTCGCGCAGCCACGACACGATCTGGGAGTAGGGCCTCTCGACCAACCGGTCGTACAGCTTCTCGCGTAGCTTCGCGGGCAGCTGATCGCCCTCGCGGTATACGAATCGAGTCAGCGGCGCACGCCGATCCAGCGAGGCCAGGTTCCAGCGCGCCAGCAGCGTCAGCTCGGCGCGCAGATCGCCCAGTGGAAGCATCTCGAGCGCCGATCCGAGGTCGTCGATGGCCTCGAGGTGGCGCTCGATCGCCTTCTCCAACACGTCCTCCTTGCCATCGAAGTGCTGGTAGAGGGCGCCTGACCTCGGAGCGAGCCCGGCCGCACGCTCGATCTCGCCGACGCTGGTCCCCCGGTAGCCGCGCTCGGCGAACAGCCGCATCGCGGCTTCGAGTATTCGATCGGACGTGGATCCGGCTTCGAGCGAGGATGGTGCCGATTGCATTAAACGTCTGTTATGATAACGCACTATGGTCGTTTTCAGGCTGCGCGCCGCGAAGAATCTCATCCTCCGAGCCGTTTCTAGGGCAACGTGCCGCCTGCGGCGGGGGAGAAGCTGTCCGCTTCCATCGGAGCGCGAGGGGCGCGGCGGGGCGTGAGTCGCGAGGTCCACCACCCACTGTTTGCGCGGCTCTTCGATCGGATGGCCGCGAAGGCGGAGGACAAGGGCGCCGGCGAACACCGTGACCGAATGCTCCGCGGGCTCGCCGGCAGGGTGATCGAGGTGGGCGCCGGCAACGGGCTCAACTTCTCGCACTACCCCGCCACGGTCAGCGATGTCCTCGCCGTCGAGCCGGAGGACTATCTGCGGGCGAAGGCCGAGCGGGTCGCTGCCGAGACCCCGGTTTCGATCCGTGTCGTCGACGGCATTGCGGACCGGCTGCCGGCCGAGGACGGAAGCCAAGATGCGGTGGTCGTTTCGCTCGTGCTGTGCAGCGTTCCGGACCAGGGGCGGGCGCTGGCGGAGGCTCGACGGGTCCTGCGCCCCGGGGGCGAGCTTCGGTTCTATGAGCACGTCGTGTCCGACCAGCCCCGCAAGGCGAGGATGCAGCACGCGGCGGCCTGGCTCTGGCCGTGGGTCGGCGGAGGGTGCCACCCGAATCGCGACACGGTCGGCGCAATCGAACGCGCCGGTTTCGAGATCGGCGATTGCGAGCGGTTCGAGTTTCGGCCGTCGGTAGTGATGACAGCGGTGGCGCCGCACGTGATCGGCACGGCCACGACGCCATGAAGGCGCGCTACTTCACGCCGCTGGCAGGGTTCATCGTCCCATCGCTGCTGATCGGTTTCGGCGTTGTGATTCCGGGCAGCTGCATCGCCGGCGTCAACAACCTAACGGTCGGGTTCGCGTCGTCGCTGGTCGGTGCGGCCGTCGCGTACTGGTTGGGGATTCGCGCGGTGCTCTCCGATCGCGCTGCGGCTACGCGCCGGGACCGCAGCAGCCAGCGTCGAGCGCTCGCATATCGGGGCGCCAACTCGGCGAAACGCAGGAACGCGGGAGCGAGCTCGCGCCTGTAGCGCCCCACGTGGCGGGCGTAACGCCCCGGCCCGATCCAGCACCCTCACGGTCTCCCCCGCCCGATTGCCTCGGCGCTTACCGCGGCCCGCGATGCGGGCCGCTCTCGCAGGTCGGCAGCGACCCAGAGCCCGGAGGCCAGAGTGAGAACGGCGACGATCGCGATCGCTCCGCTGAACTCGATTGCGTCCACGAGCACACCGGCCAGCAGGCCGCCGGCGACGTAGCCCATATCGCGCCAAAAGCGATACACACCTACGCTCGCCGCGCGCGCCACGGGCGTCACCGCGTCGGAGATAGCAGCGATCAGCGTCGGATAGACGAGGGCCGTGCCCGCCCCCAGGCCGACGGCGGCAACCAGGGACCATCCCACGGCCCCGCCCGACGCTGCGAGCACCGCGAGGGCGCCGGCCTGAACGAGCATGCCGGCGACGATCAGCGGCCTGCGTCCGACGCTGTCAGACCAGTGCCCGGTCCAGATCTGGCCGAGCCCCCAGATCGCCGGGTAGAGGCCGGCGACGAGGCCGATCTCTCCGAAGCTGGCTCCCTCGGCGGCGAGAAAGAGCGGCGCGACGCCCCAGGCGAGCGCGTCGTTGAGGTTGTTGACCAGTCCGGCCTGGGAGCAGGCGCGAAGCTGCGGTATCCGATAGCTGGCGTCGCGGAACGCATCGCGGAGCCGCGGAGCCGCTGCGTCGCGCTGGGCGTGATCGCGGGACTGCTCGAGGGCGACGTGGACGCCGGTATCGCGAACGAACAGCGCCGAGATCACCAGCGCGGCGCCGGCCACTGCAAGACCGGCGACCACGAGGACGTCTCGCGCGACGAACTCGGCCGCGAGCCATCCGCTCGTCGCCGCCGCGGCGGCGACGCCCCCGTAGCCCGCTGCCTCGTTGAGTCCCAGCGCGAGCCCGCGGCGCCTCGGGCCGACGAGATCGATCTTCATCACCACGGTCATCGACCACGTCAGCCCTTGGTTGACGCCGAGGAAAACGTTGGCGGCCACGATCCATGCCCAGCTCGGCGCGATCGCGACGAGCACGGGGACGGGGAGCGCGATGGCCCACCCCAGGATCAGCAGTCGGCGCCTGCCGACCCGCTCAGCGAGGGCCCCCGCCCCGAGGTTGCTGAAGGACTTCGCGAGCCCGAAGGCGACGATGAACGACAGCACGGCCACGCTCGAGCCGAGTCCGAACTCGTCCTCGCCGATCAGCGGAAGCGTCGAGCGCTCCAAGCCGACCATCGCCCCAACCAGGGCGTTGATCGCCACCAGGAGTGAGAACTGTCGTGCGTTCTCTCCCAGCCCGAGCTCGACCGGGCGTTCGGTCAAGCGATCGAGGCGCGCGGGCGCCCGGACCGGTTCGCGGCGACGATCCCGGCCTGGTCCGGCGGTGCCGGTGGGATGTCCTGGACGAGTGCGGCGACGAACGCATCCTCCGAGTCGAAGCCGAGCGTGCGGTTGTTGCGGCGCTCAAACCCGATCGTCGACGCCGGGTTGCCGGAGAGCCCGCGGCCGCACACCGAACCCGAGTAGTGGGCCGGATACAGCAACAGGTGGTCGGGCAGCGCGAGCAGCCGATCGGTGATCGAGCGGTACAGCAGCCGCGCCATCTCCTCGGCCGACTGCTCGCCGTGAGCGTGCAGGTCCGGTCGACCGGCATCACCCACCAATAGCGCGTCGCCAGTCAGCACCATCCATGGCTCCTCGCCGCGACGGTGATCGGTTACCAGGTAGGCATGATGCGCCGCAGCGTGGCCGGGGGTGGCGATCGCCTGGATAACGGTATTGCCGAGCCTGACGAGCTCGCCGTCGGCCAGAGCGCGATGCTCGAACTCGACGCCTGCGCCATCCGGCATTTGCGCCGTGGCGCCCGTGCGCTCGACCAGCTCCGGCAGCCCCGAGACGTGGTCGGCCTGGACGTGGGTCTCGAGCACGGCAGCGATGCGGGAACCCTGGGACTCGGCGGCGGTGACGTACTCGTCGACCAAGTCGACGTGGGCGTCGACGACCGCTAGCTCGCTGGCGCTATTGCATCCCAACAGGTAGGAGGCGCAGGCCGTGTCGTCGTTCAGGAACTGGCGGAAGAACACATCCGCCAGGGTAGCCACGCCGTCTCGGGGCTCCAAGTCGAGATCCGCGATACGTCGTATTCGCGCCCGGAATCCGTCGGCCGGACGCTGTGCGTGTCGCCGCTAGGCATTCGACCCCTCGAGCTGGCGCGTCAGCACGGCGGAGTCGAAGTGCGTCCAGTCCTCCTTGATGCGCCCGTCGACGAAGCGGCTGATCGTGATCCCACGCAGCTCGACGTCGCTCCCCTCCGCCGTCGTGCCCCTCATCGTCCACCGGGTCGCCACCCGGTCCCCCTCCGCGATCTGGTCTTCGACCGCTATCTCAAGCCGCGGAAAAATCTGCCGGTAGAGCGACACCGACTGCTCGACTCCCTCCAGGCCCGAGAACTCGAGTCCGTTTACGTGATCGAGAAAATCCTCTCGATAGCAACGCGCGGCGTCCCCCGGCTCGCCGCCGGTGCACACGCGCTCCAGCGCCCGACGCGCCGTGAGCCTGTGATCCTCAGCGTTTCCCATTCGACCCGTTTATCGTGCAGCCCGCGACAGTGACCGCACAGCACTCGCTCAGCGTGGCGATGAACGCGTGCTCGGATGGGGTCGACTCGCGGTCGGCGGGCAGCAGCAGGTGGATCGAGCGCCGCATCGGCTCGCCGCCCTGGACGCGGAACTGGACCAGCTCGCCGCGGTCGGTCTCGTCGCGCACGACCAGCTCGCTCACGAAGCCGATGCCGAGACCTGCCCCCACCGAGCGCTTTATCGCTTCGTTGGAGTCCAGCTCCCAACGATTGGTCGCGTGATACCCGGCCCGCGCGAGGTAGCGCTCGGCGACCGCGCGTGTGCTCGATCCGGGCTCGCGGACCAGCAGGGTCCAGCGCTTTAGTTCCTCGACGTCAGCCCTGCCGCGCCTCAGCTTCACGCGGCCGGGCGCGGCGATCCCCACCAGCTCGTCGTCGAGGAAGGGCTCGGCGCGCACGCCGTCCGGCATATCAACCTCGCCGGCGATCCCGAGCGAGAACTCCCGCCTCGCCACCCGATCCGCGACCCACGTGCTCGAGCCGATCGCGATGTCGACGTCGACACCCGGATGCTTTGTCGCGAAGCACTGCAGGATCGCGGGTAGCACGTAGCTGCCCGAGGTGGTCGATGCGGCCAGCGTGAGGGTCCCGGTCTCTGCGCCTCGCAGCGCATCGAGCTCCTCCTCCAAACCCTGAAGAGTGTCGAGAACTCGTGCGGCGTGAGTGACGACGATGGTGCCCGCCTCCGTGAGGCGGCTGGCGCGCCCGTTTCGCTCGACCAGCTTTTCGCCGATCGCGCTCTCGAGCGTCTTCAGCTGCTTGGTCGCCGAAGGCTGACTCACCCCGCACGTCTCGGCGGCGGCGGAGATCGAACCGCGGCGGTCCACCTCGACCAGCAGCCGCAGGCGGGACGGATCGAGCGCGTCAACTATGCCGGTTGGGAAAGGCATCTATACGAAGGTTGACCTAGGAGAATAGCCCGCGGAGGAGTTTCCTTCACTCGGGGCACAGGACCGCTGAGGAGAGGAGCAGTGAATGGAATCAGCAGCCGTGACGCCATCGAGCGCGGGCGCCGTGGACTCCCCCGCCGCCAAGATCGGCAGCGATCTGATGGTCGTGGGAGCCATCGCGTTCATCGGCTACGCGATCTGGTTCTTCGTCCGCAACTTCACCGACAGCTTCCTGGAGCTGGGCATCGGACACGATCAGGTGAGCGTCGGCAAGGACCAGATCGAAGCCTTCAGCCCGTCGCTCTATGACTACGTCAGCCACCTGCACATCGCCGTCGCGGGTTTCATCGCGGCGACGGGGCTGGCGGCCGCGCTTTTGGCCTGGTTCGGCGTTCGCCGCGGCTACATGTGGGCGTGGGTGAGCGCGGTGCTCGTGCCCGTCGTCGGGTTGGCGGTCGCCCTGCCGTCGCACTATCCCTACGGGTTCGACACGATCGGACACCTGGGCCTGATCTACCTCGCTACGGCAATCTTCGTCGCCGGGGCAGTGGTGGCGCTCAAGGGACTGAACGAGCAGTCGGACCGAGAATGACTATCGCTCAAGAACGGAGGACCGATGCCAGCAGCAGTCGACGCCGTTGAGCTCGAGACGAAGGTCAAGGACATATACCGGCATGTCGCCGAGCAACCGCACGCCGAGTACCACTTCGAGATGGGGCGATCACTCGCGGAGCGGCTTGGCTATCCAGCGGAGCTGGTGAACCGAATCCCGGACGGCGCGATCGAGTCGTTTGCCGGCGTCGGCTACTTCTTCGACCTCGCTGACTTGAAGAAGGGCGCGCACGTGATCGACCTCGGAAGCGGTTCGGGCGTGGACGTGTTCTGCGCCGCGCTGCAGGTCGGCGAGGAGGGTGGCGTCGTCGGCGTGGACTTCACCGCTGAGCAGCTCGACAAGGGACGCCGCCTCGCCGAGCAGGGGCGCTTCGTCCAGGTCGAGTTTCGGGAGGGCAGGATCGAGGCCCTTCCCGGGGAGGACGATGTGTTCGACTGCGTGATCTCCAACGGCGTGATCAATCTCTCTCCGCAAAAGGACCAAGTGTTCGCCGAGGCGCACAGGGTTCTGAAGCCGGGCGGGCGCCTGGCGATCGCCGACATCGTCAGCGAACAGCATCTGAAGGAATCGATTGTGTGCGACGCCGAGCTGTGGGCGTCGTGCATCGGCGGCGCTGCTCAGCAAGACGCGTACCGCGACGCGATCGAGAGCGCTGGGTTCAGGATCGAGGAGACGCGGGCCAACCCGTACGAGTTCATCTCCGATCGCGCCCGCGACGCGAGCACGAAGTACGGAGTCAGATCGGTCTCACTGCTCGCGGTCGCCGAATAGCCTGGATCGTGACAGCCCGTCGATTAAACGCTCCCCTGTTGTTCCAGCCCGGACTCCGATGACACGGTTCGTAGCACCCTGCGAGCGTGGGTGCCGAATGGCTCAGCCGCAAGGCGGATGACCGTAACCGCCGACGGCGGGGCGGGTCAATAACTCCCCGGGACCGTCGCCCGGATAGGGTTGAAACCGTGGACGCGGACTATCTACTCGATGAACTCGAACGCGAGAGCCACGACACGGCAGGCGAGGCGATGGCCGTGCTTGCGCTTGCAGTTCAAGCGATCAACCGCGAGCTCGATGAAGAAGAACCGGACGAGGAACGCATCCGCGAACTTGTGCAGCGACTCCACGACGCGGCTCGCAAGGTCGCCGATAAGTTCAACGCACGAGGTTTCTCAATATCGGTCGGCTTCCCGCTCGGCGTGGCCGTGAGTGTCGATTGGTAGATCGTGTACCACGCGACGCGCCGAGGCCGGGGGCGTTGCCCAATCCGTTGCCCAATCGAGCCATCCGGCGGATTTGCGGCTCGTCCCGAGCACGAGAAACCGGTCGTTTCCAGCGGGTTCAAAACACCGCTGTGACGGGCTCGCGCGATCAGAGCCGCGAGCTCGTGACCGCTACTTCGACGCCGCTGTCACCGAGACGCGCGTGGAGGCAGCCGCGGCGGGTCCTGCCCCACTTCGCCCCAGTCCGCCACCCTTCGAGCGGCTTGCCTGAGCCCGCGGGTGGCGAGGGAGGCGAGCCCAAACCGCACGGCTCCGTGTTTGGGCCCGTGGACTGTGGGTACCCATCCGGAGGAAGGAAGGAGGCAGCGATGGCCACGACCATGACGCAGGAGCAGCCCAGCGAGTGGCTGCAGCTGACTCAGGAGCAGCGTAACGAGCGGCTACAGCGGGCATGGAATGCGCAGGGTGAGGGGCACGTTTTACCTCGCCGCTCGCCGAAGGACCGGGACGACATGCCGATGTTGCGCCGGTCGGGTAGAACTGAGGGATGGAGAAGGTCGCGAAGCGTGAACAGGCGCCCGAGCGGCGTCGCCCGGGTCAGCGGGCCTACTCCTCGACGACCTCGAGGTTGACGACCTGTCAGGAGCCCAGCGGGCTCCGGCGGTGTTGAGCGGCTCCTCCGCTGGGCAATCTGGCCAAGGGGCCAACTCGCGGGCGGCGGGGGGCGGTTCGTCGACGATCTTCGCGACCCTGTGCCGATCGTCTGCGAGCGAATCATCGCCGATCGGCAACCGAGAGACGCCGTAGCTGGGGCCGTCGTTCCGCTACGGTCGATCGCATGACGATCCAACGGATGGATCACGTGGGCATCGTGGTCGACGACCTCGCCGCCGCGACGGCGTTCTTCGTCGAGCTCGGACTCAAGCTGCAGGGCGAGGGATCGGTCGAGGGCGGTTGGGTGGACCGCGTGGTGGGTCTCGAGGGCGTCCGCTCGGAGATCGCGATGTTGGAGACCCCTGATGGCCACGGACGGCTCGAGCTGACGAAGTTTCACGCGCCGTCGGGCCGGGGCGGCGACCGGCACGCGCCGGCGAACACTCCGGGCATCCGCCATGTCACATTCGCAGTCGACGACATCGACGCCGCCGTCGCCAGCGTGCGAGCGCGCGGCGCGGAGCTCGTTGGCGAGGTGGAGCGCTACGAAGACAGCTATCGGCTGTGCTACGTCCGCGGCCCGGAGGGGATCATCGTCGAGCTGGCGGAGCAGATCGGCTGAGGGTTCCGGCCGGCCGCCAACCGCCTCGCCAGCGTCAGCGCCCGACACCGTTCTAGCGGGTATCGGCGTTCGGGCACGAGTGAGCATTACTCCGGCATACCCACCCGAGTCGGGACGGTCTGTGTGCCTCCCCAGGCCGAGTCAGGCCATCGACCGCCAGCCACCCCGGTGGGGCCTCGCCGCGTTTAACGCCCCACCCGGTTCGCGCCAAGGGCAACCGAGGGCACGGCCGATGAGTGTTCATTCGGTCCTCGGTCTACCCTGCGACCGCGGCCTGCTCTGCCTGTGGCTGTCCTGCACAGGGCGCCGGGACCTCCACACGGCCGGACTCGATCTGCTCGCGGCAGTCGCGCGAACTGATCGTCACGGCGGCAAGGATCGCGCCCGCAAGCGCGAACCCTGCGCCGACGAGAAACGCCGACTGGAAACCCTCGGTCAGCGCCACCGCCTGGTCGCCTACGCCCTCTGAGACGACGCTCGCCGTCCGGCTGGTCGCGATCGAAGCCAGGATCGCGAGCCCGAGTGCGCCCCCGACCTGTTGGCTCGTGTTGATGAAGCCGGACGCGAGCCCAGCCTCGTCGGGGCGCGTCCCGCTCACCGCCGCGATGGTCACAGGGACGAAGGCGAATCCGAGGCCGACGGCGACGACGAGTGAGGGGAACAGGACATCGCCCAGATACGAGCCGCCGGCCGAGACCAGGGAGTACCACACAAGCCCGGCGGCGAGGAGCAGCATGCCGACAACCAGAATCGGCCTCGCGCCGACTCCTGTCACGAGTCGCGACGCCATCGTCGCGCTGACCATGATCGTCGCGGCCAGCGGCAGGAACGCGAAGCCCGCCTCGATCGGGGTGTAGCCGAGGACCTGCTGCATGTAGAGCGAGATGAAGAAGAACATCGCGAACAGCGCCATGCCGAGGAGCAGGCCCACGGCGTTCGCGCCGCGCAAGGTCCGCAGCCGGAAGATGCCGAAGGGCATCAGCGGGTGGCTCGCGCGCGACTCCCACGCGACGAACACCGCAAGCGTCGCAAGCGACAGCGCGCCGAGGCCAAGCGTCTGGGTCGAGGTCCAGCCCGCCGATTCCGCGTCGACGAGTGTGTAGACGAGGAGCGCGAGTCCCCCGGTCACGAGGACCGCGCCGGTCGCGTCGAACGCTCTGGCCGCTCCCTCGTCGCGGTTCTCCGGCAGCAGCCGCGGCGCCAGCGCGGCGGCGGCGACGCCGATCGGGACGTTGACGAACAGGACCCACTCCCACCCCGCCCACTCGGTGAGCATGCCGCCGAGCAGCACCCCCGCGGCGCCGCCAGAGCCCGCCACGGCGCCCCAGATTCCGAGCGCCCGGTTGCGCTCGGCGCCTTCGGCGAAGATCGTAGTGACGAGCGACAGCGCGGCGGGAGAGATGAGCGCCGCCCCCAGCCCCTGCAAAGCGCGCGCGCCGATCAGCCACAGGTCGCTCTGAGCGAGACCGCCGAGCAGAGAGGCGACGGAGAAGAGCACGAGGCCGATCATGAACAAGCGACGGCGCCCGAGGAGGTCGGCGAGGCGGCCACCGAGTAGCAGGAAGCCACCGAAGGTCAACGTGTAGCCGTTGACCACCCACGAGAGATTTTCCTGCGAGAACTCGAGCGCGCTGCCGATCGAGGGCAGGGCCACGTTGACGATCGAGGCGTCGAGGATGACCACGAACTGCGTCGTCGCCAGCAGCGCCAAGGCGATGCCCTTGCCGCGCGGCGGTTGCTGATCCGGGGTCATGAGATGAGGTCCAGGCAGTGTGTCATGCCATGGCGCGGAGCGCTCGCGGACGCCATCCGCGGTCAGCGGCACGTTGCAGACCGGCGTGCGGGGCTACGCGACGTAAGACGAGCAGGCACGGCACGGTGTTCGATCAACCTGATTCAAGCGACGACAGGTAATTGTGGACCAGCGTCACGGCCATCGCCCCCTCGCCTACGGCCGAGGCGACACGCTTGATCGAGCCATGCCGCACGTCGCCGGCGACGAATACGCCCGGCACGCTCGACTCGAGGAGCATCGGCTCGCGCTCAAGGGACCACTGCCCGGCGCCCCTGCCTTTGGGCAGGTCTGGACCGGTGAGCAGAAAGCCGCGCCCGTCGACGTCGAGCCAGTTCTCGACGGTGGCGATCAGCGGGTCGCCTCCGATCAGAAGGAACAGGCCGTCCACCCTGATCGTTTCATCGCCGCCGGGGCCGGAGACCTCGATCTCGCTCAGCGTCGGGGAGCCCCCGGCTCGAACGAGCTGGGTCTTCGTGCGGACGTCGATCCGCTCGTGCGACTCGATCCGCTCGACCAGGTACTGCGACATCCCGCGGGAGATTGAATCCCCACGGATCAGCAACGTCACCCGCGCCGCCGAGCCCGCGAAGTGAAGCGCCGCCTGACCAGCCGAGTTGGCGCCGCCGATCACAGCCACGCTGCCGCCGCGGTATTGCTGCGCCTCGCCCGGCGCGGCGCCGTAGTAGACGCCGCTGCCTACCAACTCCTCGACGCCGGGTGAATCGAGCCTGCGGTATCGAACTCCGGATGCGACGATGCCGGTGCGTGCCCTCACGGTGGTTCCGCTCGTGAGCTCGACGTCGATCATCCCGTCGTCTCGGGGACGGCTCGCGATTAGGTTCACACCGATCAGGAACTCGGCCCCGAAGCGCCGCGCTTGCCGAAAGGCATTCTCCGCCAGCTCGCTGCCGCTGATCCCGTCGGCGAAGCCGGGGTAATTCTCGATCCGGGAGCTCGTGCCGGCCTGGCCGCCTGGAGCCATCCGCTCGACGACGAGCACGCGGAGTCCCTCCGAGGCGGCGTAGACCGCCGCGGTGAGCCCCGCGGGCCCGGCGCCAAGGACAGCGACGTCATATTCCTCGCGCTCTGGCTGGCAATGGAGGCCGGCCCCCCGGGCGAGCTCTGTCAGCCACGACGCCGAGGCGATGTAATCCTCGCGCGCCGAGGCTCGGACCTCACCTGGGAAGGGCTCCACGTAAGTGTGCGGTCCCTCGAGCATCTCCCCGTTGGCGAAAAAGACGACTGGCACCGAACGCTCCCCCATCGGCCCGTCGCGAAGCAGTCGCCCGACCGGATCCTCGTCGAGGTCGATCCAGCGGTGCGGAACCCGGTTACGCTCCAGCAGCTCGCGAGCGGCCTGTACGGCGGGGGAGGCTCGCTGCCCGACCACAGACAGCGGATCACGAGTATCGCTTAGCGCCATCGACTCCATGATGGGCGATCGCGACGGAATCATGGCTTTGCCCAACCGGGGCGGTGGCACTCAAGCCGCAGGCGAGCCGTTCGTTGCCGCCCAGCCTAAACAGGCTGCGCTCGCACGCTCCGCATACAGCCTGCGCACAACCTCGACGTTCCCCCCCGCCATCGCCTACTCCTCAAGCCCGGCGGCTTCGAGGGCTTCGTCGTGGCTCAGGAATCCCTCGGTCCTAGCAAGCTTTCCATCCCGCACGACTGCGTGAATTGCGAATTCCTGGTCAAGCTCAACCTCGCTGGCCCTGCCCCTCGCGTGGACTCGCCCCAGCCAGACGACGGACTCCCCGAGACCACGAATCTCGCTTTCTTCGAAGCGAAACTCCTCCCAGGTCTCCCAGCCGCCCGCCATCGCTTCGCGTACCTCGTCCCGGCCTCGGTAGACGCTGCGCTCCACGGCAGCCGGACCGGCCGCAATCCACACGAAATCGGGGGTAGCTTGGTCGAGCCACCCGTCTATATCAGCTCGGTTCCAGGCCTCGATCGCCCGCCGGATCAACTCCACGTTCTCCTGCGACATCGCCCGCTCAGTATCCCGCGACGGGCGAGGGTTTGGCCCGGCCGAGGGCTGCCTTGGACGGGTGGTCGAACTACTGCTCGACCGGTCAGGCGTCGTAGCCCACGGCGTCGGCCTCCACCCCGGTCGCCCCCTGGGCCCCGCTGCCTCGTCCAATGTACTCGGCATCGTCTCTACCCGGTCGTTGTCGTTGGACAGGTCGGTTGGGATGACCTCGGGTTAGAACTCGGCGGGGTCCCAGCCGGTGTCGATGGCGCCCTGTACCGAGCCTCCGTCTCAATCGAGGTCAGCTCTCGGGATGGTTCGCTCTCGGTGGCCCCGAACGAGCATTCGATCGCATCCTCGAAGTCGGCCAGCTCTGCCTCCTCCTCCGCATCGGCGAGCATCTGCTCGGCATATTCGAGGTACGGGGACCAGTTCTTGCTCGCCCGGCCAGCGCCAGCTCGACGTTGCTAAGCCGCTCGTCGGTGACCACGTGATCCCGATTGCCGACGGCGGCACCGACGAACTGTCGAATCTCAGGCTCGCGTGCCGAACGCAACAGAGGTCGGCGCTAGCCGCCCGGCTTGGCCGCCTCGATCTCCTCGCCCGTCGGCTGGGGACGGACCGCGCGAGTGGGGCGGGCGATTGCCAGCGAGGAGGTCCCACGTCCAGCGGACGTTCCGTGCGCGCTCGCTGAATGCGGCACCTATGTCACGTTGCGTACTGCGGGCGCCCGGTGGGCCGGTAGACCTGGATCGTCACCCCGCTGGAAGTGGCCCGCGAGTCGACCAGGTCAAGCGCGGTGTCCGGGCCGGTGGCGGGGAATAGCCGCGTGCCCTGGCCGACGACCACGGGATAGGTGAGCAGGGTGATCTCGTCGACAAGCTCGTTGTCGATGAGCCAGCGGACCAGGTTGCCGCTGCCGTGCACCTGCAGCTCGCCTCCCGGCTTGTCTTTCAGCTCGCCGATAGCCGCCGCGACGTCACCGGAGAGGACGGTTGTGTCCGCCCATTGCGGGTCGCTGAGCGTGGTCGATGCGACGTACTTGGGCCGCGTGTTCAGCGCCACTGAGATCGGGTTGTCGCCCTGATTTGCCCCCCAGGAGCCGGTTCCCCAGGAGCCGGCAAAGATCTCGTAGGTCCGCCGGCCGAACAGGAAGGCGTCGGCGCGCTGGAAGACCTCGTCGAGGAACGTCGCGGCCTCGTCGACGAACAGCGGTATGGCCCATCCGCCGCGCTCGAATCCGCCCCTGCGGTCCTCATCCGCCCCGCCGAGTCCTTGCATCACTCGATCGACGGAGACGTGCGTGATGGTCGTCAGTTTCATGGTCGCAGGTCCCTTCTCGTTGGTTTGGTCGTCGTTCGGTACGACCGGACCGCGGCGCCGATCTCATCGGTCATGGCACGGTCCGTGCTGCCGAGCGCGATGGGGCGAGGACCGTCGCCGTCTCCACGGGCGCGAGTGTACGGGGCGTTTTTGCGCGGCGCGGTGGCACAGTGAGCGGGGACGCCGTCGCTAAAGAAACCGGGGCCGCCTACTCCGACAGCCCGGCGGCTTCGAGGGCGGGCGTCCCTTCCCGCACCCGGTAATGAGAGGGGCCGTCGAGGCGGCCCTCCGTTCAGACAGACAGCCTCGGCGCCCGGGTCGTTCCTACTTGACGAGCTTGATCGTGCGCTTCGCGGTCGCCACGTTGCCGGCCTTATCCCTCGCGCGGACGGTGACCTTCGCGTGCTCATCTTCGCAGTCGTGCTGTTCATCGCTGGGACCGAAAAGCCGTCCTGTATCGGCCCGTTATCGGCGGTTGGGTTGCAGTTTGGGTTGCAGTCGCCCCGCGTTGAGTTCTGGCGAGCGTGCACGGGTCGCACACCTCCCAGCTGTTCGTCATCGGTCAAGTTCCGACGCGCTGAGAGGCTTCCTAACAGCCTGCGGCGGGGTCCCGCGAGGCGGGACCTTCCCCTACCCATCGGCCGTATATCGGTGGAAAGGCCACCCTCGACAGCGTCAAGACGGAGGACCCTGGGAATGAAAACAACACTCGCAGTGATCGGTTTGAGCGTGGCTCTGATCGGCGGGACCATGGCCGCTTCCGCTCGCGCGACGCTCACGCCGACGACGATCGTGACCACCTTCATCGGGGCGGTCTCTCCGGGCAAGTTCGGTGCCTTCGGATATCTGGAGACGCCGCCGAGATGCCGAGGTGACAGGCACGTCAAGGTTCTCTTCCGCTATGGCTCCGATACCACATGGACGCCCGTTGACGTGGGTAGGTCCAGTGGTCAGGGCGCGTGGGGCGGTGTCGGCGCGCGGGTAAGTCCCTCAGGCTCGATCACCCAGATCAAGGTTCAAGTAAGCCGCGACCGGATCGGTAGGTCCAGACGCATCTGTGGTGCACCTCGCCAGGTCAGTCCGGCTTGACCGTCGCGCAGGTCCGGCGGCGCCGGTTCGACTGCCCGCCGAAGATTTCTTAGGGGGATGCCCTCCAGGAGGGCCTTTCAGAGCCTCAGACGGCCGTACTGGGTGCCTCCTGGGCGGCCTCCCCGGCGACGCAAAGTCACCGAGGAAGCCGATCAGAAAGGCGGCGATGCGATCCCACTCGCCGCCGAATTACTCGAGGTCACTCCCAGTACGCCTCGGCCGGGCGCACCTCGACCGCACCGCCGTACCTCAAGGCCGGGGCCTGCGCCGCGAGCTTCAGCGCGGCGTCGAGGTCATCGCCCTCGAAGATGAAGTAGGCGCCGATCGCCTCTTTGATCCCGACGTACGGTCCGTCGGTGACGAGGGTCTTGCCGTTCTCGGCGCGGACCGTGGTCGCGTTGTCCGGCAGCCCGACAGGCGTGCCCGGCGTCGAGCCCTCGGCGGTGGCGAGCGCCTGGTACCCAGCGTAGATCTGCTTCTGCTCGTCTTCCGGAAGCGCATTCCACTCGTCAGTACCGTTCACTGGAGTGTCGCCCCGGTAGACCAACAATACGTACTGCATTGTGCCCTCCTTGTTCTCTTGGTTCATCTTTAAGACCGATGTGGCCGCGCCAGGCTGCGCATGAGACCGCACCGGCGGATTCGGGGTGTTCACCACATACGACGAGACAGAGCGAGCGAATGTGACACGGCTGCCGCGACCGTTCCCAGCCGGACCCTCGCGTCGACGCTGAGAGCCGTTCTAAGCGTTTTGAACTTCTCGGGGGCAGCTTTCCGACGAAACCGCTGCAAATCGAGCATTTTTGGCCCGCCGCGCTCCAGCGCACCGACGTCGGAGTTCGGCGACCGGGTCGCGAGCGCCTCTTCGACGGAGACGCGCCGCGGGGAGCGGCACCCGCGCCGCGCAGGCGCCGAAGGCCCGCTCGAGGCGGTCCTCAGCCCTCAGCGGTGGAGGAGCTCCTCGAGCTCGTCATCGTCGCCCTCGTCCCAGGGCTCGTTCCTCAGCGCCGACGGCTGTCGAAGCGCCCGCTCGAGCGCGATCATGGCGCTGGTCGAGCCTTCACGGGCCTTCTCGGTCAGCAGCGCCAAGACCTCGCCGCGAGTCGCGATATCAGGCTGTGGTTGGTCGTTCACGTGATTTCCCACTGCGCGCGCGCTTTGCTACCCGGCGGTTTCCTGAGTCGCGCCTCACCCGCCGCGACCCTCCCCCTGCCGCGAGAAAAACTCGGCGGTGTCCGGCCTCTCTCCGGGGGTTTGCAATGCCCCGGCGCGTGGTAAGCGGACGATGGGAGAGGGGTGTCCCGGGTCGCCCTGGACTGGACTCCCTTCTCATCCTCGGCGGCCCGGCTTCTTTGAATGCGGGGGGATACTGCGCGGGCGATGTCGCGGGAGAACGTCGAGGTGTATTGGAGGGCATGTGTCGCTTCGAGGCGTCCGATTTCGAGGAAGCCAGCCCTCGCTGGCACCCGGACAGCTGGATCGCGCCTCTCATCCCAACGGATTGTCGATCCTCAGGTCTGCTCGAAGCACTCCTCCAGCGTGCCGTGGAACTGGGCCACGTGGCTGTAGACGTTCAGGCCTGCCGGCCGGGCGTTGTGCGCGAAATCCTTGGCGACCTCCGACCGGTGCGTCCCGCCGCCCCCGTGCGCGAAGAAGGACGAGAACTGACCAACGCAGCCAGCATTGTCGCTCACCGCCGAGGCGGGGCCTGCCCAGAAGCCCGCAATCGCCATCGCCGCCGCCGTCGTGCTCAGCAGACGCTTCATCATTACCTCTCCCGTGTCGACGGCTGAATCCAGACCGACCTTAAGACGCGTTCCCACGGGTGTCAAGCGGCTCGGACCGATCGACTCCCCTACTAGTTCTGCTCGGGCCTGATCGGCGGGAGATCGCCCAACTCGAGCGGTACATCCCCCAGTTCTATTGGTCCACCCTCTTCGAGCACCGACCTAAAACAGGATCAGACCGTCGGCTGCCAGCCGTGCCGGTCCTCGAGCTGCCCGCAGTCGCTGCACAGCACCGACACCCGCAGCCGCGCGCGGACCGGCACCTGCTGCTGCCCACCCTCGACCTCGAGCGACTCGAAGTCGGCCGGGTGCTCGCCGGGGGGCTCACAGGGGAACGCGCCCGACATCATGTCCGGCTCGCCCTGCTGCCACATTCCCTCGAGGCGCATCCTTGTGCCGTGGCAGCGGTCGCAGGGCTGCTCGACGAGCAGGCGCACCGCGGGCGAGACCCTCGGCGGGTCGCCCTCCGGCAGGACCTCCGTCCACGACATCTCTAGTTCTCCTCCTCGCTCGATACGCGCCGGTAGTTCGGGTCACCCTCAGGGAAGCAGGACTCGTGGAACACGACGTTCATGCCCTCGGCAACATCTCCGGGCGCTCCGAACCCAGGTGCTGGCTCGAGCTTGACGGCCTCGACTACATCTGGCTCGTTGGGTTCGATCGCTTCGCCACACGCGGGGCAGAGTGTCCGAGGTCTGCGAGGTCTGTCGCTCATCCGTCAGCCACCGACTCTATCCAGCCGCTCCCGCATCCCGAACGACGTGCCGCGAGCACACGCTCACGACCCGCAGTGGATGTGGAAGGTTCCCCTCGTCGACGACCGCGATGTGCGTTGTGAGCGCACCGCACTTGGTCTCGCCGCCGGAGCCACACGTTGGCTGGATCAGGTGGATGTCCACCCCCGACTCGTGCGTTTCGCGAGCGTGTTCCGAGCAGAGCCACATGATGCCGAGCCCCCGGCCTGGGGTGACTGCGACCCGCACGGCCACGGGGTCGGCCTCGCAGCCGGTTGCGCTGCATACCTGGCTCTCGAGCTCGGCCACGCCGACGACGGATAGCTCGGTCATTGGTCGGAGCCTACTCGGCGAGCTTGACGGTCCACGCCAGTCGGGATCGGACGACGAAAGGTCCGCGCGCGTCCGTGAACCGCGACGGCTGGCCGATCGGCCGGGCGGGCGACGGAAGCTCGCCGGCTCTCGTCGAGCAGTGGCCGATGGTTTGTGTCTTTCCTGCTCCCGGTGGGGTTCGAGGACAACGGCTGGCTCGAGGCGTACTACCCCCATTGAAGGGGAGCAGTACGCCGAGATCGTCCCGTACGGGGACTGAGGTCTCCGTGTGGTCTCGGCCCGAGAGCTCGAACGCAGCCAGCTACCTGCTTCCCCCGCGTGTGCCTTGCGGCACTCGCCCTCGTCTACCCACCGCTTGCGCGGTCAGGACTATCAAGCGACGCCGGGGTCGGGCGCCGCTCTGGTGTACCTCCGCTCTTGATCGCTGTCGCGTCCTGCGCTATGCAGCCGTCACCGGGGCGGAGGGTCGAGAGGACGTCCTCGCCGGGAGGCGTTGCCGATCGCGATCACGCGATGGCGCCTCCGATCGGCGGGGTGCGCCCCAGTTGCGCCCCAGTCAGCACCCGGCGAGAGCGGTTCCGAGCGGCTCTCAGCGGTGCGACTTCCGCTTGCGCAAGCGAAACTTCGCTTAGTGAAGCGGTGGGGTCTAGATGTGGTACATCCCCGAGCCAGTGTCGGCGCTCTCACGGCTCGCGATGTCGGCGATGGTCGTCTGCGAGAAAACCCCGCGGAGCGCGTCGACGCCCTCCGCCCAGATCCCGCCGGCCTCCTTGCCCTCCTCGCCCACCTTGCCGTCGAGCGCCTGCACGACCTCGAGCACGGTGATCTCGTCGGCGGGCCGCGCGAGCGTGTAGCCGCCCCGCATCCCGCGCCGGCTGTCGAGCAGGCCCGAACGCCGCAGGGTCGAGAAGAGCTGCTCCAGGAACTGCACCGGCATTCCCCGCCGCTCGGCGACCGCGGCGATCGGCACCGGGCGATCGTTGCCGGATCTCGCAAGCTCGGCGAGGGCGACCACGGCGTAGCGGGACTTCGAGGTAACGGAGATCACGCGATCTGTTCTACACCACCACAATGAGCTCTGTGACGATCTTCGTCTCCGCTGCACGTGCAACGGCGCCCCTCGCGCTCATGGGTCTGATCTTCTGGCTCTCGGCCCAGTCCGACCTCGACACCGGCCTGGGCACGTGGGACCTCGTGCTGCGCAAGCTGGGCCACGCGTTCGCGTTCGGCGCCCTGGCCGCGCTCTGGTACTGGGCGCTGCGTCCGGCTGTCCGCGATCCGCTCGCCCCCGCCGCGGGGATCTCGCTCGCGTACGCCGTCTTCGACGAGTATCACCAGAGCTTCGTCGCCGGCCGCTCGGGGACTGCGGTCGACGTCGCGATCGACGTCGCGGGTATCGTCGTCGCGCTTGCCCTCCTGAGATACGATCAACGCTTCCGGTCCGCGCTCGAGCGATTTGGAGGGGCCCCTGAGCGAGTCGTCACGATGCCTGGTGATAGACCGCCAACCTACGGTCCGCGTCGGCGTACGCGAGGTTCTGCGCGAGCGCTACGAGGTCGAGGAGACGGAGTCCGGGACGAGCGCCCTCCAGCTTCTGACTGACGTCGGCGACTTCGACGTTGCGATCGTCGACATGCGTCCTCCCCAAGAGTCGACCAACGACGCCTTGTGGGGCGCCGCAACGATCCGGGCGCTTCTCGAAGCGCAGCCGGGGCTTGGGATCGTCGCCCACGGCGATCGCGCCGAGCGCCACCTCGTCGGGGAGGCGATCGCCGCCGGCGCGAACGCCTTCGTGGCGAAGAGCTCGGAGCCGGACAAGCTCAGCCGCGCCGTCGAGGCCGCGGCGGACTCGGAGACGTTCATCGATCCCGCCGCGGGCGGGCGCCGACCGAGGGCAGGCCAGAGCCTCACCAAGCGCCAGCGCCAGATCCTCCAGATGTTCGCCGACGGCAACTCGACCACCCAGGTGGCGCGCAAGCTGGGGCTCGGCACCGAGACGGTGAAGACCCACACGAAGCAGCTGCTGTCACGACTGCGCGCTCAGGACCGCGCCCACGCCGTCGCGATCGGGCTCCGGAACTCCCTCATCGATTAGGCAAACGTCGCCCTAGGCCGGCGTCGTAAGGCGCTCGAGCGCGCGCTCGATCCGCGCGACGGACTCGTCGCGGCCGAGCGCCGCGAGCGACTCGAAGATCCCCGGTGACACCGTCGAGCCGGTGATCGCGACCCGGATCGGCTGAAAGACCTGCTTCGGTTTCACATCGCCCGCCGCCACAACGTCCCGCAGCGCCCGCTCGATCGCATCGGGCTCGAAAGCGACGCCGTCCTTGAGCGCCTCGAGCGCAGCCTCGAGCACGGGGCGGGTATCGGGCTTCATCACCTTCTCCCAAGCGCGCGGATCGTCGGCGGGCTCCTCGAACAGGAACCGGACCAGCCGCCACACCTCGTCCAGCGTCTGCGCCTTCTCCTGCACGATCGCGCACGCGGCTCTGCGGCGCTCCATTGGCGCGGCCTCGAAGCGCGACTCCGACTCGGGATCCGTCAGCCTCAGGTGATCGGCGAGGCGTCGCTCGTACTCCTCGAGCGGCAGCTCGCGCATGAACCGCCCGTTCATCCACCGCAGCTTCTGCTCGTCGAACACCGCGGCCGACCGGCCGACCCTCGCGAGGTCGAAGCGCTCGACCAGCTCCTCGGTACTCATCAGCGTGGAGTCATCGTCGGTTCCCCACCCCAGCAGCGCCAGGTAGTTGCGGACCGCGGCGGGGAGGTACCCGGCGGCGCGCAGCGCCTCGACGGAGGCGCCGCCGTGGCGCTTCGAGAGCTTGCGGCCGTCCGGCGCGTGGAGTAGCGGCAGGTGCGCGTAGCGCGGCGGCGCGGTACCGAGCGCTCGCAGCACCAGCAGTTGCCGCGGTGTGTTCGAGAGATGGTCGTCGCCGCGAACCACGTCGGTGATCTCCATTTCCGCGTCGTCCACGGCGACCGCGAAGTTGTAGAGCACCGAACCGTCGCTGCGCGCGATCACGAAGTCGTCGAGGAGGCGGTTCTCGAATCGGATCTCACCCCTGATCGCGTCCTCGACAACAGTCTCGCCCTCGTCCGGGACCCGCAGCCGGATCGCGGCTCCCTCGAAGTCCCGGGCCTCGCCGCGGTAGCCGGCGCCCCCGTGCGCCTGCTTCCACGCCTTCACGTCGTCGACGCTCGCGGGGTCCGGATACGCATGGTTCGCCTCGACGAGCTCCGCCAGCCGCACCCTATGCCGCGGCGCGCGCTCGTACTGGCTGTGCTGCTCGTCCCAGTCGAGCTCGAGCCACCGCATCGCCTCGAGGATCTGCTCGACGTTCTCCGGCGTCGAGCGCCCGCGATCCGTGTCCTCGATCCGCAGCACGAACGCCCCTCCGCTCCCCCGTGCGAGGAGCCAGTTATAGAGTGCCGTTCGAGCGCCCCCGATGTGCAGGGCGCCGGTCGGCGAGGGGGCAAAGCGGACACGAGGCTTCATGCTGATCGGGATCCATGTTTCCACAGCTGGCGGGCTCGACCGCGCCGTCGAGAGGGGCACCGAGCGCGAGGCGGACGCGATCCAGATCTTCAACCAGAGCCCCCGCGCGTGGCGCCCAACCGGCTACAGCGACGACGACTTCGGCGCTTTCCGCAAAGCGTTCGACGCCTCCCGCCTCGAGGCGGTGGTGATCCACGCGATCTACCTCATAAACCTGGCCGGGGACGACCGCGAGGTGCGCGACAAGTCGATGCAGTCGCTTGCCCACGCGCTCAGGGTCGGCGACGGGATCGGCGCGGATGGGGTCGTGGTCCACGCCGGGTCGCGGAAGCGAGACCCCTACGCGGAGGCGACGAATCGTGCGGGGAAGGCGATACGCAGGGTGCTCGAGGAATCCGAGTCGTGCCCGCTGCTGCTCGAGAACACCGCCGGAACCCAGGGCCCGCTGGGGCGCAACTTCGACGAGCTCGCCGATCTGATCGACGTGGGCGGGGGCGGGAAGCGGCTCGGCGTGTGCATCGACTGCTGCCACTTGTTCGCGTCCGGGTTCGAGGTCGGCACCCCGGACGCGATGTCGCTCGTCGTCGACGAGCTCGACGCGAAGCTCGGGCTCGACCGCGTGCATTGCCTGCACGTCAACGACTCCGCCGCCCCCCAGGCCTCCAACCGCGACCGCCACGCGGAGCTCGGCACCGGCGAGATGGGGAAGGCCGGACTGCGCCCGTTTCTCTCCGAGCCGCGCTTCGAGAAGCTTCCGGCGTTGATCGAGACCAACAAGTCGGACAACGCCGAGCACGACCGCATCGAGGTGAAGACCGCGAAGCGGCTGCGCCGCGAGGGGATCAGACGCCGTCGTGGAAAGCGGCGATCGGCCTGAGCGTTCGCCGCGCGGCCGCTAGGCCAGCGCGTCGCGGAGGTCGAACACCCTGAGGCCGTCGCTGCCCGCGTCGGTGCAGTCGAAGAACCGCGGGTTGACGCACTCGAAGTCGGGGCCGTCGCCTTCGTACGCCGGCTCGATCTTGAACTGGCAATGCGGGAGCGGATCGCCGGTCATCTTCAGCCCCCCGTACCCGCCGTCGCGCTCTGCCGCCTCGAAGGCCTCGACGTCGATCTCGCCCTTGAACACCTTGCGCATGCAGCCCATGTAGCGCTTCCCGGTGGGCTCGTCGAAGTAGCTGTACAGGTACCGGCACCGCAACTCGAGACAACCGCGCGGCTCGACCAGCTTGTCGCAGAAGGTCTGGCACTGGCGGCACTCACCGGCCGCCGCGGTCTCCTCCTTGTGCTGCTTCAAGGCCACGAGCGGAGTGTAGGCGCTATGCGTGACCGGGTCACGGCTGTGAACGGGGGTATGAGGGTGGTGCTCGCGGCCGGTTTGTGATACGGGAGACTAGGCCGCGAGCGCGTGCGGGCCGAGCAGCGAGTCGAGCTCGGCGCGCAGTCCGTGGGAGGCGGCCACCCTGTACTCGCGTCCGAGCCGGAGCTCGCGGGTGCCGGCGCGGGTCCGCATCTTCACGACCACGTCGCACTCACCCGGGAAGTTGGCGAGCACCGAGCGGAGCTCCTCGAACAGCTTCGGCGGGAAGTCCGCGGCGTCGATTTGGAGGACGAGAGGACCGTCATCGACGCCGGCGGGATCGCCGCGCGCCGCCGTGCGCTCGGCGTCGGTCGGCTCGAACGCGTCGGCCTCCTGGACCACGAGCTTCGTCTCCCCGCGCTCCTTGTGGTCGACCCGGCCACGCACCAGGACGACGCGGTCGATCTCGATCCGCGAGGCGGTGGCGGCGTACGCCGAGTTGAACACCAGGAGCTCGACCTGGCCCTCGAGGTCGTCGAGGGTCGCGAACATCATCTCGTCGCCGCGCTTCGTGCGGACCTTCTTGCGCTCGGTCACGAGCCCGCCGACCGTCACCCATGACCCGTCGGCCTTCGCCGCGAGGTCCGCGAGCGAGCAGTCGACGCGAGCGCGGAGCGCGTCGCGCACCTGCGACAGCGGATGCTCGGAGAGGAACGTGCCGAGCGTCTGCTTCTCGAGCCGGAGCAGCTCGCGCGAGTCGAACTCCTCGCCGATCAGCGGCGGGTGCTGGCGCGCCGCCGACGTCGCGCCCCCCGACCCCCCGCCGAGGTCGAAGATCGAAGACTGGCCCCGCTGAGCGTCCTCCTGCGCCTTCTGACCGTTCGCCTGCGCGTGCGGCAACGCCTCGAGCATCACCATTCGGGTCGCGCCGGTCGAGTCGAAGGCGCCGCACTTGATGAGGCACTCCGTCGCCCGGCGGTTCACGGCGCGCGCGTCGACGCGCTCGCAGAACTCCCACAGCGAGGAGAACTCGCCGTCGGCGGCTCGCGCAGCGAGGATCGCCTCGACCGCCGAATGACCGACGTTCTTCACCGCGTCGAGCCCGAAACGGATCCGCTTGCCCGAGACCACGAACCCGTGGTCGGACGCGTTGACGTCGGGTGGCAGAACCTCGATTCCCATCTGATGGCAGCGGTTGACGAAGAACGGGACCTTGTCCTTGGTCGACATCACCGAAGAGACCAGCGCGGCCATGTACTCCGCCGGGTAGTTCGCCTTCAGGTACGCGGTTCGATACGCGATCAGCGCGTAGCACGCGGCATGAGACTTGTTGAAGCTGTAGTCGGCGGCGGCTGTCATCAGCGACCACAGATCCTGGGCGACCTTGCGGTCTGTTTTGGAGCCGACGAGCCCGTCGAGGAACTTGTCCTTCATCTGGGCCATCAGGTCGCGCTTCTTCTTCCCTACCGCCTTGCGCAGGTCGTCCGCCTCGGCGCCGGTGAATCCCGCCATCTGCTTGGCGATCTCCATCAGCTGCTCCTGGTAGATGCAGCAGCCGTACGTCGACTCTGTGATCGGACGCATCCGCTCGTCCGGGTAGCGAACGGTCGAGGGATCGCGCTTTCCTCGCGCGTAGTCGGGGATGAAGCGCATCGCGCCAGGGCGGTACAGCGACACGAGCGCGACCAGGTCCTCGAACTCGGTCGGGCGAACCTTGCGCAGCGCCTCGCGCATGCCCTCGGACTCGAACTGGAACACTCCCACCGACTCCCCGCTCGCGAGCATCTCGTAGGTCTTGGGGTCGTCCAGCGGCAGGCCTTCTACGTCGAGCTCGATCCCGTGCGAGCGCTCGATGATGTCGACGGCGTCCTCGATCACGTCGAGGTTTCTCAACCCGAGGAAGTCCATCTTCAGCAGCCCGATCTGCTCGATCGGCCCCATCGAGTACTGCGTCACGACCTTGTAGGTGCGCTCTCCCTTCGCGGAGCCGTTCAGGCCGCCGCCGCGGTCCTCGGCGAGCTGAAGCGGCACGATCTCCTGCAGCGGTCTGTCCGAGATCACCACCGCCGCCGCGTGGATCGAGTGGTTGCGGACGATCCCCTCGAGGCCGCGGCCGATGTCGATGATCTGGCGCGCCTCCTGCTCCGTGTCGTACGCGCGCTTCAGCTCCTCGCCCGGCTTCAGGCAGTCCTCGAAGCTCGGGCTGCGGCCCATGATCGGCTCCGGGATCAGCTTCGCGACCCGGTCCCCCGTCGCGTAGTCGAACCCCAGCACGCGTGCCGCGTCCCTGGTCGCCGCGCGAGGGGCCATCTTGCCGAAGGTGATGATCTGGGCGACTCGCTCGCGGCCGTACTTCTCCGCCACGTAGCGAATCACCCGCTCCCGGCCCCGGACGGAGAAGTCGATGTCGATGTCGGGCATCGACTTGCGGGCGGGATTGAGGAAGCGCTCAAAGAGCAGGTCGTGCTCGAGCGGGTCGAGGTCGGTGATCCCGAGGCTGTAGGCGACGATCGAGCCGGCGGCCGAGCCGCGCCCGGGGCCGACCGCGATCCCCTCCTGCTTCGCGTGGCGCACGAAGTCCCACACGATCAGGAAGTAGGACTCGAACCCCATCTTTAGGATCACCCCGAGCTCGTACTCGAGGCGCTCGATCGCCTCGGCGGGCGGCGGATCTCCGTAGAGGCGACGCAGCCCCTCGGTCGCGATCCGGCGCAGCATCTCGGACGGCTCGGAGCCGTCCTCGGTCGGGTAGCGCGGGAGCAGCAGCTCGCCGAGCGTCATCTCGACGTCGCACCGCTCGGCGACCTCGAGCGTGGTCGGGACCGCGTCGGGCCAATGCGCGAACGACTCGGCCATCTCGCCGGGGCCCTTGAGATAGAACTCGTTGGCGTCGAAGCGAAGCTTCGGCTCGGCGAGCGTCGACTTCGTCTGGACGCAAAGCAGCGCCCCGTGGTTCGCGTAGTCCTCGCGGTGGAGGTAGTGGACGTCGCACGTGCCGACGAGCGGGCGCCCGACCTCGCGCGCGATCCGCTCGGCTCCCTCGTTGGCGCGGTCCTGCTCCGCGAGCCCGTTGGCCTGGACCTCGAAGTACACGTTGTCCTCCCCGAACACCCCGAGGAGATCGTCGGCGTGCGCGCGCGCGTCGGCGGGCCGCCCCTCGACGAGTCGCCTGCAGAACCGCGACTGGAGGCAGCCGGTGAGCGCGATAACCCCGTCGGAGTGGCGCTCGAGCAGCTCCATGTCGGCGTTGGCGCGCCCGCGCGCGAAACCCTCAAGGAAGCTCGCCGAGCTGAGCTTGACAAGGTTGCGGAACCCGGTCTCGTTCCGCGCCAGCAGCGTGAGGTGGTTGCGCTCGTAGCGCACCTGGTCGGCCGAGCGCTTCAGGTCGTCGACGAGATAGGCCTCCATCCCGAGGAGCGGCTTCACGCCCGCAGAGCGACACGCCTCGTACATCTCGACCGCCCCGTTCATCACCCCGTGGTCGGTTAGCCCGAGGGCAGGCATCCCCAGCTCGGCGGCGCGTGCCGCCATTCGATCGATCTTGCACGCGCCGTCGAGCAGCGAGTACTCGCTGTGGACGTGCAGGTGGACGGCCTGCCCGGCGCTCGAAGTCGTTGGCATCGGGGCCAGGCTACCCGCGGGCGCTGACGGAGCCCCGGGCCCCGCGCCGACCAGCGCGGAGCTTGCGGAAGTCGGTCTGCGCCGTCCGCCAACGCCGGCGCGCTCGACCCACTACACGACCGACCGAGCGATAGGTGCTATCCGGCGCACACCCAGGCGCTTCCGCCCGAGTCCTGCCAGATCTGCGCCGCGATGTCATGCTGCGCCTGCGGAGAGGCGTTGTTCGGCACGCCCTCCCCGCCATACGAGTCCCAGGTCGAGGGCAGGATCTGGTACGCGCCGCCGGCACCGCTCGTCGGATTGACGGCGTCGAAGTTGCCGCCCGACTCGCACATCACGATTGAAGTCGGAATCGCCCAATCGCCGACCCAATCGGCGACCCGTTGCTGGGCCTGCGCCTCCGACACGCGCTCGAGCTCCTGGACCTGTGCGGTCCACTCGTCGACCTGCGAGCGGAGCCCGGACAGCGTCTCCGCGTGGGCGGCACGCGCGCTCGCAAGCGCGGCCGCGTCGTCCTCCGCATCCGCCCGCACGGCCGAGATCTCTGCTCGCGCGTCGTCGACCCGCTGATTGAAGGCCTCCTGTTGGGCACGTGCCGCGCGCACCGCGGCGAGTTGTGACTCGACCTGGTCGCGCAGCTCGCGCACGCGGGCGACGAGCTGGGCGTCGGCGTCCTCGATCCGCTCGAGGTAGTCCGCGCGAGTCACGAGGTCCTCGAACCCGTCCGATTCGAGGATCAGCGTCGTCGCGTCGGGGAACTCACCCTTGTAGATCGCAACCAGTCGCTGCTCGAGCAGGTCGATCGCCCGGCGGAGCCGCTTGCGCGCCTCGACAAGTCGCGCCTCGGCAGCCGAGACCTTTTCCGCGAGCTCGGCGGCGCGTTCCTGACCCTCCGCCAGCACGGCGGTGAGCTCGCTCTCTCGCTGCGCGGCAGCCGACGCCCGCGCCCGCGCGGTCGCGAGCTGCGCTGTATTGGCCTCGATCTCGGCGGCGACGCCCTGCGCCTCGCTCCGGGCGCTCGCGATCCTGGACTCGAGCGTCCCTATGTCCTGAGCGCCCACCCGCGTCACCCCCAGGCCCAAGGCGGCGATCGCGACGAGCGCCCCGGCCGTGAGGGCGCGAGCATGGCGATTGTCGTCGTGCGGGTTCATCCTTCTTGCGCCTACGGGGTTAGCTGACGGACTCGCGCCGAAGGACAGGCGCTACACGTGGATGTGATTCGCCCCCGGCGGCCGCCGGATGGCCGGCCGCCAACGGTTCCCCCGCTTCCCCGACTCGACCCGGGGAACTCGGCAGTTATGTGAAGGCGGAGATGCTAACGAATCGTTAGCGCCCTGCAAGCTGCAAGAAACGTTGCAGAAATTCCCCTGCCCGATCTCGGCGCGGAGGCTCCGCAGCCGGAATTCGTCCGCGGGTCAGCCTTCCTCCACCTTGCGGTTCGCGGCCAGATACCCGCCGAACAGCAGCGACGCGACCGCGACCCCGAGCGCGATCCGGATCTGGCGCCCGTAGCGCACGCGCACAAACCACACGACAAGTCGGCCAATCACCTCGTAGAACGTCCTCATGCCTCGTCGTCACCTCCGCTGTCGGTCGACCTGACCCGGTGCGCCATCCGGCTCTGAAGCGAGAACAGCTCGATGAAACCCGGGCTCGCCATTTGGCTGAACTCGCCGCCGGACTCGCCGAACCCGGCCAGGGAACGATCGTACAGTGCGTAGGGCGACGCGCGGGCGACGGGGGTCACCGACCCCTTGTAGAGCTTCACGGTCACATCGCCGGTGACGTACTCGTTGACTTCGTCCATGTACGCGTCAAGGTCGGAGCGCAGCGGCTCATACCACAGCCCCGCGTAGCACAGATACGCCCACTGGCGCTCGAGGCCCGGCTTGAAGTTGTTCTGGTGGATCGTGCACACGAGCTTTTCCAGCTCGCGGTGGGCGGTCAGCACGATCGCAGCGGCGGGGACCTCGTACAGGTCACGCACCTTGAGCCCGACGATCCTGTCCTCGACGTGGTCGACTATCCCGACGCCGTTGCGGCGCCCGAGCTCGGCGGCCCGATCGAGCAGCTCGACGAGCCCGAGACGCTCACCGTCGAGCGCGACCGGACACCCCCGCTCGAATGAGATCGTGACCGTCTGTGGGTGCTCGGGAGCGTCCTCGGGTCGCGCGACGAGCCGGAACACGTCGTCCGCGGGAGGCTTGTCGAGGTCCTCGATCGAGCCGCCCTCGGAGGAGCGACCCCAGAGGTTGTCGTCGATCGAATACGGCGGCGCCTCGCTCCCGCCTGCCACGGGGATCCCATGCTCACGGGCGTACGCAATTTCCTCCTCGCGGCCCATCTGCCACTCGCGGACCGGCGCAATCACCCTCAGCTCGGGGTCGAGGGTCGCGATCGCGGTCTCGATCCGCACCTGGTCGTTGCCCTTCCCGGTGCAACCGTGGGCGATCGTGTCGCAGCCGATGCGGCGGGCGTGCTCGACCGCGAGCTTCGCGATCAACGGTCGCCCCAGCGCAGTGAACAGCGGGTAACCGCCGCCGTACAGCGCGTTCGCCTTGATCGCCCGCAGCACGTACTCGCGTGCGAACTCCCCGCGCGCGTCGACGAACAGCGCGTCGCGCGCGCCGAGATCGCGAGCCTTGCCGGTCACTACCTCCCATTCCTCCTCGGGCTGACCGAGGTCCACGGTCAGCGTGACGATCTCGGCTCCGTACGCCTCCTGGATCCAGCGCACCAGCACGCTCGTGTCGAGGCCGCCCGAGTACAGCAGCAGCACGCGCCCGACCTGGTCGGGCACCGCCTGGTACGAGGCGATTCTCGTCTCCGGTCGCAGCTCCGGCATGGCGGAAGTCTGGCATGCGTGATCATCCGCGCGGTGCACCGGTTCCTGCGGATCCTCTCGACCGCGTTGATCACCGCGGGGGTGATCGTGCTGATCGACGTTGGCGTGACGCTCGCGTGGGAGGAGCCAATGTCCTCGCTCTACGCGGCAATCGAGCAGGGGCGAGCCGAGGGGGAGCTCGACGACCTCGAGACATCGTTTCTGACGGACCGCTCGCTCCCCGACGTGCAGGGCCTAACCGACGTGAAGGCCGCCCGGGAGCTGGCCGACGCGTTCGCGGACGATCTCGAGACCGGAAACGGGATCGCGCGGATCGACGCCCCCGCAATGGACGTCGACGCCGTGATCGTCGAGGGGACGGATACCGACACGCTTCAGAAGGGGCCCGGCCGCTATCCGGAGACGGCGCTCCCCGGGCAGGGAACCACGATCGGGATCGCCGGGCATCGCACCACCTACCTGGCCCCGTTCCGGCAAATCGATGAGATCGATGTGGGAGAGGAGATCGTCGTCGAGATGCCGTACGGCATCTTTACGTACGCGGTCGAGAGGACAGAGATCGTCGAGCCGAACGCTGTCGAGGTCGTCCGGGACGTCGGCCACGAGCGGGTCGTCCTCACAGCCTGCCACCCGGAGTACAGCGCCGCGGAGCGCTACGTCGTGTTCGGGCGGCTGGTCGGGATCGAGCTCGCGCAAACCTAGGCGTCCATGGCGGCCAGCGTGCGGCGCAGCCCGTCGTCGAGCTCAGTGGCGCTCGTCCATCCGAGCTCTGCCTGCGCCCGCGAACTGTCGAGCGCGATCCTCTGAACCTCGCCCGGGCGCTCGGGGGCCATGCGCGGCGTGAAGTCGGACCGATCGGCGATCCGGCCGAGTAGCTCAACCAGGTGCAATACGCTCGTCTCGAGTCCGGTCCCGATGTTGTAGGTGAGCGCGCCGTCTGTCCCCGCGGCGACCAGCCGCTGATCGGCGACCAGCATCGCCTCGACCACATCGCCGACGTAGACATAGTCGCGGGTCTGGTGGCCGTCGCCGTACACGGTGGGGTCGCCGCCGCCCGCCAGCCTGCCGCAGAAGATCGCGATCACGCCGGCCTCGCCGCGCGGGTCCTGTCTCGGCCCGTAGACGTTCCCGAGCCGCAGCGCGGCGGCGGGCACCTCGTGCACGCGACGGAAGTACGCAACGTATCCCTCCGCGGCCAGCTTGCTCTGTCCGTATGGGCTGTCCGGGACGCACGCCTCCTCCTCCGAGAGAGGCAGCGGGCGGGCCGCTCCCTCCCCGTAGATTGCCCCGCCCGTCGACGCGAACACGAACCGCGCGCGGGCCCTCCGCGCCGCCTCCAGCACGGCCACGGTGCCGGCGACGTTGACGGTCGCGTCGAAGGCCGGATCGCGGATCGCTCGCCGCACGTCGATCTGCCCCGCGAGATGGAACACGACGTCGGGCTCGAAATCGCGCGCCCCCTCGGCAACGGCGGGGGCGTCGGTCACGTCCGCGAGAACCAGCGTCGCCCCTTGGGACCGCACGGCCTCCAGATTGCGCTCACGGCCGGTCGACAGATCGTCAACGACCAACACGGCACCGCCCCTCTCGACAAGGGCATCGACGAGGTGTGATCCGATGAACCCGGCGCCCCCGGTGACGAGTGCTCGCATCGCGCCGCGATGCTATACGTCGCCACGGGCGGCCCTTGGCATTTCAGGGCGGAGGAGTGCCCCCGCTCGCTCCCGTCTGGGTCGCCGTGGTCGTCGTCGTCGCCTGGGTCGTGGTGGTCTGGGTGGTCGTGGCTTGGGTCGTCGTCGTCTCGGTCGCGGTGGCGGTCGGGCCGTCCTCGTCGTCGCTCCCACCGGTGGCAGCCACGAGCCCGATCGCGAGACCGATCACGGCGACCACGAGGATCGCGACCAGCGCCCGCGACAGCGGGCTCATGCCACCGCTGGACCCTCCTGGGCCGGGTGGCCGGGGTGGCGGGGGCGGCGGCGGGGGCGCGCCCATGCGCCTCGTCGGATCCTCGTGCATGACGGCGGCAGTGTACGCGCGGTCAGCAAACGCAACGAGAGAGGATCTCGAGCGCCTCGTCGATCTCCGCTTCGTCGATCACGAGCGGGGGCAAGAACCGCAGCGTGCGAGGCGCCGGGACGTTGATCACCAGGCCGGCCTCGAGGGTGCGCGAGCCGATCTCGGCCGCATCGACGCCCTCGACCAGGCCGGCGCCGACCATCAACCCGCGCCCGCGGACCTCCTCGACTCCGTCGAGCGATTCGAGGCCGTCGGCGAGGCGGGTGCCCAGCTCGCGCACGCGGCGCAGCAGCGCCGGATCGTCGATCACCTCGAGCACGGAGAGCGCGGCCCGCGACGCGAGCGGCGCTCCGGCGAAGGTTGAGCCGTGCTCGCCCGCCTCGAGCGTCACCTCGAGCTCGCGCGCCGTCACGCACGCCCCCACGGGCAGCCCGCCGCCAAGCGCCTTCGCCGCGGTCATCACGTCCGGTCGCGCTGGCCCCTGCTGCCACGCCCACAACGAGCCGGTCCTCCCCATCCCGGTCTGGATCTCGTCGAGCACGAGCAACGCTCCCGAAGCGTCACAGGCTGCACGAGCCGCGGCGACGACCGGCTCGGGGATCGGGTGAACGCCGGCCTCGCCCTGGATCGGCTCGATCAGCACCGCGGCGGTGCTCTCCCCCACCGCCGCCTCCAGCGCGGCCGGGTCGTCGCGCGGGACGGTCACGAAGCCCGGCAGCAGCGGCCCGAACAGGTCGTCGCGGGCGATCTTCGGCGAGGCGGTGAGCGTCGCGACGGTGCGACCGTGAAACGCTCCGTCGAGGACGATTATCTCCGGTCGCTCGACGCCCCGCGCGCGGGCTTGCCTGCGGGCGAGCTTGATCGCGCACTCGTTCGCTTCCGCGCCCGAGTTGCAAAGGAACACCCGCCCGTCCAGGCTCGACTCGGACAGGCGTTCGGCGAGACTGAGCCCGGGCTCCGAGTAGAAGAGGTTCGAGACTCCGACGAGTGCCCGCGCCTGCTCGCGGATCGCCTCGGTGATGTGCGGGTGGCAGTGGCCCGCGTTCATCACCCCGAGACCCGCGAAGAAGTCGAGGTACTCCTTCCCGTCGGCATCCCACAGCCTCGCGCCCCTCCCGCGCACGAACTCGACCGCCGCGCGCTTGTAGGTCGGCATCACCCACCGCGACTCGAGCTCCCGGAGCTCGCCGACGCTCATGGCGTCACTTTGGTGCCGATCCCCGCGTCGGTGAACAGCTCGAGCAGCAACGAGTGGGGCCGGCGCCCATCGATGATGTGCGCGTGCTGTACGCCTCCCCGGATCGCCTCGACGCATGCTCCGAGCTTCGGTCGCATCCCGCCCCCCACCCCGTCCAGCGCGCCCTCGACTCTCTCGACGGTGGTCTCGGAGATCCGAGAACCGCGATCGTCGGGGTCGGCGAGCCATCCGTCGACGTCGGTGAGGAAGATCGCCTTGTACGCGCGCAGCCGGGCGGCGACCTTGCCCGCCGCCTCGTCGGCGTTCACGTTGTAGGAGTTTCCGTCCCTGTCGGCGCCGATCGACGCAACGACCGGGATGTAGTCGGCGGCGATGTGGTTTAGGACGTCGGCGTCGACGCGCTCGATCCGCCCCACGTACCCGACCTCGGCGGCGTTGGCCACCGGCGCCACCTCGAACATCGTCCCGTCCTCGCCGCTCAGCCCCACCGCCGGCTGGCCGTGGCGATTCAGCCGCAGGACGATGTCCGAGTTGACCTTGCCAAGCAGCACCATCTTCGCCACCTCAACGGTCTCCGGGTCCGAGACGCGAAGCCCCTCGACGAACCGCACCTCCATCCCTAGCCGCTCCATATGCGCGGTGATGTCCGGGCCGCCCCCGTGGACCACGACCGGATCGAGGCCGACGTACTTCAGCAGCACGACGTCGGTGGCGAACGCCTCGCGCAGCTCCTCGTCGCGCATCGCCGCGCCCCCGTACTTGATCACGAGCCTGCGGCCGTGGAACTCCCTGATGTACGGGAGCGCCTCGAGCAGAGTCTCGACGCTTGCGCTCACGTCGTGTACTCCGCGTTCAGCCTCACGTAATCGGGCGTGAGGTCGGAGAAGTACATGTGCGCCGTGCCGTTCCCCCGCCCGAGCCCGACCTCGAGCTCCGCCTCGGCGGCGTCGGACCCGAGCTCGGCGGCATCGACGGCGTCGGGGCCGAGCTCGTCGAGCTCCTCGCCCGCGAGCGCCATCCCGGCCGCCTGGGCGACCCGGCCCCAGTTCGGGTCGCGCCCGTTTAGCGCGGTCTGGACGAGCGGCGAGTTCGCGATTGCGCGCGCGACGCGATCGGCCTCCTCATCGGTGGCGGCTCCGTTGACGCCGATGCGTGCGACCCGGCTCGCGCCCTCGCCGTCGGCGACGATCGCGAGCGCGAGCTGGAGCAGCACCGAGTCGAGCAGGCCGTCGGGGAGTGGCACGCCGGCCGCCCCCGTTGACTGGAGCAGCACGGTGTCGTTGGTGCTCATCTGCCCGTCAACCGTGATGCGCTCGAACGAGCGCCCCGCGGTCTCGCGAAGGATCGCCGCCGTATCGTCGACCACGGCGTCCGTCTGGACGAAGCACAGCATCGTGGCGAAGCCGGGCTCGATCATCCCCGCGCCCTTAGCCTGCGCCGACAGCATGATCTCGCCGGCTCGGACGGTGCACGCCTTGGGGGAGCGATCCGTCGTCATGATCGCCTCGGCGAACCGCCGCCCGCCGAGGCGGTCGAGCGCCGTTGCCGCGGTGGCGACACCCGCCGCGACCCGGTCGGTAGCGAGCGGCGCTCCGATCGTCCCCGTCTCGGCGATCGCGACCGAGCGTGGATCTACGCCGAGTTCGCGCGCCGCCGCATCGCGGATCGCAAGCGCGTCGGAATATCCCTGCGCCCCGGTTGCGGCGTTCGCGTTCCCCGAGTTGACGACCGCTGCCCGGATCGCGGCGGTGTCGCACTCGTCGCGGCACACGCGCACCGGCGCGGCCGCGGCGGCGTTGCGCGTCAGCAGCAGGGCCGAGGTGACGTCCTCGCCGTCGCACACGAGCAGGCCGACGTCGGTGGCGCCGCCGTCCTTGAGCCCGCACGCCGCCCCGGCGGCGCGAAAGCCCGGCGCGAGCGCGGCCGGATCCAGCTCCTCTACACCGCCGGGCGGCTCGACCCAGCGAGAGCGGAAGAACGGCCGCGTCGCATGGGAATCAGAACTGCGGATCGAGGGCTGGGAGCTCACCGAAGCCCCTCCGTCTCGGGCAACCCCAGCATCAGATTCAGGTTCTGGACCGCCTGGCCCGCCGCTCCCTTCCACAGGTTGTCGATTGCCGCGAACACGATCGCGCGGCGGGCGTCCTCGTCGAACGTCACATGGATCCTGCAGAGGTTGGTGTCGCGCACGTCGCGGACGCCAGGCGGCGCGTCGGCGAGCTGCACGAACGGCTCATCGCGGTAGCGCTCCCGGTACAGCCGCTCCAGCTTCGCGGCCGCGGCGCTCCCCTGAAGGCGGACGTAGCAGCTCACGAGCTCGCCCTGATCGAGCGGGAGCAGGTGCGGCACGAAGGTGAGCAACGTCTCCGCGCCCAGGGCGGACAGCTCCTGCGCGATCTCAGGCTGGTGCCGGTGGCCCTCGGTGCCGTAGGGGGAGAAGTTCTCGTCCACCGATACGAAGTGGAGACGCTCGGCGCCGTCCCTGCCCGCGCCCGAGACTCCGGACTTGGCGTCGATCACGACGTCGTCGATCAGGTGCGCCTCGGCGAGCGGGGCCAGCGCCAGCACCGCGGCGGTCGGATAACAGCCGGGGTTTGCGACCAGGTCCGCGTTGGAGATCTCCGCCCGGTAGAGCTCGGTGAGCCCGTAGACCGCCTCCGCGGCCACCCGCGGGTCGGGTGGGTCCCCGTACCAGTGGCGGTAGGTCTCGGGATCGCGGAGGCGGAAGTCGGCCGAGAGGTCGATCACCTTCATCCCGCGCTCGCGCAGTGTCGTCACCGCCGGAGCCGACGCGCCGTGGGGGTAGGCGACGATTGCGGCGTCGAGCCCACCCGGCTCATCGGGGTTCAGCTCCTCGAGCACGAGCGGGACCCGGTAGCGCGGATACAGGCGGTCCAGCGGTGTGCCCGCGTCGCCGCGTGCAGTGACCCGGGCGAGCTCGAGGCGCGGGTGCCTCCACAAGATCTGCGAGGCGAGCGCGCCGGTGAACCCCGCTGCGCCGGCGACCAGGACCCGCGCAACCGGCTCCCCGTCGAGCGGCTGATCGAAGTCGGCCGTCCGCTGCCCGCTGTCCGAGCGGTCACTCACGCAGCGTCCCCCCGATCTCGCTGAGCGCCTCGGTGATCGCGGCGCGCCGCTCCGCAACCTCCTCGTCCGTCAACGTCCGGTCGGGCGCCCGGAACTGGAGCCGCATTGCGATCGACTTGCGGCCCTCGCCCACCTGCTCGCCGCGGTAGAGGTCGAACACCATCGCCCTGCGCAGGAGCGCGCCCCCGCCAGCTTCGATCGCTTCGCGCACGAGCTCGGCGGGGACGTCCTCCGGGACCACGATCGCAAGGTCCTGATAGGTGGGCGGATAGGTGATGACGTCCTCGTAGGTCTCGGCGCCGTATGACGACGCCGCGACCAGCTCAGCGAGCCCGACCTCGAACGCCGTCGCGGACTCCAGGTCCCATTCGCGGCACACCAGCGGATGCACCTCGCCCAGCCATCCCGCCTCGAGTGCGCCGATCATCACCCTGGCGGCGCGGCCCGGATGGAGGAACGGCTGCTGCGCGAGCTCGAAGGAGAGCTCGGCACCGAGCTGCGCGGCGAGCGCCTCGAGGACCCCCTTAAGCGCGAAGAAGTCGCCGGCACGCTCCTCACCCCTCCAGCTCGGCGCCACGAGCGGGCCGACCGCGAGCGCCGCGATCCGATGCGGCTCGAAAGCCGGCGTGCCGCGGTCGCCGCTGAACTCGCCCCCGAGGACGCCGCCCGCCTCCGAGTGGCCCTCGGCGAGATAGGCTCGCCCCGACTCGAACAGCGCGACGCGCTCGGACCCGCGGGCGAGGTTGTAGCGGGCGGCGCCGAGAAGCGAGCCGAGCACGGTGGTGCGCAGCGCCGAGTGGTCGACGGAAAGTGGGTTCGACACGGTGATCGGGGCGCCGCGCGGCTCGTCGCCGGGGAGCCGCAGGCGCGCCGAGAGCCCGGGGTCGGTGAGGGTGAGGCTGACGAGGGCGTCGAAGCCGAGGTCTCGCATCACGTCCTCGGCGCGGCGGCGCAGCGATTGCTCGCGGGTCAGCCGGCCGCCCTGGCCGGTCGCTTCGGGCAGCGTGGCCGGAAGGTGCACGTCGTAGCCGTGGATGCGGCCGACTTCCTCGATCAGGTCCGCCTCGCGGGTGACGTCGTAGTGGCGGTGAACCGGGACCTCGGCGGTGAGCTCGTCGTCGTCCCGCTCGACCCCGAACCCGAGGCGCTCGAGATAGGTGACGCTCAGCCCGGGTTCGATCGACATCCCCAGAAGCGAGTCGGCGCGCGCCGTGCGCATCCGGACCCGCTGCGGCGGCGGGATCTCGGCCGCCGCGTCGATCGTCTCCGGAACCAGCCGCGCGCCGCAGACCTCGACCATCAGCTTCGATGCGATCCGCTGCGCCCGGATCGCCAGTTCGGGATGAAGCTGCTTCTCGAACCGGTTCGACGCTTCCGAGCGCAGCCCGAGCTTGCGTGAAGTTCGCAGGATGTTGACGCCGTTCCAGGTCGCGACCTCGAGCAGGACGCGCCTCGTCGAGTCCGAGACCTCCGAGGCCGCGCCGCCCATGATCCCGGCGATTCCCGACGGGCCGTCCCGGTCACACACCAGCACGGTGTCGGAGTCGAACGTCCTCTCCACCCCGTCAAGCGTCGTCATCCCCTCGCCGTCGGCGGCGGTGCGGACGATCAGCGCACCGCCCGGCACCTTGTCGAGGTCGAACGCGTGGAGGGGCTGGGCGGTGAGCAGCATCACGTAGTTGGTGATGTCGACGACGTTGTTGATCGGCCGCTGGCCGGCGGCCGTGAGGCGGGCCTTGAGCCACAGCGGCGACGGGCCGATCTCGACGTCGGTGAACACGCGGGCAGTGAACCGGGGGCAAAGCTCGGGGACCTCGACCGCCACCGACGCGTACTCCGAAGCTTCGCCGTCGCCCTTCGCTTCGGCGTCACCCGCCCACGGGGGCGCCGCGAGCTCCGCGCCCGTGAACGCGTGCACCTCGCGCGCGACCCCGTACACGCCGAGGCAGTCGACCCGGTTCGAGTTCACCTCGAGCTCGAGCACCGGCTCGGCGATCGGCAGTACCTCGGAAAGCGGCGTGCCGGGATTCGCCCCGTCCTCCAGCTCAGCGATCCCGCCCGCGTCATCTCCCATCTCCAGCTCTGCCTCCGACAGGATCATCCCGTCGGATGTGATGCCCCGGAGTTCCGCACGCCCGAGCTTCTGCCCGCCGGGCATCACCGCCCCGGGAAGCGCGACCGGAACGGTCTGGCCCGCGGCTACGTTAGGGGCCCCGCACACGATCGTGCGCGTACGGTCGCCGGTCTCCACCTCGCACACGCTGAGCCGGTCGGCGTCGGGATGGGTCTCGACCGACTTGACCTTGCCGACCACGAACCCCTCGCCGGACGGCGGCCCGACGTAGGAGATCCTCTCTACCTCGGTGGTTCGCAGCGCGATGCCCTCGGCGAGCTCCTCGACGCCCAGCCCGGGGTCGCAATGCTCGCGCAGCCATGAGAAGGGGACCTTCATCGGAACTGCTCCAAGACCCGGACATCGTTGTCGTAGAACTTCCGCAGGTCGGGGATCGCGTGCTTCAGCATCGCGATCCGCTCGATTCCCATCCCGAACGCGAACCCCTGCACGCGATCTGGGTCGTAGCCCGCCTCGCGAACGAAGCCGAACACGTTCGGGTCGACCATCCCCGAGCCGAGGATCTCGATCCACCCGGTGCCCTTGCACACCGAGTCGCGCGAGCCGTCGGGCAGCCTCCCGGAGCCCCCGCACCGGAAGCACGAGACGTCGACCTCGGTGCTCGGCTCCGTGAACGGGAAGAACCCAGGCCGGAAGCGCGTCTCTCGCTCGGGCCCGAAGATCGCCCTGGCGAGCTCGTCGAGCGTTCCCTTCAGATCGGCGAGCGTGATGTCCTCGCTGACCGCGAGCCCCTCCACCTGATGAAAGATCGGGCTGTGGGTCGCGTCGAACGGGTCGCTGCGATAGCAACGACCCGGGACGACGATGAAGATCGGGGGCGCCTGGGCCTCCATCGCACGGACCTGCATCGGCGATGTATGGGTGCGCAGGACGACGTCCTCGGGGCCGGGCGGGGGCGTCAGGGCGAGGCTCGCGGGATCGACGTAGAAGGTGTCCTGCTCCATCCGGGCGGGGTGGCCCGGCGGGTGGTTGAGCGCCGTGAAGTTGTAGTAGTCGTACTCGACCTCCGGGCCCTCCATCACGCGGTAGCCGAGACCGACGAACACATCCTCGATCTCGCGCTGCGTGCGGATCAGGAGGTTCCGCGACCCGACCGGCACCGGCGGCGAGCCGGGCAGCGTGACGTCGATCGCATCGAACGCGAGCCGCCGCTCGAGCGCGACTTCCTCGAGCTCCGTGGCGCGACTCTCGATCATGGTCTCGAGCTCGACCCGAGCCTCGTTCCCGGCCTTGCCGACCGGTCCGCGCTCCTCGTCCGGAAGCTCGGCGATCTCGCGCAGGATTCCGGTCAGCTCCGCCTTGCGACCGAGGTAGCGGACCCTGACCTGCTCGAGTGCGTCCGTGTCGTCGGCGGCGGCGATCGCCGCCTCGGCTTCCTCGCGTATCTCCGCAATTCGCTCGAGCATCACTGGCGCCTCGAGAGGCGGGCCGACGATATCCCGTGAAGAGCGATTGCAGCGGCCGCGGCGACGTTGAGCGACTCGGGGCCACCCTCGCGCAGCGGGATCGTGACCTCCTCGTCGCAGCGCGCGAGAACGGCCGACGATAGGCCGTCGCGCTCCGATCCAAGGCACAGGGTCAACGGGGCGGCGAGGCGATCGAGCGCGTCACCACCGTGGGCGCTCAGGGCGACGCGCGGCGCCGGCGTCGCGGCGAGCTCCGCGCGAGCCACCGGCTGGGCGAATATCGACCCCATCGTCGCGCGCACGGCCTTCGGCGAGTATGGGTCGGCGCATCCGGGCCCGAGAGCGACCGCGCCCTCGACAAGCGCGTGGGCGGTGCGGATCACGGCGCCGACGTTTCCCGGATCACCCACCTCGTGCAGGTAGACGCACACGGGCCCGACGGGGTCGGACCACCGCTGGCGGTAGACGCCGATCGCGCGCGTGCCCGATCCGAGCGTGCTGACGGCGTCGAGCAGCCGCGGCTCCACGTCCTCGCCTGCCACCAGCATGACCTCGGGCTCGACACCGGCGCGCGCGCCCGCCGCGACGAGGTCCTCGCCCTCGGCCACGAACAGGCCCTCGCGGGAGCGGTGCTTCCGGTCGTGGAGCCTGCGGATGAGCTTCAACCTCTCGTTGTGGGGGCTCGTGATCAATTTCGGTCCAGAACGAAAAAGGGCGGATGCCGCGCCTCGCGGTCCGCCCGGGTTTGGTGCTGTGCCGTCGCCTCTAGGCCGCGCCGGCCTCCCGGGCTAGCTCGGCGAATCGGCGAAACGCGTCGGGGTCGTGTACTGCGATGTCCGCGAGCATCTTGCGATTCACGTCGACGTCGGCCTGCTTCAGTCCATGCATGAGCTGCGAGTAGCTCATGCCCTCGCGCCGCGCCGCGGCATTGATCCGCACGATCCACAGGCGGCGGAAGTCGCGCTTGCGGTTGCGGCGATCGCGGTACGCATACTGCCCGGAGCGCATCAGCTGCTCGCGCGCGAGCCGGTGGCTGGAGTGCTTGCGTCCCCAGTAGCCCCGTGCCTGGCGCAGGGTCTTGCGCCGCCGGCGCCGCGATGCGACCGAGCTCTTGACGCGGCTCATCGCCGCCCCCTTCCAGCGAGCAGCGCCCGGACCCGCGGGCGATCCTGAGCCGAGATCGGCACCGGTCGGTGGAAGCGTCGCTTCCGGTTCGGCGGCTTTTTCTCGAGGATGTGAGTCGAGTTCGCGTGCCGGCCACGCAGTTTGCCCCGGGCGGTCTTGCGGAACCGCTTCTTGGATCCGGAATGGGTCTTGGTCTTCGGCATCGCGCCTATTGAAGCAGGTCGGGCGGGAACGCCCGCTACGCCGCTTGCCCCGCGGCTCTGGTCGGAGCGAGCAGCATCGTCATGTTGCGTCCCTCCTGCTCGGGCTCCTGCTCGATCGTCGCGAGCGGCTCGATGTCGGTGACCAGCCGGTCGAGCAGCATCCGCCCCCGCTCCGGGTGCGCCTGCTCGCGGCCGCGGAACATGATCGTCACCTTCACCTTGTCCTGCTGGCGCAGGAACCGCTCCACGTGGCCCTTCTTCGTTTCGTAGTCGTGGTCGGCGATCTTCGGGCGCAACTTGATCTCGCGCACGCTGACCTGCTGCTGGTGCTTCCGTGCCGCCTTCGCCTTCTGCTCCTGCTCGTACTTGTACTTCGAGTAGTCGAGCAGCCGTGCAACCGGCGGGTCGGCCTGCGGAGCGACCTCGACCAGGTCGAGGTCCGCCTCGCGGGCGCGGGTGAGCGCGTCGTCGCGCGACACGATCCCGATCTGCTCACCGTCGGCGCCGATCAGGCGCACCTGGTGCGCCCCGATGTTCTCGTTGATGCGAGTCGGGTCGCGCTCTGGCGGCCGGCGGTCGAACCTGCGGGGAACCGGCACTAGAGGTGGAGGGCGAGCTTCAAGCTACGGGCAGCGGTGTGAGCGTCGCGACGGGATTGGCAGGACTGGGGGCACGAGGGCGCTAGCGGCGCTGCGTGGTGTTGGTGCCCGGCATCTGGCCGGAGTATAGAGGCGCCCGGCCGGACTCAGGTTTCCGCCTCCGCCCGCAGTCGCTCGATCAGCTCGTCGACCGGGACCGCGCCAAGGTCGCCCTCGCCGTGATGTCGCACCGAGGCGGTACCGGCCTCTCGCTCGCGGTCGCCGACGACAAGCATGAACGGGGCCTTCGCGAGCTCGGCGTCGCGGATCTTGCGCCCCACCGACTCCGAGCGCGCGTCGACCCGCGCGCGGAAGCCGGCCTGCGCCAGCCGGGCCGAGATCTCGTTCGCGTACTCGTTGTGGCGATCGGCGACCGGCAGGATCGCGGCCTGAAGCGGCGCGAGCCACAGGGGGAACCGGCCGGCGTGGTGCTCGATCAGAATCCCGGCGAAGCGCTCCATCGATCCGAGCAGCGCGCGGTGGATCATCACCGGCCGGTGCGGCGCATTATCGGGTCCCGTGTAGGTGAGCTCGAAGCGCTCCGGCATCTGGAAGTCGAGCTGGCAGGTGCCGCACTGCCACGATCGGCCCAGCGCGTCGGTGATGTGGAAGTCGATCTTGGGCCCGTAGAACGTCCCCTCGCCCGGGCTGACCTCGTACTCGCGCCCCTGGCGCTCGAGTGCCTCGCGAAGCCCGGACTCGGCGCGCTCCCAATCCTCGTCCGACCCGATCGACTTCTCGGGCCGGGTCGAGAGCTCGACCCGCACCTCAGCGAAGCCAAACCGCGCGTACAGCTCGTCGATCGCGTCGCAGATCGCGTCGACCTCGGCGGTGACCTGGTCGAGCGTGCAGAAGACGTGCCCGTCGTCCTGGGTGAACGCCCGCACCCGCAGTAGCCCGTGCAGCACCCCCTCGCGCTCGAACCGCGACACGAGGCCGAACTCGGCCAGCCGCAGTGGCAGCTCGCGGTAGGAGTGGCGCTCCGACGCGAACACGAGGCATGCCCCGGGGCAGTTCATCGGCTTGAGCGCGAATCGGCGCTCGTCGGCGCGCTCGCGCTCGGCGGGCTCGGTGAAGTACATGTTCTCGCGGTAGTTGTCGTAGTGGCCCGATCGGTGCCACAGCTCGACATCGAGCACCTGCGGGGTCTTGATCTCCATCCAATCCCGCTTGTCGAGCTGGGCGCGGACCTCCGCCTCGATCCCGCGCAAAAGCACGGTCCCGTCGGGGAGCCAGAACGGCATCCCGGGAGACTCGTCCCGGAACAGGAACAGCCCCAGCTCGGGGCCGAGCCGGCGGTGGTCGCGCGCCCGGGCCTGGTCGAGCAGACGCACGTGCTCCTCGAGATCCTGCTGGTTAAAGAACGCGGTCCCGTAGATCCGCGTCAGCATCTGGCGGGTCTCGTCGCCGCGCCAATACGCGCCCGCGAGCGAGTTGAGCTTGAAGGCCCCGATGCGTCCCGTCGACGGCCCGTGCGGACCTCGGCACAGGTCCTCGAACGGGCCGTTGCGGTACAGCGAGACGGTCTCGACGCCCTCGTCGCGGATCAGATCCTCGATCAGCTCGACCTTGTAGAGCTGCCCCTCGGCGCGGAATTTCTCGATCGCCTCGGCGACGGGGAGCTCGCGGCGCTCGAACGCCTCGTCCGCCTCGATGTGCGCGCGCATCCGGTCCTCGATCCGCGGGAGGTCGTCCTCGCCCGGCCCCGCGCCGTCGGGGAACTCGAAGTCGTAATAGAAGCCGTCCTCGATCGGCGGCCCGATCGAGATCTTCGCCTCCGGCCAAAGCTCCAGCACGGCGGTCGCCATCACATGCGCGGCGTCGTGGCGGAGCGTCTGCAGGTCGTCCTGGTCGTCCTTCGCCATCGGCGATTCATGCTATCCGCGGGGATCCTGCTGGCAGAAGGAAGGATGTTCGTGCCGCGCTAGCCGCCGAGCGCAAGGCCGCACTCGCTCGGGCTCCCCTCCGGGCCCCCCGGCGCGCGCCCGCCGAGCCGCCCGCGGCGCTCCCACAGCGTGTACGGGAGCTCCTCGCGGCGCCGCGACAGGTTCGCGAACGGAGGCTCGGTCTCGCCCGTCGTCGTGACGACGAAGCGGATCCCGTCAGGCGGCGGGGTGCTGGTGGCCGCGCGGGGCGCGGGCTCGATGCAGACGGGGTCGCCGCCGCGCGCCTCCCACGCGAGGAAGTCGCGGGCGTGCTCGTCCGCGAGTGCCTGGGGATCGGCAAGCACGAGCGTCGGCTGGCCCTCGAAGGCCGATCTCATTCGGGCGAGACCGGGCGAGTACGAGTCCGGGCCGACCGGCGCGTTGCCGAGCGCGAGCACGCTCGAAACGCCGGCCGCGACGGCGAACGCGCCTGCGACCGCGGCAACCGCGATCGCGCCGCGCGAGCGCACGGCCGCAGTGACAACGGCGGGGTCGAGCAGCTCCCGTACCGTGATCAGCATCGCGAGCGGGGCGATCATCATGATCGCCTTCGCCGCCGCGTAAGGGGTGCTGAATGCCCACGCCGCCGCGTAGATCGCGGTCGCGCCGACAAGCGCTGCCGGTACGGCTGTTTCCCCTCGGCGCAGCCACCGCGCGAGAGCGAGCAGGAGGGCGAGGGCGCCGAGCAAGGACGCGAGGTAGAACGCGATCGCCGGCGCCGCGCCGTCGCCCGGGTCGACGCGGAAGTCGCCGCTCGGCCACACGCCGAGCGCCTCGAGCGGCGGGATCTCGTTGAAGAGGTTGCCGAGGTCGTCGTTGTGCTGCTCGCGCTCCTCCCGACCACCCCCGGCCTCTCCCCCGCGCGCCGGCTCTGCGCGACGATCGAATTGCCGGTCGCCGTCCTCCCCGCTTCTCGCGACCTTGGCGGCGTTTCCCTGGAAGTCGATGATGCGGCCGAGCTCCGGGGCGGCCCCGGCGACGAGCACGAGCAGGGCGACCGCGAGCGGGAGCAAGGCGCGACGGACGAGCGCCGCGGGCGCTACTTTGCGGCGCCGGCGCACGAGCTCGGCCGCGGCGAACAGAGCTCCCGCCGCCGCAAGCCACGCGAGGCCGGGGGCGCTGTAGGAGTACAGCGACCCGAGAGCGATCGCGGCGAGTGGGACGGCGGCGAGGTAGCCCATCCTCGGCGGCCCGCCCGTAGCCCACCCCGCGGCAAGCTGATGCAGGCATAGCGCGAAGCCGAGCAGGAAGAACCCCTCGAGCAGCTCCTTGAACTGGCCCTGGGCGAGGTAGGAAGCGACGACATAGGGAAGCGCGACGAGCGCGGCCGCAATCGCGCGGCGAAGCGGCGGGAGCTCGCGCAGCACCACCAGCGAGCACAGCGCCGCGAGCACCGGCACCGCGATCGTCATGCCGCCGAATCCGTGCACGAGGTTGCCGAGCTCCGCCGCCGCGACGGCGAGGCCGTGCGGACCAAGCGGATATCCCTGCTCGACGAGGCCGGGCGCCGGTCCCGACGGGTCCGCGAGCCAGTCGGCCGCGAACAGATGCTGCGACATGTCGACGTTGAAGCCCGTCCCCAGAACGCCGAACCGGCCCTCGACGATGAACGGGATCGAGGCAGCGACGAGCGTGACCGCCGTTGCGGGCAGTCCCTCCCGCACGGCCTCGCCGACCCCGTCTGTGCGGCCGACGAGAACGATCAGGCCCGTGGCCGAGACGGCGAGGATCGCGCCCAGCGCCGTCGCGCCCTCACCCGGAAGCTGAACTGCTCCCCAGGCGAGCGCGAGGACCGGTCCCAGCCCGACCACTGGCGCGAGCCACGACCAGTGCCGCCATCCGCATACCCACAGCACCGCCTGTCCGACGAGGAGCGCCGAGCCGCACGCGAGCAGGGTGGCGGCGTACGTCCCGAGCACGGCGGCAGCATAGAGAGCGCCCGAGGCGCTACGGGGCGGCTAGGTCCGCTGCGGGACGCGCTCCTCGCTCGGCGACGCGGGCGCCGCCGCGTCCGCGCTCGCCTGCCTGCGCGCGAGCTCGGCGAGGATCTCATCGAGGTCGCGGCTGGTCGGGTCGTTGACAGGCGCGGTCACATGTCCGAAGCTCACCGGCTCGCGCCACGTGTCGAGGATTGGTTTCACCTTGCGCGGCGTGCGCAGCGGGGGGAGCTGGCCGCGAACCGTCACCCACCGCCACAGGTCGTGCTGCCAGCCCTCGGTGTCGCGGAGCTGCACCCTGCGGTGCTTGGCGGCGAGCTCGGAGTCGCGCCATGCGCGCAGGGATTCCTCCTTGACCTGGGCGAGCGCGCGAGCGTGGGCCTCCTCGCCGGTGCGGTCTGCCTCGGCGAACCTCCTCGTCGCGCGCTTCAGCTCGCGCTCGAGGCGCACCGATTCGTCCGCGACCCAGTCGCTGAGCTCCTCGTCGTACTCGCCGACGAGGCGGTTGTGCGATCGAACCTGGGATGGAACTCGCGCAAGCGCGGCAATCGCGGCCCCAGCCGCGCCGCCGGCGAGTGCTGCTACCAGAAGGTCCATTCGAAGGTGGGCGCTACTGGACTCGAACCAGTGACCTCCGGCTTGTCGAGCCGCTTCGGGTCCTTCGCATGGCTTCGCAGCCTAGCTAAACCGTGCCTGGACGGCCACGTTTCGGGCCACGGCGAGGCCCTCAACTTCCCCAGTCTGCGTGGTCCTTGTTCCCACCCTAAAGAGGGCGGCACTAGCTCATACGCCCGCAGTCAGAGCGTTCGGCCTCGCTGCATAGTTAGAGCTTCTTATGGTGGTCCGACGCGGCACACCTCGCCAAACATCGCGAACGCGAGGGCGCCCGCCCTGTCGTTCGCCCTAGTGATCCCGTGTCTTGCGGCTTCGGGTGCAGACACGAACACCACGTCCCCTTCGCCAGGGACGTTGCATATCCATTGCACGGCACCCGTTTTCGCTCCAGCCGAAGCAGGCAACGCGAGGGCGAGGGCGAGGGCAACAGCGGCGATAAACGCGACAAATGCGCGCTTCACTGGACCTCCTTTCCTACTGCAGGAGACAAGCAGGCTACGCCTGAACCCCGGTGCGAGCAAGTACCTCCGAGGCGGTTCGTTCCAACCCCCCGCCAGCCAGCTCGCGGTCGAGGTCGAGGGCCTCGGCGCGGTCGCGGTCGATCCAATGGGCGTAGGTGTCGAGGGTCACCCGGATCGAGGAATGGCCGAGCAGCTTCGATACCTCGACCACGTCGGCCCGCTTGGCGCGCCCCGCGAGCTTGAGCGACGCGAAGGTGTGACGGAAGGTGTGAAAGCCCGCCCACTCCGCGCCGACCTCTCGACCACGGGACGCAGGTAGCGGCGGCGCAGGTTCTCGATCTGCAGTGGCCTGCCCGCCAGGTTCGGGAACACGAGGTCCTCCGGTCCGGCCCACTCGGGCGAGCGGCCGCGATCCGCGACACCGCCGCAGGACGGCACGGAGCGAGTCCTGGGTCTTCGCGATCCGCTAGACGGCCTCGCGCTGCTGGTCGTCCGTGGCTCCACGCCGCACGATGCTAGATGCTGGATCCGTCCCCCCGCGCCGGTTCGTGTGCCGGTTAAGTCGACGGCGGAACATGCGGTGTTCCCATCTTTGTTCCCACCTAGCCGCTTTGGCGCGCTGATCGCGGGTAGGCCGGAACGAGAAAACCCCGCGCTAGCGGGGCCTTCTCCGTGTGGGCGCTACTGGACTCGAACCAGTGACCTCCGGCTTGTCGAGCCGGCGCTCTCCCAACTGAGCTAAGCGCCCGTCGAGCGCAGCGTAGCAGCGGGTTCCGGGCGCCCCTCCGCGAGCCCCTTGGCCCGCATCGTCTCGTCGTACACCTCGCGCGTCGTGTATCTCGGCTCCCACCCGGTCGCCTTCAGCTTCTCGTTCGAGACGATCCAGGGCTGGTGCAGGAAGTGCAGGTTTCCCGGCGGCGACTCGACCCGCGGCGCGTGCAGCTTCCATGCCAGCGCATAGATCCGGTACACGGTCTTGAACGACATCTCGCGCACCCTGGTCCCGATCAACTCCGCCGTCTCGCGCCACTTCATCAGCCCGTCGGCGGCGAGGTTGAACGCTCCCGCCTCTCGGCCGTCCAGCAGTCCGGAGATCGCCGTGACGACGTCGTCCTCGTGGACGAACTGGACCTCGGCCTCGATCCCGTCCATAACGGGAAGGAAGGCATTGTGCTCCATCGCGCGCGAGATGTAGTTGTCGACGTTGGGACCGAACACGATCGTCGGGCGGACGATCGTCATCACGCGGTCGGTGTGGTCGGCGGCCCAGAGCTGGCAGATCCGATCGGCCTCCGCCTTGTCGCGGGCGTAGGAGAAGTCGGGTTGCCCGCGGACGGGCTGATCCTCGGCGATCGGGACGGGGTTGTCGGGGAACGCTCCGTAGGCCGACGCGGACGAGGTGACGAGGACCTGCTCGGTGCCCGCCTCCGAGGCGGCCTGGAGCACGGCCTGGGTCCCGTTGACGTCGATGTCGTACATCAAGGCCTCGTCGCGGATCGGGTTGAGCAGGAACGCGAGATGCACGAGCGCGTCGGGTCGCTCGCGCTCGAGCAGCTCGCGCATCGCGCGTCGATCCCGCACGTCGCCTCGCGCGTACTCCGTCTTCGGCCACGGGACGTCGGGCGGGCGCACGTCGAGGATGACGATCCGCTCGGTCTCGTCGCGCTCGACCAGGAGCTCGGTGAGGCGGCCACCGATGTATCCCGAGCCGCCGGTGATCACGTAGCGCATGTCCCCCATCCTATTCGGCGGCGCCGCCGCGTGATGTGTCGTCTGGCCGGCTGGCCAGGAACGCTAGCGAACGCTCACGAACTGGTCAATATGGACAACTAACGGCGTCTGATGCTCCAATTTGTTCAAGCCGGAATTTGCCTGCATTTCGTGCTTGGATCGGACTCCAACATTTTGCACGTGAGCTCCACTCCGGGGTGAAACTATCGCCCGCCTGAAGTGTTAAGTTGATGCAAGGCAGGGCGAGAGCCCGCCGCAGACTTGAGGACCGACGGGCCAGGGGCCAAGCTCCTGGTGGTACGTCCTTACGGAGATAGGGCCCCTTCACCGGGGCCCTTTCCGTGTCCGCGGCCAGCCTCACGCGGCGCGCTCGACGGGCTCGACCGCGAGCGTGAGGCCGTCGACCGCCGTGACCCGCACGGTCTGGCCGCGCGTCAGCGGGATCTCGCTGCGCGCGTTCCAGATCTCCCCCTCGAGGCGCACCCGACCCTCCTGCGACCCACTCTCCATCACCTCGGCGTGCTTGCCGATCATCGCCTCGGCGCCGGTTTGGATCCTGTAGCGCCGCAGGAACCGACGCCAGGCCACCACCTCGAGCACCTCGATCGTCGCGCCGACGATCACGGCCACCACCCCCCATGGGCTGGGCAGCACGAACAGGCCGACGAGCGCGAGTATCAGCACCATCGGAGAAGGCGCCTACCGGAATCGAACCGGTGTAAACGGCTTTGCAGGCCGCTGCGTAACCACTCCGCCAAGGCGCCGCGCGTGGCGTACCTAAGCCAAGTCCGAGGGTAGCTCCGTGAGTCGCGGGCTCTCCGTTTCGGAGATTCTGCCCTTTTCTGCCATTTCGCTCGACGGCAGCGCGGCCCACGCGAGCGCCCGCTCGTACTCGGCCAGGTACTCACCCGACAGCTTAGAGCGGCGCTTCACCGCCTTGGTGTAGACGATGACGGTGAAGCGGGGATCGGTGTGCCCGAGCTGCTCCGCGATGTAGACGGGGTCATCGCCCGACGCCGCCCGCAAGCTGGCATAGGTCCGGCGCAGCGAGTGCGGCGTCACCCGCTTGCTGATCTGCTCGATGCCGAGCTGTTCGAGCCCGCGATTGGCGTGGTTGATCGCGGTCTTGAGCCGCCGAGCCACGTTCGCCGCCGACTGGCGCCGGACGCGCCGCGCGTGTCTGCTGAGGAAGACCGGATCGCCCCTGTCCCGGTTCGCTTTCTTCCACTTCGCCAGCTCGTCCGCGCCGCGCAGCTTCCACTCGGTCAACTCGTCCACGAGCCCGCCGGGTAGGTCTACCTCGCGGTAGGTGCCAGCGTCGGTCTTTGCCTTGCCGACGCGCAGGGTCCCGGTGGCGAGGTTGACGTCCGACCAATCGAGGGCAACTGCCTCGCTCACCCGCAGCCCCGCCCCGATGAGCGTCGCGACAATAGGGCGCATGTACGACGACGCACCGTCCAGCAGCGAGGGAACCTGCTCGGGCTCAACCCACGAGCGCCGGGGCGGGGACGCCTTCACCCGCCGCCTGCGACCCCTAGCGGGGTTTGTCGGCAGGTGTCCATACTCGACCGCCTCCTCTAGTACCTGCCCGAGCCGGACGAGCGTCTTATTGATCTGCGCGGCGCCGAGATTCCCCTCGCGGAGCTTCGCCGCCTTGTATGCATCGACCTCCTCAATCGTGATCTCTGAGAGGCGATGTTCGGCAAAGTGCGGCAGCAGGTGGTGGCTCAGTGCCCACTGGTAGTCCTCCACGGTGCGCTCCCGCCACTCCGGCCGGTGGCGCTCGAACCACTGACTGGCGAACTCGTGAAAGCTCGGCTCGTCGGCGGGCGGTGCTTCCACTTTGCTCGGCGGCTGCCACTGGCCGAGCTTCACCTGAGCAAGGGTGCGCTCCAACTCGGCTTCCGCTCGCTGCCGGTTCCAGCCGTCTTCCGGGCGGCCGAGCGTCACGGATCGACGGCTGCCGTTCGCGGTAAAGCGGATCGCGAACGAGCGCTGCTTGCCCTTGGGCGGGATGACTTCTCCGGTTGCTTTGCGTGCCATCTAGCTTCGCCTCCGCATCTCTTCGCGGACCTTCGCCGACGCACTCTGCGCCGCCTCGGAGTCCTCAAGGCGCTCATCTACAACGACCGAGAGCGCGTAGGCGATCACCCGCAACTCGTCAAACGTGAGGTACTTCATCGCTGCTCCTATTCGGTTGGTGAACGCGACGAAGGATAGACCCCATGACGGCGAGTAGCAAGGGAAGCGGCCCCTAGGGGAGCAGCAGTGTTCACCAACCGCATCCCAAGGGCCGCCCGCCAAGCCTAGTCGCTTAGCCATCGCTCGGAACCCCGAGGTCTGCCAGCACCTGTTGCACCCCCCAGCAACCTGGCGGTGGCATCGGCACGTTGTGCGGCTAGGTCACGTTTGCGGCGTCGGACGTATCCCCCGCCGGCCCTTGTGCCAGTAGCGGAGCTTGCGCCGGCGCGCCGCATGTGTAGTTCGTTCACTGTTTTGTAATACCGGCGGAGCATCCTCGGTCGCAGGGGAACCGTTACGCGTCTTTGAGGAGGTTCAGATGCTGAAAAGATTCGCGGCGCTGTTGGTGGTCTGTGGCGCGTTTCTCATCTTCGCGGCCCCTGCGAGCGCCTTTTCTGTCGTGCATCCGGTGAGCGGTGAGTGCCACCAGGTCCTGCTCCCCGAGGACGACTTCCCGGGCAACTGGGAGGTCGTGAGCAACACTCCGGCGACTGGTCCAGGCCCCTGGAACGCCCACATAATCAACGCGATGCGCGGGAACGACAACACCGCGCTCGGGCCCGTCATGTGCCCGTAAGGGCAAGAGGGCCCCTCTGGTCTGACGGGCGCTCGATGCACGGCGCAGCGACCTTGCGCGCACCTGTCGGCGTCGGGCGCCCGCGACGGCCCGCCGGCGGACCCTCGCCAAGTTGGCCGCTTGCTGATCCCAGGCGCGGCCTTCGGCGCGACGGCGGGCCTGATACTGGCGGTCGCGCTCGCGTCGATTTCGCTTCGGCACGACTTAAAGGACACAAGGCCCGACCCAGGGTCGCCCGACGGGGGTGCCTACGTCGCGGCACGCCGGCGGCAGACGCCCCGCGGCGCCTTCCCTCTGTGGGAGCGTGGCGCGAACGGTAGCCCTCATTTCACGGTCCACCCCCTTCGTCGCGCTGTACGGGGACGGCGAGATATGCGAACATGTGTTCGATGGACCCGGCAACGGTGCGACTGACGGCGACCGCAAGATCCGCAGATCGTCGGGCTTGTGCGGGCTCGCCTGGCGCGCGACGGTGAGCCGCCGATCAGGATGGACGTCGACGGCGACGAGCTGGTCCTCTCGGCCGACACGGCCCCGACGATGCTTCGCTCGCGGGTTCTGGTCGCTCTCGATGACGTGGTCGGCGATCGGGCGCCCGACTTGTTCGGGTTTGTCGATTGAGCTGATCGCTACTACCCTGCCGCGCCACAGGCACTCTCCGTCGTCGATCGTCGGCTAGCCCAGATGCAGCGCGGCGGCGTGAGCGGGTGCTCCTCCCGCGATCGGCGACCGTGGCGCCGGCTTCAGGCTGACGGGTCGATGTCGCTACGGCGGCGAGACGACGCGGCGGAAGAAGACGCTGGAGGGGTCGCTCCCGTGAGTCTGCGAGAAGAAGGGCGTGAAGTCGTCGCCCGCGTTCGCCAGGCCCTCGTAGTCGCCGGTGAAGAACCCCGTCGTGGTAAGAGGCGCCTGGCGCATGTCAAAGGAGGCGTCCGTGAGCTGGATCTCGTCCTCCTTCACCCAGTTGGCTCGATCCGTGCATGCGGTCGGCGTCGTCGGGTGGCAGTGGACGGCGAAGTAATCGGTCTTTAGGTCAGGGGCGGTGGTGTTGTTGCGGAAGTCGTAGTAGGTGACCGCGATGGTCCCGTCGTCCGCGACGTCGACGGACGCAGTGAACGCCTGCTGGTCGCCCGTGGTGATGGCGGGGTCGTCGGTCGGTGTCTCGTTCACCTTGACCGGGGCCGACCACGTGCGGCCGCCATTGAGCGATTGCGAGAACGCGATCGAGTCGTTCTGGAAGTCACTGAAGCGGGCGTCCTGCCACACCGCGTAGAGCCTGCCGCTGTCCGGGTCCGGATCGACCGCCACATCCGGAATGATGTCGCCGGTCCTGACGTCTTCGCCAGTCTCCGGGTCCGTGACGCTGATCGTCTGCAGCCTGTCGACCAGAAACGGCGCAGACCAAGTGTCCCCCTTGTCGTTCGAGCGCAGCACCTTCACGGTCCAGGCGCGAAGCTTGTTCGTCTGCTCGCCGTTGAACTCGGCGAACAGGTTGACCAGCTTGCCGTTCGGGCGGACGACGATCTGGCTGGCGATCGTCTGGTCGTTCTGGCCGGGGTCGTAGATCTGGCGCGGGTCCTCCCAGGAGCCGGGGTCCCCGTTGTCGGTGCTGCGGTTGAACCAGATCGGCCCGCGGAAGGCAGCGGTGGTGAAGCTCGACCTGACGCTCGCCGCCTCGCTGGCGGGGAAGAGGAGCCGATCCCATACCGCGTACACGTTGTCGGCGTCCGTCGGGTCCGCGGTGATCGTCTGCTTGTCGTTGAAGGCGTTGGCGTCGGTGTCCCGGATCACGATCTCGGGACGGCTCCACGTCTCGCCGCCGTTCTCCGACTTGCTCGCCAGCAGGGCATGGTCGAAGTCGTCGAAACCGTCGAAGTCCTGGAACGGCGGCGTCGCGTCCTGGATGTCGTTGAACGAGAGCGAGATCTGGTGCAGGGTTCCGTCCGGGCCGAACGAGACCCACGGATCGGTCGTGCGCTGGTAGTTGCCGAAGTGATCCGGATCCGTCGTCCCGCCCGAGCACACCGTGACCTCGGGGAGGACGACCTCGTCCCAGCTCGCGCCCCCGTCGTCGCTCACCCCCACCACGTGACCCCTCGCGCCGCCGTTCGACCACCTGTCCTGCTGCCACATCCCGACGAGGTTGTCGCCGACGATCCCATCGTTGTCCTGATCGGTCGGGTTGACGTCGATCCAGGGCTCGACCTCGCTGTGCGGGACGATGTCCCCGTCGCCAAACTCCAACTGGGCCTGGACGTTGTCCGCGTTTTCACAGTCGTCCTCGCCCTCGACCAATGGATCCCCGAACGGGCTTGTGCCGGAGACCGGGACAAGATCACCCGTCGTGAGGTCGCCCGCCGTGGCGGATGCGAGGGCGGCTAGGAATGTTGCAACCGACGCCGCTGTAGCAACTAGGACCCGTCGCAAACTTCTCTTCATCCGCGCTGGCCCCGTACCCGCGTCTGACCAGGCCTAAACACGAGTCCGGGCTTTCCGAATGCCGGTGCTCCGATCGCGCTCAGCAGGCGTTGCCGCCGCCGCCGCCGGACGTGGTGGTCAGCTCGCTCTGCGATCTGCGGAGAAGGGTCGCGCGGTCTCAGCGCCCGCCCAGCTCTTCGAGGCGTGCGGTGACGGCCTGACGAAGCTGGCCGGTCGGTGGCGCAAGGCCGAGCAGGTCGGCGAACCAAAGGCCGTCCGCGGCCAGGCGCACCAGCGTGGCGTCTACGGCGTCTGGCGCATCGGCGACGAGCCGGTCCTGCCAGGTCGCGTAGCGCCTGCGCACTGCCTCCAGTCCGGCTGGGTCGCCCGCCATGGCGACGAGCAGGGCGACGTCGGTCGTCCGCTCGGCCGCCGATCGGGGTCGGGCGCAGACCCGCGCGTAGGCGGGCGCCCAGGGGCGTTCGGCGGTGCCCTTGACCACCTCGGCCTCGAAGCGGTCAAGCCAGTCCTCCACGAGTGCCTCGACGAGCGCGTCCTTGGTGGCGAAGTGGTACAGCAGGCCACCCTTGCTAAGGCCGGCCTGCGCTGCGACGGTGTCGAGCGTCAGCGCCCGTGGCCCGTCGCGGTGGACCACTGCGGCGGCCGCATCGAGCAGCCGCCGGCGCGTGCCATCGCGGCTCAATGGGCACTCCCTGCCAGGTTGAGCCCCACGACACCGACCATGATCAGCATCAGGCTGGCGATTCTGATCGCCCCGGCGGGCTCGTCGAGCAGGGTCATGCCGATCAGTGCGATCGTGCCGGTCCCCACCGCCGACCACACGGCGTAGGCCACCGAGACGGGGATCGAGCGCAGCACCAGGCCGAGTAGGAAGAACGCGGTCGCGTAGCCGGCCACTACGACGATCGAGGCTCCAGGCCGGGTGAAGCCGTCGGAGGCCCGCAGCGCGAGGGTCGCGGCGACCTCGACCGCGATCGCGAGTGTCAGGAGCAGGCCAGCCGGCATAGGCTGGACTATACCGTCTGGACGGTACAGCCGCGCCTACTCCGACAGCCCGGCGGCTTCGAGGGGTTCCTCGGGCTAGTTCCGTTGTCGGGAACGCAGCGCCGCGACCGCGGTGCCGAATCCGGCTACGAAGCCAGCTCCGACAAGCACGATGAGATCGGGCAGTTCGGTCTCGGTTAGGTGCGCGAGGATGATCATCGGTCTACTCCGTCCTGTTCTCGTGCGGCGGCCCGAGGTATGGGAACTCGGCGAGCAAGTCGTCGTGTGGGCCCACCCCGTCCTCCGTCACCTTCCCGTTGGTCAAGATGGCCGTGAAGGGATCGGTAACGTCGTCGGTGAGCAGGCGGCCATTGTCCGGGTACGCAATCGGGCGCTTGGGGTCGTATCGCAAGATGTCCGGCAGCAACGTCCCCGCCACCCGCTTGGCCTCCTCCGTCGAGTACCCGCCTATGTGCTCCAGCGAGTGGGCCATCACGTCGACGAAGCGAGCGTCATCCGCCGGTTCGCTGCCGACGTATGCGTCCTTCTCCTCGTTTGGGACGCAGAAGGGGACCACCTGGGTCCGAGCCCCCCGCTCGACCTGGGTCCAGTTCGCGCCATCGGCCGCGACGAGCGTTCGGTGCCAGAGGCCCACCTGGCCGTCTCCCAACTCGCTATTGGGAAGCTCGAGCACCATGCTGCACACGTCGGCGTCGGCGAAGAAGTCGTCTCCCGTGAACTGGAAGTCGTTCAGGGCACCGCCCGCGTCGTAGAAGAAGGGGTCACTACGCCAGCCGGCGAAGAAGCGGTACTCGCCCGCCTGCGTCACTGAAGCTTCTGGGCCCTTCGACACCGGAGCACCCTCGATGATCGCTTCCCCGCCGTCGCTCGCGCCGGCGGCGTCTGCGCCCTCGACGCGGCGCACCGTCGCACTCTGCGCCCCGTTCTCTGACGGCGCGAATCGGAACCCATAGGTGATGTCAGCGACCAGATCCCCGTCGGTGTCGATCCTGAGCTCGTAGATCGCCTCCGGTGCGAATGGCTCTGCAGTGGTGGCCCCCTCCGGGAGAGCCTTGGACGGATGCACGTCCATGATCAGGATCGACCGGTTCGTGTCCTGCGGATTGGGGAAGGCGAACAGATCGCAGAAGTCGAGTCGAGCATCGCCGCGCGGGAAGCCGAAATCAGCACCCGAGTAATGGTGTGACATAGGTCCTCCTCCCTCTTAACCGCACTTGTCGAAGAGCACGCTCAGCATATACCGGGCGGCACCACCGCTTCTTGGAGCTCCGGAGGTGTCCTCCATGTGACACATGAAGGTTGCCCTCCATGTGTCAGGTCGACGTTCTCCTGCGACATCGCCCGCTCAGTATCCCGCGTCGGCGCGCGCCGCTGAGTAGCACAGTGAGCTGCTCCGAGCTCCGATAGAACTGGCCGCTACTCCAGCAGTCAGCGCCGGCACCGATGCCGAGCCGGCGCTGATGCGGACCGGCCCGGCCCGAGCCGCGGCCCGGTCGGGGTACGGGTTGGCCCCGTGGCGGGCCGCGGCCGGGCGCGTTCGACGCTACTCCGACTATTTCTTCTCGAGTTGGCCGCGCACCGCCCCGGCCTCGAAGCCGGGCGTGCTGTGCACGTTCACGTAGTAGTCGTCGGGGTGTTGGCGGATGTCCTTGATCAGGTCCTTGTCGACGCCGAAGACGCAGTCGCTGACCTCGTCCGTGCCGGCGAACGGGACGCCCTCGAAGAAGGGCACGACGATGTCACCGGCCTCGCCCGCGGGCGCCTTATGGATATGGGCCGCGACTACGGTCCCGTCGACGTCCTCCCAGCTCAGCTCGAAGCAGATCCGCCTCTGGCCCTGATTCAGCCTCAGGTCGGCCTGACCGGTGGCGTTCGTGTCCCCCGGGCCAGGTGCCTCCTCGGCCCCGGACATCGGGGTCGAGAACGGGCGACCTCCGTTGCCGGCGAGGGCCACGCCCGCGAACGCCAACGTGGCCGCGAGAGCGGCTATCAGCAATGTGAGTCGGCTGCGCATATCTCCTCCTATCTCCGGGACAAGCCCGGTTCGATCTCGGACACAGGCTCGACATTTTTCTGCGACATCCCCCACGCAGTAATACGCGAGACTCCGCCGTCCGGATTGACAAATATCGGCCTCGGGTGTCCCTTCATCCGGCGACGGGGGAGGGGTTGGCCGGGCGAAGCCTGCCTTGGACGACTGGTGGACTACTGCTCGACCGGCGCGGCGTCGTAGCCCTCGGCGTCGGCTGCCTGCACCTCCTGGGACTCGGCCGCGTCGTCCATGTAGCTCGCCATCGTCTCCACTCTGTCCTCGTCATTGGTCAAGTCGGTCGGAATCACCTGCTCGTAGAACTCCTCGGGGTCCCAGCCGGTGTCGATGGCGCCCTGTACCAACGCCTCCGTCTCAAGCGAGGTCAGCTCTCGCCCCAACTCGCTCTCAATCGCGGCGAGCGATCCCTCCATCGCGTCCTCGAACTCCGCCAGCTCGGTCTCCTCCTCCGCATCGGCCAGCATCTGCTCGGCGTACTCCATCGGAACCGGAACCATTTGCTCCTCGCCGGCGAGCGCCAGCTCGATATTGGTGAGGCGGTCGTCGGTGTCGTCGAAGTCCTCGTCCTCTGGGTCATCCCAGTCCTCTTCGAAGTCTTCGAGTTCGTCGTCGTACATCAGTTGCCTTTCTGGTTTGCCTTGGCCTGGGCGACGGCGCGCCGGGGGCCGCCGTCCTGCAGCCACAGCTTCAGCTCGCCCTTCAGGTGAACTTTCACCGGGAGGAGAGCACGCACATGGGCTCTGGCTGCCTTTTCCGCGCGATCCTCTTCGAGCCCCTCGTCAAGCGCTAGAGCTGCAGCTACCGCGCCCTGCTTCGTGAGGAGTTCGTCAACGCCGGCCTGCCAGGTCTCCTCGAAGCGCTTTTGGATAGCGCCAGCGGCGCTCATGCGGCGGCAGGTTGCTTGGGCTTGGGACCGTGCAGCTCAGCACGCTCGGCCCGTGCCTTCTCGATGTCGGCGTGGTCCAGACGCTGCCAGCGCTGGCGTCCCTCGGCGTCCCGGTAGCCGATCTCAAGCAGGGTGTCCCAATCTGGCCCCACCTTCTTCGTGACGGTGTAGATGCCCTCGTTCTCGGCGCCCTCAACCCGCACCCGGCGCGGCTTCTTCTCCGGCTTCGGCTTCTCGGCGCTTGCGGTCGGCCTGGCGGTAGCCGCCGCCTCAAGCGCTTGCCGCAAATGGTTGGCTTGCGCGACCAGCTTCGACTCGCGCTCGCGAGCCTCCGCGAGCTGGCCGTCTAGCTCCTGCTCATGCTCCTTTGCAGCGGCAAGCTCCTGGCTCATCGTTTGGTTGCTCTCTTCGAGCTGCCCGATCCGCTTTTGGGCCTTCGCGCCGCTCCTGTCGGCGGCCCGCTGCGACTCGCCCAGGTCCTCGACGGCGAAAGACACAAGCTCCGCGAGACTCTCTTCGGCGCTCGGGGCGGCTGGGCCATACCCACAGCCAGCGATCAACTGCTGCGCCTTCTCGCCGGGCTCCCAGGTGTCGGAGGAGCCACCGGAGTAGGCCTGCGTCAGCGACAGGCTCCGCACGAGCTGGTCGTCCAAGCCGCCCGCGAGCACGAGGTCGGCAAGCTCGTTCAGGGCGTGGAAATGGTTGTCCAGGAACGGCGAATCCCCGAAGGAAGTCCGCGACTGCTCCGCCGCTGTCCGCAGCACTCGGGCGACCTCATGCGGGAAGCGGTCGTTGGGCACTCTCCGGCCTAGGCTGGTATTTGGCAAGTTCTTTCTCCTTCAGGGGTCTAGGCCCGGCGCGCGGTGGGGGCGACGCAGCGGGCTGGCCAACAGATAGAAAACAGCCCTGTCGCAAACGCGCAAAGGAGAGGGGCGGTCGCAACCTGCGCCGCGTGTCCCCCACGCGCCTGAGCATGTGCAGGGGCCTTCCGGCCCCACATATCCATTATCCTGCACGCTCCGATGGGGTAGACGGCGGGGCGCGATCACCAATTGGCAGAATCGCGACCGTTTCTGCCGTTATCCGATCCAATCGTGCCTGATCCGATCACAAGAATGCGCCCCCCGACCGATGAGTCGAGGGGCGCTGTTCGGCTTGATTGTGCGGGATGCGGGGTGTCCGGTCCCCGGCTCGCTAACGCTTTGCAGGCCGCTGCGTAACCACTCCGCCAAGGCGCCGCGCGTCAAGCGTAGCGGCCGGGATAGGCTGGAGGGGAGAGGCGGCGCGGGATGCTCGAGTTGTACCGCTCGGGCGATCTGGAGAAGCTCGAGGCCTATGCGGGCAGGCTCGACCAGCTCGGGATCCCGATCCTCATACTGTGGGGCGAGAACGACGAGTACGCCCCCGTGGCGCACGCACATCGCTTCGATCGCGAGATTCCCGACGCGAAGCTCGTGGTCGTCGAGGGCGCGGGGCACTTCGTGTGGGAGGACGATCCCGAGCGCTGCTCGGGCGAGGTGATCCCCTTCCTCGACGGCTCTGGATAGGCTGCGGGCCTTGTCCGCGCTGGAGGAGAAGCGCGAGGGGGAGATCGCATATCGCGAGGCCGTGCCGGCGCGGCAGTCCGGCGATCCGGTCCTGCTCCTACATGGCTTTCCCGAGAGCTCATACATGTGGCGGCACCTCATGCCGGCGCTCGCGAACGCCGGCCGGCGCGCGATCGCGCCAGACCTGCCCGGCTACGGCGACTCGCCGCCGGACCTCCCCGGCACCTGGGAGCGCCAGGTCGAGGCGGTGGAGCGCTTTCGTGCGGCGCTGGACCTCGACCGCGCCGCCCTCGTGCTCCACGACTGGGGCGGGCTGATCGGCTTACGCTGGGCGTGCGACAACCCCGGCGTCGCGAGCGCGATCGTCGTTGCGAACACCGGCTTCTTCCCCGACGGCAAGTGGCACGGAATGGCCAACATGCTTCGCACCGAGGGCGAGGGCGAAAGGCTCGTCTCGGAGCTCGACCGCACCGGCATGACGCGAATGCTTCGCGCCGTTGGGCGCGGGTTCGGGGACGAGGCGATCCACCAGTACTTCAAGGCCTTCACGACCGAGGAGGGTCGAAGGGGGATCCTCGACCTGTACCGATCGGGCGACTTCGAGAAGCTGGAGCCTTACGCGGGCAAGCTCGCAGCCCTGGGTGTCCCGCTGCTCGCGCTGTGGGGCGAGGACGACGTGTTCGCGCCGCCTGCGGGTGCGTATCGGTTCGCCAAGGAGGTTCCGGACGCCAAGGTCATAGTGATCGAGGACGCGGGCCACTTCGTGTTCGAGGACGACCCGCGGCGGTGCGCCGAGGAGGTCCCCGCGTTTCTCGCGGAAGCGGAGACCGCCTGATGGGATTCGAACCCACGACCTTCTGCATGGCAAGCAGCACCGGCGGAAACGACGTCTGACGACAACCGGCGCTAATCGCCGCGAAGCCGCGCGGAGTCCGGCTGATGACCACCCGAGCTGCGGCTAGCGCGAGTAGTGGTGCAGGAGCTGTAGCTCGACCCGCTCCGATGGGCCTGCCAGCAGCGGCCCGATCGTGTCGTTAAAAGAGGCGAACTCGGGGTCGCTGTTGACGGCGTCCGCCGCCTCACGATCCGTCCACACCCCGACGCCGCGCACCACGCCGCTCGCTTCGTCACCGAGGACCAGCAACGTCTCGAGCGCGGGATGGTCGCTGAGGAACCCGGCGGCGAACTCGGAGTAAATCTCCGCGACCTGCTCGAAGTGGCCGGGCTTGGCGTGCAGGGTGAACTCGGCGACGTGCATGATGAAGACCTCCTTCGGCGTTTCCTTATGCCCCCAGGTGAAGGCGGAGCGCGCCATCCTATTTACCCATCGCCATCCGGTGCGTGAATCGTGTCCGACGGCGTCGGAGGCGCGCCGGTTTAGAGCACGTCCGCTGGCTCACAGTCCCGCTGACCGGCGCGCGCCGTCCCGGGATACTGAGCGGGCGATGTCACAGGAGAACGTCGAGATCGTGCGCCACGTCTACGAGTCGGGGCTGTTCGATCGAGATCCCGAGGAGCTCCTTAAGCTCGCGACTCCCGACATCGAGTACGTCAATCCTCCCTATGCGGTCGAACCGGGTGTGCGCCGCGGGCTCGTCGCCGTCGCGCAGGCCATGCGCCGCTTCGCCGAAGTCTGGGAGGAATCCCGCCACGAGCTCCGGGAGCTGTACGACTGTGGGGACGTTGTCGTGGCCGCCGTCAACTGGCACATACGCGGCCGGGGAAGCGAGCGGGAGCTCGTCAACGAAGAGGCCCACACCTGGACCCTGCGCCAGGGCAGGATCGCTCGTTTCGAGTGGGGGCAGGATCTCGGGAAGGCGCTCGAGGTCGCGGGCGTCCCGGAGTAGCGGTCGCTCTCAGCTCGCGAGTACCGACCAACGTGAGACGAAGACGCTAGCCCACCGTCTCGTCACGCGGCCACCAGAGGACCTCGACTCGAATCCCGTCCGGATCGAAGACAAAGAATGCGTAGTAGCCCTCGATGTCGCGATCTTCCTCGGGAGGGAAGTGAATGTTCGCCTCGTGTGCGAGGCATCGCGAGTACGCGGCGTCGACCTCATCCCGCTCGTCGACCTCGAACGCGAGGTGCTCGATTCCCACGGAGTAGTAGCGGTACTCACCTTCGTCGGCCGGTCGTAGCCCAAACCCCGTGCCGGTCGTCGGATCCTGCAGGTACACGACTTCCTCGGTTCCTCGGTACGTCGGGTATCGGACCTCCTTTGCCCAGCCGAGCGGCTCCAGAAGGACGCGGTAGAACGCGAGGGATCGCTCGACATCGGCGACGGCGAGATCGACGTGGTGGATGCACCTTGCTGGCACGATTCCTCCCAGGGGGTTGCGTTCGTCCGAGCCTATATCCCGGCCAGCGACCAAGCCCTCGAAGCCGCCGGGCTGCGGGAGCTGGCAATGTTCCGGCGACTCCCCTCAGAGGCCGGGACTTTGGCTCTGGAATGAAAAGCGGCTGGCGGTTTACCGGCTACCGACGTTCCGGGCGGGCCGCGTGCGCCACGCCGTGCTCGAGTCGGCTGCGTCGCAGGGTTGACACACTCCCGTTTCGTAGTCAAGAATGTCGGCTACGGGATGGCCATCTGCTGCCTTGGGAGCAGCGGCAAACTGGACTGGTGAAGGGAGTGGACGTATGAAGCGCACCGTCGTCCCTCGAGGACTGCTCACGCTGGGTCTGACCGTCTTGATCTTCGCTGCCACGGCGAGCAGCGCAGGCGCGGTCCTTACCCTCGACCCCACGAGTGTCGACTTCGGCAATCGTCAGGTCAACACAACGAGTCCGGCGCAGGCGCACACGTTGAATCTCCGGTGCAACAGGCTCCAGAACTTCAACTTGTGCGCGATCACAGGCCCCATCTCTTTCTCGCCTGACATCGCGACGACCGGCGACTTCGCCGCGACAGAGGATTGCCCACCGACGCTTACGACGTCCAGCGCAACGACCGGCGTGAGCTGCACGATCAACACCACCTTCACCCCGACGAGCACGGGTCCGAAGGAGGGCATCCTGAGCACAGGAGGCCCGGAGGCAACACTCACTGGTAACGGAGTCGGCGGCGCGACTCCCGGTGGTGAGCCCGTACCGGGTGAGGCCCCGCCTCTCACGCTCGACCTCGAAGCGAGAAAGCAGGAGCTGAAGAAGAAGGTCAAGTTCTTCGCCGAAGCCAATGAGGATGCCACGATGGCCCTAGGAGGCGGCGTCAAGGTCACCGAACGAGAGCTTGTGGGCGGTGAAAGAAGGAAGGTCAAGGCCAAGCCCCGGAACCGAGGGAAGCTGGTGAACAAGCTCGAGACCACCGGTAGGGCGAAGGTCAAGATCCAGGCAGAGGCGGTCAGTGAGAGCGGCGCCACCGACCGCGACAAGGTCACAGTAAAGCTGAGGGACTGACGACCGAATCCACCCTCCTGTAGCACCTGAGAACGCCCCACTTCGGTGGGGCGTTCTCCATCTTGCCACCGCACGGCGCGGTCGATGTGGTCACGCGCTACCGCCACGCCGAGGCGAGCGCCGGAAGCATCGAGCGGCCGGGCGGGATTTGGCACTCGGCCTCGGCGGCGGCCAGCAGAGCCGATCCACTCGCGGATCGATCCCGCGACAATCGCCCAGCTAGTGCGCGCGCTCCGCGCACGCTCCGCCCAGCCCCTTGCCAGTCCGGCCGCATCTATAGTCGCGGGCAGTAGCAGTCGGAGCATCCATCGATGCTCAGGATCCTGATCTCGAAACTTCGGCTCGCGGGCTTCGTGGCGCTGGGAATCGCGGCGACCTTCGCGGACGCAGAAGCGTCACCCGGGTCCAGCTTCGACCTCGCCAACCGCTGCTTCGCTATGCGCTCCGTGGCCGACGAAAGGTTCATCGCCGCGGCAGGCCCCGACGGATATCGTGCCGTGGCTTCGAGCAAGGCAGCGGCGGCGTTCTTCCTCGAACCTACCGGCCTGGGGACCTTCTTGCTCTACGACCAGGACGGAAAGCTTCTCAGTGAGAGCGTTCCCGGCCGCGTGGATCGCTCCGAGGTCCCCGGCGAGCATGCCGAGTGGGCGCCTGCGCGTGCGGCAGGAGGTTTCGCGATCGAGTCGACGTCCACGGGACGCGTGCTCTCGGCGGCGCCCGGAACCGCCGTGGTCGCGACGGCGATCGACGAAGTGCGGAAGCGGCGCAGGCGGTTCGCATTCGTCCCAACACGGGGATGCCATCCGTTCGCAGAGGCGGGGATCGCAGCGGCCGGCAAGTCGCGACGCGGGCCGAGGCCCGACGGCACGGTGTTCGGTTACGCCGACGTTCACCTTCACATCACCGCCGAGCTTCGAGCCGGCGGTCGCGTGACTCACGGCCGGAGCTTCGATCGCTTCGGCATCACCCGGGCCCTCGGCGGCGACGAGGCGACGCATGGCCCCGACGGGAGCGTCGACGTCACCGGCAACCTGCTTCGCACCGGGCTCCCGTTCGGGACCCACGATACCCACGGGTGGCCGACGTTCGCCGGTTGGCCGGTGCACGACACGAACACGCATCAGCAGGTCTACTACCGGTGGCTTGAGCGAGCATGGAGGGCAGGGTTGCGGCTGGTGGTGGCGCAGACGGTCGAGGATGAGCCCCTGTGCCGGATCGAGCCGACGAGATCGCATTCGTGCGACGAGACCGAGACCGTGAAGCTCGAGATTCGGCGGCTTCGCGCCCTCCAGCGGTACGTCGACGCTCAGAGCGGTGGCCCCGGTCGCGGGTGGTTCCGCCTCGTCTACAACCCGAGGCAGGCGCGCCGGGTGATCGAGCGAGGCAAGCTTGCGGTAGTGATTGGGGTCGAATCCTCGAACCCGTTTGGATGCGGCGAGCTGATGGACGCTCCGCAGTGCACGCGGAAGGACGTCGACCGCGGGATCGACAGGCTCCGCCGGTGGGGCGTGCGAAGCCTCTTCGTCGCCCACTGGATCGACAACGCCCTCGCCGGGGCGGCGCTGGAGGGCGGCGCCAAGGGGATCTTCATCAACATCTTCAACAGATTCCAGACCGGGGACTACTTCAAGACCGGCCCCTGCCCGGATGCAGCGCAGGGGGAGGAGGTCGGCTCGCTCAGCCCCGGGGAGATGCGGGTGCTCGCAAACTTCTTCCCTGCAACCGCAGCGCTGGCCGAGGAGGGCATGCCGAGCTATCCGCCCGGGCCGCAATGCAACGTCAAGGGGCTGTCGAAGCTAGGGGCGTATGCGATCCGGCGCCTGATCGATAGGCACATGCTGATCGAGGCCGACCATCTCAGCGAGCGGGCACGGGCCCGCGTGCTGGAGATCGCGGAGAGGAGGCGCTATCCGTTGATCTCGAGCCACACCGGGACCGGCGGGACCTGGCCCCCCCGGCAGGTGAAGCGGCTCTACGCGCTCGGCGGCCTCGCCGCGGCGACCCCGGACGCAGCGCGGGAGCTGGCCGGCAAGATCGTCGGGCTGCGGCGACACCGAAGCCGGGGGCGCTACTTCGGCGTCCCGCTGGGCTCGGACACCGGCGGCTTCTCGTCGCTCCCCGGACCGCGACCGGATGCGGATCGCGCACCCCTCCGTTACCCGTTCCGGTCCTTCGATCGCGCGGTGGATTTCGGTCGTCAGGTGACCGGCGAGCGCGCCTTCGACCTCAACACCGACGGAGTCGCCCACTACGGGCTGTTCGCGGATCTCCTCGCCGACGTGGAGCAGCAAGCCGGCCGCAGCGCTCTACGCCCGCTGTTCCGATCCGCCGAGGCTTATCTGCGGATGTGGCGACGCGCCGCCGCACCCGGCTGGGGAGGCTGAGAGTGGAGCTAGCGGGGCTCTTACCCGCGACCTCCTGGGTGCGATATCGCGCCTGCATACGCTGAGGGCGGCTGATCGGATTCGAACCCGCGACCTTGTGCGTCGCAAGCACCTTTGGGTGCGCGCCGAGTTACAGCGAGTGCCACGACTCCACTTGCCGAGCCAAGACTTCACGAAGCGAAGTAGACCCCGTTGTGCTCGAGTGGCTACGTCTACCGCTACCACCCGGGCAGGGAAATTTAGAAGTCGCGCTTGGCAAGGGCGACGCTACGTGCTAGAAGGGCACGACTGAACCGCATTGTGCACGGGGAGGAGCTATGAAGCGGATGATGCTCGGGACGGCCGCCGTTGTGGCCGCGTTCATGCTGGCGCCCATCGGCGTGGCGTCGGCAAAGACCGCAACCTACGCGGGCACCACCGAGGGCGACGGCAAGGTGGCCGCCGATGTGGTGATCAAGAAGCGCAAGGTGAAGAAGATCACCGAGGCTCGCGGCTTCAACCTGCCGGCTGTATGTGAGCTGTCGGGTCCATTGCCCGTGGACGCGACCCTCCCGGGGCCGGTCAAGGTCTCAAAGAAGGGCAAGTTCGACGTCTTTTACGAGCAGCCCGTGTACGGCAACCTCAGCCACGTGAAGGGCAAGTTCGACGGAAGGAAGCTGAGCGGCACGCTCGACCTCGATGCCCACTACCCCGCGCAGGGGATCTATCCGGAGGAGGACTGCGCCACCGATGTGCTCACGTTCAAGGCGAAGCGGGGAGCACCGGACGAGACGCAGCGGCTAGAGCGATCCCGCTGAGAATGCCCGGGCACAGGGCGATGGCGGTTGACGTCCCAGCTAGGGAAGCTGTCAAACGGGACTAAGGGCTTCTGACCGCCTGCACCGCTGTATCTCGGACCCGCAATAACCGCTTGGCTATGCGGAGAGCGGCTGATGGGATTCGAACCCACGACCTTCTGCATGGCAAGCAGCGCCATTGCAGACGGCGCCTGACGATACAGGACGACGAATCCCGCTCCAGGACACGGGTTTCGACCCCTTCGGACGGGTCGGACTGCATCGCCGTGCGGAGCGGGGATCGAGACGTTTGGGCCACTACTGGGCCACGAAACACGACGAAGGAGGAAGAGATGAACGACGAGAGGCTCGCTGCTGCAATCAGCGCCGAGGTCGACCGCCTGGCTGATCAGCTCGTGGAGCTGGACCTGATCGGCGAGGACAACCAGGGCACGCCTCGCTTGGCGCCCGAGGAAGTCCTGCGGGCGAATCCCTGGGCCTGGGCCATCGAGGTCGAGCATCCGGAGCCGCGCCTCTACGCCCGTGACGGCGTCGACACGATCGTCGCAACCCGGATGCGGCAGGACGGGCAATACGAGCACTCGGTGCTGGACGAGTACGGGATGCCGACCGAGTGGCGCGTGACGTACAAGCCGCAGTTCAACTAGGACCGACCGATGCACATCGACCGGCGTCGCGCCTTCGAGTCGGCCGACTACGACGGGTGGCGGGTCGCCCTGCGCCCGTTCGTGGCGGCTCCGTGCCGGTGCGATCGACCGATCTGGTGGCGCGACGAGCTGGGGACCAGGTGCGCGAAGTGCGGGCGGCGGCGCGGTGCCCGACCCGTTGGCCAAGTAGAAGCCGGCGCGGGATACTGAGCGGGCGATGTCGCAGGAGAACGTGGAGCTGGTACGCGCAGGGATCGACGCTGTCAACCGACGCGACCTGACGACGCTCTCCGCCATGTGGCGCTCCGATGGGGAGATTGACTGGTCGCAAGCACGAGGACCGCTCAAGGGTGTCTATCGAGGTCAGCGTGAGCGCGAGACCTTCTTGCACGAGTTCTACTCGACGTTCGCGGAGGTCCAAGTCGAGGTGCACGGCTTCACCGATGCAGGCTCTCAGGTCGTGGTCCCGAACACTGGCCGCTTCCAGGGGCGCGACGGGATCGAAGTAACGGCGAGCAGCACGTTCGTGTTCACAGTCGAGAACGGACTGATCATTCGCCTTCGGCTGTTCCAAGAGCCCGCCGAGGCCCTCGAAGCCGCCGGGCTGTCGGAGTAGATCGGGGCCCCGGTTTCTTTGGAGAGGGCGTCCCGGCTCACTGTGCCACCGCGCTGCGCAAAAGCGCCGCGACCGATCACGGGCAGTGCTCCCATGCTGCGGGTGGTCAGCTAGCTCTTAGCCTTCACACGGCCCGCCGTGATCGCCGGTGGGTTCGGCAACAGCTCCGCGAGATTCTCCTTGACGAAATCCGCGGCCAGGCGGTTCGAATCCTCCTCGTCAGCTTGATCCTCGAAGACGCTGATCGAGAAGATGACGCCTTCCTCCGAGTCGTCCACGTAGTAATAGGCAACGAAGCCCCGATGCTCGCTGATCAACGGAATGAAACCCTCGCGTACCCGCTTTGCCACCTCATCAGGATCGTTGACTCCCTCGTAGCGACGCATAGTGGCCCAATTGTCTGCCATGTCTTTCCTCCTGGGGTTCGATGACTTCGATGAACTTCCCCACTACGTACCCGCCGTCCCGGCGGCGCTAACCAGCCGTTTTCCCGCCGAGGACGTTTCGCTGCGTTCGCGGACGGGGACGCGCCCCTCGAAGCCGCCGGGTTGCGGGATTAGGTCGGCCCGCGACACGGTTGCCTACCGCCGACCGCGACTGCAGCACGCGCACGAGGGCCGCAGGTTCGCCAGCGAATCGTCGCCACCGTCGGCGATCGGGACGATGTGGTCGATATCGGTGGCGATCGCGCCGCAGTGGACGCAGTTCAGGCCGTAGCGGGCGAAGACGCGCCGCCTGATCGCCTGCCACCGTCTGCCACGCGGTCGCCGCAGCCTGCACGCCGAACAGCGGCTCTCCGAGGTCAACCGCCCGCAGCCGAGGCAGGGCTTTAGAGCCATCCCAGCAATCGGGTCGGCTCGGGCTGGTTCTCGAACCGGTCGAGCGCCATCATCAGCGCCACGATCCCGTCGACGTTCGAGCTGCGATCGGGCGCCTCGATCCTCCAGCCTCGCGGCTTGTGGCGGGCGATCGCGTTGGCCGAGTGCTGGCGCAGCTCGGGGTCCTCGGGCAGCACGAGCTTCTGCTGGACGATCGCGTCCCGGAGCCGCGCCGAGGCAGGGATCACCCGCTGGTCTGTCTGCGGGTAGCTCGATGCGGTGATGCCGCGCTCCGCGAGGCTCGCATCCTGGCGTGCGAAGCTGCCCGAGCGATCCCGGTTCCAGATCACGGCTGCCCTCAGGCAGGCCCTCGACGCCGCCGTGAGCTGGGGCTACATGCGCATCAACCCGGCGAAGCAGGCGGGGCGCAACCCGCAGCCGGCACCACGGCGCATCCGTGCGTTCACGATGACGGAGGTCGAGGCGATCGCCGCCGAGCTGTCGCCGATGTACGCGACGCTTCCGGTGTTCGCCGCCGCGACGGGCCTCCGGCCCGAGGAGTGGCAGGCGATTGAGCGGCGCGAAGTGGACCGTCCTGCGCGACTCCTGAACGTGCGCCGCACCGTGTCGAGCGGCGAGGTAGTAGAGCTGGGCAAGACGGCCCAGAGCCTCCGAGAGGTGCCGCTATCGCACCGTGCCCTGGCCGCGCTCGACGCGCTGCCGGCGCGACTCGACACGCGGTTCCTGTTCCCGGCACCTGGCGGTGGAGTGATGAATCTCGACAACTTCCGCCGCCGCGAGTGGGCGCCGGCGATCGAGGCGTCCGGCGTCCGCAGGCCGGCTCGCATCTACGACCTGCGCTCGACGTTCATCTCCGGCGCTCTCGCCGCAGGGGTCAGCGTGTTCCAGGTCGCGCGGGTGGCAGGCACGTCGGTCAGGATGATCGAGCGGCACTACGGGGCGCTGCTCGACGGCTCCGGCGCCGAGATTGCGAGCAGGCTCGACGCGTTCGATGCCGACCGGGACCGCGATCATGATGCGCGTACGGAGGACGGATGATGCGTTTGGGCCACTATCGGGCCAGAACAGGAGGAGAGCCGCCACCAGACTTGGCTCTGGAATGGGAAGCGGCTGATGGGATTCGAACCCACGACCTTCTGCATGGCAAGCAGACGCTCTAGCCAACTGAGCTACAGCCGCGCGCGTGGTGATTTTAGCTTCGACGCTCGGAGGGGCGGCGACGCTCCTCGTGCTCGCGCTCGCGACCGGTTGCGGCGGCGAAGGCTATACGAGGGCGGGGTGGTCGGGCTCGCGCCTTAGCCTCTTTCAGCGAGCCTGCCGCGGGGCCGCTTCTAGCCGCCCCTTGCGCCGCTTTGGAGCCTGCTGGCTATGGCCGTTTCGGCCTGGTCCATCGCGCCGATCTGCTGGGGGATCGTCATCAAATCGAAGTAGTGGCGGAGCACCTTGATTTTGCCGTCCTCGATCTCGATCACCTCGACCGATTTGACCGTTATGCGTTTGTTCGACGGCGGCAGCTCCTGGCAGTCGGGCGTCGCCAGCGGGCCGCTCTGCGTGCCCTCCCACGTGAGCTCAATCGCCGCCGTGTTTCCGCTCGTTGTACGCCCCGGTTATCGCGCCGTGCTCGTCCGGAAACGCTTGCTTCCAGTTCTGCGCTGCCTCGACCCGGCATCCGCCCCCTCGAGACGGCGCTGCGTAACGAGCTCCTCCTCGTAAATCGTCGGCGAGGAGCGAGCGGAGCCGGTCGAAGTCAGCGGCGTTAGCACTCGATGCTCTCGCGAGCGACATCTTCTGCGCTTTGGGCCATTTGGCCTCCCTTCGTCGTGGGCTCCGGGTCCATCTACGTCCAAGGCGATTGCCCTTGATCCGAACGCGATCGACTACGACTGCGCCAACAGCGAGGGCGACGGGCCGGAGTACGTCTCCGCACTGCTGCGGGACGGGCTCGGGACGATCCTTCTGCCCAACACGCAATACGACAGCCATTTTCGCCGCGCAGGGATCACGTTCGAATCCTGTCGGGCGCGCTCGCATTACGAACCCAGGGCGCCACCACACCCTCCGCTGACTTAGGATCGCCGCGTCGGCAGAGGGAGTGGCTGAGTGAACCTGTTGTTCATAGTCGTGATCGTGGCCGCTGTCGCGGGGGCGAGCATCGCGGTCATGTACATGGTTCGCCGCCGGGCCCGAAGCGATTACTTCTTCATCGAGGTGGAACGCGGCGCCGGGGTCTTCGCCTTCCTCGGCACGGCGTTCGCCGTCCTGCTCGCGTTCGTGGTGCTCGAGGCATTCGGGAGCTTCAACGATGCAAGGACCGGGGCCGAGTCCGAGGCGACGAGCCTGGTGGAGCTCTCTCGCACCTCGGAGTTCTTTGCTCGGGGGGATCGCGAGTTGATCGCAGGCCGGTTGATCTGCTACGCCCGGGCGGTGATCGAAGACGAATGGCCGGCGATGCGCGATGGGGAGCGAAGCCCGCAGGTGCAGCGCTGGGTTGAAAAGCTCGGAGCGGCGTTGAGACAGGTCGAGGTTCGCATGCCGACCCAGGAGGCGGCCTTTCTGCAGCTGCTCGAGCATGAGGCGACCCGCGCCGAGTCGCGCCGGACGCGCCTCTCCGAGGCGACGCGCGACTTGCCCGCGCCTGTATGGTTCATCCTCGCGCTCGGAGCCGCGCTTACGATCGGGTTCGCTCTGCTTTTCGCCGATCGGCGGGAGCGCTTCCTCGTCCAAGGCTGCCTTATCGCCGGCATCTCTGCCTTGGTGACGGCGGGCCTGCTGCTCGTCTGGTTCCTCGACCATCCGTACGCCGACGAAAGCGGGAGCATCAAACCGAGCGAGATGCAGCGCCAGCTCGAGATCGTCGAGCACGAGCAGCAGGACGTAACGCCTCCGTGCAACGTGGCGGGTGAGCGCCGCCAGGCGTGAACGGCCACGCCTGGGGGCCGCCGGGCCCGCCTAGCCCTCGGCGTCCAGCACCTCGTTGACCAGCCGGTCGGCGGCCTCGTTCTCCTCACGGCGCACGTGGCGGATCGACCACGAGTCGAACTCTGCGAGCGCCCTGATGACGTGCTTGTGCAGCCGCCACAGCACCTCATCCCGGACCTTGTACTCGCCCTGGACCTGGCGCACGACGAGCTCGGAGTCGCCGATCAACTCGACCTCGCGTGCGCCGAGCGCGAGCGCTCGCTCGAGCCCGAGCATCAGCGCCCGATACTCGGCGACGTTGTTTGTCGCGCTGCCGATCCGGTCGGCGTGCTCCTCGAGCACCTCTCCGTCAGGCATCGACACCACCACGCCGATCGCCGCGGGGCCGGGGTTGCCACGTGCGCCGCCGTCTACGTTGACGACGAGGCGCTCGGGTCCGCTCACGCGCTCTCTTCGCGCGCCGGTGCCTCGCCGTCGCCGTTCTGACCCACGCGAAGCTTGAGCCGCCCGTCCTCGCCCGCGCGGGCGTTCCACGCCCGGTCCGCGGGCCCGAGCTCGGATACCTCCTTGCCGCTGCGCAGCGACGAGACGGCGGTAGCGGCGTCGTTTGAGAACACGACCTTCCACTGGTACCACGAGAGGTCCCAGGCGACCGTGAGGCGGACCTGCTCGGGAGCCTCCGCCGGCGCCACGGCGGCCACCCGCGGCCGGCCGAGCGACCGCGTCAGGCCCTCAACCGTGCGGCGGTGCTCGCTCCTGTTGAAGCGCTCGATCGCGCGACGGATGCGGCGCTCGGGAGAGTCGTGGCCGCGCGCGCGCTTGGGTGTTGGGGCGCTCGGCTTCGGCGCCTGCTGGACCTCCCGCTTGCCGGGCTGGCGCCGGCCGCTCAGGCGCGCCAGCAGTCTCCCGCGCGGCCGTTTCTCGGGCTCCTCTGCCGGTGTCTGAGGCGCTCGATCCGCACGCACCCAGCCCGAGCTCTTCACGTTGTCGCGGCAGAGGTCGCACACCGCCCGGCGCTCGTGGTCCGGGCTCACGTACTCCTGCGTTCGCTCACCGGGCAGCATGTGGCGACCGCACACGTCGCACGCCGGCAGCTGATAGCTCTCTGGACTCACGCGCCGCACGGTAGCAACGCTACGTGTCAGGCTTTGACCCTGTCCCCTACTTCCTGGTTGGCAGCGTCGATCACCTTCTGGGCGAGGTGGCCGGGGATCTCCTCGTAGCGTTCGAACACCATCGTGTAATCGCCGCGCCCGCCCGTGATCGCGCGCAGGTCCGGGGCGTAGTCGAGCACCTCCGCCATCGGCACCTCGGCCTTGACCTCGGTCGCCGAGCCCTTCGGCTCCATCCCCAGCGGCCGGCCACGACGCGAGTTGAGATCCCCGATCACGTCGCCGACCACCTCCTCCGGTATCGAGATCGTCATCTGCATTATCGGCTCGAGCAGCACCGGGTCCGCCTCACCGGCCGCCTGCTTGAAGGCCATCGAACCGGCGATTTTGAACGCCATCTCCGACGAGTCGACGCTGTGGTGCTGGCCGTCGAACAACCGCACGTGGACGTCCTTGACCGGGTAGCCGGCGACCACACCGCCCTCCATCGCCTCGGCGATCCCCTTCTCGACCGCGGGAATGAACCCGCTCGGGATCACGCCGCCCTTGATCTTGTTCTCGAACTCGAATCCGGCGCCCGACTCCGCGGGCGAGACCTCGATGTGGCAGTCCCCGAACTGGCCGCGCCCCCCAGTCTGCTTCTTGTAGCGGCCGTGCGCCTTGGCCGACTTGCGGATCGTCTCGATGTACGGCACCTGAGGCGGCTTGAGGTCGATCTCCGCGCCGAAGCGCCGCTTCATGCGGTCCGTGATCACCTCGACGTGGACCTGGGTCAGCCCCGCGATGATCTGCTCGCCGGTCTGGGGGTCTCGGTGCACGTCGAGCGTCGGATCCTCCTCTTCGAGTCGCCGGACCGCGGCGGCAGCCTTCTCCTCGTCACCCTTCGTCTTGGGCTCGAACGCGAACGCCATCACCGGCGCCGGCAGCTCGAGCGGCGGGAACGAGATCCCGGCGTCCTTCGTCCCCAGCACGTCGCCGGCACGCGTCTCCTTCAGCTTCGCGACGGCGCCGATGTCGCCGGGGCCGAGCTCGTCGATCGGCTCCATCTCCTTGCCGCGGGGCACCGAGAGCTGGCCGATCCGTTCCTTCGCGCGCCGCGTCACGTTGGTGACCTGGGAGTCGCTCTTCAGCACCCCGGAGTACACGCGGAGCAGGTTGATCCGGCCGGCGTAGGGGTCGGCGAGCGTCTTGAACACGTACGCGACCAGATCGCCGTCCGGGGCCGGCTCGATCTCGGTCACCTCGTCGTCGGCGCCGCGCGCAATGACCGCGCCACGCATCGCAGGCGAGGGAAGGTCCTCGACCAGCGCCTCGAGCAACCGGTTGGTCCCGAGGTTCTTGGTCGCCACGCCGCACGTCACCGGGAACAGCCGCCCGCCCGTAACGCCCTGCTTGAGCACCGTCACCATCTCGTCGTGTGAGATCTCCTCGCCCTCGAGGTATCGCTCCATGAGCTCATCGGAGTTCTCGGCGACCTCGTCCATCAGCTTCTCGCGGTACTCCTGCGCCTGGTCGGCGAGCTCGTCGGGGACCGGGATCTGCTTCGCGTTGCCGCGCCCCTCGCCCTCGTACTCGAATGCCTCCATGTCGATCAGGTCCACCACACCGCGCACCTCGTGCTCGGCGCCGATCGGGATCTCGGTCGCGACGACGTGAGGACCGAACGCGTCCTTCAGCGAATCGAGCGCGCGGAAGAAGTCGGCTCGCTCGCGGTCGAGCATGTTCACGAACACGAGCCGCGCGAGCCCCTCGTCGTCGGCGCGTGCCCAAAGGCGCTCTGTCTGCACCTCGACTCCCATCACCGCGTTGACGACCACGACGGCTGCGTCCACCACCCTGAGGCTCGCGAGAGTATCGGCGATGAAGCTCGACTCGCCCGGCGTGTCGATCAGGTTGATCTTGCGGCCGGAGTGCTCGAACGACGCGACACTCGCGCCGATCGACATCTCGCGCGCCTTCTCGTCCGGCTCGCCGTCCGAGACGGTGTTCCCGTCCTCGACCCGGCCGAGGCGGTTGACGACGCCGGCCTCGAACAGGATCGCCTCGTTCAGGCTCGTCTTCCCGGTGCCGCGGTGGCCGATCAGGGCCACGTTCCGGATCCGATCCGGCGGCTGATGCCCCATACCCCAAATATATGCGCTAGGAGACCGTTTGCAGGTTCGCCCGCAGGCCCATCACGGCCTTGGTGTGGAGCTGGGAGACTCGCGACTCCGTCACGCCCAGCACCTCGCCGATCTCGCGCAGCGTCAGGTTCTCGTAGTGGTAGAGCGCGATCACGAGGCGCTCGCGGTCGGGAAGTGAGTCGATCGCCATCGCGAGACGGTCCTTGAGCTCGTTGGCGTCGATCTCCTGCTGGGGGTCGACCGCGGTGGGATCGCGAACCGTGTCGAGCAGGGAGATCTGCCCCCCGCCCGGGTCGGCGACGGTCCACAGATCGTCGAGCGCGATCACCGAGGAGTTGGCGATTTCAAGCAGCGCGTCGCGGAACTCGTCAAGGCTCATGTCGAGCTTGCCCGCCATCTCCTCCTCGGTCGGCGTCCGCTGGAGGTCGCGCTCTAGCTTCGCGTGCACCCTCTCGATTTCGCGCGCGCGCGCACGGACCGAGCGTGGGACCCAGTCGAGCGAGCGAAGCTCGTCGATGATCGCACCCTTGATCCGTGACACAGCGAAGGTCTCGAACTTGATCTCGCGCTCCGGGTCGTAGCGCTCGATCGAGCCAATCAGGCCGAGGAGCCCGTACGAGATCAGGTCGGCCTCCTCGACGTGGGAGGGAAGTCCCGACGCCATGCGCCCTGCGACGTACTTGACGAGCGGCGAGTACGCGACGACGAGTCGCTCTCGCGCCCGCTCGTCATCCTCGATCTTGCAGCGGCGCCAGAGCTCTCGAAGCTCGACTGCCCCTACGTTGGTTTCCATTGGCGAGCTAGCCCGTCCGATGGCGCCTGCCACGCAAGCCCCCTGATCGTTGTAGGTACACGTTATCCCCTGGAGCGCTGCTATCCCCCGCTACCAGCCTCTGCGCGGGAGTCTTTCTACGCCCGTGGGTGCGCTCGCGCGTACTCCTTCCGCAGGCGCGAGGGCTCGGCGCGGGTGTACACCTGGGTGGTCGAGACGCTCGCGTGGCCCAGCAATTCCTGGATCGAGCGCAGGTCCGCGCCGCCCTCGAGCAGGTGGGTCGCGAACGAGTGTCGCAGCGCGTGCGGCGAGATCCCACCCGCGACGGCCGCTTCCCTCACCCACCGCGTGAGCCGTCGACGAACGTCGGATGACGACAGCCGGCGACCGCGGCGTGACAGGAACAGCGCCTGCGTGCCGTCGCCGTCCGCGAGTGAGGGACGCCCGGAGGTGATGTAGCGGTCGAGCGCCCGCTGCGCTGGCTCGCCAATCGGGACGAGGCGCGTCTTCCCCCCCTTGCCCGCCACGCGCAGCACCTCGGCGTCGAAGTCGGGATCGCCGGTGTCGAGCCCGATGATCTCGCCGCACCGAAGCCCGCACGAGTACGCGAGCTCGAACATCGCCCGGTCGCGGAGCTCGAGCGGGGTCCCGGCGGGAATTCGATCGAGAAGCGCCTCGACCTCGTCGCGGCCGAGTGCGCGGGGGAGCCGGGAGTCGCGCTTGGGGTTGGGGAGCAGCTCGGCCGGATTCTGGGGAGCCGCCTCCAGCGCCACGAGGTGCTCGTACAGGCTCCGCACCGCGGCGAGCTTGCGGGCCACTGTCGCGCGCGCCAGCCCGCGGTCCGACAGCGCGGCAGCGTAGCCGCGCAGCTCGCGATACTGGATCGCCTCGGGCCTCAGTCCGCGCCCGTTCGCCCACGCCGCGAACTGGTCGAGGTCGACGCCGTAGGCGCGCCGCGTGTTGGCCGACATTCCGCGCGCGTTCAGGTCGCGGTCGAAACGCTCCAGCGCCCGGTCCCAGACGGGTCCTGGCCCATCTCGCTCGCGCTCCTGTCCCATGCGCAATGGTTCGCCGCCGCGGCGGCGATGCCTGCGCTAGAAGATGTAGGTGGGCGTCCCGACGTCGACCTTGTCGTACAGCTCGATCACGTCGGGGACCGACATCCGCACGCAGCCGTGCGAGGCCGCGGTGCCGAGCGACCCGATGTCGTCGGTCCCGTGGATCCCCGCGCCGTCGTAGATCCCCAGCCAGCGCGCCTTGAGCGGATTGGACGGCCCGGGTGGAATCACCTGGCCCCCGAGGCCGCCGGTCCAATCCGCGTTGGGAACCGTCCAGCTCGGATTCACGGCCTTGTTCTCGATGTGGTACAGGCCGGCGGGGGTGTCGTACCCGACCGCTCCGACAGCGATCGTGTACTCGCTCGCGAGCTTGAGGTTCTCGAAGTAGCGCAGCGTGAAGCTGGGGCGATCGATCGTGATGTAGCTCGGGTATTCGCTCTCCAGATCCTCGGTCGTGACCTCGGGCTCGGTCTTCTCGACGGGAGCCTCCACCACGCGGGAATTGGGCGATTGGAGCGCGCCCTCGACACGCCGGCGGAGCTCGTCAGTGCGCACGGCGATTCCCGACTGTTCCTCCACGGGGGTGAGATCGGTAGGGCTCGGTTCCACGGTCGCGTCCTGCGGCTCGCGGTCGATCTTCGCGGCGACACCGTCGATGAAGCCCTGAAGGCTGTTGTTCGAGTAGCCAACCCGTGGCTCCACGTCTGTGTCCACGTCGCCCCCGGTCGTATAGCGCCACACGCGGCTGAAGATGTCCCCCTCGCGGCTCACGTCGACCGCCTCGTCGACCATTCCGTCGACGTCGGCGCGGATCTTGAGGTCGTTGGGGGTGAGTGTGTAGTCCTCGCCGTCGAACTTCACCGTCACCGGGTGCTGCAGGGGCTCGACGAGGTCCGCCCTGACAACCGCCTTCGCCTCCTCGGTGCTCCGCCCGCCGACGTCCACCCCGCCGATCGTGACGCCGTCGGCGATCTCACCATCCTTGCTCGCGTCCAGCGCGTACGCTCCCACGGCTCCCGCCAGGAGCACGAGCAGAGCCACCACGAGGGCGATCTGGACCCTGCTTCCTCTTCCGATTTTCCTCACCGCTTCACCCGCTCGAAGTCCAAGTCAGTTTAAGCACCCGGCAACCGAAGTCCTGATTCGCGGTTGGGTGCAAACCCCCTTTCATGTTCCGCTCGCATGCTCCGCATCCGCCGCGAGCGGGTTTGCGTCTCAGAACCCTAGTGGCTCCTCGTTTCTTCCCTCCCGCCGCACGTGCCGGCTCCAGCGGCGCCTAGAACCTGCGATTGTCCACCGCGCGGCCGAACCGGAAGGAGGTACGGTCCGGACCATCGCGCCGGATTTTCGCACCTATCTACCATCCCGCCCATGAGCTTCGCGTGAACCGGACCGCCCGTCCGATGCGCTCCAAGGACCAGGTCCGAAAGGAAGTGTGGAAGGCGATGGCCCGCGAAGGCGTCTCACGCTTCCCGGGCGCAGAGGGGCGGATTCCCAACTTCGTCGGCGCGAAGCTCGCGGCGCAGCGGCTCGCCGGACATCGTCTGTGGAGACGCGCCCGGGTCGTGAAGGCGAACCCCGACTCTCCGCAAACCCACGCGCGCCGGATCGCGCTCGAGCAGGGAAAGATCGTCGTGATGGCCGTCCCGCGGCTGCGGGACACGCACCCGTTTCGGCTCCTCGATGCGAAGAAGCTGAAGCAAAAGGAGATTCGCGAGGCGGCGACGATCAAGGGCGCGCTCAGGCACGGACTCGTCGTCGCCGACGAGGAGCTCCCGGAGATCGACTTCTGGCTGTGCGGGTCGGTTGCGGTGAACCTGAGCGGAGCGCGCCTCGGCAAGGGCGGCGGGTTCTCGGACCTCGAGTACGGCCTGCTCGTCGAGGCCGGGAAGATCGACGAGCACACCGTGGTCGGCACGACCGTGCATCCGATCCAGATCCTGCGCGAGCACTTGATGGTCACCGCCCACGACCTCCCGGTGGACCTGGTCGCGACCCCACGCGCGGTGATCGACGTCGAGCGCGCGTACGAGCGCCCGCGCGGGATCCTATGGGACCATCTCCAACCTCCTCAGATCCGGGAGGTCCCGATCCTGGAGCGCATGGGGTACGCGTGACCGACGCGCGGCCCCAGCAGACGGAGACCGGCCGCGTCGAGCGTGATGGCGCAGAGCAAGAGGGGTTGGGGCTGCCTTTCATCGGCTTTCGCCACCCCCCGCCCGCGACGCCGGCCACCGACGGCTCCGACCCGTATGGGGATCCCGACCCCGAGTGGCTGCGGATCGACTGGCGCGAGCACCTGCGCCAGATCGAGGTCCGCGACGCGCGCGTGAACTATTGCGAGATGGGCGAAGCCGGCACCCCGATCGTGTTCGTCCACGGGCTCTCGGGGTGCTGGCAGAACTTCCTCGAGAACATCCCGCATTTTGCCCGCGACCACCGTGTGATCGCGCTCGACCTACCCGGGTTCGGGGACAGCCCGATGCCACCCTGGGAGATCTCGATCGGGAACTACGGCCGCCTCGTCGACGAGTTCTGCCGCGCGCTCAACCTGCACTCGTGCGTGCTCGTCGGGAACTCGATGGGGGGCTTCATCTCCGCCGAGGTCGCGATCGCCCAGCCCGAATGGGTGGAGAGGCTGATGCTCGTGTCGGCCGCCGGGATGAGCCACGTCCACATGCGCCGCGAGCCGGCTGAGGCGCTTGCGCGCCTGATGACGGCGGCGGCACCGCTCCTGTTCCGGATCCGGGAGCGGGGGTGGCGCAGGTGGCGGATCCGCTACGCGGTGTTCCGCAACGTGTTCGACGCACCGCACCGCCTGCGGCCCGAGCTGCTGTGGGAGTTCGCCAACGGCGCGATGGAGTCGCCGGCGTTCCTGCCCGCGCTCGGCGCGCTGATCGGATACGACATTCACGATCGCCTCGAGCGCGTCCGCGTTCCGTCGTTGATCGTGTGGGGCCGCGACGACCGCGTGATCCCCGCGGCCGACGCGCTCTCCTACCAGCGCCACCTTGCCGACTCGGAGCTCGTGATCTTCGATCGCTGCGGCCATGTGCCGATGGCCGAGCGCCCGGTGCGGTTCAACCGCCTGCTCGAGCGGTTCGTGGCCGCGTAGTCGCCCGGGGTCAGTCGCCCGCGAGCTGATCGATCTTCGCCGCAAGGACGAAGTCGTTACGTGTCAGGCCAGAGGCCGCGTGGGTGGTGAGCTCGAATGCGGCGCGGCCCCATCCAAGCTCGATCTCGGGATGGTGGCCCTCCGCCTCGGCGATCAGCGCGGCCCGGGCGACAAAGCCGAACGCGTCCCGGAAGTCGGGGAACGAGAACTCGCGGCGAAGCGCACGGTTTCCGTCGCGCTCCCAGTCGGGGACCTCGGACGAGAGCGCCGCCGCCTCGTCCTCGGCGATCGGCGGCGTGCCCGGCGCGCAAACCTCGCAGTGCGCATTTGCCAGCTCGGCCACGTGACAAGATTGGCACACGGGCCCTTGGGGCGGGCTTAGACCGTGACCGCGCCCTCTGAGGCAGAGGACACAGAGCGCGCGTACTTGGCCATCACACCGTCGGTGTAGGCAGGCGTCGGGGGTTGGTACTCGGAGACGCGCTTCGCGATCTCCTCGTCGGGGAGATCGACGTCGAGCCGGCGCGCCTCGATGTCGAACGTCACGGTGTCGCCGTCTCGGATCGCGGCGATCGGGCCGCCGTGCGGCGCCTCGGGCGCGACGTGGCCCGCCATCAGCCCGCGGGTCGCGCCCGAGAACCGCCCATCCGTGAGCAGCGCGACCGAGTTGCCCAGGCCCTCGCCCACGAGCGCGGCGGTGACCTGAAGCATCTCGCGCATCCCCGGGCCCCCCGAGGGACCCTCGTTGCGGATCACGACGACGTCGCCCTCCTCGATCCCCTGTTCGTTCACGGCCGCAAACGCATCCTGCTCGGACTCGAATACGCGCGCACGACCGGAGTGCTGGAGGCGCTCGGTGCCGGAGAGCTTGACCACGCACCCCTCCGGCGCCAGGTTGCCGCGCAGGATCGCGAGCCCGCCGGTCTCCTTGAGCGGCTGATCGACCGGCCGCACGACCTCCTGGTTGTCGGCTTCCTCCACTTCGGCCGTTTCCTCGCCGATCGTTCGCCCCGTCACCGTCGGCGCATCCCGATGCAGGATCCCCGCCTCGGCGAGCCGTTTCGTCAGCAGCCCGATGCCCCCCGCCCTGTACAGATCGAGCGCGACGAAGCGACCGCTCGGCTTCAGGTCGGCGAGCAGCGGCGTGCGCTCGGAGATGCGGTCGAAGTCGTCGATCTCCAGCTCGACCCCGGCCTCGCGCGCCACGGCGAGCATGTGCAGGACGATGTTCGTCGAGCCGCCCGACATGCACGCGGCGGCGATCCCGTTCTCGATCGAGTCGCGGGTGATGATCTCGCCCGGCCTCCGATCGGATTCGAGCACCTCCATCGCGAGCCGCCCGACTTGCTCCGCGACCTCGCCCTTGGCGCCGTCAACCGCGGGAACCATCCCCGAGCCCAACGGGGAGACGCCCATCGCCTCGAAGGCGCACGCCATCGTGTTCGCCGTGTACTGGCCACCGCACGCGCCGGCGCCCGGGCTCGCGCATCCCTCGAGCTCGTGCAGGTCCTCGTCGCTCATATTGCCGGCCGCGTGGGCGCCCACGCCTTCGAACACGTCCTGGATCGTCACGTCCTTCCCGCGCCACCGACCCGGCATGATCGAGCCCCCGTACAGCATCACCGCGGGCACATCGAGGCGGGCCATCGCCATCACGGCGCCGGGGATCGTCTTGTCGCACCCGGACATCAGGACCAAGGCGTCGAACTGGTAGCCGCGCGCGGTGAGCTCGATCGAGTCGGCGATCACCTCGCGGCTGATAAGCGACGCCTTCATGCCCTCGGTCCCCATCGTGATCCCGTCCGAGATCGCGATCGTGTTGAACTCGAGCGGCGTTCCTCCCGCCGCCCGCACGCCGTCCTTGACCCGCGCGGCGAGCCCGCGGAGGTGGAAGTTGCACGGCATCGCCTCGATCCAGGTATTGGCTATCCCGACGGTCGGGCGGCTGAGCGCGTCCTCGTCGAACCCGATGCCCTTCATGTACGCGCGCGCGGGCGCGCGCTCGGGCCCGTCAAACACCGCGCTCGAGCGCGGGCGAGGTCCGCTCATCTACGCCGTCGCCGGCCTGGCGCCGTCCGGGCGCGCAGCTCGCTCGCGCCGCGGCCGGCGAGTCTCCCATTCGGTCAGCCGGGCGAGGTCCCGGCGCACGTGCGCCGGGTCGTGCTGGCGGCCCGGCAGGTGCATGTTGGCGTCCTCGATCAGGGCGTGCTCGTCGCCGTGAAGCGCCATCCACTTGGCGAGCACGTCGTCCGCATCCGGAAGCCGCTCGCCGTAGGCCGGCTCGCTGCGGTCCGGGAAGCGCACGCAGTACTCGCTCAGAAGCTCGCCGGTGCTCGCGTCGAACGCGACGATCGGCCGGTGGGGGTAGACGAGGTAGCCGTACGCGTCCGGCTCGCCGTCGCGGGCGGGGCGCATCACGCGCACGAACCCGAGCTCGACGTACATCGCGTACTCCTCGTCCGTAACGATCGAGCGCATCAGCTCGCGCGCCCGGCGCTCGGCTCGACGCTCGCGACCGGGGTCGTAGACGGGCATCCTCCGCACAGCACGCCACCTCGTCGTCTCGTCGCGCCCCCGCAGGCGGTCGACGATCGCGGGACCGAACCCCACCACGGCGAGCACGACCAGGACCAGCGCGGTTGAGCTGACGAGCAGGGCGTCCATCGGACCGCCCGTCACCCGCCGGCGGCCGGCGGGAAGAAGATCACCCGGTCGGCATCGCGGGGTACCTCGGAGAAGTCCCGCACCATCGTCGCCTCGCGCCGCCCGCCGCGCTCCCCGCTCGGGACCGCAGCCCACAACCCCTGGTCGAGCTGGCGCCGGAACTCCTCGACGAGCCGCTCCTCGTCCTCCGCCAAGTCCGGGTCACCCTCGGCGAGGAGGACGTCGCCATGACCGGGCTTCAGGCGAAGCAGCTTCATCGATCCGAATTATGTCCGAACACGTTCACCGGGCCGACGCCCCCGCCGATCTCCCGGTGCCCCGCCGCGACGGCATCGGCGGTGATCCGCTTTGCTTCCCGCGCCGCGGTCTCGAGGTGCTCGCCGAGGGCGAGGAGTGCAGCGAGCGAGGCCGAGTGGGTGCATCCCGAGCCGTGCGACGCGCCCGAGGGATGCAGCTCCCCGTTGATCCGCACCGCCTCCCCCCTGCCCTCGTAGAGCACGTCGGCGCCGTCCTCGGTGTGCCCTCCGGTGACGATCACGGCCCGCGGGCCCAGCGCCTGGACGGCGCGCGCCAGCTCTTCCTGGGACGCGTCGGCGCCGAGCCCGGACAGCTCGCGGGCCTCCTGGAGGTTCGGGGTGGCGACCGTCGCCCGCGGCAGCAGCCGCTCGACGAGCGCGGCGCGCGCGCTCGGCTCCAGCAGCATCGCGCCGCTCTCGGAGACGAGCACGGGGTCCACCACCACCGGCGCATCGCCGGCGAGCTCGAGCGCCTCGACGACGGCGTCGATCGTCGCGGCGTTGCCGAGCATCCCCGTCTTCGCCGCGTCGATCCCGATGTCCTCGGCGACCGAGCGAACCTGGGCGATCACGATCTCGGGAGGGACCGCGTGGATCGCGTCGACGCCGACCGTGCTCTGCGCGGTCAGCGCGGTGATCGCCGTCATCCCGTGGACGCCGCATCGCGCGAACGCCTTGAGGTCGGCCTGGATCCCCGCGCCTCCACCGGAATCGGAGCCGGCGATCGAGATCACGGCCGGCACGCGTCGGTCCTCAGTCATCGAAGACCTCGAGCACCTCAACCGCAGCCCCCGACTCTGTGAGCAGGTGCGCCTGCTCGGTGCGCCGGGGGTCCTCGCGATAGCCCGCGAACGCCTCCCGCGACTCGAACGCCACGATGTGGACTTCGGTGAGCCGGTCCGGGCTTCTCAGACGACGCTGGAGGCGGCCGCCGTGGCCGTCGAGCAGCGGCAGAACGCGGCGTTCGTACTCCTCAAACTTCTCGATGCCAGTGACGGGCAGCCGGACGAGCAGGGCGTAGGTGATCTCGTCGCTCACGCCCCTGAGGGTAGTCCGGCGTCCGCCGTCTCCGGCGCGACCATCGGGGTGCGGGAGTAGCGGCCGGTGTGGCCGCTTGTCAGGTAACCGAGGAGCTCGAGACGGGTAAGGGCGGTCGCGGTGACATGTGCCGGTGCACTCGAAGCCATGGCGACGCCGTCGCAGGTCACGTGGCCGGCCTCGACGTGTTCCAGGATCGAACGAAGCTGCGGATCGAGCGCCGGGCCTGGCTCGCGAACGTTCGGGCTTCCCGCGCCGAGCAGGTGGTCGAGCACGTCCTGCGCATCGCGAACCGGAACCGCGCCGTCGACCAGCAGCTGGTTCGTCCCGGTGGACATCCACGAGTTGACCTGGCCGGGGACGGCTCCAACCGACCGCCCGAGATCGAGCGCCATGCCGGCGGTGATCAGCGAGCCTGATCGCTCGGCGGCCTCGACCACGACCGTGATTTTGCCGAGCGCCGCCATGATCCTGTTGCGCGCCGGGAAGCACCACCGAAACGACGCCGCGCCCGGCGGGAGCTCCGACACCACGACCCCTCCGGACGAGACGATGCGCCGGTAGAGCCCCACCTGACGGCGGGGGTAAGGCACGTCGGCGCCGCCCCCGAGCACCGCGATCGTCACGCCTTCTCCGTCCAGCGCACCGCGGTGGGCGCGGGAGTCGACGCCGTTCGCGAGCCCGCTGACAACGACGATCCCCGCGCCGGCGAGCATTCGCCCGAGCTCCTCGGCGACGCCGAGCCCGTAGGCGCTCGCCCGCCGCGCGCCGACGATCGTCGCCGTCGTGGTCGGATCGAGCCCCGCTAGCGCCGCCCACTCGCCGCGCCCGAACAGGGCGGCCGGCGCTTCGTCGCCGAGATCGAGCAGGGTCACTGGGTAGGCCGCATGGTGGCGGCACGTCGTCCAGCAGCGTGCGGCATCGACCCGGCGGCGCAGGTCGCGGGCCGACGCCGCGCGTGCGTCGGTGAGACTGTCGTCGGCTCGCCTCCCACCGACCGCACTCGCGAGGCGATCGTCCTCGAGGGCGAGCAGCTCGGGTGAGCCTCGGCCCCCGCGGCCGGCGACACGCTCGATGCGCGGCGCGAGGCGCTCGATCAGTAGCGCGCGCCTAAGGCACGCGTCACAGGCTCCGATGATCACGGTGCGGGCTGGCGGCGTCGCAGGCTCAGCGCGTCACCGACGTGACCCGCGCCGACGCGATCGACTCCTTCGAGGTCGGCGAGCGTGCGCGCCACTCTCAGCACGCGCTCATATCCGCGGCCGCTTAGGCCGAGGCGGGTGTGGCTGCGCGCCAGCAACTCGGCGGCCGGCTCGTCGAGCCGGCACGCGCGGCGTGTCTCGGCCGGCGTCATGACCGCGTTGCAGCGCCCGGCGCCGAGGCGGCGCACCTGCGCCTCGCGTGCCGCGGACACCCGCGCGCGGACCGAGGCAGAGGGCTCTCCGGGGGCCAGGCGCAGCGCCTCCGGGGAGGGCTGCTCGACGGTGAGCGAGATGTCGATGCGGTCGGCGAGCGCGCCGCTGAGCTTCGCCTCGTAACGGCGCACGGACGCCTCGGAGCAACGGCACCGGTCGGAGCTCTCCCCGCGCCCGCAGGGGCAGGGGTTGGACGCCGCGACGAGCATGAACCGGCACGGCAGCTCGATCGAGTGTCGCGCGCGGGCGACGGTGATCGACCCGTCCTCGAGCGGCTGGCGCATCGCCTCGAGCGCCTGGCGCGAGAACTCCCCGAGCTCGTCGAGGAATAGGACGCCTCCGTGCGCGAGCGTCGCTTCGCCCGGCCGCGGCGGGCTGCCACCGCCGACAAGCCCGGCGGTCGAGATCGTGTGGTGCGGCGCGCGGAACGGGCGGCCGGCCAGAGTCCCGGGCGGCGGCGGCCGACCGCACACGCTGGCGATCCGCGTCACCTCGATCGCCTCCTCACGCCGAAGTGGAGGCAGCAGGGTGGGAAGCCGGCGCGCTGCGAGCGACTTGCCGGCGCCGGGCGGGCCGACGATCAGCATGCTGTGGCCGCCGGCCGCTGCGACCTCGAGCGCGTGACGGAGGTACGGCTGTCCACGGAGCTCAGCGAGGTCGGGAGGATCGGGTCCGGTGCCGTTGGAGCTCGGCGCGGTCAGCTCGGCGCGGTCGAACGGCGCCAGCGCGGGGCCGCCGAGCGCGGCGACCTGACCCAGGTCGCGAAGTGGGACGACGCTCAGCCCGTCGACCAGCGCCGCCTCGGCCGCGTTTCCGGCTGCGACCGCGATCCCCTCCGCGCCGCCCCGGCGCGCCTCCTCGGCCATCGCGAGCACACCGGGCACGGGCCGGATCGACCCGTCGAGGCCGAGCTCACCAGCGAGCCAGTAGCGATCGAGCGCCTCCGCCGAGACCTGTCTGGAGGCCGCCAGGAGCGCCGCAGCGATCGCGAGATCGAAGCCCGGCCCGGCCTTTCGCAGGTCTGCGGGTGCGAGGCTCGCCGTGATCCTGTGGAGCGGGAACTCGAAGCCCGAATTGGACACGGCCGCGCGGACCCGCTCGCGCGACTCGCGGACCGCCGCGTCCGGCAGCCCGACGAGCGAGAACGCCGGTAGGCCGCTGTGCACGTCGACTTCGACGTGGACCTCCTGCGCCGCGACTCCGACCACGGTGAACGTGCGGGCCACGGCGAGCACGTCGCGAGGCTAGAAGCGCACAGCGCACCGGTGGTGCGCGAACGTTGCGGCTTCGACGCGAGAGTGAACGATCCCGTTCTCTAAGGCGGTTGGGCGGCCTCGTTCGCCAGTTGTTCGCCAGTCAGTCCTCGGGGGAGAGCCCGGTCGTGTCGCTCGTCACCCGTCCGGATGGATATGTGGACGCGGAGTGGCCAACCTCCACCAGATGGTTGACCTCGTACTCCTTGATGTCGTCAGGGATCGCGTCCGCTTGGACTCGAACGAGCTCGGCACGACGCGGTGGCGGACGATTGCTCTCGGCCCGAAGCGGTCACTCTGGGACAGTCGCGGGGCGCCAAGCAAATTGGGTTAACGCAACTCATAGTGCCACGGTTCCCAGGAGCCGTTCCCCGTTTTTCGAGAATCTGGCGATGCCGCCGCTAGAGGTCTCCGTGCCCCTCCTAAGGCGTCCCCGATGCTGCTTTCACTCGAGGCTGTCGCAGAACCCGCCGGTTTCGGTGCCTGTTCACACCCGGGGGCTTCGAGAACCCGATCGAGGAATGAGCGTGCCGGCGGGAAGCGCTAACCCCACCTCCACCCGAGGTCGGTCCGCTTGAGAACTACCCGAGATCGTAGTTCGACATCGAGCTGTTCGACTGACCCCGGACCGGGACTCAGGGGGCGGCGTCTAACGTTCGTGTCCCCCATGAAGAAGCACGTCCTGATCCTGGGCGCCGGCTTCGCGGGCCTGGAGCTGGCGGCGCGGCTCTCGGAGTCGCTCTCGGACGAGGTGCGGGTCACGCTGATCGACCAGAACGACGGGTTCAGCTTCGGGTTCTCGAAGCTGGACGTGATGTTCGGGCGGAAGGCGGCCGCGGACATCTGGCTTCCCTACCGCGACATCTCCCAGCGCGGCGTCGAGTTCCGCCAGGAGAGCGTGACCTCGATCGACCCGGAGAGCGGGCAGGTGACGACGGACGGGGGGTCCTACGAGGCCGACCTCCTCGCCGTCGCGCTCGGGGCGGACTACGACATGGCGGCGACGCCGGGCCTCGAGGAGCGCGGGTTCGAGTACTACTCCACCGCCGGGGCGGAGCGGCTGAGCGGCGTCCTGCCCGGGTTCGACTCCGGCAGGGTCCTCATCGGGATCCTGGGCCATCCGTTCAAGTGTCCGCCGGCTCCGTTCGAGGGCGCCTTGCTGCTGCACGACCAGCTCACCGAGCGGGGGGTCCGTGAGGCGGTGGAGATCCGGGTGGTCGGCCCGATGGCGGCGCCGGTGCCGGTCACCGAGGAGGTCTCGCAGAGGTTTCTGGAAGCGCTAGGGGAGCGGGACATCGAGTACATCCCCAAGCAGCACGTGGTCGCCGTCGAGCCCGAGGGCAGCGCACGGCTCGCGAGCGGCGAGAGCCTCCCCTACGACCTCTTCATCGGGATCCCGGTCCACCGCGTGCCCGAGGTGGTGGAGCGCTCGGGCCTCGCGGTCGACGGCTGGGTGCCGGTCGAGCCGGCCAACCTCAGGACCCGCTTCCCCGGCGTCTACGCGCTCGGCGACGTAGTCGCCCTGACGATGGCCAAGGCGGGCGTCTTCGCCGAGGCGGCGGCCCGCGTGGTCGCCGACGACATTGTCGCGGAGGTGCGCGGCGGCGAGCCGCCGGCGCCCTACGAAGGCGCCGGAAACTGCTACGTCGAGTTCGGCGGCGGGCTGGTCGGGAAGGTGGAGGCCAACTTCCTCGGGGGCCCGAGGCCGACGGCGCAGCTGGTGGGGCCGTCCCTCGAGCTCGCTGCCGAGAAGGACGAATTCGGCGCGACCCGGCGCGAGCGCTGGTTCAGCTCCTGACCCGACGCCCCGACCAGGACTCGGCCTGCTCCTTAGAGGGCACCCAGGAGGAGAAAGGCCGGGCTGAGCTGGTCATGAATGGCCTGCAAACGGACCAACTACGGGTTTTCGCTGACGACCTGGTTGAACCACTTTCGCAGCTCCGCTCTCCCTCGGTAGGTCCGGGAGACCTCCGACCAGAACATGGAGTCCTCCCATTCAACATCCGGACTGACCGTGGCGACGAACGTGTCTGCGTCCCGTCGGTGAACGGCATCGACCTGTTGCAGACCGATCTCCACGTTCTCCTGCGACATCGCCTACTCCCGAAGTCCAGCGGCTTCGAGCTATGCGCTATGCGAGAGCGTCAGCGACTGCTACCCGCGCCCCCGTGGTGCGCCCTCGGCCTGCTCGCTTGAGAACTCGTAGTCGGCCGTCTCGCCGTAGATCGCGTCGAATTCGATTCCAAGCGCACTCTGATGGCTCGGCGCCCGGCCGATCCGAAACTCCGGCGCAAAGCCGAACATGGCGTTGTGAACGGTCGCGTGCGCGTCACTGCCCTCGGGACCGGGCAGAGGCTCGAACGTGAACTCGGCGCCCGCGATCGATCCGGACGGCTTATCTCCGTCCGAGAACGTCACCGAGCCCCGCTCGGTGCCCAGCCACTCCTCGGTGAGCGCAGCGAAGTCCGCGAATGGACCGCCGTCCTCACCCTTGAAAATCCGTTCGAGTGCCGCCGTTTGCTCGTCCGAGGCTCCTTCGTCGACGACCATTCCCAGCTTCCAGCCACCGGACGTCAGATTCGAGGGGAAGAAGTTGACCAGGCCGACGTTCACGCCTCCGACGTCTGTGTCGTCCTGGAAACCCTCCTCGACGTGGAAGACCAGATTCCCTCTGCACTGACCGTCCTCGCTTGTGGGCGGGCCGTCGACGGGGCACGGACAGATGAGGTTGCACGAGCAATTCGCAACGTAGGTGCCTGCGATTCGCCAAGCCATCCTTACTCCTCTCCTCGTTGCTCAGAACGTACTCCCGGCGACCGCGCGGGTCAAACTGGCCCGGCGGGGGCTCTACCCCCACAGACCCGGGGCTTTGGGGGGTTCGGCGCCGGGAAGCCTCAATTCGCGTGGGCTTGCCGGCC
>Ga0081538_10000012_pt1 | contig 153046 bp, 163 predicted proteins | sample TabmetS5T2R1_FD_71022 | JGI IMG/M metagenome (GOLD analysis project Ga0081538, IMG submission 71022) | Tabebuia heterophylla rhizosphere microbial communities from the University of Puerto Rico - S5T2R1 | ecosystem: Host-associated > Plants > Roots > Rhizosphere ... | reverse complement strand
GGGGGGGGGGGCGGGCCGCCCGCGCCCGGGGCGCTCGCCGAGTCGGGTCACGAGCTGCTGCTGTCCCGCCTGGACGTCGCACCGGGCGACGAGCGGGCCGTCGTCGCAGCGCTGCGCGGCCGCGGAGCCGCTGTTCTGGCGCCGGACGAGCAGGCCGCGCTCAGGCTCGTGGAGGAGGCTCGCGCGCGTGGGCTCGGCAGCGTCAACGTCGTGGTGGACGACCGCGTGGATGAGTTCGTGATCGTCGAGCGGGACGAGCTGCTGGCTCAGACCCGGCTCTCCGTGACTCGCGAAGGGCTCGGGTACGACCCGGCCAGCCGCGAGGTCTGGTTCGCGGGCGAGGCGGCCGAGGCCGTGCTCCTCGAGCTCGAGGCCAGGCGACGGTCGCTTGCGGAGGAGGTCGCGCGGCTCGATGCGGAGGCGGACGCGGTCGTCGAGGATCCGCGGCCCGCCGCCGCGGAGAACGATGGCCGCTACCGGCCGCACATCGCGGTTGCCGAGCGGCTCGAGCGCTCGCTCGCATTTGCCGGCTCCGCCACGGATCGCTGGGAGCCGACGCTCCGGGCCCGCGTCGACGCAGGCACGGCCCGAACGGCCGAGCTGGCGGACGAGCTGCGCCGCCTGGGCGGCGCCGAGGCGGAGATCCGCCGGGAGGCAGGCGAGGCGGCAGCCGGCGCCGGCGCCGTCGACGTCGAGCTCGCCAGGCTGCAGGCGGAGCGGGACGAGGCGCAGCGCCGCCTCGACGCGTCCGGCGCCGAGCCCGCGGAGGGCGACGACCGCGAGGCGATCGCCGAGCGGCTCGAAAAGCTGCGCCGCCGCCGCGAGGAGCTGGGGCGCGTCAATCCGCTCGCCGCGGAGGAGTACGAGCGCGAGAAGGAGTCGCTCGCCGAGCTCACCGCCCAGCGCGAGGACCTCGAGCGGAGCATCGACGAGCTCGCGAAGCTCAGGGACGACCTCGACCGCACCGTCGAGCGCCGCTTCGCCGAGACGTTCGACGCCGTCAGCGGCCACTTCCAGGAGGTCGCCTCGACGCTCTTCCCGGGCGGCCACGGCCGCCTGCGGCTGACCGCCGAGGCCGAGGGCGACGACGAGGACACCGCGCCGGGGATCGAGGTCGAGCTGCGGCCCGCCGGCAAGAAGATCACGCGGCTCTCGCTCCTCTCTGGCGGCGAGAAGGCGCTCGGCGCCATCTCCTTCCTCTTCGCGCTCTTCCTCGCTCGCCCGTGTCCGTTCTATCTGCTCGACGAGGTCGAGGCGGCGCTCGACGACGCGAACATCGGCCGGTTCGTCGAGCTCCTGCGCCGCTTCTCGGACCGCGCGCAGTTCATTGTCATCACGCACCAGAAGAAGACGATGGAAGCGGCGGACGTCCTCTACGGGGTGACGATGGGCGGCGACGGCGTCTCGCAGATCGTCTCGCGCCGCCTCCCGCGCGACGCGGCGGCCGAAGCCGCCGCCTAGCCCTCCCGGCTAGCCTGCCGCGATGGCCAGGAGCTGGGGAGAGTTTCTCGGCGACACCGAGACGTCGGACGAGACGGCCGACGAGCAGGCCGGCTTCCTCTCGCGCCTTCGCGACTCGCTCGGGAAGAGCCGTCGCGCCCTCACCGAGCAGATCCAGGCGGCCGCGTTCGATCCGGGCGACGACGAGGCGTGGGAGCGGCTCGAGGAGGCGCTGATCGCGGCCGACGTCGGCGTGCCGACGACCGCCGAGCTCGTCCAGCGTCTCGAGGCGCGTGGGGAGGTCGGCGAGCTCGGGGCGGCGTTGAGCGACGAGGCGGCCGAGCTCCTCGGCGAGCCGGCCCGGCTCGACCTCGCTCCTCAGCCGACCGTGATCCTCGTCGTCGGCGTCAACGGCACCGGGAAGACGACCACGATCGGCAAGCTCGCACAGAAGCTCCGCGAGCACGGCCACTCGGTGCTGCTCGCCGCCGCGGACACGTTTCGAGCGGCCGCGGAGGAGCAGTTGGAGATCTGGGCCCAGCGCGCGGGCGCCGACTTCGTCGGCTCCGAGCGCGGGGGAGACCCGGCGGCCGTCGCCTACGACGCGATCGAGGCGGCGGCGGCGCGCGGGCGGGACGTCGTGATCGTCGACACGGCCGGCCGACTCCACACGCAGACGAACCTGATGGACGAGCTCGCGAAGGTGCGGCGCGTGATCGAGCGGCGCCTACCCGGCGCCCCGCACGAGACGCTGCTCGTCGTCGATGCGACGACCGGCCAGAACGGTCTCCAGCAGGCGCGGCTCTTCGGCCAGGCGGTGGACGTGACCGGCGTCGCGCTCACGAAGCTGGACGGCTCGGCCAAGGGCGGTGTCGCCCTGGCGATCGCCCACGAGCTCGGTCTCCCGGTCAAGCTCGTGGGCGTCGGAGAGGGCCTCGACGACCTCCGGCCGTTCGACGCCCGCGACTACGCGAACGCGCTGCTCGCCTAGCTCTAGCGTTCCACCGCGAACGCGATGTTCACCGTCGTTCGGTACATGCTGATCCGGTCGTTCTCCACGAGCGCGCTCATGGAGATCACGTCGGCTCCGTGGATCCCGCGCACGGTCTTCGAAGCCTCCTGAACCGCCGCGTCGGCGGCCTTGGCGAAGCTCTCCGGAGACTGGCCGATGACCGTGATGACCTTGGCGATGTCTGCCATGCGCTCTCCTCTCTCAGCCGCCTGGGCGGAGGTTGACCTTGTAGTCGTGCAGGGGGTTCTGGCGTGCCCGATAGACCTCGATGTAGTCGATCACACGGGTCTCGCCGACCGGGACGTCGTCGCGGATGAGGGCCGCATTCACGGCCTCCTTGAACTCCCGTCTGAAGCCCTGTTCGAACAGCTGAGGATCGGTGTCACCGAGATCCGCTCCCTCGCCGCCTTGCTCGTAGTCCATGCCTCCTCCTTTCAGCTGCCGCTCTCCGCAGGCTCAGCCGTCGGTGTCCAGCACCACGATGTAGTCGTGGATGGGGTTTTGAACCGTCACGTACATCTCTGCGACCCGTAGGCGCACCGGCTTGCCGGGTTCCGGCGCGCCGTGCTCGGCCTTGTACTTGTCGACCGCATCCTGCGTCGCGGCCCGAAAGCCGGCTTCCGGGGTTTCAGCCCTCGAGACTCCTTCGACCTTTGGCATTGCCAGCTCCTCCTTTTCCCCTCGGGTTGGCGATTCGATCCTACGACGGAAGCGTCTGAGGAGCTATGCGCGCAATTGCAGCGGTGTTTCCCTTCCGCTCGTACTCGGCGACTGCCAGGCGCCGCGCCTCGGGGTCCCCGTCGATGTCGGCGACCGCCACGAAGGCGCGGGCCTTGAGGTCCGGATGATCGGTCGCGGCTGCCAGGGCGACCGCTTCCTGGGCGAGATCGCCGTCCTGCGCGGCTCGTGCGCGCGCCAGGCGCCACATGACCTGGGTGACGACGTCCTCCGCGGCGGCCTGTTCCTCGCTGAGCGCCGAAAGGCGCAGCGCTTCTTCCGCCTCGCCGGTTCGAGACAGCGATTCTGCGAGGAAGGCCGCCATCGTCGACCAGACGCTGGTCACGCCCATGTCTTCGAGCTCGCGAAACGCCCAGCGGAGGATCCTGGTCGCCTCCTCGTCGTCACCCGCGAGGCTCTCGATGTCCGCCGCGATGAACGAGCGGGCGGCGATGCGGAAACGCTGGCCGAGCTCTTCGTGGATCGCGCGGGCATCGGCCTGTAGGCGGCGGGCCTCGTCGAAGTCCCCGCGCATGGCGGTGAGGCCGGCGATCGAGCCTGTGATCGACGCCTTCAGCGACCTGTCGTTCAGCGACGTGTCGTCGCCTCCCTCGGCGAGCAGTTCCCGACTGCGCGTGATCGCACGCTCGACCGGTGTGGGCCCGTAGTACAGCGCCTGCGTGAGCTGTGAGGCGAGGGCCGCGATCTCGGTGGCGTCGCCGGCCCGTCTGGCGTGCTCCAGGGCACGCTCGAGGTTCTCGGCCCGAGCGCCCCACCGGCAGGCGTGGACGTGGGCCTCGCTCTTGAGCCACCACGCCTTGGCGAGCCCGAGATCGTCACCGAGTTCGTTCAGGAGCGGGATGGCGTTGTCCGCGACGGCCACGATGTCGTCGATCGACTCCTCCGGGCTCGTGAAGGCCCGGAAAAACTCCCGCTCGATCAGCGTGCGGAGCTCGAGCCGTTGGTCGCCCGCCTGGCGTGCCGCCTCGAGCGCCTCGTCGAGGATGCTCTCGGCGCGGCTGAACTCGCCCGTGCGCATGAGCGAGCTCCCGAGGACGGGGAGGATCTCCAGCCGCTCCTCGTGGGAGTCGGGCAGGATCGCGGCCGCTCGTGTGAGCAGGCTGACCGCCGCCGGCAGGTCGCCCCGGCTCACTGCGCGGCGCCCCGCTCGCGCGAGCCGCTCGCCTGCGCGCGCAGCGACGCCGGCGTCCGCCTGGCTGAGCTCCTGGCGAAACCGGGATGACTGCTCGAGGTGGTAGCCGATGATCTCGTCCAGCTCGCCCGCAGACTCCGCGAGCCAGTCCGCGTAGCGCTCGTGCAGCTCGGCCCGGCTGGACTTGGCGAGCCCGGAGTAGGCGGTGTCGCGGATGAGAACATGCCGGAAACGGAAGCCGTCGTCGCCAGGGATCAGCGACCGGTCCGGCTCGATGAGATCGCGCCGTACGAGTGAGAGGAGCGTCGAGCCGGCCGGCTCCTCGCCCGAGAGCGAGTTCACCGCGCCGGCCGTGAACTCGCGGCCGATTACCGCCGCGCGCTCCAGCACTGCCCGCTCGTCGGCCGGCAGCCGATCCAACCGTGCGTTGAGCAGCGCGTGGATCGACGGCGGAATCGTCTCCGGCGCGCCCTCGACGGCCAGGGCGAGCATCTGCTCGAGGAAGAGCGGGTTGCCTTCGGCGCCCTGGAGGATGCGGTCACGTTTCTTCGCGGGCACTTCGCCGCCTCCGAGCACCTCCACGAGCTGCCGGGACTCCTTCCCCGACAGGGCTCCGAGCTCCACGACCAGCGAGCTGGTCGTGTTCCACGTCGGGCGCTCCTCGAGCAACTCCGGCCGTGACAGGCCGACGATCAGGATCGGCGCCTCCGCGGTCCAGCCGACGAGGTACTCCAGGAGGTCGAGGAATGTCGGCTCGGCCCATTGCAGCTCGTCGACGCCGAGAATCACCGGCCGGTCGCGCGCAAGGTGCTGGAGGAAGCGTCGAACCGCCCAGAACGTCTCCTCGCCGCTGACGGCTTCCCGCGTGCCGACGGCTCCGGCCAGGCGTTCGGCGATCCGCTCGGCGTCCTCGGCGCCCTCGAGGAACGCTGCGATGCCGTTCGACGCGAGGCTGCCGCACGCCGATAGGACGATCCCACGCAACGGCCAGTAGGTGATCCCTTCGCCGTAGGCGAGGCATCGGCCCGCCAAGGTTGTCGCCCGACCGCTGGCGGACGAGAAGAGCGCGTTTCCGAGCCGCGACTTTCCGATTCCCGCCGGGCCTACGATCGTGGCGAGGCGGCACCGCTTGTCGCGGCGCGTCGCTTCGAGCTCTGCCTCCAGTAAGGCGAGCTCCTGCTCCCGGCCGACCATTGGGAGGTCCAAGCGACGTGGGAACGGCGGCGCTCCCTCGACAACGCCAAGGAGACGCCAGGCCTTGACCGGCGCGGCCTTGCCCTTCAGGTCGAGTGGCTCCATGGGCTCGACCAGCACGGCATTCGAGACGAGCCGGTATGTCTGGTCGCCGAGGAGGATCTCGCCGGACCGCGCTGCGGCCTCGAGACGCTGTGCCGTCGCGACAGCCGCGCCCGTTGCGAAGGACTGCCGGTCGCGCGGGTCGCCAGCGACGACCTCGCCCGTGTCCACGCCGGTCCGGATGGCGAGGCGGACTCCGTGCGTCTCCTCGAGCTCGTGGTTGAGGCCGCCTAGCGCCGTTCGCATATCCACGGCTGCACGGACTGCGCGGAGCGCATCGTCGTCTCGGACGGTCGGGATGCCGAAGACGGCCATGGCGGCATCGCCGATGAACTTCTCCACGGTCCCGCCGTGCCGCTCCAGCTCGACGCGGACCATGCTGTAGTAGCGCTCCATCACGTTCCGCATCACCTCAGGGTCGAGCGCCTCCCCGAGGGACGTGAAGTTCGCGATGTCGCAGAAGACAACGGTGACTGTCTTTCTCGCCGCCATGTGTCCACTTTAAGGACGCAGGGAGCCCGCCTCTACACTGTTTCGCCGTGTTCGACACGCTCGGCGACAAGCTGAATGCTGCCCTCGGCCCCCTCCGGGGCCGCGGAAAGCTCGACGAAGAGGCGATCTCGCGCGCGATGCGCGAGATCCGTCTCGCCCTGCTCGAGGCGGACGTCAACTTCCGCGTCGTCAAGGACTTCGTCGCCCGGGTGAAGGAGCGCGCGCTCGGCGCGGACGTCGGGCGCAGCCTCACGCCCGGCCAGCAGGTCGTGAAGATCGTCCACGAGGAGCTGACGACCCTGATGGGCACCGGCGACTCGAAGCTCGTCTTCGCCGGCAAGGGGCCGACGGTCATCCTGCTCGCCGGCCTGCAGGGCTCGGGCAAGACGACCGCCGCCGCCAAGCTGGCGCTGCTCCTGCGCAAGGAGAACCGCTCGCCGGCGCTCGTCGGCGCCGACCTTCAGCGCCCGGCCGCCGTCGACCAGCTCCAGCAGCTCGGTCGGCAGATCCAGATTCCGGTCTACACCGGGACGGATCCGGTGGAGGCCGCGAAGAACGGCATCGAGCAGGCGAAGGCGCAGGGTCGGGACGTGGTGATCGTCGACACCGCCGGCCGGCTCCAGATCGACGAGGACCTGATGGCCGAGCTCGGCCGCATCCGCGACGCAACGAAGCCGACAAACGTGCTGCTCGTCCTCGACGCGATGACCGGCCAGGAGGCCGTCTCGGTCGCAGAGGCGTTTCAGGAGCGCGTCGCGTTCGACGGCGTCGTCCTGACGAAGCTCGACGGCGACGCGCGGGGCGGCGCCGCGCTGTCCGTGAAGGCCGTGACCGGCCAGCCGGTGAAGCTCGCCTCCGTCGGAGAGAAGCTCGACCAGCTCGAGTACTTCTATCCCGACCGCATGGCGTCGCGGATCCTCGGGATGGGCGACGTCCTGACGTTGATCGAGAAGGCCGAGGAGGCGGCGACCGAGGAGGACCAGGCCGCCTTGGAGGCGCGCATGCGCGCCGGCGAGTTCAGCTTCGACGACTTTCTGACGAGCTACCGGATGCTGCGGAAGATGGGGCCGCTCAAGGGCGTCCTCTCGATGATCCCGGGCCTCGGCAACCAGCTGAAGGGCATCGACGTCGACGACAAGGAGCTCTCGCGGGTCGAGGCGATCGTGCTCTCGATGACGCCGCAGGAGCGCCGCATGCCGCACCTGATCGACGGTTCACGGAGGAAGCGGATCGCAGCCGGCAGCGGCACCGACGTCCAGCAGGTCAACAAGCTGCTCTCGGCGCGAAAGCAGATGCAGAAGATGATGAAGCAGATGGGGAAGGGCAAGATGCCCGGGCTCCCGCCGGAGCTCATGAAGCAGGCACAACGGAGATGAAGCTCGATCTGTACCCGTCCCGAGAGCGACAACGAGGTGCCGCCGGAGCGCGGCTTTGCCGCGCGGGAGGCTCACAGACACCAAGAACGGGGGCGAGGCGCGCGTGATGCCGGCTCCGTCCACCGTTGAAGCACAGATCCCGTCCGCAAGGAGGGGGTTCATGGGGGAACCAGGGGTTCCCCCATGCCAAACGGAGGTGAAATGGCAGTTCGCATGAGATTGACGCGGGTCGGGTCGAAGAAGAACCCGATCTACCGCGTCGTCGTGGCCGACTCGCGCTCGCCGCGGGACGGCCGGTTCATCGAGATCGTCGGGCGCTACAACCCGCAGACCGATCCGTCGACGATCGAGTTCGACGAGGAGAAGGTCCGCGAGTGGCTCGGCAAGGGCGCGCAGCCGTCCGACACGGTGGCGCGCCTGCTCAAGGCCAAGAACATTGGCTGACTTACTCGAGTACCTCGCTCGACAGCTCGTGGACGACCCGGACGCCGTTCGGGTCGAGCAGGTGGAGGGCGAGGATGCGCTCGTCCTCCGGCTCCATGTCGCGAAGGACGACGTCGGCAAGGTGATCGGCCGCCAGGGCCGGATCGCGCGGGCGCTTCGCGCGGTCGTCCGCGCCGGCGGCGCTCGCCAGCGACGGCGCCTCGTGCTCGAGATCGCTGACTGACGACCTTGTCACCGTAGGCCGGGTCGGGAAGCCGCACGGCCTCGACGGCTCGTTCGTCGTCGAGCAGCCGAGCGAGGATCCGCAGCGCTTCGAGCCCGGTGCGGTCCTGCGTGCGGCCGGGGAGGAGGTCCGGGTCGAGGAGCGGAAGCGGCCCGGCGGCCGTCTCGTGATCCGGCTCGACCGATCGGTGCCCCGTGGAACGCCGCTCGAGATTCCGCGCTCCGAGCTCCCGGAGCCGAAGGCGGGCGAGTACTACGTGTTCCAGCTCGTCGGGCTCGACGTGGAGGAGGAGGGGGGTCGCAGGCTCGGCGTGGTCACCGACGTGATCCCGGCTCCCGCCAACGACGTGATCGAAGTGGACGGCGCTATCCTGCTCCCGCTCGTCGAGGCCTGTGTCCGAGAGGTGGACCTCGACGGGCGCCGAATCCTGGTGGCGCAAGGCTTCGCGCCGGACAACTAACCTGGCCAAGCTCTGCGCCTCGACGTCTTCACGCTCGTTCCCCATGTCTTCGCTGCCGTCTCCGAACAACGTCCCGTCGCCTCGGTCCTCGGTGGCGAGCTCGATCTCCGCCTCTTCAACTACCGGGACTGGGCGCCGGGCGGCGAGGTGGACGACGAGCCGTACGGCGGCGGCCCAGGCATGGTCATGCGGGTCGACGTCGTGGTGGCCGCGCTCGAAGGGGTCTACGGCGAGCTGCCGCAGCACCGGGTGGTCGCGCTGACCCCGCAGGGACGCCAGCTCGACCAGGGGGTCGTCGAGGAGCTCGCGGGGGAGGGGCATCTGACGCTGCTCTCGTCCCGCTTCGAGGGCTTCGACGAGCGGATTCTCACGCATCTCGCCAGCGACGCGATCTCGATCGGTCCGTACGTGCTGTCCGGCGGCGAGCTGCCCGCGATGGTGGTCGCCGACGCCGTCGCGCGGCGCCTGCCGGGCGCGCTGAGCGAGGGGTCCGGCTCGGAGGAGAGCTTCTCGGCCGAGCTCGAGGGCGGCTTCGAGTATCCGCACTACACGCGTCCCGCCGAGTTCCGGGGCTGGACCGTCCCGGACGTGCTCCTCTCGGGCGACCACGCGAAGATCGCGGACTGGCGCCGGGAGCAGAGCCGCCTGAGAACGCCGTGATGAGGAACCCGGTCGACCGTCTCACGTATCGCCTGCCGCGGCCCTGGAGGGTCGCGATCGACTGGGTCGTGACGATCGTCGGCGCCGTCCTGATCGTGCTGGCGATCAAGCAGTGGGTGGTGAACCCGTATCGCATCCCGTCGTCGTCGATGGAGCCGACTCTGCACTGTGCGGGCTCCGGCCTCGGGTGCACCTCGCGCTTCTCTGACCGGGTGCTCGCGAACCGGTTCATCTACCACTTCACCGATCCCGAGCGGGGCGACATCGTCGTGTTCACGACGCCGAACGCCGCCCGGAAGGACTGCGGGGCGGGCGGGACCTTCGTGAAGCGGATCGTGGGTCTGCCGGGCGAGACCTGGGAGATGCGGAACGGCTTCGTCTTCATCAACGGCAAGCGGCTCAACGAGCCGTACGTCAAGGAGAGTCGGCGCGATGTCGACACGCGTCCGCCGGAGAAGATCCCGAAGGACCACTACTTCGTGATGGGCGACAACCGGGCCCAGTCGTGCGACTCGCGTGTCTGGGGCTCGCTCGATCGGGAGAACCTGATCGGCAAGGTCTTCGCGATCTACTTCCCGCCGCGGCGGATCGGCCTGCGCTGAAGCATCCGCTAGACCGGTTGACCCACCGCCTGCCGCGGGCCTGGGCGGTGGCGATCGACTGGGTCGTGACGATCGTCGGCGCCGTCCTGATCGTGCTGGCGATCAAGCAGTGGGTGGTGAACCCGTACCGGATCCCCACGGGGTCGATGGAGCCGACGCTGCACTGCGCCGGTGCGGGCCTCGGGTGCACCTCGCGCTTCTCTGACCGGGTGCTCGCGAACCGGTTCATCTACCACTTCACCGAGCCCAAGCGCGGGGACATCGTCGTCTTCGAGACGCCGGCGGAGGCGCGGAGGGAATGCGGGGCGGGCGGGACGTTCGTCAAGCGGATCGTGGGTCTGCCGGGCGAGACCTGGGAGATGCGGAACGGCGTCGTCTTCATCAATGGCCGCCGGCTGGAGGAGTCCTACGTGAAGCCGGACCGCCGAGGCGACGACGGGTGGCCTCCGCGGAAGATTCCGGAAGGCCACTACTTCGTGCTGGGCGACAACCGCATCCAGTCGTGCGATTCGCGGAACTGGGGCCCGCTGGCGCGCGACGCCTTCATCGGCAAGGTTTTCGCGATCTATTTCCCGCCGAACAGAATCGGCCTTCGCTAGCATGCCGCGGTCGGGTTCCCGCCCGACCCTTTGCCATGGCGAATCCCATCGAGACACTCGAGCGCAGACAGCTGCGCGCCGACCGGCCCGAGTTCAAGGCCGGGGACACCGTCCGTGTCCACTTCCAAGTGATCGAGGGACAGCGCCGTCGTATCCAGGTCTTCGAGGGCATCGTCATCAAGCGCCAGGGCTCCGGCGCACGCGAGACGTTCACGGTGCGGAAGCAGTCGTTCGGCGTCGGCGTCGAGCGGACGTTCCCGCTCCACTCGCCGAAGATCGAGAAGATCGAGGTCGCCGCGATCGGCGACGTGAATCGCGCGAAGCTCTACTACTTGCGCGCGAAAGTGGGCAAGAAGGCGCGCGTTCGCGAGCGCCGTGATGGCGTCCGGCTATCCTCGGCCGGTGCCGCAGCAGTCCCCGCCGAGCAGCCTGCCGCTGAAGATTCCGAGCCGGAAGAGGTCGAGCAGCTCGCCGAGGAGCCGGTCGAAGAGCCCGTCGACGAGCAGCCCGAAGAGCAGCCCGAGCCGGAAGCCGCAGAAGAGAGGTAGGCGCCTCCTCGAGTTCGACCGCCGCTTCGGCAGGCGGTTCGTCGCCGGGGTGGACGAGGCAGGGCGTGGCTCGTTGGCCGGGCCGCTGGTCGTCGCCGGCGTGCTCTTCGACTACGACTACCTGCGCGAACATCGCTGCCGCCCGTTGGCGCGGCTGAACGACTCGAAGCAGCTGACGATCGAGGAGCGGGAGGAGGTCTTCCACGGCGTCGTCGCGTGTGCGAAGTCCTTCACGATCCGGATGATCTCGTCGTCGGAGATCGACCGGAACGGGCTCCACCGCTCGAACCTGGAGGGCATGCGGTCCTGCCTGCGCGAGCTGGCCCCTCCGGCCGAGGCGTGTTTGGTGGACGGCTTCCGGCTGGGGCCGGCGGCGCCGTCACACACGGCCGTGGTCGACGGGGACGAGCGCTCGGCGGCGATCGCCGCCGCCTCGATCATCGCGAAGGTCGTCCGCGACCGGGCCATGCGCCGGATGGACGCGCTGTTTCCGGCATACGGCTTCTCGTCGCACGTCGGGTACATCACGCCGCGGCACTCGGCGGTGGTGCGGGAGCGCGGGCCGTCCGAGATCCACCGGCGGTCGTTCCAGGCGCTCTGCTACCTGTCGCCCGAAGAGCTTGCGGCGAGGCTCGAGGAGGAGTGAACCGCACCGGCGCGCGCGCCGAGCGGCGGGCGCGCCTCTTCTATCTGCTTCGCGGCTACCGGCTGCTCGGCGCGAACGTGCGGCCGGGTGGGGTGGAGGTCGACCTCGTGCTGCGCCGTGGGCGGCGTCTTGTTTTCTGCGAGGTGAAGGCGAAGCTCGGCTCGCGCTACGGCGATCCCGTCGAGATGGTCGGGCGGGAGAAGCAGGATCGTTTGCGGCGCGCGGCGGAGGCGTGGCTCGCCGAGCATCCGGAGGCTGCGGACTGGGAGGTTCGGTTCGACGTCGTCTCGGTGACGCCGCGCGGGGTGCGCCGAGTGGCGAACGCGTTCTAGGACTCGCCGGGCTTCTGGCGAAGGTTGTTGTTCGTGGCTCCGACGCAGGACGCGCTGTACGCCGAGATCGATCTCGACCTGTCGTGGTCGGAGGCCGAGCTTCCCGAGCGCGAGCGGACGAAGCACGTCCACCGGCTGCATCCCTACCTCGGAAAGTTCATCCCGCAGCTCGTCGAGACGCTGCTCGTTCGGTACGTGCCTCGCGGCGGGCGCGTGCTCGATCCGTTCGCCGGCTCGGGGACGACGCTCGTCCAGTCGCTGGAGAGTGGTCGCGACGCGGCCGGCGTGGACATTGCCGCATTCAACTGCCTGCTCATGGGAGTGAAGACGGCCCCCTACGACCTGTTCGCATTGGAGTCGGAGCTTCGGGACGTCGTACGCCGCGTGGAGGCGTTCGCCGGCGAGGGCCCGGCGGCGAGCGGCTACGCGGCCGAGTGGTACGCGCCGCGGGCCGCAGGGGAGCTGCTCCGGTTTCGGGAGCTGATCCCTGACTACCGGCACGGCGACGTTCTCCGCGTGGTGCTGGCGCGAGCGGCGCGGTCGGCGCGGCGGACGACCCACTTCGACCTCGACTTTCCGCGCGCGCCGCAGCTGGAGGAGTACTGGTGCCACAAGCACAAGCGGTTCTGCCGGCCGGTCGAGCGCGCGGAGCACTTCCTCCGGCGCTACGCGCTCGACACGCTGACGCGGATCAAGGAGTTCTCACGCGTTCGGGCCCGCGGTCGCGAGGCATCCGTGCTGCACGGGGATGCGCGCGAGGCCGCGTACGACATGCGGTTCGACGGCTTGGTGACCTCGCCGCCCTATCCCGGGCTGATCGACTACCACGAGCAGCACCGGTACGCGTACGAGCTGCTGGGTCTGGACGACCGGCGAGACGTCGAGCTCGGCGCGGCGGCCCGCGGGACGAGCGCGAAGGCGCTCGCCGAGTACGTCGAGGGCGTCGCAGCGGTGCTCGCGCGGGCGCGAGGCGCGCTGCGGGCACGGGCTCCCCTCGTGATCGTCGTCAACGACCGGCGGAACCTCTACCCCGAGATCCTCGACCGTGCGGGGCTACGGCTCGAGGAGCGCCTCCGCCGCCATGTGAACCGGCGGACGGGCCGGAGGGCCGGCGAGTTCTTCGAAGACATCCTCGTCGCTCGGTAGTCGCAGAGACACGGTTTCGGCACAGAGCCGTTTCCCACCCGTGCGTCCTTGACCCATAGCGTCGAACGGTGCTCGGGCGCACCGTCACGCACGCCCTGGTCGGGCTGGAGGCGCGGAAGGTCGAGGTGGAGGCCCACCTCCAGAACGGCGTGCCGGGCCTTGCGATCGTCGGCCTGGCGGATCGGGCGTGCCAGGAGGCGAAGCACCGGGTGCGGAGCGGCATCGCGTCGGCAGAGCTCGAGTGGCCCTCGCGGCGGATAACCGTCAACCTCGCGCCTGCGGGGCTGCGGAAGGAAGGCTCCGGATTCGACCTTCCGATCGCGCTCGCGATCTTGGCGGCTTCGCGGCAGTTCCCGGTCGACCGGCTGACGGGTCACGCGGCGCTCGGGGAGCTCGCGCTCGACGGTCGCGTTCGGCCGGTTCGAGGGGCGCTGGCGGCCGCGGAGGCTGCGAGGCGCTCGGGGCTCGGGCGGCTGCTGTGCGCCGCCGACTCGGCGTCCGAAGCCGCGCTTGCCGGCGTGGAGCCGATTGCGGCGCGGCACCTCGCAGAGATCGTCGCGTACCTGCGCGGCGAGTGCGATCCGCCGGTCGTGGAGCCCGCCTCGAACGGGCGGTCGCCGCCGCAGTCGATCCCCGACCTGGCGGACGTGCGGGGTCAGGAGCGCGCGCGGCGGGCGCTCGAGATCGCGGCTGCGGGCGGCCACAACCTGCTCCTCGCGGGCCCGCCCGGCATCGGGAAGTCGATGCTTGCTCGCCGGCTGCCCGGGATTCTTCCCGCGCTGGCTCGCGACGAGGCGCTGGAGGTCACCCGGATTCACTCGGTCGCCGGCCTGTTGTCGCGCGACCGGCCGCTGGTCGACCGCCGGCCGTTCCGGGCGCCGCATCACAGCGCGTCGGTCGCGGCGATCGTGGGCGGAGGGCCCGGGCCGCGTCCGGGCGAGGCGACGCTCGCGCATCGTGGCGTGCTGTTCCTCGACGAGCTGCCCGAGTTCCAGCGGCCCGTCCTCGAGGCCCTGCGGCAGCCGCTCGAGGACGGCGAGATCGCTGTCGCGCGGGCCGAGGGACGTGCGGTGTTCCCGTCACGTTTTCAGCTCGTCGCGAGCATGAATATGTGCCCGTGCGGCGGCCGAGGCGATGCCGGCGCCGAGTGCCAGTGCTCACCGCAGCGGCTGGCGGCGTTCCGCGAGAAGCTCTCCCGCGCGCTCCTCGATCGGTTCGACGTGGTGGTCGCGCTGCCGCGACCGAGGGCGGCCGAGCTCGGCGGGTCGGTCGGAGAGTCGTCGGAGGACGTTGCGAGGCGGGTCGCGGCGGCACGGGATCGCCTGGCGTCCAGTCGCTTCGAGCGGACGAAGGCGGCGACGGCTCTCCTCGACAGGGCGGTGGAGCGCCTGCCGCTGTCTGGTCGAGGGCGTGCGCGGGTGGCGCGGGTCGCCCGCACGGTTGCCGCGCTCGCCGGCGCCGACGGCGTGGAGGAGGAGCACCTTGCCGAGGCGCTCTCATACCGGTCGCCGCGGGAGCTGGCGCAGTGAAGCTCGCCCGCTCCGACGCGCGCTTTCCGCCTCGGCTGAAGGCGATCTTCGACCCGCCGCCTGTCCTTCACCTCCGCGGGTCTGCCGAGCCAGAGCTCCTGGCACGCCGAAGCGTGGCCGTCGTCGGCGCTCGTTCGTGCTCGCCGTACGGCGCCCAGGTCGCGCGGATGCTGGGTCGCGAGCTCGCGGCAGCCGGCCTCGTCGTGGTGAGCGGGCTCGCCCGTGGCGTGGACGGGGAGGCGCATCGCGGCGCGCTGGCGGGCGGAGGACCGACGGTTGGCGTGCTCGGCTGCGGCATCGATCGCGACTACCCGGCCGTGAACGCGTCGCTGTCCCGCCGGATGGAGGACGGCGGCCTCGTCGTCTCGGAGTACGAGGCCGGTGTGGAGCCCGCGCCGTGGCGGTTTCCGGCGCGGAACCGGATCATCGCCGGCCTTTGCGAGGCGGTCGTGGTCGTCGAGGCCCGGGAGCGCAGCGGCGCGCTGATCACCGCCGACTTCGCGCTCGATGAGGGTCGAGAGGTCTTCGCGGTCCCGGGCGAGATCACGAGTTCGCTCTCCGCCGGCTCGAACTCGCTCCTGAAGCTCGGCGCGACTCCGCTGACGTGCACGGGAGACGTCCTCGATGCACTGGGCATCGAGCGGGCAGCCGCAACCGATCCGCAGGTGTCCGAGGCTGCGCAGCGCGTGCTCGCTGCGGTTCGGGACGCACCGTCTGCGCCGGACGAGCTCGTCGCGAGAGCATCGCTCGACGCCGGTGCTCTCGGCGTAGCGTTGACCGAGCTCGAGCTCGCCGGCCTCGTAGCCGCGGCAGACGGTGTCTACAGGGCGGTGTCGTGACCGTGTCTACGATCGCGCGGTGGAGACTCCCTACTGGCTCGACGAGCCCGCCGAGACGCTCGCCGGCCCCCGCCACAACGGGCGCGTCGACGTCGCCGTCATCGGAGGCGGCGTCACCGGCTGCTCGTGCGCCCTCACGCTGGCCGATTCCGGGCTGCGGGTGCGCCTCTACGAGGCGCGCTCGATCGCCTCCGGCGCAAGTGGGCGGAACGGTGGTTTCGCGCTCCGCGGCGGCGCCATGCACTACGACGTCGCCCGAGAGCAGCTCGGTCCCGAACGCGCCACGGCGTTCTGGCGTTTGACCGAGGGCGCTCTCGATCGGATGGCGGAGCTTGCCGGCGACGCGCTGCGACGCGTCGGCAGCCTTCGGCTGGCCGCAGACGAACAAGAGAGAGACGAGCTGCGAGCAGAGCACGACGCGTTGCTCACGGACGGTTTCGCGGTCGAATGGGTCGACGAGCTCCCCGAGCCTCTCGCCGGCACCTATTTCGGCGCGACCCTGCACCCCGCCGACGGGGCGCTCCACCCCGGCCGGTGGATCCGTCGCCTCGCCAACCGAGCCGCCCAGGCAGGTGCTGAGCTCCGCGAGCACGAACGCGTCTCTTCGATCGACGAGCTCGATGCCGAGCAGGTCGTCGTCGCATCGGACGGCTACCCGAGTGGTCTTGTCCCCGAGCTCGACGAGCTCGTCCAGCCGACGCGCGGACAGGTCGTCACGACCGAGCCGCTGGCGGAGCTCCTGTACGGACGGCCGCATTACACGCGGCAAGGGTTCGATTACTGGCAGCAGCTGCCGGACGGCAGGCTCGTCGCGGGAGGCCGGCGCGACGTGGCCCTCGAGGACGAGTTCACGTCCGAGGAGGCGACGACAGAGCCGGTGCAGGCCGCGCTGGAGTCGCTGCTGCGCGAGCTCGTCGGGCGGGTGCCCGCGATCACGCACCGCTGGGCCGGGATCTTCGGCACCTCGCCGGACAAGCTGCCGCTCGTCGGCGCCGTTCCAGGCCGCGAGGGCGTCTGGGTTGCGCGCGGCTACTCCGGGCACGGCAACGTGCTCGGGCTCGCGTCAGGCGATCTCGTCGCGAAGGCGATCCTCGGCCGGCGCGAGCCCGAGCTCGAGCTGTTCGATCCCGGCCGGCTGCTCTAGCCCTGGTCCGGCATCGGCGCGTTCTCGTCGTTCTGCCAGAACGAGAGCCGGTTGCCCTCGGTGTCGGTGCCATGTGCGAACCAGCCCATCCCTGGAACCGGCTGCTTCTCCTCGACGGAACCGCCGAGCTGCTGGACCTTGTCGCGGGTCGCGTCGATGTCGTCCACCGCGAAATAGACGATCAAGCCGTCCTGACCCGGCTGCCGCGGCATCAGCCCGCCGCCTGACTGCTGATCCTCGTTGGAGAACATGTGGTACTCCTGCGGCCCTTCATAGGTCTGCCAGTCGATCCCGAAGAGGCCGGACCAGAACTCCCGAGCGCGGCCGGTGTCGTCCGCAGGAATCTCGAAGTGCACCACTTTCGCCATGCGTAACCTCCTGGACCCCTCAGTTGATATCGATCTCTTGGACGGTCGAGAAGCTACTCGCGTTAGCGTCGGAGCGAAAGCGCTTCACCACCTCGACACCGATCGCGAGATCCTGGATCGCCAGACCGGTGGAGTCGAAGACGGTGATCTCCTCCGGCGAGCTGCGGCCCTCGGCGTCGCCGGCTAGCACGGGGCCGAGCTCCGTCACGTCGGCCCTCGAAAGTACGCCGGCCTCGACGGCGTGCACGAGGTCTCCGTTGTGGCTTGCCTGCTCCCAATCGTCGGCGAACACGCGGACGCGGGCGAGCTCCTCCACAGCGATCTCCGACTTGCCTGGCCCGTCGGCGCCCATGAGGCTGACGTGCTGTCCCGGACGCAGGCTCGCTTCGCCGAAGACCACGCCGTGGCCGGGAGTGACCGTCGCCACGAGATCCGCGCCGAGCGCCTCCTCCGCCGTCGCCGCCACGCGCGCGCCAACCGCAGCGGCAGTCGCCTCGGCCCGCGCCATGTCCACGTCCCAGACGACCACGTCGCGGCCGCGGGCGACGAACGTCCGCGCAGTCGCCCGGCCGTTCACGCCAGCCCCGATCACCGCTGCGCGGCCCGCATCCAGACGGCCAAGCGTCTCGGCCGCCAGCACCGCGGCGGCGCCGGTCCGCAGCGCGGTCACCGCTCCGGCATCGAGCACCGCCACCGGCATCCCGTTCGACGCGTCGGAGAGCAACACGAGCCCGGCCACCGTCGGCAGCCCAATTGACGGATTCCCCGGGAACGAGGTCACCCACTTCAACAGCGCGTATCCGCCGCCGAGCGCCGGCATCGCCCGGAAATCGCCGGCCGGATACGCCGGGACGTAGACCTTCGGCGGCATCGACCACTCGCCGCGCGCGTACGCCACGAACGCGTCGCGTACGACTTCGACCGCACGCTCGGGAGGGACGGCGCCCTCGACGGCGGCCGCTCCGAAGACCGGGACCGACGTCAAACCGACTTCAGCGAGGCGACGAGCCTCTCGAGCGCAGCCTTCGCGTCGTCGAAGAGCATCACGGTCTTCGGGTCGTAGAAGAGCGGGTTGTCTACACCGGCGAACCCGGGCGAAAGCGAGCGCTTGATCACGACGACGTTGTGCGCGCGGTCCACATCGAGGATCGGCATCCCGTAGATGGGATTCCCCGGCTGATTCCGAGCCGCCGGGTTCACGACGTCGTTGGCGCCGACGATGACGACGACGTCCGTCTGCGGGAACTCCGGGTTGATCTCGTCCATCTCGAAGAGCTCGTCGTAGGGGACGTTCGCCTCGGCCAGCAGCACGTTCATGTGCCCCGGCATCCGACCCGCCACCGGGTGGATCGCGTAGCGGACGTCGACGCCCTTCTCCTCGAGCAGGTCGCCGAGGTTCCGGACGTCGTGCTGCGCCTGTGCCACTGCGAGCCCGTACCCCGGGACGAAGACGACACGCCGCGCGTACGCCAGCATGAATGCGATGTCGTCCGCGGACGCGGTCCGCACGGTTCCGTCGCCGTCGGCCGCCGCGACCGCCGCCCCAGCGCCCTCGGGCGCAGCGCCGAAGGCGCCGAACAGCGTCTGGCGCAGCGGCCGCCCCATCGCCTTGCCCATCAGGATCGTGAGCAGCGTTCCCGAGGCGCCGACGAGCGTCCCCCCGATGATCAGCGCCGTGTTGTTCAGGACGAATCCCGTCGACGCCGCAGCCAGGCCCGTGAACGCATTGAGCAGCGAGATCACGACTGGCATGTCCGCGCCACCGATCGGCAGTACGAAGAGGAAGCCGAAGATCAGCGCGCCGACCATCAGCAAGGCCAACCAGATCCCCTGCTCGGTCACCGCGGTCAGCACGATCGCCACGGCCAGCGTCAGCCCGAGCACCGCCACCGTGAGGTTCTGCGCCGGCGCCAGGATCGGCCGCCCCGGCACGACCTCCTGCAGCTTCCCGAACGCGACGAGGCTGCCCCAGAAGCTGATCGAGCCCACGACCGCCGAGAACAGGATCCCGACGAGCAGCTCGCCCGGCAGCCGCCCCGGATCGCCGGCGTGCCGGTGGTACTCGGCCGCCGCGATCAAGGCGGCCGCCCCGCCGCCGACGCCGTTGAAGAGCGCGACCATCTGCGGCATCGCGGTCATCCGCACCAGCCGCGCCGAGGCGACGCCGATCACCGTCCCGATCGCCATTCCCAAGACGATGAGTCCGTAGCTCTCGAGCCCCTCGATGGCGAAGGTGAACCCAACCGCGATCGCCATGCCGGCAGCTGCGATGAGGTTCCCCGACCGCGCCGTCCGCGGGTGCGAGAGCCGCTTGATCCCGATGATGAGGCAGATCGCCGCCACGAGGTAGGCGACGTCGATCCAGGTCCTACTCACGTTTCTCCGTGTCCTCGCCCGGGCGCCGCTTGAACATCTCGAGCATCCGGTCGGTGACGAGGAAGCCGCCGACGATGTTGATCGTCCCGAAGATCACCGCCACGAAGCCGAAGCCCTTTTCCAGCGTCGAGTCCGCGGTGCCGACGATCAGCATCGCCCCGATCAACACGATCCCGTGGATCGCGTTCGTCCCGGACATCAGCGGCGTGTGCAGCATCGTCGGCACCTTCGAGATCAGCTCGAAGCCGAGGAAGACGGCGAGCGCGAAGACGGTGAGCTCGGCGACGAGCTGCTCGGTCACGCCGCCACTTCCTCATGCCGTGTGACGCACGCGCCCGCCGTGATCTCGTCATCCCAGTCGAGGGCGAGCTCGCCGTCGGGGGCGAGATGCGTCAGGAGCGCGTGGACGTTGCGCGCGAACAGCTGGCTCGCGTGCACGGGCACGGTGCTCGGCAGGTTTGTGTACCCGACGATCGTCACGCTCTCGCGGACGACCTCCTCGCCGGTCTCGGTCAACTCGCAGTTCCCACCCGCCTCTGCCGCGAGGTCGACGATCACCGAGCCGTCGCGCATCGCCTGCACCGCCGATGCCGGGATCAGCTTCGGCGCCGGCCGTCCCGGGATGAGCGCGGTGGTGACGACGACGTCGAACTCGGCGAGCCGCCGCTCGAGCTCGGCCTGCTGCTGCCGCTGCTGCTCCTCGGTCAGCTCCGTCGCGTAGCCGCCCGCCGTCTCCTCGCCGACGACGCCGAGGTCGAGGAACGTCGCGCCGAGACTCTCCACCTGCTCGCGCACGACGGGACGGACGTCGAAGCCGGACACCACGGCGCCGAGCCGTCGTGCCGTCGCGATCGCCTGGAGCCCCGCGACGCCGGCGCCGAGGACGAGCACCTTCGCGGGTGGCACCGTTCCCGCGGCGGTCATCAGCATCGGGAAGAACTTCGGCAGCCGGTCGGCCGCGAGCAGGACAGCCTTGTAGCCCGACACGGTCGCCTGTGACGAGAGCGCGTCCATCGGCTGGGCCCGAGTGATCCGCGGGATCGACTCGAGCGCGAATCCCGTCACGCCGCGCTGGGCCAGGCGCTCGATGCCGTCCGGGTCCGTCAGCGGCTGGAGGAACGCGATGAGGATCGAGCCGTCCGGCAGGACGTCGATCTCCTCAACGGACGGCTTTTGCACCTTCACGACGCCGCCCGCGCCCGCGAAGAGCTCGTCCCGGCCGACGACGCGGGCGCCGGCGTCCTCGTACTCAGCGTCCGAGAACGTCGCCGCCTCGCCGGCTCCGCGCTCGACCGCGACCTCGAAACCGGCCGCGGTGAGCTTCTTCACGATCTCCGGCACGAGTGCGACGCGGCGCTCACCCGGGGCGGTCTCTCTTGGAACGGCGACCCTCACTGGCGGAGGAATCCTAAGCGCGCTCTTGAACGAGGCACGCGTGGTGCTGACCGCGCTGTCGCATGCGATCGAAGCGAGAGACCCCTACACGCGGGGCCACTCGGCCCGCGTCAGCGCCATCGCGGAGGTGATCGCCCGCAGGCTGGGCTGGAGCGCAGCTCGCCTGCCGGCGCTCCGGCTCGGGGGGCAGCTGCACGACGTCGGGAAGCTCGGCCTGGACAGCGCCGTCCTCCACAAGCCGGGGCCGCTGGACGAGGGCGAGCGGACGCACATACGGCGCCACCCGGTCGCGGGCGCGAAGCTCATTCGCCCCTTCAAGGATCTGCGTCCGGCACTGCCGTACGTCCTGTTCCACCACGAGCGATGGGACGGCGCCGGCTACCCGAGCGGACGGGCGCAGGAGCAGATCCCGCCCGGCACACGGATCCTCACCGTCGCGGACGCGTTCGACGCGATGATCTCGAACCGGCCGTACCGCCCGGCGCTCTCGTTCAGCAGGGCGCTCGCCGAGGTTCGCGAGTGCGCGGGCACGCAGTTCGACCCGGCCGTGGTACGCGCCTTCCTGGCCGCCTGGGCCGAGGGCGACTTCAACCAGATCCGCGCCGCCTAAAGGGACGACCAGACGTCGAGCTTCTGCTTGGCGCGACGGATGACCTCGTCCGTGAACTCGCTCGTCGCGGAATGTCCGCCAAGGTCGGCGGTGCGCGTCCCGTCCGCGACCGCTTCCAGCGCACCCTCGCGGATCGCCCGGCCCGCCTCCTGCACGCGCTCGTCGCCGTAGCCGAGCAGCGCGGCGGCCGCGAGGATCATCGCCATCGGGTTCGCGACGTTCTTGCCCTGCAGCGCCGGCGCCGTCCCGTGCGCCGCCTCGGCCATGACCGCATCGGGCACGTAATCCTCGTCGAAGGCGACGAGCAGCGACTCCGCGCCGGCGATCGAGCCGAAGAGGGGCAGCACGAGATCCGACAGCACGTCGCCGTCCCGGTTCAGCGTCGGAATGACGAGCGGGGCGCCGCTCGAGGTGACCAGGTAGGCGAAGGTCGCGTCGATGAGTTGCGGGTCGTACGGCACCTCGGGGTGGCGCTCCGCCGCAGCGTCCATCTCCTCCTTGAGCATCCCCTCGTAAACCGGGCTGACCGTGTACTTCGGCCCGCCGAAGACCTTGGCGTTGGTGCGCTCGGCGAGCCGGAAGGCGAACTCGGCGACCGATCGGCAGATCCGCCGCTCGATGCGCTCGGTGCGGAACGCCACCTCCTCCTCGCCGTCCCCTTCACGCCACTCCTTCGCGCCGTAGGCGTCGCCGACCGCCATCCGGACGACCGAGATCGGCGCGTGGACGCCGCCGAGCGGGACGACACCCGGAATCCGCCGCCCGGTCCGGACGATGACCTTGCCGCCGATCTCCTCGCGGATGATCCGGTTCGGCGAGCCGACGTCGTCCTTGCCCTCCGGCGTGATGGTCGCCGCCTTCAGGCCGAGCCCGTGCTCCTTGATCGCCGCAGCGGACTCGTGGACGACCGCGTTGTCGGTCTTCCGCCGGTTCTCGAGCGACAGGTCGTAGCGCGGCAGGTTCAGCTCGACACCGACGAGGTCGGGCGCAAGAACGCGGAGGGATTCCTCGAGCAGCTCCTGGCCGGTCTCATCGCCCTCGAGCACGACGATCGTGTCGATGTCCATCGGCGCCGGATGGTACGCGGGATTGAAAGATGCGCGCGGTGGAGACAGAAACGGGACGATGGCGAGGAGGGGTGGGTGGTACAGGGTGGGCGCCCGGAGGCGATTCCGCTACGAGGATTCCAAGGGCAAGCGGATCACCGATCGGGACAAGCTCGCGCGGATCGGGGAGCTCCGCATTCCGCCGGCGTGGCGCGACGTGTGGATCTCGCCGCGGCCGAACGCGAAGCTCCAGGCGACGGGCATCGATGCGGCGGGCCGACGGCAGTACCTGTACCACCCGGTATACCGCGCGCGGCAGGAGCAGGCGAAGTACGACAAGCTCGTGCGGTTCGCCGAGCGGCTTCCCGACATCCGCAAGGCGATGTCGGAAGACCTCGGCGCCGAGGAATTCAGCACGGAGTGGACCTGCGCACTCGCCGTGAGGCTCATCAACCTCGGCTGGTTCCGAGTCGGCTCGGACCGCTACGCGAAGCAGTACCGCACCTTCGGCATCACGACGCTGAACAAGAGCCACGTCAATGTCCGAGGCAGCCGCGTCTCCTTCAAGTACCGCGGCAAGCACAAGGTGTGGGTCCGAACGGCCGTGGTCGATGCTCAGCTCGCGGAGGCGATCAAGGCTTTGAAGTCGCTCGAGGGCGGCCGCCGCCTCTTCCGGTACGAGCTGCAGGACGGCAGCTACACCAATCTCTCGAGCCGCAAGCTCAACGAGTACATCCGCGAGCACATGGGGGAGGAGTTCACGGCCAAGGACTTCCGCACCTGGGGCGGCACGTTGATCGCCGCAATCGCCCTCGCCGAGCACGGGAATGCCGAGACCGAGACCGAGGCGAAGCGGGTTGTCGCCGGCGTGATGCGAACGGTCGGCGAGCGGCTCGGAAACACGCCGGCCGTGGCACGCTCCTCGTACGTCAGCCCGGCGGTAGTGGAGCAGTATCTCGACGGTCGCACGATCGACGACTTTCGCCCGCGCCATTTGCGCGTCGTCGGCGCCCGGGATATCGCGCTCGACCAGGAGGAACGCGCGCTCGTGTCGTTGCTTCGATCGTGGCGGATTCGGCAGGCACGCGCAGCAGCCTAGAATTCACGTCGCAGTTTCGATTACGCTTGGCGAATCCGATCGCTAAAGGAGGCGTTCGACGTGGCTCGGAAAACCGTACTGGTCTGTGACAATTGCGGGAAGGAAGTCGGTGAAGGTAAAGGCGCGACGCTCCGCCTGACCTATTCCGACGCCCGGCGCGGCGCCAAGCAGGCCGATCTCTGCGACGACTGCTCCGGAAAGATGCCCGGCCGGCCGGCCGCACGACGTGGCCGCCGCCCCAAGGCAGCCGCCGCCTAACGCGTCACTGAGGGGCGGGGAGACCCGCCCTTCGTCGTTTTCCACAGCCCGAAGGAGCCGTCGGGACCCAGGTCTACGATAGGTCGATGGGGCTGACGCTGCTCGCCGGGCCGGCGAACGCGGGCAAGGTCGAGTTGTTGCTCGATCGGTACCTGGCCGCGCTGGACCAGGACCCGGTGCTCATCGTGCCGAACCGGCCGGACGTCGACTGGGCGGAGCGCGAGCTTCTGCAGCGCTCGCCCGCGATCCTCGGCGGGTCGATCGCGACCTTCGACGACCTGTTCCAGCGGATCGCCGCCGGCGATCCGGACACGCGGCCCGTCGCCGCCGAGGTCCAGCAGCTGCTCGCCCTTCGCGCCGCCGTCGGGAAGACGGCGCTCAACGGGCTCGGCGAGTCGGCGCGCTCGGCGGGCTTCGCCGACGCTCTCCGCGACGCGATCGCGGAGGTCGAGTCCGGCCTCGTCGCGCCGGACGAGCTGGAAGGTCCGCTTGCCCCGCTCTACGCCTCGTACCGGCGGGAGCTCGACGAGCTCGGCCTCTGGGACCGGCACCAGCAGCGTGCGGCCGCCGCACACCGCCTCGCGAACGCACTCGAGGCGTGGGACGGGCAGCCCGTCTTTGCCTATGGCTTCGAGGACCTGACGGAGACGGAGTGGGCGCTGCTCCGCGCGCTCGCCGGCCGGTCCGACGTGACGGTCTCGTTGCCGTACGAGCCCGGACGGCCGGCGTTCGAGTGGCTCGCCGAAACCTCTGAGGAGCTTGCGCGCCTTGCCGGCGGGTCGTTGCGAGAGCTCGGCCCGCGCTACGCGGAGGTCGCCCATCCCGCGCTCGCCTATCTCGAGCGCGGGCTTTTCGGTAACGAGCCGGGCGATCCGCCGCCGCTCGAGGGCGCGATCCGCTTCCTCGAGGGCGCCGGCACGCGTGGCGCGCTCGAGCTCGTCGGCGAGGAGATCCTGCACCTGCTCCGCGAAGGGACTGAGCCGCACCAGATCGGCGTCGTCGTGCCGTCCCACGAGCGGTGGCGCTCGGCGATCGACACGGCGTTCGCGACGCTCGGCATCCCGTATGCGATCGACGCACCGGCGCGACTCCCCCAGACGCCGTTCGGCCAGGCGCTACTCGCACTCCTCCGCTTCGCGTGGGCCGGCGCCGACCGGCCGGAGCTTTTCCGCTACCTCCGTTCGCCGTACTCCGGGCTCCGTCGGGGCAGCGTGGACTTCGTGGAGGGGCGCCTTCGCGGCCGTGCGATCTCTGCGGCGGAACGGGTCGAGGAGGAGCTCGAGGCTCTTCGCGAGGCTCGGCTTCCTGCGCTCGACGCCGTCCGCTCGGCCGAGTCGCCGATCGAGGCGGTCCGCGAGCTCACGGCCTCGATGCTCCGTAACGCGTACGGGCTCGAGGATCCCCCCGTCGGCGAGTCGTCCCGCGCCGACCTCCGGGCCTACGAGGGCTGCAGCAGGGTCCTCAAGGATCTCGAAGGCTGGGAGCGGATCGTGACCGCCGTCTCGCGCGACGACGTCCTCGCGGCACTCGAGCGGGCGACCGTCCGGATGCCGGGCGCACGCGACGCCGGCCGGATCCCGGTGCTCGACCTGAGCCGCGTGCGCACCCGCCGCTTCGAGCATGTCTTCGTGCTCGGCCTCGAGGAGGGAACCCTGCCGCGCCGGTCACTCGCGACGCCGTTCCTCGGCGACGACGAGCGGCGGCGCATCGGCGACCGCCTTCGCCGCCACGACCCGATCGCGCGAGACCGCTACCTCTTCTACACGGCGTGCACGAGGCCGACGGAGCGCCTGTACCTCGTCCGCGAGGCCGCCTCGGACGAGGGGAGCCCGAAGGAGGCGAGCCCGTTCTGGGAAGAGGTCGTCGCGCTCTTCCCGCCCGACGAGGTCGCGCGCGCCACCACCCGCCGCCCGCTGTCCGCGCTCACCTGGGGTCTCGAGGCAGCGCCGACCGAGCGGGAACGGCTCCGCGCGGTCGCCGGCCTCTGGGCGGACGAGGCGCGAAAGGACGACGCCGAGGGCCTCGCGAGCGCGAACGGCTGGGGGCGCAAGCTCGGGCGCGCCCGTCGCGCCTTCAACCGTCCCACTCGGCTCACGCACCCACTCGTGCTCGGCGAGCTGAGCGGGCGCTCGGTCTTCAACGTCACGGAGCTCGAGCGCTTCGCGGACTGCTCCTCGGCGTGGTTCTTCGACCGCGTGATCGACCCGAAGACGATCGACCAGGAGGTCGACGCGAAGCTGCGCGGCTCGGTCGCGCACAACGCGCTCTTCCGGTTCTTCAAGGGGCTGCCGAAGGAGCTCGGCGTCGAGCGCGTGGTGCCGGAGAAGGTCGAGGACGCCGTGCGCTTCATGCGCGCCTGCCTCGAGCAGGCGCTCGCCGGTGTGCGGGTCGAGATGACCGAGCTGCAGCGCCGGGAGCTCGAGCAGACCCTCGCCCGTGACCTCGAGCGGCTTGTTCGCGCTGAGGCCGAGACCGAGCTGCCACTCCAGCCGAGCAGGTTCGAGGTGGCGTTCGGCTCCGAACGCTCGGTGCCGGAGCTCCAGCGCGGGCTCGAGCTTGGAGACGGCGTGGTCCTCTCCGGGAAGATCGACCGGATCGACATCGACCCGTTCAGCGCGAGCGGGATCGTCCAGGACTACAAGTCGGGCAAGAGCGCACCGTCTGCAATCGAGATCGAGAAGGAGCTGCGCCTCCAGATCCCGCTCTACATGCTCGTGCTCCGGGACCTCGTCGGCATCGAGCCGCTCGGCGGCGTGTACCGGCCGCTGTCGGGCGACCGCGGGCCCCGTGGCCTCCTCCGCGCGCAGGCGAAGGAGGACGCCCTGCCCGGCTTCAAGAAGGCGGATTACCTCGACGAGGAGGCGTTCTGGGCGCAGGTCGAGGGTGCGCTCGAGACGGCGCGGCGCTTCGCGGGCCGGATCCGCGAGGGCGACGTCCTCCACGATCCGAAGGGCGGCGAATGCCCGTCCTGGTGCGACCTCTGGACGATGTGCCGGGTCAAGCGCGCGTGACCTGGACGCCGAACACCGAGCAGCAGGCTGCGATCGACGCCCGGGGTCGTGTGTTCGTCTCGGCCGGCGCCGGGACGGGGAAGACGGCCGTGCTCGTGGAGCGCTTCGTCGAGGCGGTCTGCGACCGCGGGCTCGACGTCGAGTCGATCCTGGTCATCACGTACACGCGCCGGGCGGCCGGGGAGCTCCAGGCGCGGATCCGCGCGGAGCTCCGGCGCCGCGGCCGCGCCGACCTCGCCCGGAGCCTCGACGGCGCCTACATCTCGACGATCCACGGCTTCTGCAGCCGGCTGCTGAAGACGTATCCCTTCGAGGCAGGGCTCGATCCGCGGTTCCGCGAGCTGGACGATGCCCAGGCGTCCGTGCTCTCCAGCGAGGCGTTCGACGAGGCACTGGACGCGTTCTGCGCACCCGACGACGAGGAGCGCGCGCGGCTGCTCACGACCTACAGCGCGCGCGGGCTCCGCCGGATGATCACCGGCATCTACGAGACGCTGCGCTCGGCCGGCCGGCACCTCGTCCTCGAGCTGGGTGAGCGGCCGCCCGCGGAGGACCGGCTCGAGGACCTGCGCGAGGCCGCGCGCTGCCTGGTCGACGACGCGTCGGCGACGGAGCTCCAGCGGGCGAACGCCGCGGCCCTGCTCCAGGCCGTCTCGGGTGAGCCGCGGCCCGACGACCTGCTCGATCTGACGCCGCACCGGGCGAAGGGAGAGCGCGCCGCGACGTACGAGGAGGCGCGCGTGGCCGTGGAGCAGTCGGCGCTCGACGAGCTGGCGATGCGGGACCGGGATCTCCTCCAACAGCTGCTCGACGGGTTCGCCGCCGCCTACGCGGCCGCGAAGCGGCGTGAGTCGGCGCTCGACTTCGAGGACCTGCAGCTCGCCGCCCGCGCGCTCCTTCGGGACAACCCGGCGATCCGCGAGCGTGAGGGACTGCGCTTCAAGGCGATCATGGTCGACGAGTTCCAGGACACGAACCGCCTCCAGTGCGAGCTCATCGACCTCCTCTCGGAGGGGCCGGGCGAGCGGGACGTCTTCTTCGTCGGCGATGAGTTCCAGTCGATCTACGGCTTCCGCCACGCCGACGTCGCGGTGTTCCGCGAGCGGCGCGAGCAAGCGGGCGGCGGGCTCCCGCTCGTTCAGAACTACCGCTCGCGGCCGGAGGTGCTCGCGGCCGTCAACCACCTCTTCCGCGGCGACTTCGGCGACGACTTCCAGCCGCTGCACGCGTCCGGCGACTTCCCGGACCCCGTGTTCGGGCATCCCGTCGAGCTGCTCGTGACCGACAAGTCGACGTACTCCGGCACCGGCGTGCACTGGCGGCGGGCGGAGGCGCGGCATGTCGCGCGTCGGGTGCAGGAGCTGATCGAGTCCGGCGCGGCGACGGCCGGCGAGATCGTCCTCCTCTTCGCGGCCGGCACCGACGCGGAGTGGTACGAGCAGGAGCTGCGCGAGCTCGGGATCCCGACCTATCGGGCGACCGGACGTGGCTACTTCGGGCAGCAGCAGGTCGTCGATCTCCTGCACTACCTGCGGCTCCTGCAGAACCGGTACGACGACCAGGCGCTCGTGTCGGTCCTGGCGTCCCCGTTCGTCGGGGTCTCGAACGACACGCTGTTCCTCTTGCGGAGGGCTGCCGGGCGCCGCCCGATCTTCGCGGGGCTCGAGCGCTCGCTGCCGGAGGAGGTCGGCGCCGACGACGAGCGGCTGCTCCGCGCGTTCAAGCAGCGCTACGAGCGCCTCGCGGCGGCTTCGGGCCGGCTCTCGCTCGAGCGCCTGTGCGAGCAGATCCTCGTCGAGCACGACTACGACCTCGCGGTTCTCGCCCACTGGGACGGCCGCCGCCGGTACGCGAACCTCCGCAAGCTCGCGCGGCTCGCGCGCGCCTACGAGGAGCTGCGCGGCCGCGACATCGAGGGCTTCCTCCGCTTCATGCGCGACCAAGAGGCGGTCGGCGCGAAGGAGCTCGAGGCCGTCGCGGAGGAGGAGGGCGCGGACGCCGTCCGGCTCCTGACGATCCATGCCGCCAAAGGCCTCGAGTTCAAGGTGGTGATCGTGGCGGACGCCGGGCGGGATCGGCCGCCGCCCGGTCCGGACGAGCTCCTCGCCCTTTCCGACGGCCGCTTCGGCTTTCGCGTCGCCGACCCGATCACGAGCAGGCGTCGCGGCGTCTTCGACTACGAGGAGGTGCGGAAGGCCCGGGAGGCCGAGGATCGCGCGGAGCGCCTGCGCCTGTACTACGTCGCGATGACCCGGGCGATCGACCGGCTCATCGTCTCGGGCGCGGTCGACCCCTCCAGCACTGCGGACGCCACCACGCCGCTCGGCTGGGCCCTGGCGCGGCTCGATGCGGAACAGGAGCTCGAGGCGGCGTTCGAAGGGCCGGTCGAGCTCGAGCGTGACGGCGCCAGGCTGCTTCTACGGCTGGACCGCTTCAGCCCGGAGGAGGAAGACGTCGTCGAGGAACCGCCCCTCGTCGGCGAGGACGGCCAGCTCGAGCTCTTCGCGGCGAACGGGGCGTCCGTCCTGCCGCCGCCGGCGCCGAAGCTTCCGCCGCTGCCGGAGATCCCCGCGCCGCCGCTCCACGCCGTTCGGTCGCTCTCCTACACGGCGCTCTCGCTCTTCAAGCGCTGCTCGTACCGCTACTACGCCGAGCGCGTGGTCGGGATGCGGCCGAGCGACGACAGCGGGCGGGTTCCCGGCTCGAGCGGCCTGGCGGCCACCGAGATCGGCGACGCCGTGCACAAGCTCCTGGAGCTCGTCGACCTCGCGGCGCCGGTCGCGCCGGGCCTCGAGCTCGTCCGCTCGTGGTATCCGGCCGTGACGGACGAAGAGCTGGAGCGGATCGGCTCGCTGGTCGAGTCGTACTGCGGCTCCGAGCTCGCGCGGCGCATCGCGGCGCTCCCCGGCGCCCAGGTCGAGCGGCCGTTCGCCTTCGAGCACGACGGCGTGCTCCTCCGCGGGCGGCTCGACGTCCTGCACCGCGACGGCTCTCGGGCGCTCGTCCTCGACTACAAGACGAACCTGCTCGACGAGGCGGGACCGGAGGAGATCGTCGAAGAGAGCTACACGCTCCAGCGGCTCGTGTACGCGATCGCCTGCTTCCGGGCCGGGGCGGAGGAGGTCGAGGTCGTCTACCACTTCCTGGAGCGGCCGGACGCCGTCGTCTCGCGAACGTTCAGGCGCGACGAGCTAACGGAGCTCGAGGCCGAGCTCTCGGCTGCGATTGCCCAGATCAACGCCGGCGAGTTCCGGCCGACGCCGGGCGAGGTGTGCCACGGCTGCCCGGCGCTCGATCTCGTTTGTGCCGGCCCGCGCCTGCCGAACGCGCCTCCGCCGCTGGCCGCAGCAGCGTTGAGTGGCGCGTAGCTACGTCCACGAGGCCCGGAGGCGCGTCGGACCGAAGCGCGCGCGGATCCGGCCGATCATCGAGCGGCTGATCGCCGAGCATGCCGACGCCGCGATCGCGCTCAAGTTCCGCAGCGACCTGGAGCTCCTGGTCTCGGTCATGCTCTCGGCACAGACGACGGACGTGAACGTCAATCGCGTCACGGGGCGGCTGTTCGTCAAGTACCGCCGGCCCGAGGACTACCTGGCCGTCCCGCAGGAGGAGCTCGAGCGCGATATCTTCGCGACCGGCTTCTACCGTCAGAAGGCGAAGGCGCTGCGCGGGACGATGCGCGTCCTCATCGAGGAGTTCGACGGCCGTGTGCCGCGGCGCATGGAGGACCTGCTGCGACTACCCGGCGTCGCCCGGAAGACCGCGAACGTCGTGGCCGCCGAGCTCGGCGAGCCGCAGGGAATCGTCGTCGACACGCACGTGCGCCGCCTCTCGCAGCGCCTCCGGTTGACGAGGGAGGAGGACCCGGTGAAGGTCGAGCGGGACCTGCAGAGGCTCATCCCGCGCGAGCACTGGGGCATCTTCCCCCACCTCCTGATCTGGCACGGGCGACGCGTCTGCGACGCACGCAACCCGCGCTGCGAAATCTGCGTCCTGAACGACCTCTGCCCGAGCAGCCGGGTCTAGCTAGTCACGTGGCGCGGCCAACGCGTCCAACAGACGCCCTTCACGCGCGGCCAGGTACCGCTCGGCATCGAGCGCGGTCATGCAGCCCATGCCCGCGGCCGTTACGGCCTGCCGGTACGTGTGGTCGACCACGTCGCCGCCGGCGAAGACGCCCTCGACGTTCGTCTCCGTCGACCCTGGCTTCGTGACGATGTAGCCGGCCTCGTCGAGCTCGAGCTGCCCGACGAACAGCTTCGTGTTCGGGTCGTGGCCGATCGCGACGAAGAGCCCCTGGGCCTCGATGTCCATCGTCTCGCCTGTGTTCACGTCGCGAATTCGTACGCCGGTGACCGAGTTCTCGCCGAGCACCTCCTCGACGACCGCGCTCGTGATGAACTCGATCTTGTCGTTCGCGCGCGCCCGGTCCTCCATGATCTGCGATGCGCGGAACTCCTCGCGCCGGTGCACGACGGTGACCTTGTCGGCGAACTTCGTCAGGAAGATCGCCTCCTCCATCGCCGAGTCTCCGCCGCCGACGACGACGATCTGCTTCTCGCGGAAGAACGCCGCGTCGCAGACGGCGCAGTAGGAGACGCCGCGTGCCTGCAGCCGCAGCTCGGACTCGATCCCGAGCTTCCGTGCGTCCGCGCCGGTCGCGATGATGATCGCCTCGGCGCGGTACTCGTCCTCGCCGATCCAGACGCGGAACGGCTGCTCGGAGAAATCGACGCGCGTCACGTCGTCGCTGATGAACTCCGCGCCGAAGCGCTCGGCCTGGCGCCGGAAGTCCTTCATCATCTCGGGCCCGAGCACGCCCTCCGGGTAGCCCGGGTAGTTCTCGACGTCGCTGGTGATCATCAGCTGGCCGCCCCACTGGAAGCCCTCGATCACGAGCGGCTCCAGATTTGCGCGGGCGGCATAGAGCGCGGCCGTGTAGCCGGCCGGGCCACCTCCGATGATGATCAGGTCGCGGACCCCGTTCTCAGTCATGTATTCCTCCAGACAGACGCCGAGCCCGCTTACGGGGCTCAGCAACAGTATTCAACGAAGCGGACGACCCGAAACTTCCCGTTTCTCCCGTCTTGTGCTTGCATACAGCCCGCATTGCTGCGGCTGATTGGGGTCGGGTCCGTGATGGCATGCGTGCTCTCGCTCGCGTGGGGAGTCGCCGGCGCAGCGACCCCGCAGCGGGCCGTCTTCCGAGTCTCGCTGACCGGGACGCTCACGAAGGACTGGACGGTCTCCCGGGAGAGCCAGGACCGCTGCGTCGGGACGACGCGAAGCACGGGTCGCTGGCGCATGAGGGTCGCCACCCGGCGCAAGTCGACCGTGAGGTTCGTGTCCGTCGGCCGCAGGCGTCCGCTGCGAATCGATCCGGCCATCGTGCGCGCGATCGCCGGCACGGCTACCCAGGCTGGGACGGTTCGCTGTGGGCAGTCCGCAGTGCGGACCTGCGCCACGAAGCAGGTGCGGTTCCGGAACGCGAGCGTTCGGCTGCTGAGCCCGAGGCGCGGCTTCGCGCGGTTCGCGAGGACGCGCGGGATCCCTGCCGTGTACGGGCTCTCGAGCGCCTGCCCCGAGGAGCCGGTGGACTTCCGGATCCTGCGCACCGACTTGGACATCGCGGAGGCGCCGCTCGACGCGGCCGACGTGTTCGACAGGGACGTCACGCGCTTCTTCATCTCCGGGAACACGACCCAGCAGACCACTGTCTCCGGCACGTACGAGGGCCTGGCGACCGAGCGCGTCCGCTGGACGTTGACCTTCACACGCGTTCGGTAGGAGGGTTTGGCGAAATAGCGGCTGTGTCGCCGGGCCGCGCTGCTCGCCCCGAGGACTGCGTCCTCAGTCGCGTCCGTATCTGCTGATACGAACGCTCCCTGCGTCCTTGCCTCGGAACGAGCAGCGCACCCCGTCAACGAGCGCCATTCCGCCAAACCCTCCTAGGCGACGAGCTCACCGCAGAGGTAGAGCCGGCCACCTCGCACGTCCGCATCTTCCGACAGCCGGTGGCGCTCGACGCCGGCCGGCGAGAGGTGGAGCACCTCGTGGCCTCGTGCGACGAGCAGCTCCGCGATGAACCGGCGATGGCACTTCGTCCACGGCGTCTCCGCGCACATGACGCACGGCGCCGGCTGCGTCAGAGCTCCGTCCAACGCCTCCTGCCACTCCGGCGTCCGCATCCGGGCGACGTAGCTCCGGAAGGCGGCCGGCCGAACGCAGGCGAAGAGGTCCTCGCCCGGCTCGTCGCTTCGCCGCCCGCCCAGCTCCTCGGCGTGCCGGTACGCGATGCCCGCTTCCGCCAGCGTCCGCTCCAGCTCGCCCCGGTTGTACTGCGGATTTCGGCGCGACGAGGGGTAGCGCCGGACGTCGACAAGCGTTTTGACTTCGGCGCTCCGGAGCATCTCTATAAGTGCCTCGGGAGGCCTTGTTCCGTGTCCGATCGTCCAGACCCTCATCGTCCGTAGAATCGCGCTTCGTGGCTGATTCCGTGACCTGGGACACGCTGCGCCAGCTCGCCGAGTTCCGCGCGTCGAAGGGCTGCGCGATCAGTCTCTACCTCGACCTCGACCCGAGCGACTCGCCGACCGCCGGCGACGCCGCGACGCGCGTGAACTCGCTCGTCGACCAGGGATCGAAGTCGAACGGCGCGAACCGCGGCGACCAGACGCACGAGCAGCGGGTCAGCCTCCGAGAGGACTTCGACCGGATTCGGCATTTCTTCAGCGAGGAGTTCGACCGTGACGGCGCGCACGGCTTCGCGCTCTTCTGCGCCGGGCTCGACAACGTCTGGCAGACGCTGCCGCTCACCGAGCCGGTCCCGGACGAGATCAAGGTCGGCCGCGAGCTCTACCTCGCGCCGCTCGTGCCGCTCGTCGGTCGCGGTGAGGGCGCGGTCGTCGCCGTCGTGGGACGCGAGGAGGGACGCCTCTATCGCCTGCGGGCCGGGCGCCTCCAGCAGATCGCCGACCTCTTCGAGGAGCAGCCCGGCCGGCACGACCAGGGCGGCTGGTCGCAGGCGCGGTTCCAGCGCCACATCGACGAGCTGGCGAATCGCCACCTCAAGGACGTCGCGGAGGAGCTGGAGCGCCAGCTCCGCCAGCTCCGGTTCCCACGTGTGGTGATGATCTGTCCCGAGGACCTGAAGAGCGAGTTCGTGGACATGCTCGACGGGAACGCGCGGCGGGCGGTCGTCGGCTGGACGATGGCGCGGGCGCACGCCTCGCCGAGCGATCTCTACGACGTGGCGCTGCCGGTCCTCGAGCGGTGGCGGGAGGAGGAGGAGACGAGGCTCGTCGAGCGCTGGAAGGAGGAGGTGGGGCGGAACGGCCGTGCGTCCTCCGGCTGGGAGCAGACGCTCGAGGCCGCGTCCGACGGCCGTGTCGAGTGCCTCATCTTTCAGGAGGGCATCGAGCATGCGGCGTTCCAGTGCCCGGCGTGCGGACGCGTGAGCGTGCAGGGTGGACGCTGTCCGCTCGACGGGACGGAGATGGAGGCGCGGGACGAGGGTCTCGACCTCGCCGTCCACCAGGTGCTGGCCCACGGCGGCCAGGTCCTGGCGCTGCGCCACCGGTCCGACCTCGAACCGGTCGGCGGAATCGGCGCCCTGCTCCGCTTTTAGCGTCGCATCTGGCTGAAAGTCTCACGACTTTCAGCCACGGTAGGAAGCCGGGCGACGCTGCGCGTCGCGCGGCCCACCTTCGCAATCCACTTCCTTCTCTCGAGGGCGCAGCGGACGAACGGGCGAAGCCCGTTCGTCGGCGACTCACGTGGCCAGAAGTCGCCTGAGAACGTAGGGGAGGATGCCGCCGTGGCGGACGTACTCGCGCTCGCGCGGGGTGTCGAGGCGTAGGCGGGCCTTGAACTCCTTGTCGTCGGCCCGGACTGTGACCTCACGCGCTTCGCCGTTCTCGAGGCCTTCGACCGAGAACTCCTCCCGACCGGTGAGACCGAGCGTGTCGGGGTTCTCGCCGTCCATGAACTGCAGCGGGAGGATTCCCATCATCAGCAGGTTCGAGCGGTGGATCCGCTCGTAGCTCTCGGCGATCACGGCTCGGACTCCGAGCAGCTTCGGGCCTTTCGCGGCCCAGTCGCGCGACGATCCTGAGCCGTACTCCTTGCCGGCGATGACGATGAGCGGCGTGCCCTCGTCCTCGTACTTCACTGACGCGTCGTAGATCGTCATCTCCTCGCCACTCGGGACATGGACCGTCCAGGTGCCCTCGCTGCCGGGGACGAGCAGGTTCCGGAGGCGGACGTTCGCGAATGTGCCGCGGACCATCACCTCGTGGTTCCCGCGGCGGGAGCCGTACGAGTTGAAGTCCTTGCGCTCGACGCCGCGCTCGATCAGGTACTTCCCGGCCGGGCTGTCCGGCTTGATCGCGCCCGCCGGCGAGATGTGGTCCGTGGTGACCGAGTCACCGACGCGCACGAGGACACGGGCGCCGCGGAGGTCCTCGACCGCGCCGGGCTCAGGCGACATGCCATCGAAGTACGGCGGCTGGCGGACGTAGGTGGACTCCTCCCTCCAGTCGTAGAGGTCGCCCTCGGGGATCTCCAGCGCGCTCCAGCGCTCGTCGCCGGTGAAGACGTCGGCGTACGTCCGCCGGAACATCTCGCCGTCGACCGAGGACGCGATCGTCTCGGCGACCTCGTCGGCGCTCGGCCAGATGTCGGTGAGGAAGACGTCCTCGCCGTCGGAGCCCTGGCCGATCGGCTCCGTCGTCAAGTCCAGGTCCATGCGGCCGGCAAGCGCGTAGGCGACGACGAGCGGGGGAGAGGCGAGGTAGTTCGCCTTCACCTCCGGGTGGATCCGCGCCTCGAAGTTGCGGTTGCCCGAGAGGACGGAGCAGACGACGAGGTCGCCGTCGGCGACCGCCTTCGAGATGGGCTCGGGCAGCGGCCCCGAGTTCCCGATGCAGGTGGTGCACCCGTAGCCGACCGTGTGGAACCCGAGCTCCTCGAGGAACGGCGTCAGGCCGGCGCGCTCGTAGTACTCGGTGACCACCTTCGAGCCCGGCGCGAGGCTCGACTTGACCCACGGCTTCCGCTCCAGCCCGCGCTCGACCGCCTTCTTCGCGACCAGCCCTGCGGCGACCATGACGCTGGGGTTCGACGTGTTCGTGCAGCTCGTGATCGCCGCGATCACCACGGCGCCGTGCTCGAGATCGAAGTGGCTGCCGTCCAGCTCGACCGGGACCGGCTTCGCCCGCTCGGCGACGACGGTGGCAGGCACCTCGACCGGCCTCGCGGGCTCGGCGACGCCGTCGTGGAGCGGGTGCTGCTCGACCGTCGGATCGCTGGCGGGGAAGGTCTCGGCGACCTGCTCGTCGAGCGCGTCGCCGTAGTCGACGCCGAAGCTCTCGAGTGCAGCCAGGAACGAGCGCTTCGCGTCTGTAAGCGGCACCCGATCCTGGGGTCGGCGGGGGCCGGCCAGGCTCGGCTCGACGTCCCCGAGGTCGAGCTCGACGACCTCGCTGTAGGTCGGCTCGTGCTCCGGGTCGTGCCAGAGGAGGTTCTCCTTGCAGTACGCCTCGACGAGGGCGATCCGCTCCTCGGGCCGTCCGGTGAGGCGGAGGTAGTCGAGGGTGATCTGGTCGACGGGGAAGAAGCCGCACGTCGCGCCGTACTCGGGGGACATGTTCCCGATCGTGGCCCGGTCGGCGAGCGGCAGATTGGAGACGCCCGCGCCGAAGTACTCGACGAACTTCCCGACCACGCCGGTCTGCCGCAGGATCTGCGTGACCGTGAGGACGAGGTCCGTCGCCGTGGCCCCCTCGCGGAGGGCGCCGGTGAGGCGGAACCCGACGACCTGCGGGACGAGCATCGAGACGGACTCGCCGAGCATCGCCGCCTCCGCTTCGATGCCGCCGACGCCCCAGCCGAGGACGCCGAGGCCGTTGATCATCGTCGTGTGGGAGTCGGTGCCGAGCAGCGTGTCGGGAAAGGCCTGGCCGTTTCGGGACTCGACCACGCGGCCCAGGTACTCGAGGTTGACCTGGTGGACGATCCCCGTCCCGGGCGGGACGACCTTGAGGTCGTCGAACGCCTGCTGACCCCAGCGGAGGAACGCGTAGCGCTCGCCGTTCCGCTCGTACTCGCGGTCGATGTTGACGTTGATCGCCATGCGGTTCGCGAAGGCGTCCACCTGGACGGAGTGGTCGATCACGAGCTCCGCCGGCAGCTGCGGGTTCGTCTTCGACGCGTCGCCGCCGAGGTCGTGCATCGCGTGCCGCATCGCGGCGAGGTCGACGATCGCCGGGACGCCGGTGAAGTCCTGGTGGATGACGCGCGCCGGGGTAAACGAGATCTCGCGGGACGGCTCTTCCTTCGCGACCCACTCTGCGACGGCCTCGACGTGCTCGGGCGCCGACGTCCTGAGGACGTTCTCGAGGAGGATCTTCAGCGTGTAGGGCAGCCGCTCGACGTCGAAGCGCTGCTGGAGCGGTGCAAGCCTGAGGATCTCGTAGCTCTCACCCCCGACGTCGAGCGTCGACCGTGCTCCGAAGGGATTGGCTGCGGCCACCCTTCGATTCTATGGGCCGCTAGGCGGCGTCGAGAGCGCGCGGCAGCTCTTGCGCGGTGGCGACCTCGGCCTGCTCGGTCTCGGCCGCCCGCTCGAGCTTCGTGTCGAAGCGGTCGAGGCGCTTCTCGGCCTCCGCGAACTTCGACTGTGCGTTGCCGATGTGCTTCCCGACGACCTGGAAATCGTCGCGGAACCGGTCGAAGTCGCCCTGAAGCTGGGCCACGTACGCCATGACCTCGTGGGCTCGCTGCTCGATCTGCATCCCCTTCAGCCCGAGCGCGATCACCTGGAGCTGCGAGGTGAGGGTCGTCGGCGAGACGGGGAAGACCCGCTTCTCGTGCGCGTACTTGAGGAGCGCGCCGGTCTTGCCGCAGACGAGCTCGTAGTAGACGCCCTCCGACGGGAGGTACATCAGCGCGAAGTCGTAGGTGCCCTCGTCGGGCCGGATGTACTTCGACGCGATCGCGTCGACGTGGTTCTTCAGGTCCCGCGCGAACGCCTTCTCGTGCAGCAGGCGCTCGTCGTCGGACTCCGCGTCCGCGAGCCGCTCGAAGTTGTCGAGCGGGAACTTCGCGTCCACCGGGACGAGCCGCTCGACCCGGATGACCGCGTCGACTCGCTCACCCGTCTTGAAGCCGTACTGGAGCTGGAACGACTCCCGCGGAAGCCGGTCCGCGAGGAGGTTGCCCAGCAGCAGCTCGCCGAACCCGCCGCGCGCCTTCGGCGGCCGGAGCGCCTGCTCCAGCTTCTTGAGATCGTTCGCCCGCGCCAGGATCTCGGCGTTCGCCTGTCCGAGCTGACCGAGCTGGTGGCTGATCGCGCTCGTCGCCTTCGTTGCGGTCTCGAGGCGCCGGTCCATCGTCGCGGTCATCGCCTCCAGCCGGCGATCCACCTCCGCGGTCCGCACGGCCAGGCGCTCCTCGACCGTGCCCAGCCGCGACTCGATCAGCTCGCGGATCGTGCGAACGACGACCGTCCCCGCGATCGCGACCGCGGCGGCCAAACCGAGGGTGAGCAAGGCAGTCCCCATAGGACTTGCAAACGATAGAGAGGGGGTCGGACGGAGCGGCTCACCGCTCCGCCCGGCTCCGGTTCGGTCAGATGTCGCGCTCCGCGCGATGCGCCGCCGCGTCGTCGCGGGCTTCCTGCGCCATCTCCTCGGCCTGCTCGGCCCGGTCCTTGGCCATGCCCTCGGCCTCTTGGTGCACGCCTTCGTGCTTCATCTCCGGGCTTCCGGTCACATCGCCCGTGGCCTGCTTCGAACGTCCGAGCAGCTTGTCGAGAAAGCTCATCTGTGCCCTCCATTCGTCGACGGCTCGGGGAGTATCCGTGATCGGGGTCATGCCTCGTCGCTACCATCCGCGCGGAAATGGCCAGGAAGGTCAAGACACCGCCTCCGCCCAGACGAGCGGTCCAGGCGCCGAAGGTGCGCACGGCGCCGCGCGACGACGCACGCAACCGGAAGATCCTCTACGCGATCGGCGCGTCGGGCTTCCTGATGCTCGCGCTCGTCGTCGGCTTTCTCGTGCTCGCGGACGGCGGGGGCGACGACGAGGACAGCGCCCAGGGCGCCGTCGCGACGATCCGCGGCGCGGGGTGGACGTACGAGAAGGCCAAGGACCAGGGGCGGACGCACGTCCCGGTCTTCTCGGACAACTTCAAGTACAACACGGTCCCTGGCACGAGCGGCGAGCACTCGAACCAGACCGTGATCTACGGGATCTACGACCAGCAGGTCTCCGAGATCAACTACGTGCACAACCTCGAGCACGGAGCGGTGGGGATGTTCTACGGCCCCGACGTCCCGCGGAGCTCGGTCGACCAGATGCGCGAGTACTACCAGCGCGATCCGCGCGGCCTGATCATGGCGGCGGACCCGCGGCTCGGCGATCAGATCGCGCTGACCGCGTGGACCCACATCGCGAAGGGGAAGACCTTCAACGAAGAGGTCTTCGACACGTTCGTGGACAACTTCGGCTTCAAGGGGCCGGAGTCGTGCAAGAACGACATCGAGCAGGGCTGCTTCCGGCGCGAGAATCTCGAGCCGGGCAATCAGTAGCGCCTATCCTTCGCCGCGCCGGGGTGGCGAAACTGGCTATACGCGGCTGACTTAAAATCAGCTGTCCCCTTCGGGGGCGTGCGGGTTCGAGTCCCGCCCCCGGCACCTCTCCGATCCGTTGCTCCTGCTCCTCGCCATCGTCGTCGCAGTCCTCTGGCTGCCGACCGGATGGGCGATCGCCGTTGTCGTGACGGCGGCCGTGATCGAGGTGGCCGAGGTCGGCTTCTGGTACTGGTTCTCACATCGGCGCAAGGCGGTGACCGGCGCCGAGGCGCTGCCCGGCTCGCGCGGCATCGTGGTCTCTCCGTGCCGGCCGGAGGGGCAGGTCCGCATCGACGGCGAGCTCTGGCGCGCCCGCTGCGAGGAGGGCGCCGATCCGGGCGAGACGGTGGTCGTCGAGCGGCTCGATCCCGGCCTCACGCTGGTCGTGAGAAGGGAGACCGGAATCTAGACTTCGCGGGCCGTGGCGCTCGACGTCGAACACGCAACCCTCGAGTGGGATACACCGCTCTACCGGATGGCGATTGCGCAGTTCGAGCAGGGGCTCGAGCACGCGGACGTCGAGGAGGACGTCGCGGAGCGGCTTCGCTACCCGGAGCGCGCCGTGATGATGGCGGTCCCGGTCCGGCTCGACGACGGCTCGCTGAGCGTGCTCCCCGGCTACCGGGTGCAGCACTCCACGGTACTCGGGCCGACGAAGGGCGGTCTCCGGTACGACCCGCACGTCGACCTCGGCGAGTGCGCCGCGCTCGCGATGTGGATGACCTGGAAGTGCGCGCTCCTTCGGCTGCCCTACGGCGGCGCGAAGGGAGGCGTCCGGTGCAACCCGCGCGAGCTGTCGCCCGGGGAGCTCGAGCGGCTGACCCGCCGGTACACGGTCGAGCTCCGCCCGATCATCGGCCCGGAGGAAGACATTCCCGCTCCGGACATGGCCACGAACGAGAAGACGATGGCCTGGATCATGGACACGTACTCGATGGTCGAGGGCCACGCCGTGCCGGAGATCGTCACCGGCAAGCCGATCTCGATCGGCGGCTCGGTCTTCCGCCGCGAGGCGACCGGATCCGGCGTCGTGATGGTGACCGAGCGCGCGTGCCGTCGGCTCGGCTGGAACCTCGCCGAGCAGGGCTGCGTGGTCCAGGGGTACGGGAACGTCGGCGGAGTGGCGGCGCACGAGTTGGCCGCCCGCGGCGCCCGGGTGATGGCCGTTTCGGACATCTCCGGCGGGGTCTACTCCGAGGCCGGTCTGGAACTGGCCGCTGTGGACGCCTGGATCGCAGAGCACGGACACGGCTCGCTCCAGGGCTATCCGGACGCCCAGCACGTGTCGAACGCGGACCTCCTCGAGCTCCCCTGCGACATCCTCGTCCTCGCGGCCCTCGAAGACCAGATCACCGCGGACAACGCGCCCAGGATCGAGGCGAAGATGATCGCAGAGGGCGCGAACGGCCCGACCTCCGTCGAGGCCGACGCGATCCTGAGCGAGCGCGGGATCGTGGTCCTCCCGGACATCCTCACCAACGCCGGCGGCGTCACCGTCTCGTACTTCGAGTGGGTGCAGGATCTCGGCCGCCTCTTCTGGTCGCGGGACGAGATCCGGCACAAGCTTGAGGAGAAGCTCGGTGACGCGTTCGACCGGGTCTGGACCGTCTCGGAGCAGCTCGACGTCACGCTGCGCCAGGCGGCGCTCGTCGCCGCGATCCGCGAGGTCGCGGGCGCGCTGACCGCGCGCGGCATCTACCCGTGACGGTCGTCCGCGAGGCGATGGTCTCCGACCCGCCGACCCTCGGAGTGGCGGACAGCGCGCAGGAGGCGGGGGAGGCGCTGGCGCGGCCCGAGGTGCGCGCCGTCTTCGTCTGCGACGAGGCCCGCTTCGTCGGGGTCGTCACCCGGAAGACGCTCGTGCGCGAGGTCGTGGCGACCGGACGGGACCCCAAGACGACGCCCGTCGGCGAGATCGCCGAGGAGCCGCACTGGACGATCGACGCCGAGTCGCCCGTCGACGAGGCGTTCCAGTTCATGGAGGAGAACGACGCGGAGCGCGTCCCGGTCGTCGACGACGGTCGGCTCGTGGGCGTGCTGTCGCGCTCGGTGCTCCAGCGCCGGCTGGCGGAGGACGACCCGCCGCCCGTCGACTCGGATCTGGCGCACTAGTAGCCGCTAGCAGCAGGTGTAGGCGCCCGGCGGCGCGTCGCCCTCGACCGGCTCCGGAAGCTGCGCGGCCTCCAGCGCGATGCCGTGGAGGATGTCCCGCTCGCTGACGGTCAGCGCGTCGAGCCCGAACTGGCGCAGCGTCTCGCGGACGATGATCCCGCCGGCGACGATCACCGGCGCCCGGTCGGGGTGAAGCCCTGTGACCTGCGCGCGCTCGGCGAGCGGCAGTTCCGCGAGCCGGGCGACCTCCCGCTCGATCGCCTCGACCGTGAGCCGGTGGCCGTGGATGCGCGAGCGGTCGTACTCGGCCATGCCGAGCTCGATCGCGGCCAGGCTCGTGACCGTCCCTGCGACGCCGATCGCGTCGTCGACCTGGAGGTGCTCCGGGATCGTGCGGCCCACGTGGGCGGCGCAGGCCGCGAGCTCGTCCTCTTTCGGCGGGTCGTGGTGCAGGAACCGCTCGGTGAGGCGCACCGCGCCGATGTCGACGCTGCGGCGGGTCGAGATCCCGGTCGGCGTCGCGACTACGAGCTCGGTCGAGCCGCCGCCGATGTCAAGTACGAGCGTCGGGCGCTCCAGCTCCCGGTCGCTCGTGACGCCCCGGAACGTGAGCTCCGCCTCGTCGTCGCCGCCGAGCAGCCGCGTGACGAAGCCGTAGCTCCACTCGATCTCGCCGAGGAACGCCTCGCCGTTCTCGGCGTCGCGCACCGCGCTCGTCGCAATCAGGAGTATCCGTTCGGCGCCGAGGCCCTCCGCTTCGCGGCGGTAGTCGGTAAGGACGTTGCGGACGCGCGCGATCGGCAGAGGGAGGAGGCGGCGGCGCGAATCGACCCCCTCGCCGAGCCGTGTTATGTGCGAACGGGCGACGACGTCTTCCACGACGCCGTCGTCGACGTCCGCGACGAGCAGCCGTGTCGTGTTGGTTCCCTGGTCGATCGCGGCGACGCGCATGGAGACGGCTACGCTAGCCGCATGTTTCTTTTCAGAGAGAAGAACGTCGACATGGTCGACGCACAGGACGCGCTTCCGGGCCGCGACGAGCCGATTCCGGTCCCGGAGCGCCACGAGGTGCTCGGAACGCCGATCAAGCCGCCCTTCCCGGAGGGGCTCGAGCGCGCCGTCTTCGCGCTCGGCTGCTTCTGGGGCGCAGAGCGGGTGTTCTGGCGGGCGCCGGGCGTCTACACGACGGCGGTCGGCTACGCCGGCGGCTACACGCCGAACCCGACCTACCAGGAGGCCTGCAGCGGCCAGACCGGCCACGCCGAGGTGGTCCTGGTCGTCTTCGACCCGAAGCAGACGAGCTACCACGAGCTGCTGCGCCTCTTCTGGGAGAACCACGATCCCACCCAGGGGATGCGCCAGGGCAACGACGTGGGGACGCAGTACCGGTCGGCGATCTACTACGAGAACGACGAGCAGCGCGAGGCGGCCGAGCGGTCGCGCGAGCTGTACCAGGGCGAGCTCCGCGAGGCGGGCTACGGCGACATCACGACCGAGATCGCGCCCGCCGGGCCGTTCTACTACGCCGAGGACTACCACCAGCAGTACCTCGCGAAGAACCCGAACGGCTACTGCGGCCTGGGCGGCACGGGCGTCAGCTGTCCGGCCGGCCTCGTCCGCGCGTCTAGCTAGGACAGCGGGCGCGCAGCGTCACGGCGCGGCGGTTGTCCCGCTGCGTGAGATCGGCTTGGCCGCTCCTCACCGATGCGCGGACGACCGTCCGCCCGCAGCGCCGAGCGCGGAGCGCGATGCGCGCGTGGACGGTGGCCGAGCGGCCGACTCGAGGCACCCAGCACTCCACGGTGCGGTCGCCGCCGTCGACGCAGCTTCCCGAGCTCGAGCCCGCTCGTGCGCCGACCAGCCGCGTCCCTCGCGGGATCGTCGCGGTGATCACGGCGTTGTAGGTCGGCACCGAGGTCTTGTTCCGCACGGTCAGCCGCAGCTCGATCCGGTTGCCGCGCCGTACGGTGGCCGAGCGCCGGACGGTGAGCGACATGTCGTCGACCGACTGCCATTCGGCGAGGTCCGCCGCCTGCCCTGCCGGGGAGAGGCGTCGGACAGGTCCTCCGGCGTGGCTGATTGCGCCGAGCGAAGCGCCGCCGCCGCCGCGAATCGTGAACGCGATCGTGGCGCCGTCCGGCGACCAGGATGGATTGGCCTCCTCCTCGGGTGACTGGGTCAGGCGCCTCGGGTTCGCGCCGTCCGCGTCCATCACGTACAGCTCCCAGTTCCCGTCGCGGAGACTCTGGAAGGCGATTCTCCGCCCGTCGGGTGACCAGGCCGGAGCTCGATCGGCCTCGGCGGCGCGCGTCAGGCGTGTGACCACCTGGTGGCTGTCGACCGCGTAGATCTCGTCGTTGCCGTCGCGGTTGCTGACGAAGGCGATGGACTCCCCGTCCGGCGACCACGCAGGCTGGCGGTCCGAGGCCGGGTGGTTCGTGACGCGCTGGGTCGAATGCCCGATCTCGTCCATCGTGTAGATCTCGTTGTTGCCGTCCCGGTTGGTCGTGAACGCGATCGTCCTGCCGCTGCCGGCCGGTGACCATGCCGGCTCGTAGTCGTCGGCGTTGTTGATCGGGTGGTCGCCGCCGCCGCCGGGGTGGGTGACCAGGCGGCGCTCGTCCGTGCCGTCGGCGCGCATGAGGTAGATATCGCGGCCGTTCGCAGGGATCCGGGAGGTCTCGAAGGCGATCACGGATCCGCTCGGCGACCACGTGGGCGAGGTGCCCTCGGCGAGCGCTCTCGAGCGAGAGCCGTCGCCGTTCATGACGCGCACCTGTCCGTCCGCGACGTACGCGATCCGGGCGATGCTCTCTACGCCGGCCGCCTGTGAGCCGCCGCCCAGCGCGAGCGTCAGCGCGATCGCCGAGACGAGCGGTGCCAGCCTCACGTGTAAGACCTTACAGGTTACGTCTAGGCGTGCTGGGTCGCCGCCTCGGACGAACGGCGGGAGAGGCCGCGACTCTTCCGAGCCCGTTTCGCCTCTGCCTCGGCCCACTGGAGCCACTCGATGAACGCGGTCTCGTACCGGATCCCCCAGTCGAGGACGATGCTGTTGAAGCGCTCCGTGTAGACCTTGGACGTCGAGAGGTACTCGCGCCACTCCTCGTAGCGGGCGAGTACCTCACGGTGGTACTCGGTCTCCTTGCGGAAGAGCTCGGCGCTTTCGGCGTCGTCGAGGACGAAGAAGAAGAACAGCCGCATGAGGGACTCGTTGCGCGACGCCCGGTTCGGCTCGGTCTCGCGCAGCCAGCGGACGAGCTCCTCCATTCCGGCGTCGGTGATCGCGTAGGTCTTGCTGCCGCGCGGGCCCTTCGAGATCTCCGAGATCAGCCCGTCCCCGACCATCCGGGCGAGCTCCGGATAGATCTGGCTCGTCTCGGCGTCCCACGCGTCGGCGAGCTCGATCGCGAACCGCTTTCGCAGCGCGTAGCCGGTCGCGGGCGAGCCGGCAAGCAGCCCCAGGAGGGCGTAACGGAGCGTTCCTTGACCCTTACTCACGGAAAGCGGCCCCTTCCCGGCTCACGAACGGACTGTAGAGGAGGGTCGCCGGTCGACTTGTGACTTATCGCGTTCCACCTGTAAAGTCTTACTGGTGAAGCGCGCTCTTGCAATCTCCGGAGTCGCAATCGCCTTCCTCGGGCTCGCCGGCGCGGGAGGCGCCGCGCGCGAGTCCGGCGATGCCAAGCGGCCGGCTTACCGGATGCGGATGCTGCCGATCCGTCTGGCGGCCCCGATCCACCTCACCGCCCCGCGCTCGTCGACGACGCGGACCTACGTCGTCCAACGGGCAGGCCGGATCCGGGTCCTCGTCAACGGTCGACTCCAGCGCGCGCCGTTCCTCGACATCAGCCGCCAGGTCAGCACGGGCGGGGAGCAGGGGATGCTCTCCGTCGCGTTCCACCCCGACTTCGCGACGAACTCCCTGTTCTACGTCTGTTATACGGACAACTCGGGCGCTGTCGTCGTGGCCGAGTACCGCAGCGCCGGAGGCCGCGCGGTGCCCGGTTCCGCGCGAGTCCTCGTCCGCATCCCGCACCCGGACAGCCCGTACCACAACGGCGGCCAGTTGCTCTTCGGGCCGGACGGACGGCTGTACGTCGGGGTCGGCGACGGCGGCTACACGCGCGAGAACGGGCGACTCTTGCCAGACCCGCGCGGCAACGCGCAGAACACCGAGGTCCTGCTCGGGAAGATCTTCGCGCTCGACGTCTCCGCGCCGAGCCCGCGCCCGGAGCTCGTCGCCTACGGCCTTCGCAACCCCTGGCGGTTCTCGCTCGACCCGGGCCGGAACGCGCTCGTGATCGGCGACGTCGGCTGGACCTTCAACGAGGAGATCGACTACCTCCGGCTCGGAACGGGCCGGCTCGTGAACTTCGGTTGGAGCAGGTACGAGGGCCGACATCTCCGGGGCCAGGCCGGGCCGCTGAATCCCGCCGGCGTCCTGACCGGGCCGGTGCGGACGTATCCGACCAACGTGAACGGGAACTGCGCGATCACCGGCGGCTTCGTCTACCGGGGGTCCGTGCGGGCGCTTCGCGGGCGGTACGTCTACGGCGACTACTGCTCCGGCCGTATCTGGAGCCTGCGCCTGAACGGCGGGCGGCCGACCGGCTTCCGGCAGGAGCCGCTGCGAGTCCCGCGCCTCGCGTCGTTCGGCGAGGACGCTCGGGGAGAGCTGTACGGCGTGTCGATCGACAACGGCCGGATCTACAAGCTCGTCAGCCGCTGAGTCACGCCTCGGACGAGGCGCTACAATGCGACCCGCGACGCGGGGTGGAGCAGTCAGGTAGCTCGCCGGGCTCATAACCCGGAGGTCGCAGGTTCAAATCCTGCCCCCGCTACTGCCAAGGGCGTCGAAAGGCGCCCTTGGCTTCTTTGAAGCAGGCCAGCCGGATCGAGACCTGTCTCCCGAGCTGTTACACGTTCGGCGCTTCACGGTCGCACACGGCGCGACAACCCCTCCTCGCTGAGGAGGTAGGCGCACATCCCCGCGATGTCCCGTCTCCCAACCGGTTCGTGGTTGACCTCATCCGCGGACAAGCTTTGCTGTGATCGAGCGTTTGCCGCCGATCCCGACGGGAGGGCCAGCGGAGCCGTGGCTACCCTAGAGACCTTCCTGTCCGGCAGCAGCGATCTTCCGCCGATGGTTTCTGCCGCCCGTCTGCGGGAAGCCGGAGCCGCAATCGCGAAGGTGAATGCCGTCGTCTTGGCGCCACAGGCGGACCTGCCGCACCGGGCCCGGCCGTGCGCCGTCGACGACCGCGCCGGCGACCGGCGGCGGGGGCGGATGCCGACGACACCTCTGTTTCAGCAGGCCGACGAGCGGGTCAGGTCGCATGGCGCGCCCGCGGCCGCCTCGGTGTTCCTGCATGGCGACGTCTGGGGCGGCAACATGCTGTGGGAGGGCGACCGTTGCGTCGCGCTGATCGACTGGAAGACGGCCGGAGTCGGTGATCCGGGAGTCGACCTCGGCAGCCTTCGGATGCAGATGGCCCTTCAATACGGCCAGCACGCGCCGGCCCAAGTGTTGGAGGGCTGGCAGCGACAGGCCGGGCGGGCGGCAGTCGCAGTGCCCTACTGGGACGCCGTCGCCGCGCTCAACACGCCGACCGTCATGCACGGCTGGCCGGGGTTCGCCGGCGACGGTAGCCCGCGGGACGCCGCGGCCGTCACAGAGCGCCGCGACACGTTCCTCCGCGCCGCCCTCGATCAGCTTCCGGCAAAAAGCAGCTGACCGCGGCGCTGCCTTGCAGACACGCGGACGCCGGGACCCCCGAGCCGACACCCCGAGCCCACCAGGCCTCTTGCGGCTCACGGCTTTGAGAAGGGTCGCTCCCAGACGACGAGCCGCGAGTCCGGGCGCATCCCCGCCCGCGTGTAGAGGCGGAGGGCGCCGCTCAGGTTGTCGACGTCCACGTGGAGCGAGGCGCGCTGCCTTCCGCGCCGCTGGAACGCGACGAACGTCTGCCGTAGGAGCGCGAGCCCGAGCCCTTCGCCACGCCGGTCGGTTCGGACGCCGAGCTCACTGACGTAGCCCGCGTCGGGATCCTCGGCCAGCTCCGGCAGGCACAGCGCGAAGCCGGCGATGCCGGCGGCGTCCTCCGCGACGAAGCAGAGCGTCGGGTCGAAGCCGTCGTAGTCGTGCAGCCATTCGTCGAGGCTCTCACGCCGCTCCGGGAAGACCGCCTGCTGAACCCCATGGATCGGCCGCAGGTCGCGGCCGCCGTCGAGTGCTCGAACGGCGACGTCGGTCGGCCAGCTCGGTCGCTCCAGCGGCTGCGCGAGGTCGATCGTCATCAGCGAGAAGTAGCGGATCGGCCGGAATCCAAGTCCCTCGAGGAGCGGCACTGCGGACTCGTCCTTCGGCCAGCTCGTCGCGTGCAGCGAGGGCTCGGGAGTGAGCTGGAGCGCACGTGCTGCTCCGTACTCGAGGAGCGTGCTCCCAATGCCCCGGCCGGTGCGCTCCGGATCGACCCGGACGTAACAGACGACGGCCTCGTCTTCCGGCCAGACCTGTGCGAAGCCGGCGACATCGGCACCGTTCGCTTCGACGAGCCGGGTGTCGAGCGCAAGGTCGGTCCCGGGCCTGGTCAGCCGTTGCCGCATCTCGTGGGTCGACTCGCGCCGCACACCCTGGTGCGCGAGCGTGCACCGTCCCATGAACGCCGTCAGGCGCTCGACATCGTCGAGCGTCGCAGCTCGGATCTGCATGGAAGAGCTCCTTTCGAGAAGAGCGTGTACGCCCTACGGCGTGAAGCCGCGGAAGCGCCTGAATAGGTGTGTCATGGCAACCTCCTCGGGTCGTACAGCGCCCGAAGCGTACCGTCCCGCGTCACTCGAGAGCTTCGAGGATCTCCCATTCGTCGGGGACGCCCTTCAGGCTGTGCATGCCGCGCTCGACGAACGTGAGGCCCGAACCAGTGACGAGGTCCTTCACCGTCCGCGACACGAGCACCTCGCCCGCTCCGGCGAGCCCGTTCACACGAGCGGCGATATGGACGCCGATGCCGGCGATCCCTCCAGGGCGTCGCTCCACCTCGCCCGTGTGGAGACCGGCGCGCATGTCGAGGCCGAGCATTCGCAGACGGTCCCGGAGAGCGAACGCGCAGCGAACGGCACGCGCCGGGCCGTCGAAGGTTGCGAGCAACCCGTCACCCGCGAAGTCAAAGATCGTTCCGCCGAAGCGCGCGACCTCCTTCGTCGCCAGCTCCTCGTGCGTCTCGAGCAGCTCCCGCCACCGCGCGTCGCCCACCTCGACCGCACGTGGAGTGGAGTCGACGATGTCCGTGAACAGCACGGTGGCGAGGACCCGGTCCGTGGCGTGAGCGGGCCGCGATCCCGTGAGGAACTCCTCCACCTCGTCGATGAGGACATCGATGTCGCCGACTCCGAGCCCGTAGTCGGCGCCCGGCACGGCGACAAAGGTCGCGGCCTCGATCTGCTCCGCGACATACCGTCCCTGGTCGACCGTGACGATCGGGTTGTCGCGGCGGTGGACGACGAGCGTGGGCACCCTGATCGATGGAAGCACGTCCCGTACGTCGAGCTCGAAGAGCATGCGCATGACGGCCGCAGCCGTCGCCGGGCTTGCGGAGAGGCGAAGGAAGCGTCCCCAGGCCTCCAGTGCAGCGGCATCCCCGGCGAGGCTCGGATTGATCGCGGCCATCAGGTCGCCGCGACCCCACGTCTGTTCGACCATCGAGACAAGGCCTTCCTGAACTTCCGGCGGTGCTCCGATCTCGTATCCCGGCGCCGCGGAGATGCGTGCGGTCGGGTTCAACAAGACAAGTTCGCTCGTACGCTCCGGATACGTGGCGGCGAAGAGCTCCGCCATCGGCGACGCCTCGCCGGCGCCCGCGATCACGGCACGCTCGAGGCCGACGGCGTCCATGACCGCGGACACGTCATCCATCCAGTCCTCGAGCGGAGGGAGCTCCCTGGACGGGATCGGATCGGACAGGCCGATCCCGTACTTGTCGAACGAGATCAGCCTGCTGAACGAGGCGAGGCGGCTCAGGTAGTGCGCATAGCCCGGCAGATCCCACCGTGCCTCGACGTGGCTGAACCAGGTTGAGACGAGCACGATGTCGAGCGGGTTGCCCTCGCCGACGATCTGGTACGCGATGTGCGCATCGCCCTTCTTGGCGTACTGCGTCTGTGGCACCACTCACAAGACGATACGCCCGGCCGCTCAGCCGACGTTCAGCCCTTTACGCCGATGCGCGGAAGCGACGCTTGCCCAGGATCTCGCGGGCGGCGTTGAGCCCCGGCGTGCCCATCACCCCACCGCCCGGGTGTGCGGCGGCGCCGCACAGGTACAGGCCGCGGAGCGGCGTTCGGTATCGCGCGTAGCCGGGCACCGGGCGGAAGGCAAAGAGCTGACCCGGGGTCATCGCGCCCTGGAAGATGTTGCCGCCGGTGAGGTTGAAGACGCGCTCGAGATCGAGAGGCGTCAGCACTTGCCGGTCGATGACCGCCCGCTTGAAGTTCGGCGCGTACTCGTCGAGTAGGTCGAAGCAGCGATCGGCGAACGCCTCGCCACGGTCGTCCCAGGAGCCGTCGTGAAGGTCGTACGGGGCGTACTGCACGAACATCGACATCAGGTGCTTGCCCGGCGGCACAACCGTCGGGTCGACCACCGAGGGAATCGTGCACTCGATCACGGGCTGCGTCGAGGGGCGGCCGTACTTCGCGTCGTCGAAGGCGCGCTCGATGTAGTCCTGGTCGGGACAGATATGGATGGTGCCGCGGTGCTGGGGTCCCGGCTCGGTCCCCGGCAGCGCTCGGAAGCTCGGCAGCTCGGCCAGGGCCACGTTGATCTTGAGCGAAGCGCTGGCGTAGCTGATCCGCTCGACGTCCGCCACGAACGCATCGGGCAGCGTGTTCCGCTCGAGCAGGCGGAGAAAGGTGACGCGGGCGTCGGCGTTGCTGGCCACGACCGGTGCGTGGAACTCTTCGCCGCCGGTCAGCGCCACGCCGACGGCACGGCCGTTACGCACGAGGATTCGCGCCACCTCGGCGTCGCAGCGGATGTGGGCGCCGAGGTCGCGGGCGGCCGCGGCCAGCGCCTGAGTCACACCGCCCATCCCACCGCGCATGTATCCCCACACGCCTCGTGCGCCGCCGGCCTCGCCCATGATGTGGTGGAAAAGCACGTAGGCGGTGCCCGGCATCGATGGACTGGCCATCGCGCCGATGACCGCGTCGGTGGCGAGCGTCCCCTTCAGCTCCTCGGACTCGAACCAGCGATCGAGGATCGGACGTGCGGCCCCGGTGAGGACTTCCACCGCCTCGCCCGCGCCGTCACCCAGCTTCCTGAAGGCGCGCCCCAGCGAAAGCAGCGTCATCAGGTCAGCGGGGCGCGGCCGCTGCAGATCGGGCGGGGCCATCGTCAGGGTGGGCTCGACCACCGCCGCCACGCGCTCGAGCATCGCCTCGTACTGCGGATAGCGTTCCGCGTCGCGCTCGCTGAACTTCGCGATTTCCTTCCGGGTGAGGTCGGCGTCCGGGCCCATCAACAGCGAGCGGCCATCGGGAAACGGCGTGAACGACGAGGGGCTTCTCGGAAGGACCTCGTAGCCGTAGTCAGCGAGGCGCAGGTCGCGGACGATCTCCGTGTGGAAGAGGCTATTCACGTACGCAGCCGTCGAGACCTTGAAGCCGGGGAACGTCTCCTCGGTGACGCAGGCGCCGCCGACCGTGTATCGCCGTTCGAGGACCAGGACGCGCCGCCCCGCCCGCGCCAGGTAGCACGCGGTCACCAATCCGTTGTGCCCGGCGCCGATGACGATGGCGTCGTAGCTCGAGGAGGTCGGCGTCATGCGCGAGATCGTGCCACGGCGACACGTCCTTACCCGTCCAACGGCCTTCCTACGGAGGTACGTTTCGACGTCGTGGATAAAGGGCCGAGCGCGGGCGAGGTCGAGGCTGGCCAGAGGGTCTACACGCCGGTCATCCTGCGCGCCTACGACGTCTTCGTCCTCGGTTTCTCGAACCGCTTCGTCTGGCGATGTCGTAGCTCCAACATGCTTGCGCGCTACGACCGATTCGTCGGTCGGCGCCATCTCGACGTCGGGGTCGGGACGGGATGGTTCCTCGATCGCTGTCGTTGGCCGGTCGAGGCGCCCCGCATCACCCTGCTCGACCTGAACGAGAACCCGCTGTCGGTGGCCTCCCGACGGATCCGCCGCTACGCCCCGGCGACCGTTCGGGCAAATGTGTTGGATCCGCTCGAGCTGGGCAATGCGCGCTTCGACTCCGTCGCGGCGAACTACCTCTTCCACTGCCTACCCGGTGGACTCGAGTGGAAATCCGCGACCGTGGCTTCGAACCTCCGCCCGTATCTCGACTCGGGAGGCGTCTTCTTCGGGAGCACGATCCTCGGTCGCGGCGTTGCCCACAACCGCCTCGGACGCGGTCTGATGCGCCTCTACAACCGGAAGGGAATCTTCTCCAATGTCGAGGACGACCGGCGGGGACTCGAACAAGGCCTCGCATCGCAGCTGACGGACGTCGAAGTGGAGGTCATCGGCGCGGTCGCCCTCTTCGCCGGTCGGGCTTAGCAGAGGCGGGAAGCCCGCGACGATCGGCCTCTCACGTCTGGACGATGCCCTCGGGATGCGCTCCCGGGGCGGCGACCGCAACACGCGTGAAACCTGCGTACAACGGTTCCACCACCACGGTGCTGCGTCCGAGCAACTGGGCCTTCTCGTGGGCCTGTTCGACCACCTTCTCGCTTGGCTCGCCGTAGATGTGGATCGACGACAGTGTCACGAGGTCGACGAACTGACGAAAGAGCGGCCCGGCTACGTTCATGTGATATTCCAAAGACTCGGAGTCGGGATGCACGCTCACCACCGTCATCCTGGACTCATCGTCGTTGAAGTAGACGTTGTACGCGATGAGCCGCGGCTCGTTCGCCTCGATGAAGTCGACTAGCCGTCTAATGGCCGGCTTCAGCTCGTCGAGTGTTCCCTTGCGAACATCTGCCTCATCGACATAGAGGATCACGTTCCGAATTCTGTCGCATGCTCTTCCCGCAGGGGAAGCAGGTCGTGAGCACGGGTAGCGCGATCAAGTCCCGTCCCACTACTGCCTTGTCTTTCCCGGCGGCCCTAAGATCGCCTCTTGCCGTGTCCAGGGTGAAGGCCACCGTTCTGAGCGACGCGAACGCGGAGCCGCTGGTCCTGGCCCTCGTCCGGGCATTTGCGACCTCGACCGGCATCGCCGACGACGATGCCCTGCGGCTCGACACCGTCGTGGCGGGCCTCGTCGACTTCACCCTCGAGAACGCATACCCGGACGACGACCTGGGCGAGATCGAGCTGACCCTCGAGGAGGAGGCCGATCTCGTGCGGGTCACCGTGCACGACTGGGGCCTGCCGTTGACGAGCGCGGGCGGCGACTTCGGGCCGCCGCCGGAGCCGCTCGCCGCCCTGGAACCGGACGCCCAGAACGTGCAGTTGCTGAACCTCGGTGCAGACGGGAAGCGCTTGACGGCGGACGTCTCAGTCCGGCCGAGCGGAGATGGGCACGCGAGGCGGCACCACATCGAGGCTGCCCCGCGAGTCGGGAGCGGGGGCGAAGAGGCGGCCGCTGCGATCGAGGTGAGGGTGGCCACGCCGGAGGACGCCGAGGCGATCGCGCAGCTCCTCTACGAGAACTACCACCTGAGCTACGTCCACGCCGACTTCTACCGGCCGCGGTACCTGATGAGTGCGCTCGCGGCAGGCGAGCTGGTGTCGGCGCTTGCCGTCCACGACGGCCGAGTGATCGGTCACCACGCCCTGATGCCCCTTGCCGATGTTCCGTCGGCCGAGACGGGCGCCGCCGTCGTCCACTCCGCCTATCGCGGTCTCGGCATCTTCGGGCGGCTGTTCGGGCACACGCTCGACGCAGCGCGCGAGCGCGGCCTTGCCTCCGTGTTCGGCGACGCCGTGACCATCCATCCCTTCAGTCAGCGTGCGGAGCGCTCGCACGGCTACCAGGAAACGGCGCTCCAGCTCGGCATGTTTCCCGGGCAGACGACGATGCGCGGCTTCGGAGGCGAGGGACCGGGACGACGTACGGCCACGCTCCGCTCGTACCGTCTGTTCGACGAGCGCCCGCGTCAGGTCGCGGTGCCGGCTCCGTACCGCGACCTGGTCGAGAGCGTCTACGCGAACGTCGGGCTCTCGGTCGAGGCGCGCACCGAGCCGAGGCTCCTGGAAGGCGACGCGGTGACGACCACGCTCGACGAGCCGCGCTCGCTCGGCTTCTTGCGGGTCCGGCGTTGGGACGAGGAAGCCTCCTCAGCGCTGACGGCGGCTGTGCGCCACGCGCTCTCGCGGCATGTCGACGTCGTCTATGCCGATGTCGACCTGACCGCCGTGAGCGACGTCGCGGAGGCGACTGCCGAGCTGAACGCTCTCGGCTTCTTCGCCGCGGGCCTCGTGCTGCACGGGCCCGACGGTCACGACCACCTCCGGCTGCAGCTGCTCGATTCCGAGGACGTCGAGCTCGACGAGATCGTCTGTGACTCGCCGTTCGCCGAGACGTTGAGACAGCGAGTGCTGGAGGACAGGGCCCGGGTCGGGGCCTGAGGCGGCCCGACGGAAGCGGGAGGCTACGCCGGTGCCGTCGCCTCGGCGCGTTCGCCGGGCGTTACCTGGTCGGCCCCCGGCTCTCGAGCCAGAGAGATCGTGATCGCGCCCCAGAGGGCGAGCGCTAGTCCGATCCACGCCACGACCTTCTGCCACGTGGGCTCGCTCAGGGTTTCGTCCAGGATCAGGATGCCGGCGAACACGCTGACGATCGGGTTCATCACCGACGTCGTCGCCACCGACGGGGCCAGCCGGCCCGTTCCGAGCGAGACCTGCTGGACGAGGAACGCCGCGATGCCGGCGATCGCGAACGCGTAGAACTCCCAGCCCGAGAGCATCGATCCCAGACCGTCGGCGTCGAGGATCTCCATGGTCGGCTTGCACAGGGAGGCGGAGAGCCCGTAGAGCATTCCCGCAGCCGCGCCGTAGAGACCCGCCTTGCGGGCCAGCGTGCCGCGGCCGCCCAGCAGCACGAGCGTGACGCTGAGACCGACGACGATCGCCGTCGCGATCGCCCACTCGTCGGCGGGGGCGTTGTCTTTGCCTCCGGCCGGATCGCCGACGATGGTGAACACCGCCAGGCCGGCGACGACCACTCCCGCACCGACGGCCTCGCGCAAGCCGACGTGCTGGCCCGTCAGGATGTACCCGAGCGGCAACGCGAAGACGATGGTCGTCACCAGCAGCGGCTGTACGACCGAAAGGCGGCCATGGTCGAGCGCAACCGCCTGGAAGGCGTAGCCGACCAGCAGGGCGGCCGTGCCGCAGAGCCACGCCTTCTCGCCGGCGAGTCGCAGGATCGACTTGGGGTGGGTGAACGAGACCTCGCCGAGGCCCAAGGCCCCTTTCTGCTGCAAGGCGGCGGCGAGCGCGAACGCGGCCGCCGCCGTCAGCGCGAGGAGGCTTGCCACGGAGGAAGCTTAAGCCGCCTCGGAGACGGCACCGGACGCCGTTATCGCCCGCGTTCGGTCAGCTCACCGCTCGCTTCACAAGCTCGGCGATCCTCTTCTCGTCCGCGGGCTTCAGTTCCTTCAGCGCGAAGGAGGTGGGCCACATGGCACCTTCGTCGAGGTTCGCCTCGTCGCTGAAGCCGAACGTGGCGTACCTCGAATTGAACTTCTTCGCGTCCTGGAAGTAGCAGACGACCTTGCCGTCCTTCGCATACGCGGGCATGCCGTACCAGGTCTTCGGCCAGAGGTCCGGCGCGTTGGCCTTGACGATCGCGTGGAGCCGCTTTGCCAGCTTGCGATCGGGTCCCTGCATCTCGGCGATCTTCGCGAGCACGTCGCTTTCCCCGTCCGCCTTCTTCTTGTCGCGGCGCGCCTCTGCCTTGAGCTCCTGGGCGCGCTCCTTCATCGCGGCCTTTTCTTCATCAGTAAATCCCTTGCCGGACTCCTGCTTGTCCTTCGTTGCGGTCTTCCGCCCAGCCACCTGAAGCACCTCCCTGTGCCGTTGTGCTGATAGTTTAGATTACTGATTATCACATACGCGGAGGAAGTGTGCAAGAATCACACAGCTCATGGAAATCCAACCGTCTGCAGACGCGCCGGTGACCGAGTTTGCCGGGCAGCTCTTCTTCCGTCTCTGGCGGGCATCGCATGTGCGCGCCGCCGACGTGCTCGGAACGGTTGGCCTGACGCCGGCCCTCTTCGGCCTCCTCAACGTCATCGGGGCGCGCGAAGGCGCCATTCAGCAGGAGCTCGGCGCGGCCATGGGCATCGATCGCACGACGATGGTCTCGCTCATCGATCAGCTCGAAAGCGCGGGGCTGGCGAAGCGCCGACCGTCGGCGAAGGACCGACGGGCCCGAGAGGTCGTGATCACCCCGAAGGGCCGCACGCTCCTCGTGCGGGCCCGGCGGCTGATCGCGCAAACGGAAGACGACGTCCTGGCGGGGCTCACCGCAGACCAGCGGCGCGACTTGCTCGCGCTGCTTCGCCGGGCGCTCGAATCAGCCCCTGCGCAACCGTTGTGGAGCTCCGCGGAGGGGGATTAGGTGCGTCACCAGCCGGCGATCACCCGGCAGGGGCCGCCCGAGCCCTCCTCCCACGGGATCAGCCCGACGTAGGCGACCGCGCCGCGCGCCGGGATCTCGTCGAGGTTGTTGAGCCCTTCGAGCCCGTACCGGTCGGTCGCAAGGAAGTTCACGTGCACCGGGAAGGTGGTCGAGTCGCCGGGATCGAGGCTGATCGTGTCGACGCCGATGCCCGTCACGTCGCGACGCTCGGCGAGCCACATCGCCGCCTCGACGCCGAAGCCGGGGAAGTGGTAGTTCGGGAACGCGGCGCCGCCCTTGAACGCGAGCGGGTCGTCCGCCTTGCGCGCCCAGCCCGAGTCCATGCAGACGAGCGCGCCCTTAGGGATCCGGCCGTGGCGTCGCTCGTACCGGCGGAGGTCGTCGACGGTCACCGTCGCGTCGGGGTCGCTCTCGGCACGCCGCGAGATGTCCACCACCGCGATCGGGGCGATCAGCTCCTCGAGCGTGATCTCCGGCGAGAGGCGGCCGCCGGGGACGAAGTGGCCCGGGGCATCCATGTGGGTGCCCGAGTGCTCGCCGAACGTCCACTTCTGGGCATAGAAGCCGCCCGACGGAATCGTGATCAGCGTCTCCCGAGCGGGCGGGTCGAACGTGAAGACCGGAAAGCCGGCCCTGAAGACGTGTGTGAGGTCCTGAAGCCGCTTGTTGCCGTGGCGGTGGCCGGCGGGACGTCCGCCCGAGGCGAGGCCGGGAAAGGCGGCGGCGACGGCCGCTGCGGCGCCGGTCAGGACCGCCGTGCGGCGGTCGAGGCGACGCGGCCCTTCCTGCTGCTCGACCTGCTCGCGGACGATCTCCACGGTTCCGGGGAGACACATGCTGGTCCTCCTCTCAGGTCGCTGCAATCAGTCTAGGCGCGAGCCGAGGTCCTTCACCATGCGGACGCCGCGATCGTCCACGGACAGCTCGCGGTAGCCGCAGCGCTCGTAGAGCGCCCGCGCAGGGTTCGCCGAGTCGACGCTCAGGCTGAGGCGCTCGACGCCGGCGGTCTCGGCGGTCCGGGCAAGCGCGTCGAGGAGCCGCGTCCCGATCCCCCGTCCGCGGAAGCGCTCCGCCACGGCGATGGCGATCTCAGGCGTCCGTGCGTCGACGTAGCCGTGACCGTGCTCCTCGTCGGTGTAGAGGCGGCACGCCGCCACGCCGACGACGTCACCGTCCGCTTCTGCGATCACGGCCAGGTCGCCCCGTCGACCCCAGTCGCGGTGATAGATGACGAGCTGCGGATGCTCGAGCGCGGCCTCGAACGGCGGGATGCGGCGCTCCGGGTTCCACGCGATCGCTTCGTAGAGCGCCCACTTCACGTGCTCGTGATCCTGCGGCCCGCCCGCGCGAAGAACGACGTCCATCTACGTCGTCGGTACGGGTTCGGGCGACGACCGAAGCACAGCAGCGGAGAGGATCCCAGCGCAGAGAACGACCGCACCTGCCGTGAAGACGACGACCCGGACGCCGAGCGCGGCCGCCGCCGGGCCGGCGAGCGACATGGACGCGATGGAGGCCCCGCTGAGCGCGGTCGCGAGCGACGCCTGCGCGCGACCGCGGGAGCCGGCCGGGACCTCCGTCTGGAGCATCGTCGAGACCGCCGCCTGCACAGGCGGGACGAACCAGCCGGCGGCGAACAGCAGCAGCACGAGCTGCCAGGGCTCCGTGCAGGCGCCGATCGCCATGACGGGCACGCCGAGGCCGAGGAGGCCGACGCTGACGAGCCCCCGCGCGCGGAGGTGCGTAGCCAGGGCCGTCAGCAGCACACCGGCGGCGACCATCGAGGTCACCTGAGCCGCCTCGAGCGCGCCGAACCAGGTCTCCGACGCGTCGAGGCCCTCGACCACGAAGGGCACGAGCAGCACGTTGACGGCGCCCAATCCGAACATCGCAACGGCGGCCGCCAGGACCACGCCGCGGAGCGCTGGGGAGCCGAACACCAGGCGAAGACCCTCCACGAGCTCGTGCCAGGCGGTGCCGGAAACGGCGCGTCGCGCGGGCAGGCCGGAGATGCGGGCGATCAGGGCCGCGGAGAGGAGGAACGTGGCGGCGTCGACGACGAACACGAGCCGGAGATCGCCCCCTGCGCCGGCGAGCACCCCCGCAGCGCCGACGCCCGCCACTCCGGCGACGACTCGGGACATCTCGATGAGCGAGTTCGCGCCGAGGAGCCGTCCTGCCGGAAGGATCTCCGGGAGGAGCGCTGCCCTCGCCGGGTTGAAGAACGCACCAGCCGCCGACTGTGCGAAGGCGAGCAGGAACAGCAGCCACAGACGGTCGGCGGTCGTCACGGCCAGGAACCCGAGCACGAGCGCGGCGCGGAGCAGGTCGGAGACGACCATGACCCGCCGGCTGCTCCAGCGGTCGGCGAGGACGCCGGCGAAAAGCCCGAAGAGGAGCTGGGGGAGGGCGATCGCGATCGCGGTCGCCGCAACCGCCGCGGTCGAGCCGGTCAGCCGCTGCGTGATCAGCAGCAGGGCGAGCGAGGTCATCGCGTCTCCGAAGTTCGAAGCCGCCTGGGCCGCCCAGAGGAGCCGGAACCGCTCCTCGCGAAGCAGGTTCATCCGATCCGTCGGGCCGACGGGTACAGCGCCCAGGTCAGCGCGAACGGCCGTGTGCCCTCGGCATCCGGGTCGTGCGCGGCGTCGAAGCGGGCGAGCAGCGCCTCCAGCTCGCCGATGAACTCGTCCGCCTGTTCGGGCGTGAGATGGGCGATCGAGCGGGAGACGGACACGCGCCGCGGTCGCTCGTCGTCCTCGAGCGACAGCTCGCCGGAGAGGAGCAGGCGCCGGAGGTCCGACGTCGTGGAGTCGAAGAGCAGCGTGATGAGGGTGTCGACGCGCTCCTCGGCGTCGCCGGAACGGAGCAGCTCCGGCGCCGGCCGGATCGTGGAGGCCGTGACTCGGTAGATCCGTTCGGTGACCGAGCGGCGCTTGCGCTCCTCGATCGGCTCGATCAGGCCCTTCGCCTCGAGGAGCTCGACGTGGCGGTAGAGGCGGGTGCGGGGGGCTCCGAGCGCCTCGGCGAGCTGGCTCACCGTGAGAGGCTCGGCCAGCAGCTCGAGAATGGCGATCCGCGTCGGCTCTGCGATCGCCTTCAGGGTCTCGCGGTCTTCGATGACGAAGACATCGCGCACTACCGAGGAAGTCTATTCAGCTAGCGTGAATAGTCAAGTACCCTGAACGAAGCGCTCGGGGCGCTGAGCGAACTCCCCGGCACAGCTCAGCGAGCAGAAGAAGTACGCGTTTCCCTCGTGCATCAGGCGGCCGGGAGCCCGCTCCGGGTCGACCGCCATCCGGCAGACGGGATCGATCGGCAGCTGGTCGGAACCGCTGAGCGGCAGGGCGACGAAGAGTTCGACGGGCTCCTTGACGTTCTTCAGCTCGTGCCGGCCGCGCGACTCGTAGACGACGCCCTCGAGCTCGGGTACGAGGGCCGCGGTCGACCCCGACACCAGCACCTCGCCGCCGGCAGCCATCCCCGAGACCCGCGCAGCCAGGTTCACTGCCGCCCCGAAGTAGTCGCCCTCGCGCTCGACCGCGGTGCCGTGATGGAGCCCAACGCGGACCGCCGGCGCGCCGTGCTCGCCCAACAAACCGCTCGAGATCTTGATGGCGAGCCGGATCCCGTCGGCGGGGTCCGGGATCCGAAGCATGAGCGCGTCCCCGATCGTCTTCACGTGCTCGCCTCGAACGGCTGGGAGCTCCGCGGCCACGCAGTCCACGAACGCATCCACGAGCGCGACGGCCTCCTCGTCGCCGTGCGCCTCGGTGAGCGCCGTGAATCCGGCGATGTCGGCGAAGACGAAGGTTGCGGCGGAATCGGTCATGGGAGGTTTCCGAGGGCCCGGCCGGGCAGGCCGAGCCCTCCGAGCGTCAGTTGCCGTTCGGCTGCGGGACGATCCGGATGTACGGCTTGGGCTCCTCCCAACCTTCCGGGTACGTCTCGCGAGCCTCGTCGTTCGAAACCGAGCCCGCGATGATCACATCCTCGCCCTGCTGCCAGTTCGCGGGCGTCGCCACCTTGTGGTCCGCCGTGAGCTGCAGCGAATCGATGATCCGCAGGACCTCGTCGAAGTTGCGGCCTGTCGTCATCGGATAGACGAGCAGCAGCTTCACCTTCTTGTCGGGGCCGATCACGAAGACGTTGCGGACTGTCTGGTTGTCGGCCGGCGTCCGGTCGCCCGCGGCGCCCTCGACGCTCGCCGGCAGCATCCCGTAGAGCTTCGACACCTCGAAGTCCGAGTCCCCGATGATCGGGAAGTTGGGCGCCAGGCCCTGCGTCTCCTCGATGTCTCGTGCCCAGCCCGTGTGGTCGTCCACGGAGTCGACCGAGAGCCCGATCACCTTGACGTTGCGTCGGTCGAACTCCGGCTTCAGCCGCGCCATCGTTCCGAGCTCGGTCGTGCAGACGGGTGTGAAGTCCTTGGGGTGGGAGAACAGCACGGCCCACGAGTCGCCGACCCACTCGTGAAAGTTGATGGGCCCCTCGGTTGTCTGGGCCTCGAAATCCGGCGCCGTGTCGCCGATCTGGATGCTCACCGCATGCTCCTCTCGTTCAGGGGTTCCCCTCGAAGGTACGCAACCGGGCAGGGGCTGCGCAACCGAAGGCCGGCCCTCCCTCGAACGAGGGATCAGCACGCATCGACCCGGGGCGATACGGAAGTCAGCCGCCCATGAGTTACGACGAGTACGACACCGTACGCGCCGGCTGGCTCCGCAGCCCATTTCTCGCTCTCGGCCTGGCCGTCGTCGCCCTGGCGCTCGCCGTCACCGCGTTCGTCCGCCAGCAGCAGGCGATCGACGCAGCGAACGTCGCTCAGCTGTCGACGAAGCGCATCGAGCGCGAGCTGGGCCTCGTGCACAAGGACAACGACAAGCTCGCAGGCCGGATCCGGTCGACCGAGCGGGAGCTCCGCGTGACCGGTCTCGCCGGGCGCGCGAAGAAGAGCGTCTTCACGATCGTCGCCGGTCAGAGCATGGGAACGGCCTTCGCCGCGTGGACGACACCCGAGGGCATGTACTTCCTGACCGCGAACCACGTCGTCGACGGGTGGCGGGGCTCCGTGATCCTGCACAAGAAGAAAGGCACGTGGGACGGCGACATCGTCGGCCGCGACGCGAAGAACGACCTCGCGCTCGTGCTCGTCGAGGGCAGGCCCGACGGCGCGAAGCCGCTCTGGCAGAAGCGCGTCCGCGCGAAGCCGAAGGTCGGCGACCGGCTGCTGCTCGTGGGGAGCCCCTACGGGCTCGGCGGGACGGTCACCACCGGGATCGTCAGCCGGGTGACGCCGCGCCAGATCCAGACGGACGCTGCGGCGAACCCGGGCAACTCGGGCGGGCCGGCGGTCGACCGGAAGGGACGCGTCGTCGGCGTCCTCGTCTCCGGGGGCGGGCAGAACATCAACTTCGCCGTCCGGATCGAGAAGGCCTGCGTCAGGCTTCGCCGCTGCTGAGCTCGGCGGGCAGGCCGAAGAGCGGGAAGAGCTCTGGGTAAGCCGCGAAGCCGGTGATGCCCGCGATGCGGTCTCCCTCGAGCGCGAAGACCATCACCCCGTAGGCGCGGAACGGCTCGCCGGCCGCCTCCTGGACGAAGGCGGCGAGGGCCGGCTGGCCGTTCGCCCTCGCCGGTCGTAGCCGGATGAGCTCCAGGCGGCCCTCCATCGGCACGGTCGCGAAGAAGCCGCCGATCTCCGTTGCGCCCGTGACGAGCATGGGCTCCGGCGGCATCGTCAGGACGGCCTCGTCGGCCAGGAGCGCCGTGAGCCGCTCGATGTCGACCGCCTCCCACGCGTCCACGAACCGCCGCATCAGCGCGGCTTCGGTTCGCGCATCCGGCGAGTGAGGCCGGGCGAGTGTTCCCTCGCGACGTTCGCGGTCCACGCGTTCGCGCGCCCGCTGGAGCGCGCTGTTCGCCGCGGCGACGCTGACGCCGAGAACTTCGGCCGCTTCGCGAGCCGACCAGCCGAGCACGTCTCGAAGGACGAGCGCCGCGCGCTGGCGCGGGGTGAGCAGCTGGAGAGCAGCCACGAACGCGAGGCCGATCGACTCGCGCCGCTCGGCTTCGCGCTCAGGCGTCTCTGTTTCGAGCAGCAGGTCGGGGTACGGCTGCAGGTACGAGTCGACGACCGCCTCGCGCCGGCCGCGCTGCTCGATCATCCGCAGGCAGACGTTCGTGGCAATTCGATACAGCCAGGACGAGATGTCCGCGCGTGGCTCGAAGCGCTCGATCGCGCGCCACGCGCGGAGCATCGTCTCCTGGATCGCGTCGTCGGCGTCGTGAACCGAGCCGAGCATCCGGTAGCAGTGCGCGTGTAGCTGTCGGCGCAGCGGCGCCGTCAGCTGCACGAACGCCTGCTCGTCGCCGGCTGCGGCTGCGGTCACGAGCTCCATCGCGCCGACGCTACTCCGCCCCCGGCGGCGGCGCCCCGAGCTCCGTCCAGCCCGGCGCGTCGAACGTGCCCGGCCTCCCGCCGAGCACCAGCAGGCGGATCCCGTCGTCGCCGGGGAGCACCTGTCGGAGCTGGGTCGGACCGACCCGGACCATCATTCCGGGCTCGAGGTCGAATCGTTCGTCGCCGGTCACCATGGTGGCTGAACCGGAGAGTGGGATGTAGACCTCCTCCTGGTTCGGGTCGAACGCGTCCGCGTCATGGTTGTGGTTCGGGTAGCCGTCCCAGCGGGGCGGGAGCGTGAGGACCTGCATGCCCCACGCCGTGACGCCGAGCGTCGCTCGCGCGCGCCGGGCGACTCCGCCGTGGATCGGCTCCATGTCGTCGATCGCCGCAACGGTCACGTCCGTCGTCGCCACGTCTGCCATGTCGTCTCCTTTCCGAGAGTGCCGTCACAGGTAGAACCCGCGGCGGCCCGCGAACTCATCTCGGAAGGACGACGTTGCCGCGCTCGTCGAGCTCGAACCCGGGGTTGTGCGCGACCTCCCAGGCGTGGCCGTCGAGGTCGCGGAAGACCCCGGCGTAGCCGCCGTAGAACGTCTCGGACGGCTCACGCGTGATCTCGGCCCCGTTCGAGCGGGCCCGATCGACGATCTCGTGGACCTCCTCGCGCGAGCCGACGTTGTGCGCGAGGGCCATCCCGCCCCAGGTCGCTCCGTCGTCCGGGACGTTCATGTCCTCGGCGAGCTTGGCCCGCGACCAGAGGACGAGGATCGTGCCGTTCGCCTGGAAGAACGCCGTCTCCTCGACGTCCATCGCGACCTTCCAGCCGAGCGACTCGTAGAACGCCTTGGACTTCTCGTAGTCGGCGACGCCGAGCGTCACGAGGCTGAGGCGCTGCTCCACGGCGGCGACGCTACCAACCCCTAGGATGGCCCTCGTGTCCACTGCCGCAACCTCAGAGCTCGAGCTCCAGCTCGAGCAGTATCGATCAGAGCTGACCGCTTACTGCTACCGGATGCTCGCCTCGCCGTTCGAGGCGGAGGACGCGGTGCAGGAGACGATGATTCGCGCATGGCGCGGCCTCGATCGCTTCGAGGGTCGCGCCGCGCTTCGCTCGTGGCTCTACCGGATCGCCACGAACGTCTGCCTCGACATGCTGAACGGCCGCGAGCGGCGTGCGCGGCCGATGGATCTCGGCCCTGCGCGGGAGCCGGTCGAGGCCAACCTCAACTCGCTCCCCGAGGTCACCTGGATCGAGCCGATCCCGGACGACCGCGTGGTGCCGGAAGGCGATCCCGCCGCGGTGGCCGAGACGCGTGAGACGATCCGCCTGGCGTTCGTCGCGGCGCTCCAGCACCTGCCGCCGCGGCAGCGCGCTGTCCTGATCCTCTGCGAGGTGCTGCGCTGGAAGGCGAGCGAGGTCGCCGAGCTGCTCGAGACGAGCGTCGCGTCCGTCAACAGCGCGCTGCAGCGCGCCCGCGCGACCATTGAGGCGAGCGACGTGAGCGCGCTGGAGGCGTCGACCTCGGTGGACGAGTCGGACGCAGATCTCCTGGCCCGCTACGTCGCGGCGTTCGAGGAGTACGACATCGACAAGCTCACGGCGCTGATCCAGGAGGACGCGAGCCAGTCGATGCCGCCGTTCGACCTCTGGCTGCGCGGTCGCGACGACATCTTCGCCTGGTGGTTGGGGCCGGGGATCGGGTGCAAGGGCTCGCGTGTCATCCCGGCGCCTGCGGCGAACGGGGCGCCGGCGTTCGGCCAGTACAAGCCGGACCCCGCCGGCGGGTACGAGCCGTGGGCGCTCCAGGTGCTGCAGATCGAGAACGGCCGCATCGGCGAGTTCACGTTCTTCCTCGACACCGACACGCTCTTCCCGCTGTTCGGGCTCCCACCTCGCCTCGACTGATCCGCGCCCTGCGGTCAGTCGGGCAGGACGTCCGCGAGGCCCATGAACTCCACGAGCTCGCGAAGCTCGGGGGAGGCGCCGCGCAGCCGGACCTCGCAGCCGTGGCGCTTGGCGCCGACCTGCAGCCGGCACAAGGCGTCGACGGTCACCGCGTCGGGCTCGACGCCGTGCACGTCGCATAGCACCACACTGCCCGGGGACGCCGTGAGCGTCGCGCAGACACGGCCACATAGCCCGGTAAGGTCTGAGCGGGCAATGGGCCCGCGGATCGCCAGGCCGACGGTCTTCGGCGCGGTTGCGCCCATTGCAAGTTAGACCGGGCACCTTCGAAAAACTCATCGCGGGAATGACCGATGAGTTCGTCGTCGTTGTTCGGTCTAAGCCTTCGAGAACGATGACACCGCCGAAAGGAACAGACAGATGAGCAACCTGGACAGCCGAATCCGCTGGCTCGCCCTGTACGTCCTCTGCCTGGGCGACCTGATGATCGTCCTCGACGTGTCGATCGTGGGCGTGGCCCTCCCGTCGATCAGGACGGATCTCGGCTTCAGCGAGAGCTCGCTCGCGTGGGTCGTCAACGCGTACCTGATCACCTTCGGCGGCTTCCTGCTCCTGGGCGGCCGGCTCGGCGACCTCTTCGGCCACCGCCGGCTCTTCCTGTTCGGTATCGGTCTCTTCACCGCCGCGTCCCTCGCGTGCGGCCTCGCGACCACCCAGTGGATGCTCGTCGGCGCGAGGGCCGTGCAAGGCGTCGCCGCAGCGGTCGTCTCGGCGGTCGCGCTCTCGCTCGTGATGATGCTCTTCACCGATGCCGGCGAGCGCGCGAAGGCCATGGGCATCTTCGGGTTCGTCGCCTCGGGCGGCGGGTCGGTGGGCGTCCTGCTCGGCGGGATCCTCACCGACATCCTGAACTGGCACTGGATCTTCCTCGTCAACGTCCCGATCGGCGTCGCGGTCATCCTGCTCTCGCTGCGCCTCGTCCCGAGCGCCCGAGCGGAGGGCGTGTCGCCGAAGCTCGACATCGCCGGCGCGATCACCGTGACCGCCTCCCTGATGCTCGCGGTCTACGCGATCGTGAACGGCAACGAGGTGGGGTGGACGACGGCCCGGACGCTCGGCATCCTGGCCGGCGCGGCCGCGCTGTTCGGTCTCTTCATCCTGATCGAGGCGCGCGGCGACTCGCCGCTGATGCCGCTTAGCCTCTTCCGCCTCCGAAACCTGGTGTTCTCCAACATCGTCGGCGTTCTCTGGGCGGCCGCGATGTTCGCCTGGTTCTTCCTGTCGGCGCTCTACCTCCAGCTCGTGCTCGGCTACAGCCCGCTCGAGGTCGGCCTCGCGTTCCTGCCCGGCAACCTCGTGATGATGGCGCTGTCGATCGGCGTGTCCGCGAAGCTGGTCATGCGCTACGGCGTTCGCGCGCCGCTCGGCGTCGGCCTCGCCGTCGCGGGCCTCGGGCTCCTGTGGTTCGCGCGCGCTCCGGTCGACGGGAGCTTCGTCGTCGACGTCCTGCCGAGCATGATCCTGCTCGGGCTCGGCGCCGGGATCGCCTTCAACCCGGTCCTGCTGGCGGCGATGAGCGATGTGCAGCCGCAGGACGCCGGCCTCGCCTCCGGCGTGGTCAACACGGCCTTCATGATGGGCGGCGCCCTCGGCCTGGCAGTCCTGGCGAGCGTTGCCGCGTCCCGCACGGACAACGAGCTCGCTGCCGGCGCCGACCTCCCGTCTGCGCTCACCGAGGGCTACCACGCCGCCTTCCTGCTCGGCGCCCTCTTCGCCTTCGCCGCGGCCGCGATCGGCGCGGTCTTCCTGCGGACACGGGCCGTGCAGGGCGAGGAGCACGCCGCCGACATGCACGGCGTGCCGGCGACGGCGCAGGCAACCGACTGAGAGACTTGACATATCGACATCCATCAATATGATGGGTGTCGATATGTCGCTCGACCTGATCGACTGCTGCCGCCCGCTCGGGGCGCCGGCGCTGGACGAACAGGAGGCGGAGGCCACCGCTCGGATCTTCAAGGCGCTCGCCGACCCGGCCCGCGTTCGGATCGTGAACATGCTCGCGACGGCCGATGAGCCGGTGTGCGCGTGCGAGTTCCACCCGGGCCTCGGGCTCTCGCAGGCGACGGTCAGCCATCACCTGAAGAAGCTCACCGATGCCGGGCTCCTCGACCGCGAGCAGCGCGGCAAGTGGGCGTACTTCAGCCTGAACCCAGAGGCCGTCTCGAACCTCGAGAGCCTCGTTCGAATCCCGGAGGTCGCCCGATGAGCACGACGAGCAACGACCTGCGCGAGCAGGTGCGCGCGCGCTACGCCGAGGCAGCGAGGTCCGTCGACCGCGGCGGCTGCGGCTGCACCGACGACGGCGGCTGCTGCGGCAACGCAGGCTGCGACGGCGAGGACGGCTCGTTCGGCGAGCGCCTGTACTCGATTCAGCAGCGACAGGAGGTTCCGGACGCCGCGGCGCTCGCGTCGCTCGGCTGCGGGAATCCGACCGCGGTCGCGGAGCTCCGCGAGGGCGAGGTCGTGCTCGACCTCGGGTCCGGCGGCGGGATCGACGTGATCCTCTCCGCGAGGCGGGTCGGGCCGACAGGGACCGCCTACGGCCTCGACATGACCGACGAGATGCTGGCGCTCGCACAGCGCAATGCCGAAGAGGCGGGCGTCCACAACGTCCACTTCCTGAAGGGCGTGATCGAGGACGTGCCGCTTCCGGGCGGCTCCGTCGACGTGGTCATCTCGAACTGCGTGATCAACCTGTCGACCGACAAGGCCGCGGTGCTCGCCGAAATGGCGCGGGTGCTCAAGCCCGGCGGCCGGATCGGTATCACCGACGTCGTCGCCGAGGACCGCCTCACGCCGGATGAGCGCGCCGAGCGCGGCAGCTACGTGGGGTGCGTCGCCGGCGCCCTCTCGCAGGGCGAGTACCTGAGCGGCCTCGAGGCGGCGGGCTTCAGCGACGTCAGCGTCGAGTTCACGCACGGCGTCGCCGACGGGATGCACAGCGCCGTCGTCAAAGCCGTCAAGGCCGCGTAGCGATCGCGCGCCATCCCGGCTAGCCTGCCCGTACGGTGCGGGTCAAGGGGGGTCTCGCCATCATCGCGGTGCTCGCCGCCGTCGTGGCAGAGGCGGCCGGTGCTGCGACGACGACGGTGGACCCCTTCGGGACCGTCCTCGTGGACGGCCGGAAGGTCTTTCCGATCGTGCTCGCCAAGGGGCCAGAGCCAGAGATGACGACGCCGGGCGGGCGAAACGGCCTGGACGAGGTGGTCGAGGCCGGGGTGAACGTCTTCAAGATCGGGCCGGCGGCCGAGGCGTGGCCGGAGGACGAGATTGTCGCCGGCATCGAGTACAACCGGGCCGCTGCGGAGCGGGGCGTCTACACCTGGGTCAATCTGGCCACGCTCGCGACCGCGACGCCGTCGACACCGGTCCGCGAAGCACGGTTGCGCGACGTCATCGGGCGCATGGAGGCCGACGCGTCGTCGACCGCGCTCGCGATGTGGAAGGGCGCGGACGAGCCGCAACACGCCGGCTTCGATCCCGAAGAACTGCAGTACGCGTACTGCGTCGCGACCTCCCGAGGCGAGGCCACCTGGTGCGGCGGCCGGCCGGTCGCCGACTCCGACCACCTCTGGGTGACGATCCAGGCGCCGCGCGGGACGGCCGACGACCTGCGGCCGTACACGGCGGTGACCGACATCCACGGCGTCGACCACTACCCGGTGACGTACGCGAATCGCAGCCCGAACCTGCACGAGATCGGGACGTGGACCGAGCGCATCGCCTCGGTGACGCCAAGCGGCGCGGTCTGGACGACGCTCCAGATCTGCGCGAGCGGCAGCAACGACCCCGCGTCCGGCGACTTCGTGGTCCCGACCCGGCGGCAGGAGCGCTACATGGTCTACGACGCGATCCTCAACGGCGCCACGAGCCTCGCGTTCTACGGCGGCAACATCAACCGCTGCTGGACTCCGTCCGACGCGGCAGCGGGCTGGAACTGGAGCTTCTGGAATGCGGTGCTCGAGGACCTGGTTCGCGAGATCGCGGCCGACAGCCCGATCGCCCCCGCACTCGTCAATCCGGGGACGACTCGGCGTCTGTCCACCAACGACGCCACGACGCAGGCGATCGTGCGGCGCGGAGCCTCCGAGTCGGAGCTGTGGGTGATCGCCGCACGGCACGGATCCGGCACGGAGCCCGTCACGATCAGCGGGCTGCCGTCGACCATTGCGAGCGCCGGCGTCTATACGGAAGGCCGCTCCGTCGAGGTCAGGGACGGGACGCTGACCGACGCGTTCTCGCAGTGGGACGTGCACGTGTACCGCCTCACCGTTGCGCCGCCTCCACCGCCGGCGCCCCCGCCTCCGCCTCCTCCGCCACCGCCGCCACCGCCCGCGGCTCCGCCGCCGCCTCCGCCGGCGATCGTCACGGCCGCGGCACCACGAATCGCGCCGTGCATCGTCCCGAACGTGAAGCGCCGGACGGTCAGGGCGGCGCGACGCGCGCTCGGACGAGCGGGCTGCGTGGTCGGGCGGATCCGCTCCGCGAGCTCGGCCCGCGTGCGGAGCGGACGCGTGATCTCGCAGACGATCCGGCCGGGCAGGCGCGTTGCCCGCGGGAGCCGCGTCGGCCTCGTCGTCTCGCGCGGCCGCCGCTAAGCGGGCCGGTCTTGAGCCGGTAACTACGATCAGTGGGCGGGACGACGTCCCGCCAAACGCATGGACCAGGCCTCTTCCGCAGCCGTCGAGACCCCGCGCCGCTGGACCGGCGTCGTCCGCCTGCCCGCGGAGGACCCGGGCGTCCCCGACACGCGGTCGCCGGCACGCCTTCTGCTGTGGGTCGGCCGCCAGCAGATTCCGACGCTGCTTGCGGGCGTCTTCTTCGGCGTCCTCTGGATGGTCGCCCAGGCGCTGATGCCGTTCGCGATCGGGCAGGCGATCGAGGACGGGATCGTCAACGGCGACAACCGCGCACTCGCGGGATGGGCGCTCGCGCTGCTCGGGCTCGGCGCCGTCCAGGCTGGGGCGGGGATCATGCGGCACCGCTACGCGGTCTTCAACTGGCTCCAGGCGTCGTTCCGGCTCGCCCAGGTCGTCTCACATCACTCGGCGCGCTCGGGGCCGGCCGTCCGCGGGCGGCTCTCCACCGGCGAGGTCGTCGCCACCGTTTCGAACGACGCGATGCGCGCGGGCGGCGCCTTCGACATCACGGCGCGGCTCTCGGGCGCGCTCGTCGCGTACGTGGTCGTTGCGTTCATCCTGCTCTCCGCGTCCGTGGTGCTCGGGCTGGTCGTGCTTATCGGCGTGCCGGTCCTCGTGCTCCTGCTCGGGCTCGTGATCAAGCCGCTCCAGGCGCGCCAGCGTGAGCAGCGCGACGAGGTGGGGAAGCTGACCGCGCTCGGCGCCGACACCGCCGCCGGGCTGCGGGTGCTGCGCGGGATCGGCGGCGAGCAGGCCTTCTACGACCGCTACCGGAGCCAGTCGCAGGACGTCCGGCACGCAGGCGTTCGGGTCTCCCTGCCGCAGTCGACGCTCGATGCGGCCCAGGTCTTCGTGCCGGGGATCTTCGTCGTGCTCGTGACCTGGATCGGCGCCCGGTTCGCGCTCTCCGGGGAGATCGACATCGGCGAGCTCGTCGCGTTCTACGGGTACGCCGCGTTCCTCGTCATCCCGCTGCGAACGGCGGCCGAGGCGGTGGACAAGATCACGCGAGCGTACGTCGGCTCGCGCCAGATGCTCAACGTGCTCGCCGTCGAGCCGCACGCGAGCGATCCGGAGGAGCCGGCCGACGAGCCGCCGCCGGCGGCGGCCCTGGTCGACCCGACCTCCGGGCTCGTCGTCGAGCCGGGCTTCGTCACCGCGATCGTCTCCGCGCGGCCGCTGGAGTCGTCGGCGATCGCCGACCGGCTCGGGCGCTTCGGCGGCGACGGCGTGCTGCTCGGTGAGACGCCGATCGCGGACCTGCCGCTCGACGTCGTCCGGCGGCGGATCGTCGTCAGCGAGGCGGATCCGGTGCTGTTCGCCGGGACCCTCCGCTCGGAGCTCGACCCGTGGGGCCGCTCGGCCGACGCGTCGATCCTCGAGGCGATCTCGGTCGCGAACGCCGAGGACATCCTCGACGCGCTGCCGGAGGGTCTCGACGCGCAGGTGGACGAGCGCGGCCGCTCGTTCTCGGGCGGCCAGCGGCAGCGGCTGGTCCTGGCGCGGGCGCTCCTGTCCGGCGCCGAGATCCTCGTCCTCGTCGAGCCGACGAGCGCCGTGGACGCTCACACCGAGGCGCGGATCGCCCGCAGGCTCCGAGGCGTCCGGGCGGGGAGGACGACCGTCATCGTCACGACGAGCCCGCTCGTGCTCGACCAGGCCGACCGCGTGGCCCTCGTCGAGGCCGGGCGCGTCGTCGCGGAGGGCACGCACCGGGAGCTGCTCGCTGAGCGCGCCGATTACCGCGAGACGGTCACGCGAGGAGAGGACGTATGAGCGAGCTGCTCCCGATCGCGGACGGCCCGGAGCTCCGGGTGCAGGCTCGGCTGCTCGCGCAGCGGCACCGCTGGGCGCTCGCCGGCACGGTCGCGCTGCACGCCCTCGCCGCGGCCGCGGGTCTCGCCGGCCCACCGCTGCTCGGCGCGCTCGTCCAGTCGGTCGAGGACGGTACGACGCGTTCGCACGTCGACAAGCTGGTGCTCGCGCTCGCCGGGTTCCTGCTGGCGCAGACCGTGCTCACCTGGCTCGCCCGCCGCGCCTCGTTCGTGCTCTCGGAGCGGATCTTCGCCGAGCTGCGGGAGGACTTCATGCGACGCGTCCTCGGGCTCCCGCTGTCGACGGTGGAGCGGGCGGGAACGGGCGACCTCGTCTCCCGGACGACCGCCGACGTCGACTCGCTGGCCCGCACGATCCGGTTCGCGGTGCCGGAGACGCTCATCGCCGCGGTGACGACGCTGCTCACCATTGCGGCGGCGTTCTGGGTGAACCCGCTCGCCGCGCTGCCGTGCCTCGCGGGCGTCCCGGCGCTCTGGATCGGCACCCGCTGGTACCTCCGCCGCGCGCCCGAGGCGTATCTCTGGGAGCGAGCGACGTACGCGACGCTCGCCGGCCGCGTGGGCGAGACGGTCGAGGGTGGTCGCACGATCGAGGCGCTCGGACTGCGGGAGGAGCGCGTGGACCGGATCGACGCCGACCTGGAGGACGCGTACCGCGCCGAGCGGCGAACGCTCCGGCTCCGGACGTTCTGGTTCCCCTCCGCCGAGTTCTCGTACGTCCTCCCGGTGGCCGCCACGCTCGCCTGGGGCGGTTGGCTCGTCTCGAACGGCCAGGCTTCGATCGGCGAGGTCACCGCGATCTCGCTCTACGTCGTCCAGCTCGCCGACCCGGTCGACCGCCTCATCTCCTGGCTGGACGAGATCCAGGTCGGCGCGACGTCGTTCGCCCGGCTGGTCGGGATCGCCCGCGTTCCGCCCGACCGCTCCGCGACCGACGACCGGCCGGAGGGCGACGACATCACCGCCCGCGACGTGCGCTACGCGTACATCGCGGACCGGGACGTCCTGCACGGGATCGACCTCGACCTGGCCCCGGGCGAGCGGGTCGCGGTCGTGGGCCCGTCGGGCGCCGGCAAGTCGACGCTCGGCCGTCTGCTCGCCGGCATCCATCCGCCGCGCATGGGGCGCGTGGAGGTCGGCGGCGTCCGGCTCGTCGATCTGCCGCTCGACACGCTCAGGCGCGAAGTGGCGCTTGTCACCCAGGAGCAGCACGTCTTCGTCGGCACGCTGGCCGAGAACCTGCGGCTCGCGCGGCCGGGCGCGTCCGACGAGGAGCTCGTCGAGGCGCTCGACGCGGTCGACGCGCTCGAGTGGGCCGACTCGCTGCCGGATGGGCTTCAGACGGTCGTCGGGGCGGGCGGCCTTCCGCTCACGCCGGCGCAGGCACAGCAGCTGGCGCTGGCCCGTCTCGTCCTCGCGGACCCGCACACGCTCGTCCTGGACGAGGCGACGTCACTGCTCGATCCGCGGGCGGCGCGCCATCTCGAGCGGTCGCTCGGCTCGGTGCTCGAGGGGAGGACCGTCGTGGCGATCGCGCACCGCCTCCACACGGCGCACGACGCCGACCGCGTCGCCGTCGTGGAAGAGGGCCTGCTCGCCGAGGTCGGCACGCACGACGAGCTCGTCGAGCGCCAGGGGTCGTACGCGTCCCTCTGGGACTCCTGGCACGGGGGTCGCTAGGACGCGTTACCGGCGCGCGCGCTCGAGGCCGACGCTCCGCAGCGAGCGTTCGACACCGGGTACGCGGGACCGGATTCGGTCGAAGTCCGGGCCCGAGAGCGACAGGAGGCGCATCGGTGTACGCGCGACGACAGTCGCCGTTCGCTGTCCCGTCAGGAGGAGCCCGATCTCGCCGAACGCGTCACCCGGTCCGAGTGTCTTCGTCAGCTCACCGACGTCGTCGAGGACCTCGGCGATGCCCTCCTCGATGAAGTAGATCGCCGACCCGTAGTCGTCGACGGTGATCACGTTGGCGTCCGCGCCGATCTCGACCTCTGTCGTTGCGTCGGCGAGCGCGTCGAGCTCCTCTGACGGGAGATCGGCGAAGTCCAGAAAGGCTGCGACCCGACTCGGCTCCACGAGCACGGATCCTGCCACAGAGCGGTCGTGTTTCGGCAAGATCGGCGCGGAGGTGATCGCATGAAGATCACGGTGATCGGACGCGGGAACGTGGGCGGTGGGCTCGCGGCCCGCTGGGAGCGGGCGGGCCACGAGGTGACGTTGCTCGGCAGGGACGGCGGCGACGCGGCCGACGCCGATGTCGTCTTCGTGGCCGTTCCGGGCGGAGAGGTCCCCGACGCGCTTGGGCGAGTCGCCGGGCTGCGAGGGAAGACGGTGGTCGACGCCACGAACATCTTCGAGGGACGGGACGAGGCCTTTCCGTCGCTCGCCCACCAGGTCAAGTCGATCGTCGAGGGGCCGGTCGCGAAGTCGTTCAACACGAACTTCGCCGCCCTCTACGACGAGATCGACAGGCAGCGGGCGAGGCCGAGCAACCTCTACGCAGCCGACGACGAGGCCCGTGAGGTCACGGAGCGCCTCATCCGCGACGCGGGCTTCGACCCGGTCTACGTCGGCGATCTCGAGCAGGCCCGCGCGCTCGAGGACCAGCTCGGGTTCATCGGAACGATCAACCGCGCCGGTCTCGGGCGGTTCTTCTACCGCTACGCGCCGCCCGGCGAGCTCTAGCGCTGGACCGCAGTCACGACCGCGATCACCGCGAGCGTCGCGCAGACGACGATCACGCCGGCGAGGCCGGTGAAGATCGCCGCGAGCGCGAGCAGCGGCACGGAGATCCCCATCGCGCCGAGGATCAGCTCCTTCTGGTGGTCGCGCCGCTTCTGCAGCGCCCGTTCGTTCTCCGCCGAGCGCTCCGTCAGCCGCCGCTCGATCCGCTCGACGAACGAGTCGATGACCGCGGGCTCCATCTCCTCGCCGAGCTCCTTGCGTGCCTCGATCGCCGCCTGCAGCTCGTCCCGCGGAACCCGCTCGCCCATGCGCCGATTGTGGCAGGCGTCGAGGCGATCTCGATCAGCGGTTGTGGTTGACGACTTCGATGTTGTGGCCGGCCGGATCGAAGACGAACGCGCCGTAGTACCCCTCGTGGTACTTCCGGCGCTCGCCCGGCTTCCCGTTGTCGCGGTAGCCCTCGGCGACGAGGGCCGCGTGGAACGCCTCCACCGTCGCGTTGTCGTCAGCGGGGAAGGCCATGTGGAACGGATCGGTCCGCTCGCCCGCGACGACCGAGAACGATCCGTTGCCGCCGGAGAAGCGGACGCGCTCCGGCGAATCGAACCGCACGCCGAATCCCGCGTGCCGTCCGACCGACTCGTAGAACGCCTTCGCGGCCTCGACATCGGGCACGCGGAACCAGAGGTGGTCGATGTTTCCGTCCCGCCGCAGATCGTTGTGATGCACCGCCTCGGCGGAGTTCCCGTCCGGGTCGAGGAGAAAGGCGCCGTAGTAGCTCTCGCCGTACTCCGCCCGCGGGCCGGGCTCCCCGTCGCTTCGGTACCCCGCCTCGGTGCCGGCGCGCCAGTACTCGTCGACCTTCTCACGCGACGAGGCGACGAAGCCGATGTGCAGCCGTCGCGTCACGGGCTTGCCCGGGCTCCAGCCGGACAGCGAGAAGTCGTTCCACTCGGCAAACGCGCCCGGGTCCGAGTACGTCTTCTCGATCCCCAGCACAGCGAGGACCTGATCGTAGAAGCCCTCGGAGGCCTCGCGGTCGGATACCCGGATGGTGACGTGGTCGAACACCCCGTCGAGCCTACGGCTTCCTGGGGATCCGGCGGCAAAGGGCGAGGCGGTTACAACGCGGCGACCAGCTGCTCTTGCAGCCATGAGAGGTACGCGTAGAGCGCGAGCTCCTGCGCCCTCGGCGTGCTCTCGCTCAGCGAGTCCCAGTCGTAGTCCTCCGTCACGTCGAGGCGTGTGCCGAGGATCAGGCGGGCGTCGTTGACCGCTCGCACCCAGGCGTCCGCCTCTTCGGCCGAGAGCTGCGCGTTGCCCGCCGTCTGCGAGAGGACGTCCAGCGCGCGGTGCTTGCCCGAGACGAGCTGGTCACGCGTCAGCTCGCGGTACTCGTGCTCGCGCTCGGGGTCCTCGTGCGCCGTCGGGAACAGTCGTCGCAGGGAAGGATCGTCGGGCTCCTCGTCGAGCAGTCCCCGCACCTCCTCCGCGACCTGGCGGAGAAGGCCGCGCTCGTCCTCGTCGAGGTCGAGCCGGACGCCGCCGTCGGCGCCTCGCCGGATCCGGCTGCGAAACAGCATCAGTCCTGCTGCATGCTGGCCCAGAGGCCGTACCCGTGCAGCCGCGCCACGTCGAGCTCGGCCTTCTCGCGGCTTCCGCTCGAGACGACGGCCTTCCCCTCGTAGTGGACCTGGAGCATCAGTTTCGTCGCGTGAGCCTCCGTGTAGCCGAACAACTTCCGGAAGACGAGCGTCACGTACGACATGAGGTTGATCGGGTCGTTCCAGACGATCACGACCCACGGCCGGTCGTGCTCGGGCGTGTCGTCCTCGACCGGTTGCTCGACTTCGACCTCGGCGGGCGCAAGCGTGGTCATGGACTGATTGTGGCTGCTCCCGCGCCTACACTCGACCCAAGGTGAGAACGGCAAAGCGTGCGATCCGTGCGGTCACGATCCTCGCCCGCGACGGCCGGATCCCACGGCCGCTCCGCGCCGTCGCGGTCTTCGGCCTGCTGCCGATCCCAGGCCCCCTCGACGAGGCGGCGCTGCTCGTCGTCGCGGCCCTGCTCTTCACCTTCTACCCCAGCCGGATGCGCGAGGCCTGGCGCACGGCGGCTACGTGAGGATCTAGACCTCGCTTCCTCCGGGGACCTTGGCCAAGACGTCCGCCAGCTGCTCGAGCTCCTCGGGGGACAGGTGCTCCTCGAGCAGCGACCGAATCGATCCTTCGTGGCCGCAGGATGCGTCCCGGAGCTTGGCGAGGCCTGCGTCGGTGAGCTTCGCGTAGGTAACCCGCCGGTCTCCTGGACAGGCGGCGCGCTCGACGAGCCTGGCGTCTTCGAGCCCCTCGAGCAGCCGGGTCACGCCGGACGGCGAGAGGACGAGCCGGCGCGCCAGATCCACCCTTTTCATGCGGTAGTCCTCGGCGCACGACAGCACCTGGAGCGCCTCGTAGTCGCTGATCGTCAGGCCGTGCTCGGCTTGGAGCTGGGTGTTTAGCAACCGAGTCGTCGTCGCATGGGCCCGGAGCAGCCGGGTCCACGCCTTGACCGCCGTGGGTAGACCGTCGGTCGAGGCGTGCGTCGGTGAAAGTTGCGTGCTCAAAGAAGTGGCGCTACCATTACTTGCGCACTCAATAGTACACCACTCAAGGGAGGGAAGGGCATGAGCACCACCGAGATCAGCCAGCTGGTCGGCGCCTGGACGCTCGATCCCGTGCACTCGACGGTCGGCTTCGAGGTGAAGTACCTCGTTGGGACATTCCGCGGCCAGTTCCGCGACATCGACGGCCGCCTCGTGATCGAAGAGGGCGGAACGGGCACGCTCGAGGGCAGCGCGCGCATCGCGAGCGTCGATGTCAAGGACGAGATGCTCGCCGGCCACCTGCAGACCCCCGACTTCTTCGACGCCGAGCGGTTCCCCGAGATCACCTTCCGCGCCGAAGGCATCAAGGTGAACCAGGGCGAGGTGCACGGCAGCGGCGAGATCACGATCAAGGGCGTGACGAAGCCGGTCGACTTCACCGGCTCGATCACCGCCCCGGCGCCGGATGCGTACGGCAAGGACCGCGTGGGCGCCGTCCTCTCGGCGACCGTGAACCGCCACGACTTCGGGGTCAGCTGGAACGCACCGCTCCCCGGCGGCGGAGACGCGCTCGCCGACGAGGTGACGATCAACGCCGAGCTGTACTTCACGAAGGCGGAGTAACCTCGGCGGCGATGAAGATCGTGGGCGTCGCGGGCAGCCTGCGCCGCGACTCGTACAACGCGCGCCTTCTGGAAGCGGCCGCAGAGCTGCTTCCGGAGGGCGTGGAGTTCGAGCGCTTCGACGGGCTGAAGGCCGTGCCGCCCTATGACGAGGACGACGACGTCGACCCGCCTGCCGAGGCCGTCGCCCACCTTCGCGAGACCTTCGCCGGCGCCGACGGCGTCCTCTTCACGACGCCCGAGTACAACTCGTCGATCCCCGGCGTCCTGAAGAACGCGATCGACTGGGCGTCGCGGCCGCTGATGACGAACCCGCTCCGGTTCAAGCCGGTCGCAGTCGCCGGCGCCTCGACCGGCGCGTTCGGCGCCGTCTGGGCACAGGAGGAGCTGCGCAAGGTCCTCGGCGCGCTCGGCGCCCGCGTGGTCGAGGGGTCGGTGCCTGTCGGCCACGCTCCGACGCGGTTCGACGAGAGCGGCAAGCTCGTCGACGAGGAGATCCGTGCGCAGCTCGCCGAGCTCGGAGCGAAGCTCGTCCGCGCGATCGAGGAACGAGAGGCCGCAGCGGCTCCCGCCGCAGCTCCGGCCGCCTAGATATCCAACCCGCTATCAGTAGAGTCCCAGGATGCTGGGACGCCTCTTCAGGCTGATCTGGGGCGACGACGTCGAGCCCCCGCTCCGGCCGCTCCTGATCGTCGGCTTCGCCGGCTCGCTCGCCGGCTCCGCCTGCTGGACGTTCATCGGGATCTGGGCGATCGACCAGCTCGACGCCTCATCGGCCCAGCTCGGTCTCTACTTCGTCGTGGCGGCTGTACTCTCCGCGAGCACCGGCTACCTCGGCGGCAACCTCTCGGACCACCTCGGGCGCCGGCCGGTAATCCTGGCGGGCTGGGCGCTCACCGCGCTGGTCCCGTTGACGTGGACGCTCGTCGGCAGCTTCGCCGTCGCCATCCCGCTCCTCCTGCTCGTCTCCTGCTTCGCGCCGATCGCGATGGCTGCGACGCAGGCGCTCGTGGCCGACGTGGCGCCGCACGAGCGACACGAGCACGCATACGCATCCCTTCGTGTGGCGAACAACCTCGGCGTGACGCTCGGGCCGCCAATCGGCGGCGCGCTGCTCATTACCGGCAACTACGACGTCCTCTGGGTCGGCGTCGCTGCGCTCGGGACGCTGACGACGCTGCTCGCCTGGCGGCTGATCCCGCAGCGCGGCGCCTTCACGCCGGACGAGCCGCCGGCGCGCGGGTCGTTCGGCGTCATCCGCCGCGACAAGGCCTTCCTGCTCTTCCTCGTCTCGATGGTGCTCGCAAACCTCGTCTACTTCGCCTTCGAGGTCGTCCTGCCCATCTCGGCGGTCGACTCGCACGGGCTCGACCCCGCGGCGTGGGGCTTCCTCGTGATCATCAACCCTGCGCTCGTGACGCTCTTCCAGCTGCGTCTGACGAAGCGGGTCGACCGCTACCCCGCCGCGCCGCGTCTCGCGCTCGCGATGCTCCTGATGGGGTGGCCCTTCCTGCTGCTCTCGGTCGACGCCTCGATCGGCGTCATGGCCTTCGTGATCCTGATCTTCGTGATCGGCGAGATGCTCTGGATCCCGACCTCGCAGGCCATCGTCGCGGGCCTCGCTCCGGCCGATCTCCGAGGCGCCTACATGGGCGCCTTCGCGAGCACGTCGTCGGCCGGCTTCGCGCTCGGGCCGTTCTTCGGCCTCCAGATCCGCGGTGAGTACGGCGACACCGCGATGTGGAGCTTCTTCGCGGTGGTCTCCGTCGTCGCCGCGCTGCTCGGCGTCGTCGCCTGCCGTTACGCCTTCGGGATCCGGAAGGCTCGCCTAGCCGCCGCCTAGGGCACGGACCGCGGCCGCCAGGTCGGCATGCACTCCGCCGGCCACGTAGACGGTCCACGGATGCGGCTTCGCGCCTCCCGTGTACGCAACGACCGGCTTGCCGCGGCTGTGCGCGTACCACGCCTCCATCGCGGTGCCCTCGTCCGGAACCGTGAAGTCGGCCAGCACCGCCGCGCAGGCATCGATGTCCGCGAGGTCTCCCTCGACGATCTCCTGTTCGTGGCCCTCGGTCCGGCCGCGGAAGTCACGGCGGAACGGGTCGACCGGCTCGTGGCCCGCCTCGCGGAGCAGCGACGCGGCTCTCGCTCGGTAGTCGTCGGAGGCCGGCGGGCCGGCGAGGTACACGCGCATCGGGCCTACAGTACGTCCATGGACACCGAGTCCCGATCGACGGAGTTCGTCGCGCTCGGCAGCCCGGGCTCGTCCGCCTATGCCGGCCTCGAGACTTTCCCGAACCCCGGCGTGTCACGCGTGGAGATGAGGAGCGACGAGCTGACCGCGGTCTGCCCGATCACCGGCCAGCCCGACCTCTACACCGCCACGATCGAGTACGACCCTGCCGAGCTCTGCCTCGAGTCGAAGTCACTCAAGCTCTACCTGATGCAGTTCCGGGACGAGGGCCACTTCTGCGAAGCGCTCGCCGTACGCATCCGCGACGACGTCGCAGCGGCGCTGGAGCTGGATCGGGAGCGAGTGCGCGTTACGCTCGTTCAGAAGGCGCGCGGCGGAATCACCATCACGGCGAGCTCCTGAGCTCCCGCGCGAACGAGCCGCCGCCGATCACCCGCTCGGCGCCGTCCGCCGCCCGGTCGCGAAGCCCACGGTCCGAGGTGACCAGCCAGTAGGGCCCGTCGAGCTCCTCGGCCTCCCGCGCAATCCGGTCGTCGGCGATCTCCTGGCCCTCGAACACGACCCGCGCGTCGACGTCTTCGCGCTCCGCCCAGCGCGCGACCAGCTCCCGCAACTCGTCCCGCGGCATGTTCGGCCACAGCGAGCGCCGGACGTTCTCGGCGTCGACGAAGACGGTGGGTCTTATGCCGCTCGTAGCGCCTCGACTTCGCGGTTGACGGCGAGCCGCTCGAGCGCCTTGGCCTCCACTTGCCGGACGCGCTCGCGGGTGAGACCGAGGTGGCGGCCGATCTCCTCGAGCGACTTCGGCGTGCTGTCGCCGTTCAGCCCGTACCGCATCTTCAGGACCTCCTGCTCGCGCTCGGGGAGCGATCGGACTGCGCGCCGCAGGACGTCCTCCTCGAGGCTCACCTCGATCAGCTCCTCCGGCGGCGCCTCCTCGCCCGCGACGAGCTCGCCGTAGGACGCGTCGCCCTCGCCGACCGGCCTGTCGAGGCTCGTAACCGCGCGGGCGGCCTCCCGCACCTCGCGGACCTGCTTCAGCGGGAGCTTTGTCGCCTTCGAGATCTCCTGCTCGGTCGGCACTCGGCCGTGCTTCGCCGTGAGGTCTCGCTCGGCACGGGCGATCTTCCGCTCGCGGTCGACGATGTGAACAGGGATCCGGATCTCGCGCGCCTTGTTCGCGACGCCGCGCTGGACCGCCTGGCGGATCCACCAGGTCGCGTACGTGGAGAACTTGAAGCCGCGGCGCCAGTCGAACTTCTCGACCGCGCGGATCAGGCCGATGATCCCCTCCTGGATCAGGTCGAGCAGCGACAGGCCGTGGCCCTGGTACTTCTTCGCGATCGACACGACCAGGCGGAGGTTCGAGTTGATCATGAGGTCCTTGGCCTCGCGGTCGCCCCGCTCGATCCGCTTGGCGAGCTCGACCTCCTCCTCGGCGGTCAGCAGCTTGTAGCGCCCGACCTCGTTGAGGAAGAGCTGCAGCGCGTCGGTCGTCGAGGTTGCGAGGTCGCCGTTCACGTAGGTCGGCTCGGCCGTCTGGCGGCCGCAGTCGTCGCTCAGGTCGATGCCGCGCTCCTGGATGTCCTGGTACAGCCGCTCCACGTCTTCGTCGTCGAGCTCCGCCTGCTCGATCGCGCGCGACACGTCCGAGAGCTCGAGGCAGCCTTCGCGCTCGCCGACCTCGATCAGCGCCTGGATGTGCTCCTCGGCCATCTGGCCAAGATGTACCACCTGCCGCCGGTGGAGAAACGCGCGAGGCCGTAGGCTCCCCGGCCGTGGCCGACGTGAAAGCCGAAGCGAAGGACGCCGCCCAGGGGCCATTCGGCCAGGGCCTCGCGCGCATGGGGCTCGTCTCGAAGGGCACGCTCTACATCCTCGTCGGCGTCATCGCCGCCGACGTGTCGGCCGGGGGCGGCGAGCGGCTGCGGGACCGCGGCGGGGCGCTCGCCACGCTCGCCGACAGCTGGTGGGGGAAGACGCTCGTCTTCCTCCTCGCGCTCGGTCTCGCCGGGTATGCGGCCTGGCGCTTCGCCCAGGGCGTCCTCGGCAGGCCGCTCGAGGGCGGGAAGAAGGAGAGCTGGTGGAAGCGGATCGGGTATTTCGCCCGCTCCGCCTGGTACCTCGGCCTCTTCGCCATCGCCGTCGGCGTTCTCGCCGGCGCGAACGAGTCCGGCGGGTCGAGGGAGGAGGACCGGGTCACCGCCCGCGTGCTGGACTGGCCGCTCGGCCGGTGGATCGTCGCCGGGGTGGGGCTCGGGATCCTCGGCGCCGGCGTCTTCAACGTCTGGCGGGGCGTGACTCGGCGCTTCCGCAAGAACCTCAAGCTGCGAAAGATGAGCGACCTCGAGGAGAAGGGCTTCACGGTCGCCGGGGTCATCGGTCACCTGGCCCGTGGCCTGGTCTTCGGACTGATCGGGTTCTTCCTGGTACGGGCCGCCTGGGAGTACGACCCGAACGAGGCGGTCGGCCTCGACGGTGCGCTCTCGAAGGTTCTCCAGCAAGACTACGGGGACACGTTGCTCGGGATCGTCGCCGTCGGGCTGATCCTGTACGGCCTCTACTGCTACGCCGAGGCGGTGTACCGGGAGGTTTGATCGCGCCTCGCCTTCAGCCGAAGGCGCAGGTGGAGCAGCACGACGCAGAGCGCGATCCAGGCAAGGGCGAGGCTGAAGCCGGCGATCACGTCGCTGAGGAAGTGCACGCCGAGGTAGAGGCGGCTGAACCCGATGAGGAGGACGAGGATGGCCGCAGCCGCGAGCGCGGCGAGCTGACGGCCCCTCGTGGACGCATGGCGGGCGACGATGTAGCCCAGCGTCCCGTAGACCGCGAGCGACATCGACGAGTGGCCGCTCGGGAACGAGTAGCTCGACTCCGTCGCCAGCGGGTCGGGGAAGAACGGCCGCTCGCGCTCGAACCCGAGCTTCAACCCGTAGGTCAGCACCTGCGTCCCGACCACAGCCAGCACGAACAGCTGGAGTTCCGCGTACAGCCCCTTGCGCCAGAGGACGAGGGCAGCCGCCGAGGCGACGGTGACCCACACCGGCACATTCCCGAGCCAGGTCACCTTTTCGAAGAAGCTCGTCCAGCCAGGAGTCGCGTGGTCGTGGAGCCAGTTCGCGAACCGGGTGTCGACGTGCGTGTCGCCCTCGGCCAGCTCCTCGGCCACCGCGCCGAAGATCCAGGCGCCGACGGCCAGGACGGCCAGGCCGCCGAGCAGCTCCAAGCCCACGGCGTTGACGAGTCTGGCGACTCTTTGAGCCATAGGGCCATTGTTACCCTGACCCCCGATGCGCTCAGTCATCGTCTCCGCCGTCCGCACGCCGTTCGGAAAGCTCGGCGGCGGCCTGAAGGACTTCGAGGCGACCGAGCTCGGCTCGATCGTGATCCGCAACGCGCTCGACCGTACGGGAATCGAAAACGACAAGGTCGAGTACGTGGTCATGGGACAGGTCCTGCAAGGCGGCGCGGGGCAGGCGCCCGCGCGTCAGGCCGCGATCGGCGCCGGGCTTCCGATCGAGGTCCCGGCCGACACGATCAACAAGGTCTGCGCCTCCTCGATCCGTGCGGCCCAGATCGCCGACCTGATGATCCGCGCCGGCGGCCACGACGTCGTCGTAGCCGGCGGCATGGAGTCGATGTCGAACGCGCCGTACGTCCTCAAGAAGGCGCGGTTCGGCTACCGGCTCGGCGACGGGACGCTGATCGACCTCATGACCCACGACGGCCTCACGTCCACGTTCGACAAGCGGCACATGGTCGAGCAGGCCTCGTTCGTCGCGCGCGAGCTCGGCATCTCCCGGGAGGACCAGGACGCCTGGGCCCTGCGCTCGCACCAGCGGGCCGTCGAGGCGCAGGACGCCGGGCGCTTCCAGGACGAGATCGTCCCGGTCGGAGAGGTCACGGCCGACGAGGGGCCGCGCCGCGACACGACGATCGAGAAGCTCGCCGCGCTCAAGCCGGTGTTCGACCCCGAAGGGACGACGACGGCGGGCAACGCGCCAGGCGTCAACGATGGCGCCGCCGCGCTCGTGATCACCAGCGAGGAGTTCGCGAAGGAGCGCGGCCTCGAGCCGCTCGCGACGATCGTCTCGCAGGCCTACGTCGCGGACGACTTCGCCTACCTCGCGCGCACACCGGCGAGGGCCGGGCAGGGCGCGCTGGAGAAAGCAGGGAAGTCGATCGAGGACGTCGAGCGGGTCGAGCTGAACGAGGCCTTCTCGTCGGTGGCGCTGAACTCGACGAAGATGCTCGGCGTCGACCCGGAGAAGGTCAACGTGAACGGCGGCGCCGTCGCGCTGGGCCACCCGATCGGCGCCTCGGGCGCACGCATCCTCGGGACGATGATCTACGAGCTCCGGCGCAACGGCGGCGGGCTCGGGCTCGCCGCGATCTGCTCCGGCGGCGGCCAGGGCGACGCCCTGCTTCTCGAGGTGTAAGCACCCAACTTTGACCTCGGATTAAGCCGCCTAACCCGGAAGGGGGATTTTTCGGCAGCACCCCAACCGGGCCACGCATACTGCGTCTGACTCGATGATGAGGAACAGTTCCCACGGCGTGCGGCCACGTCGGGGGGCTTGGGTGGGGAGTCGACGGGCGAAGGCGGTGGCAGCCGCATGCGTTGCCACGTTCGCGTTCGCTCTCTCGCTGCCGCAGCAGGCGGTTGCATACCCCTGCGGCGACAGCCCGACCAACGCACGGACGCCGCAGCTCGCGGGCGTCTCGCCGGACGAGTGCCGCGTGCCGGAGAAGCTGAAGCGCTCCGAGCCCGCCGCTGCGAAGAAGAAGAAGGGGAGCATGAGCGGCCTGACCGTCTTCGTGCTCGCCATCGCCGGCGCCCTGCTGATCCCGATCGGCCGGAACGGTCTGCCGCACGGCGGCGACCCATACGGCCACGACCCTACGTACGAACCGAAGTTCTAGAAAGGAAGTCCAGAATCAGATGAGAGAGCTCTTCAGGCGTCCTCCAGGGAATCATGTGATCGGCGTCCTCGATTACGGCCGACTCGGCGGCGGGAATCTCCCGGGCGAGCCGGTCGCCGATCGCGTTGATCCCGGGGACGTCCCTGCGGCCCGTGACCACCAGGGTGGGAGCGGCTATGCCGCCCACCCGCTCGGCGACGGGCTCGTCGGTGGTCGCATGCTCGCTGTTCGACCCGGCGGCGTTCTCGACAAACATCGCCCGTAGCTCGGGGTCGGCGCCCATCGGCGCCCACACATCCAGGTCGAGCTCGCCCATGGCGGACCAGTCCTCGTCCACTTCGGCCTGCTCCCAGCGGGCGATCTGGTCGTCGCTCCAGTCGACCTCGAGCGGCGCGCCGGGCAGGCCCGAGCCGACAAGCACGAGCGCCGACACCCGCTCCGGCCGCTCGACGGCCGCGGTGAGCGCGATGCCGCCGCCGCGCGACGCACCTGCGAAAGCGGCCTGGTCGATGCCTGCGGCGTCGAGGACGTCGACCAGGTCGTCAACGAGTGAGTAGGGCCCGTCGGGCATCGGCGAGCGTCCGAAGCCGCGCTGGTCGTAGCGGATCACCCGGTGTTGCCGTGCGAGCAGCGGTACCAGGGGCTCCCAGATCCGCGAGTCCACGACGCCTTGGTGGAGCAGGACGAGGGGCGGTCCTTCCCCGGACGCGTCGTGCCAGAGGTCCGTCACGCCGACTGACGTTAGCCTGCCGCCGCATGCAGTTCGAGCACGTTCTCGTCGTCGGCGCCGGTCAGATGGGCGGCGGCATCGCCCAGGTCGCCGCAGCCGCCGGCTGCCGGGTCTCGCTGCACGACGCGGCGCCGGGGGCGACCGATCGCTCCCTCGAGACGATCCGGAAGAGCGCGGCGAAGCTCGCCGAGAAGGGTGGGCCGGACCCCGACGAGCTGCTCGGCCGCATCGAGCCGGTCGACGATCTCGTTCCGGCCGACCTGATGGTCGAGGCAGTCGTCGAGGACTCGGCGGTCAAGGAGGAGATCTTCCGCCGTGCCGACGGGATCCTGGCTCCCAAGGCCGTGCTCGCCTCGAACACGTCGTCGATCCCGATCGGCTCGCTCGCCGGCGTCACCGGGCGGCCGGACAAGGTCATCGGCATGCACTTCTTCAACCCGGTGCCCGTTCTGAAGCTCGTCGAGGTGATCCGCGGCAAGGAGACCTCCGACGAGACGGCCCGGGCCGTGGTCACCTTCGCCGAGGAGCTCGGCAAGGTGCCGGCGCAGGCGAACGACTTTCCCGGCTTCGTCTCGAACCGGATCCTGATGCCGTTCATCAACGAGGCGGCCTGGGCGCTCCACGACGGCGTCGCGGAGGCGGAGGCGATCGACACGATCGCGAAGCTCGGCTTCGCGCACCCGATGGGGCCGCTCGCGCTCGCCGACCTGATCGGGCTCGACACCTGCGTCGCGATCATGGAAGTGCTCAACCAGGGGCTCGGCGACGACAGGTACGCGCCTTGCCCGCTCCTGCGCGAGCACGTCGAGGCGGGACGGCTCGGCCGGAAGTCCGGACAGGGCTTCTACAGTTACTCGTAGATGCAGTTCGAGCTCACCGACGACCAGCGCGAGATCCAGGCCCTCACGCGGGACTTCGCGCAGGCGGAGATCGAGCCGCACGCGGCCGAGTGGGACCGGGAGCACCGCTTCCCGCGCGAGCTGTTCGGGAAGCTTGCCGAGCTCGGGCTCATGGGCGCTTGCATTCCCGAGGAGTACGGCGGAGCCGGTGCGGACTTCCTCGCCTACATCCTCGTGCTCGAAGAGCTCTCCCGCGCCGATGCGGGCGTGGGCGTCACGGTGGCCGTCCACACGAGCGCCGTCACCCTGCCGATCCTCAGGTTCGGCACGGACGAGCAGAAGGCCCGGTTCGTTCCGCCGCTCGCACAGGGCGAGCATCTCGGCGCCTTCGCGCTGACGGAGCCGGAGGCGGGGTCCGATGCAGGCTCGCTCCGCACGAAGGCGGAGGCGAACGGCGACGGCTGGACGATCACCGGCGCGAAGCAGTGGATCACGAACGGCGACCACGCCGGCACCTTCCTGCTCTTCGCTCGCACCGACCAGGACACGCCCGGCGCGCGCGGCGTCTCGGCGTTCGTCCTCGACGCGGAGCATGTCCGCGTGACCCGCACGGAGGAGAAGCTCGGCCTCAACTCCTCGGTGACGAACGACATCGTCGTCGAGGGCGCCGAGGTGGGGAGGGACCGGCTGCTCCACGAGGAGGGCAAGGGCTTCACCGTCGCGATGGCGACGCTCGACGGAGGCCGGATCGGGATCGCGGCGCAGGCGCTCGGCATCGCACAGGCCGGCTACGACTTCGCGAAGAGCTACGCCCTCGAGCGGCGGCAGTTCGGCAAGCGGATCGCCGAGTTCCAGGCGATCCAGCACAAGCTGGCGGACATGTCCACCGAGATCGACGCGGCCCGGATGCTCGTCTATCGGGCGGCCTGGCTGAAAGAGCAGGGGCGGCCGCACACCGAAGAGGGCGCAAAGGCGAAGCTCTACGCCTCGGAGATGGCCCGCCGCCAGACCGCCGAGGCGATCCAGATCCTCGGCGGCTACGGCTACACGAAGGAGTTCCCGGTCGAGCGCTACTACCGCGACGCGAAGATCACCGAGATCTACGAAGGCACGAGCGAGATCCAGCGACTCGTCATCGCCCGCTCGATCCTCGGGCTGAAAGAGCGAGAGCTGGCGGCCGGCTAGCTGGACACGTACCTCACACTGCTGCTCGCCGAGCAGAACGCGGCGCTGGCCGAGGCGCACGACGAGCTGTACCCGGAGCGGATACCGGAGGGCCTCCCGCTGTCGCTCACGCTCCTCTACCCGTTCGCATCGACGTCGGAGGTGGACGGCTATCGCGAGGAGCTGGCGTCGTTCTTCGCCGACCAGGAGCCGTTCGACCTCGTGCTCGCGCGGCTCGAGCAGTGGGAGGAGGGTGGAGCCGTCTACGCCGCGCCGGACCCTGAGGAGCCGCTGCGCGGGCTGATGCGGGCGCTTTGGCGCCGCTTCCCGCAGTTCCCGCCGTACCGCGAAGCGGGGAGCGATCCGCCGCCGCATGCGTCGCTGACGCTGAGCGGTGGGGAGGACCGCGCAGCCACGCTCACCCGCGTCGAGGAGCGGCTGAAGGGTCTGCTCCCCGCCCGGTTCGGCATCTCCGAGGTCGTGCTCATGGAGGAGTTCGAGCCGGACCGCTGGCGGCCGCGCGAGACGTTCCGCCTCGGCGCCTAAGCTTCTCCTCGTGCCTCGCAAGGCCGACGAGCCCGTACGCCTGACCCGGATCTACACGCGCGCCGGCGACGCGGGGGAGACGAGCCTCGGCGACGGGAGCCGCGTGCCGAAGCTCGACTGCCGCATCGCCGCGTTCGGGACCGTCGACGAGGTCAACTCGTCTCTCGGTCTCGTGCTCGCCGCCGATCCGCCGGCCGCGATGCGCGCCGTCCTCGAGCGGGTGCAGAACGAGCTCTTCGACGTCGGCGCCGACATCAGCGTCCCCTTCGGGATCGCCGACCGCCTGCGGATCTCGCAGACGCAGATCGACGCGCTCGAGGCGGACTGCGACCGCTTCAACGCGGACCTCCCTGAGCTCAAGAGCTTCGTCCTGCCCGGCGGCACTGAGCTTGCCGCCCGCCTGCATGTGGCACGCGCGACCTGCCGGCGGGCAGAGCGAGACGTCCTGGACGCGTCCGAGCGGGTCGAGATCAACCCACTCGTGATCGCGTATCTGAACCGCCTCTCCGACCTGCTCTTCATCCTCGCGCGGTCCGCGAACCCGGGCACGGAAACGCTCTGGAAGCCTGGGAGCTCGCGCTAGCGTTCCTCGCGTCGTTCGTCGCGGGCTACCTCGGCTCCGCGGTCGGCCTCGTGCTCGGAACCCTTCGGCTCCCGGCGATCCTCCTGCTCTCGGGCGACGCCTCGGCAGGCGCAGGGACGAACATCGCCATCAGCGCCGCGTCGGCCGCGTCGGGCGGCTACAGGCATGCCCGCGAAGGTCGTGTCGACCGGCGCGTCGTCGCGTGGATGACCCCTCCGTCGGTCGCCGGCGCCGTCGTCGGCGCCCTGCTCACCGACGAGCTGCCGACGAAGCTCCTCCTGTTCGTGATCGCGGCGATCCTGGCGTGGAACGGATTCGACCTCCTGGTGCGGCCGATCCGCGGCCGGCCGGCGGAGGAGCCTCGGCTCACTCCCGCGGTCGTCTTCGGGTTCCTCATCGGCGTCCTCGGTGGGGCGGTCGGCGTGATCCTCGGGACCCTCCGGATGCCGGCGCTGCTGCGGGGTGTCGGCTTGACCGCGAGGCGGGCGGTCGGCACGAACCTCGTGATCGGCTTTGCGCTCGGCGCCGTCGCGTTCGCGACGCACGCGCTGCTCGGGAACGTCGAGTGGGACGTGCTGGCCGCAGGGATCGCCGGGGCGCTGCCCGGCGGATGGTTCGGCGCGCGGCTCACCGGGCGGATCTCCGAGGAGACCCTGCGCCGGGCGATCGGCGTCGCGCTGCTCGTCATTTCAGCCGCCTTCGTGGTCGAGATCGTCGTGGGCTAGCTGCGATCGGAGCGGGGTAGCTACCTCGCGATGATCGAGAACATCGTCTGGGCGCAGTGCTGGGCGATCTCGGGCGGGCGGTTCTCGTTCACCGTCTCCGTCCAGGGCCTGAACTTCCGAACCGTCCTCGCGGAGACGAACCTGTCGAAGGTGCAGATGCTCACCGGTCCCGGGCACGCGAAGGCCACGGTCCTGAACGCGACTCGGTCGAGCGGCCAGCCGCCGCCCCAGCACGAGGTCCTCGACATCTTCGGCTTCGACGGCGCTCCGGCGCGATGGCTCTCGAACTGCAGCCGGATGACGTTCGGCCTCGAGGTCAGCAACGCATACGCGTACATGACGGCGCGGGTCTACTTCTTCTCGTGAGCGAGAAGGAGAAGCCGCAGGAGCTCCCGGAGACGTTTCAGGGCGTCGCCGAGCACACGTTCCTGATCTACGAGTCCAGGAGCGGCGAGATCGTCCACGGCCACAAGGCGGTGATCCTGCCGTTCGCCGACGCGCCGTCCGTCGACCAGCTCGAGCGGGAAGCGCTGGAGCTCGCCGCCGACGCGACCGGCCAAGATCCGGGACGGCTCACCGCGCTCCGGGTCAAGTTCGACGAGCTCACTCCGGGCGAGCGCTACCGCGTCAATCCGGACACGCACCGGCTGGAGCCCGCGCCCGGCGGCGAGAAGATGGCCGACTAGGCGCCGCAGCGGCCGGCCGGCGTCACCGCGAACGGGCCGAGCTGCGGCCGCGCACCACCGGAGCCGGGCTGATGCCACGAGCTCGTCTGCCGGAGCTCGACCGTGTGTGCCCCCGGGGCGAGCGTCACCTCGCCGAGCGACGTGTACTGGCCGGCGTTGTTGAGCTGGTGGCGCGCGGACCCAATCTCACGGCCGTCGACGAGCACGCCGAGGCGGCCTCGGAACGAGCCGCCGACCCAGAGCTCGTACGGGCCCGGCACTGCGACGCCGATCCGGATCGGCCCCCGTCCGACCGGGTGGAGCACCGGCCGGCGTCCGCAGGGCACCGCTGCCCCGACGGCGATTGCGTCACCGCGCCGCCACACCTCGTAGAAGCGCCCGGACCAGACGAGCCGGTATGAAGCCGGCGGCCGGCTCTCCACCGGCGAGCGCCGGAGGACGAGCGTCCGGTAGACGTGAACGTCGGGCTCACGGAAGGCGGAGAGCTCGGCGAACGTGCCCTTGGGCAGCGTCGAGCCGTCCCTCAGGGCGACCGGGCGGCGTCGGAGCTCGGAGGCGCCCTCGGCGTCGAGTGTCCGGAGGAAGTAGCGGACGCCGTACGGCTGGTACTCGGTCATGAGCGCCGGGCCGTCTCCGGCGAACTGCTCGCCGATCCGCTCGAGCTCCGCCAGCTGCGCCCGCGGGGCGAGATTGACCTCGCGGTAGGCGAGGGCGTTCGACGAGACGACACCGACCGCGACGAGCACGAGCGCGACGGCGCCCTCGATTCGACGGCCGCGGCCGAAGAGCACGGCGCACCCGAGGACGGCGGTGAACACGATCACCGGCGAGCCGATGGCGAACGCCTTTCCTTCGAGCCACGGTGAGCCGAAGGCGGCGAACGCAACGGCGGCGAGCAGCCCGCTCGCCGCGTACAGCGCGATCTCCCACGCCCGTCGCGAGATCGCCGCGGCCAGGCCGACGATCGCGGCGACGACCGCTACCGCCACGAGCAGGTACGTAACCGTGAGGTCGTCCGGCCGGAACCGGAAGTCGCCGGTCGGCCAGATGCCCGCCAGCTGGAGCGGGCTCAGCGGCGCGACGAGGTTCCCGAGGTCGTCCGAGTCGCTCAGGACGGAAAGAAAGTCCCGGCCGAGCAGTATCCGCCCGACCGTCAACGACGGAACGACGAGCGCCACGCCCAGCCCGGCCAGAAGCAACGGCCGCCGCCCCTCACCCCGGCGGGCGAACGAGACGACCGCGAGCACGAGGAACGGAAGCAGCCAGGCGGCCGCGCCGATGCTCAGCACGCCGACGAGCGCCGCGCCGGCCACGGCGAGCGGGACGAGCGCCAGCGGGCGTCGATTCGACGGGAAGAGGGCGCCGGTGAGAGCGGCCACCAGCGCGACGAGCGGCGCGGCTGCGAGCTCCTTGACCCCGCCCCAGAGCGCGTACCCGTAGAGCAGCGCGGCCTGCGAGCCCAGAACTGCGGCGGTCGCCCGCAGCGGGCGCGACGCGACGACCAGCGAGGCGAGCTGGTAGAGGACGAGCGCGAGGAGGGCGGCGAGGAAAGCGAGAAACGGCTGGAACAACCAGGCGGCGTCCTGCCCCGTCAACGCGGCACCGGCGCCGAGCGGTAGCAGCGAGCCGAGCGGATAGAAGTGGAGGTTGAACGCCAGTGCCGCCTCGTACGACGACGGCGCGAGGCCCTCGAGGCTTCGGCCGTGCTCGAGCGCCCGGTCGGCCATCGCGAGGAACGTGGAGGTGTCGTCGAGCTTGACGTATCCCGCGAACGTCGGGTCCCCGGACAGCAGCACGGGCGCGCCGAAGACGAGGAACACGACGACGGCCGATCCGACCGCCCACGGATCGATCCGCGGGAGGGCGCGCGGCAGCGAGGTTGCGAGGCCGAGCGCGGCCACGACGAGCACCGTGGGCAGCGTCAGCACCGCCGTGCCCGGTGTGAGCGTCGTGAAGAGCCCGACCACGACGACGGCCGCGAACCCGACGGGGAGGACGAGCGCCGGCTGGATCGCCGTCCGGCTGCAGCGCGCGACTCCGAGCCCGGCGCCGAGGCAGATCGCGGCCAGAAGCAGCGGGAAGACGAGCCAGCAGAGAAAGAGCGTCACGGCGGCGCCTCCCGCCGCGGCTCAGTCGACCGGGACGACCTGGCCCGAGAGCGCCAGGCGGCGCGCTTCGTCCGGCGAGGGGTCGTACACCTCGACCTGGTACCGCGCGTCCGGATACCCGAGGTAGACGCTCGTCGGCCTCGCCTTGCTGAAGACCGCCAGGCCGTTTCGGTCGACCTTCAGGCTCACGGCGCCGTCCGCCTTCGCGGCGCGCTGGAGCTCGGCGTAGGCGCTCGGGCGTGGATAGGTGCCGATCGTGAGGAAGCGCGACCGCGGATCTCCGACTTCGGTGCCCTCGGGGAGGTAGCGGACGTAGACGAAGCCGTTCGTCGTCTGCGTGAGCTCGTAGGTGTAGCCCTCCTTCGGCCCGGCCCAGTAGAGGGGGTGCGACAAGGACTTCGCGAAGGCCTTCAGCTCCGACTCCGACGCGGCCGAAGCGCCCGAGCCGGGTGTCGGGGCGGTGTCGCCGCCTCGATGGGTCGCGACCCAGCCGACGAGGAACGCCGCAAGGCCGACGGCGATCAGCGCGCCGAGGCGCAGGTGCGGCACCCGGAGGCTCGGCAGCGTGACCGTGCTCTGGCTCACAGCAGTGCGGTGTTCCGCGTCACGCGTCGACGTCCTCTGTTCGGTCATCTCAGTGGTCATATCGGCAGCCGACATCCCTGACTTGAGGGATACGGCTAGTTGGGATACAGGGCGCCCCAGGACCCGTTCTTGACCGTGATCGTCTGTCCGTTCGTCTCCGAGCGGAACCGAGGCAGAAGCGTTCCCGCGGCGTTCGTCTGGACGACGCCCTGGATCCGAGCGAGATAGGTGGTGTTGGTCGCCTGGACGTTCAGCCCGCTCACGATGTCGTTCCAAGCGGTTCCCCAGCCGGTCATGACCGTCCCGTCGGCACCGTTCGGGATCGTGACGGTGTAGGAGACGATCGTCGGCGTCCCCGGGCCGTTGACCGCGAGCTGCATGCCGGTGTTCGCGTTCGTCGACTGGAAGAGCACGTAGTAGTCGAAGGTGTAGGTCGTGCCCGCGGCCAGCGTCAGCCCGAGGCCGCTCGTGTCCGCAAGCGTCGTCGTGTTGTTGGTGTTGTCGCCGTCGCTCTTCCGAACCGTCGTGATGCCGGGGTTTCCCTGCGGACCCTGCGGACCGGTCGGGCCCTGGGGACCCTGAGCGCCGTCCGCGCCGGTTGCGCCCTGTGGCCCTGTCGGGCCGGCCGGGCCCTGCGGGCCCTGGGCGCCCGTCGCGCCGTCAGCACCGTTGGCGCCGTCCGCACCATTGGCGCCTGCCGCGCCGGTGGCGCCGGTCTGGCCCTCGATTCCCTGGGCGCCGGTGGCGCCGGTCTGGCCCTGAATTCCCTGTGCGCCCTGGGCGCCGGTCGCGCCGGTCTCGCCCTGGATCCCCTGCGGGCCCTGGGCACCGGTCGGGCCCATCGGCCCTGCCGGGCCCTGTGCGCCCTGGGCGCCGGTTGCGCCGGTCTCACCCTGGATTCCCTGCGGGCCTTGGGCGCCGGTGGCGCCGACGGGGCCCTGCGGGCCGGCCGGGCCCTGCGCGCCGGTTGCGCCGGTCGCGCCGGTTGCGCCGGTCGCGCCCTGAATTCCCTGTGCGCCCTGGGCGCCGGTTGCGCCGGTCTCACCCTGGATTCCCTGTGGGCCCTGGGCGCCGGTCGCGCCGACGGGGCCCTGCGGGCCGGCCGGGCCCTGCGCGCCGGTCGCGCCGGTTGCGCCCGTCGCGCCGGTCTCGCCCTGGATTCCCTGTGCGCCCTGAGCTCCGGTTGCACCGGTAGCACCGGCCGGGCCTTGGGGACCGGCCGGGCCCTGCGCTCCTGTCGCGCCAGTCGCGCCAGTCGCGCCCGTGTCGCCCTGGATTCCCTGTGCGCCCTGAGCTCCGGTTGCACCGGTAGCACCGGCCGGGCCCTGCGCGCCCTGCGCGCCGGTGGCGCCGGTCTCACCCTGGATTCCCTGTACGCCCTGGGCGCCGGTCGCGCCGGTGTCGCCCTTATCACCTTTGTCGCCCTGCGCGCCGGTGGGACCCTGCGGGCCCTGGGCGCCCGTTGCGCCCGTCTCGCCCTGGATGCCCTGCGGCCCCTGAGCGCCGGTCGCGCCGGTCTCACCCTGGATCCCCTGCGGGCCCTGCGCGCCGGTGGCGCCGATCGGGCCCTGCGGGCCGGCCGGGCCCTGGATGCCCTGGGCGCCGGTCGCCCCGGTCGCGCCGGTGTCGCCCTTGTCTCCCTGCGCGCCGGTCGGGCCCTGCGGGCCCTGGATGCCCTGCGGGCCCTGAGCGCCGGTGGCGCCCGTCTCGCCCTGGATTCCCTGTGCGCCCTGAGCGCCGGTGGCGCCCTGTGCTCCCTGCGCGCCGGTGGCGCCGACCGGGCCCTGCGGGCCGGCGGGTCCCTGCGCGCCGGTCGCGCCCGTGGCGCCGTGAAGTCCCTGTGCACCCTGCGCGCCTGTCGCGCCGACCGGGCCGGCCGGGCCCTGAGCCCCGGTGGCGCCCGTGGCGCCCTGAGCACCGGTCGCGCCGGTGTTGCCCTTGTCACCTTTGTCGCCCTTGTCGCCCTTGGGCCCCTGGGGACCGGCAGGGCCCTGCCCGCCGGCGGGACCCGCAGCGCCAGGAGGCCCCTGAGGGCCGGTCGGGCCGTTCGCGGGGCCGGGGGGTCCGGGAGGACCGGGCGGGCCCGAAGAGCCGGCCGCACCGGGAGCGCCGGCAGGGCCCGGCACTCCGGCGGGGCCTGCTTCGCCCCGCGCGCCGTTCGTTCCCGGAGCTCCGGCCGGGCCCGTGTCTCCCTTGGGACTCACGGGCCCGTCCGCGCCGGGCTGCGCGTTGTCGCGCGTCGAGGAAACTTGAGGGGACGGAGAGTCGGTGCTGCCGCCGAGGCTGACGTCGATCCCCGTCGAATCGTCGCCGGCGTCGCCCGTGCCGGAAGACGCCGCATCGTCCTCCACACGGTTGTCGCTCGGCTGCTCCGCACCGTTGCCGCGACGGTTGCTCGAGCCCGTGCCCCGACGATCCGCAGGGAGCACGACCTCGGAGAGCGGAGGAGCCGACCGGTCGCTGGGCCGCATTGCGTCGCTTCCGCCGCCGCCGGCGATCACGACAGTTCCAACGACCGCCGCTGTAGCTACTGCAGCTCCGACGCCGCCGATGATCCGAAGAAGATTTCCTGTCATCTCTGTCACCGCCTCTCCGTCCGGGGAGGCAGTCACGTCTTCGTAATGGGTGGCGGGGAAGCCGCAGGATTTCGGTATGAAAACGGTGTGGAAGCCCTGGAAATCCCCCTTCCGAGGTAGGGAAACCTCACTTCCGGGCGTCCGTGAGGCTTCGTAGGCTCTAGGCGATGAGCGAGCAGCAGATCCTGGTCGTCGACGACGACGCGGACATCCGCGGCCTCCTGCGCGAGTTGCTCGAGCGCCGCGGGTTCACCGTCACGGAGGCTGCGGACGGGAGGGAGGCGCTCCAGACCTTCTACGGCAGCCGGCCCGACCTGGTGCTCCTCGACGTCGGCATGCCGGGGATGGACGGCTGGACGACGCTCGAGCGGATCCGCGAGCTGAGCGAGGTTCCTGTGGTGATGCTGACCGCCCGATCGGCCGAGCTGGAGAAGACACGCGGGCTCCGGGCCGGCGCCGACGACTACGTGACGAAGCCGTTCGGGCGTCAGGAGCTTCTGGCGCGGATCGAGCGGCTGCTCCGCCGCACCGGCGGCCGGACGGCCGAGGCGGCCGAGTCGTACTCGGACCAGTTCGTCTCGATCGACTTCGCGCAGCGGCACGTCACCGCGCAGGACCGCGTCGTCGACCTGACGCCGCTCGAGTTCAAGCTCCTCACCGCGTTCGTGCGACACCCCAACCAGGTGCTGTCGCACGACCAGCTGCTCCACCTCGTCTGGGGAGACGCCGACGCATCGCGGGAGCAGGTCAAGCTCTACGTCGGCTACCTCCGGAAGAAGCTCTCGCCGGATGCGCCGGACGACGCGCCGATCGAGACCCGCCGCGGCTTCGGCTACGCCTACCGGCCTCGCCGCTGACGCCGTTTACGAGACGAGCCGCGAGCGCGGTCGGCGCTCGAGCAGCAGCGAGGCCGTCCGCGCAACGAGGTCACGCGGGCTGAACGGCTTCTTCATGTACGCGTCGGCGCCCGCCGCGAGCGCGTCGAGCGCCTGGCTCTCCTCGGCGAATGCGGTGACGATCATGATCGGAACGTCCTTCGTCGACTTCTCGGCGCGGAGACGGCGCGTGACCTCGCGGCCGTCCAGGCCCGGCATCATCAGATCGAGCAGGATGAGGTGCGGCTTGCACTCGAGCGCACGCTCGTAGGCCTCGAGGCCGTTCCTCGCCACGACGATCTCGTAGCCGTCCCGCTCGAGCGTGAGCGAGATGAGCAGGAGGATGTCCGGATCGTCGTCGGCGACGAGCACGACCGGCTTGGGGCTCACGCGGCCACCTCTTCGCGCACGACCGAACGGAGGGGGAGGCGGACCTCGACGGTGGTGCCGCGGCCCTCGACGCTCTCGATGTCGATCGTGCCTTCGTGGCGCTCGACGATCGCTTTCGCGATCGTGAGCCCGAGCCCGGTGCCCGGGATCGCCTGCTCGGTCGCGCTTGAGCTCCGGAAGAACCGTTCGAAGAGGCGGCTCTGCTCGGCGGCCGGGATGCCGACGCCGGTGTCTGCGATCGAGACGACGGCGTCGTTCCCGGACTGCGCCACGCTCACCGACACGCGGCCGGTGCGGGGTGTGAACTTCAGGGCGTTCGAGATCAGGTTGTCGAGGACCTGGCCGAGGCGCGAGCGGTCGCCGAGCATCGTCGGGGTGTCCTCGAGCGTCGCGACGAGCTCGATCTGCTTGTCGTCCGCCGCCGGCTTTGCGGCCTCGAGGCACTCGGCGAGGACCTCCTTCAGGTCGACCTCCTCGAGCTCGAGCGCGAGCTTGCCCGCCTCGACCTGCGCCATGAAGAGCAGGTCGCCGACCAGCTGCATCAGGCGGCGCGAGTTCCGCTCGACGACGGTCAGGAAGCGCGCCTGCTCGGGAGCAAGGTGGCCGGCGCCGCCATCGAGGAGTAGCTCGAGATACCCGTGGATCGAGGTCAGCGGCGTTCGGAGCTCGTGCGAGACCAGGGCGATGAACTCGTCCTTCAGCCGGTCGAGCTCCCGCAGCCGCTCGTTCTGCTCGGCGAGAGCCTGTTGGGCCGCCTCGGCCTCGGCGCGGGCGATGCGCTCCTTCGCGAGCAGCGCCTCGCGCTGGGACTGCTGGCGCTTCTGCTGTGTGATGTCACGCGCGATCACCGCCGCGCCCGTGACCGTGCCGGCGTCGTCGAGGATGGGCGAAACCGTGAGGGACACGGGAACCTCGGATCCGTCCTTGCGGAGGCCCCGCGTCTCGTGGTCCTCGACGCCCTCGCCGCCCAGGATCCGGCGCGACACGTCGGCGAGCTCCTCCATCCGGTTCTGCGGAACGAGCAGCGCCATCGGCCGCCCGACGACCTCGTGCGCGGGGTAGCCGAACAGCCGCTCGGCGCCCGGGTTCCAGGTGAGGATCTCCCCGTCGGCGGTGGCACGCGTGATCGCGTCGTCGGACGCCTCCACGATCGCGGCCAGCTGCGACACGCTCTCCTGCGCCTCCTTGCGCTCGGCGAGCGCCCGCGCAAGCTCGACGTTCCGCGACTGGAGCTGGCGGGTCGTCCGGCGAAGGATCGGGATCAGCGAGGCCCAGAGGACGAGCAGCGCGAGACCGAGGATGACCGCCGAGTGCTGGAACGCCTCGCGGATCTGGAGGTCGATGATGCGGTAGTCCTGCGAGATTGACAGCGCGCCGATCGGCTGCGCCGTCCGGCCGGCCCGCACCGGGACGATCGTCCGAAGCACCTTCTTGCGGCCGTCGGGCGTCTCGAGCCAACGGACCGATCGGTCCGGCCGGCCCTGGAGCGCCGAGGTCAGCGCCTCGCTCGGACGGCGTTTTCCGATCAGGGCGTGGTCGGTCGAGTAGGTGACCCGGCCCTTCGCGTCGTAGAAGGTCGCCTGGAGGACACCGGCGAGGAACACGCGGTCGCGCAGGACCTTGTCGAGCGCCGCGTGCCGCTTCTTGGGCACCGGCCGCCGAAAGTCCGCCTGGTTCAGGTGCTGCTTGAGCGTCGCCTCGGCGACAGCCTTCGACTGTGCCTCGACGCGCTGCTCCGCGCGCTTCGTGATGTCACGCTCGAGGACGAAGAGCATGGCCAGGCCGGCCACGAGCAGCACGAAGCCCGTGTAGACGGCGAATCGCAGGACGAGACGCGGGGGGCGAGGCGTTCCTTCCACCGACATTCATCCCTCTATCGGGCGATGCGCTTCAGTCCATGAGGCCAGTCTTCGTACACTTTGCGGTCGATGGCGACGACCGAGGACAAGCCCGCCGCGCTCGACGGAATCGCCGAGTGGCGGCGCCAGCTCTACGAGGCCTCGCCGGAGCGGCAGGGCGAGCTCTTCAGCACGATCTCGGGCCTGGAGGTCGATCCGCTCTACACCGCCGACTCCGTCCAGATCGACGAGGAGCGCGACCTCGGCTACCCGGGCGTCTATCCGTTCACGCGGGGCGTCTATCCCTCGATGTACCGGGGCAAGCTCTGGACGATGCGGCAGTTCGCCGGCTTCGGCACGGCCGAAGAGACGAACGAGCGCTTCCGCTACCTCCTCGACCACGGCCAGACGGGCCTCTCCACGGCGTTCGACATGCCGTCGCTGATGGGCTACGACTCGGATCACCCGCGGTCGCTCGGCGAGGTCGGCCGGGAAGGCGTCGCCATCGACTCGCTCGAGGACATGGAGACGCTCTTCTCCGGCATCCCGCTCGACGAGGTGTCGACCTCGATGACGATCAACTGCACGGCGCCGATCGCGCTGGCGTTCTACGTGTGCGTCGCCGAGGAGCAGGGCGTGCCGCGGTCGGAGCTCCGGGGGACGATCCAGACGGACATCCTCAAGGAGTACATCGCCCAGAAGGAGTGGATCTTCCCGCCGGAGCCGTCCATGCGGCTCGTGACGGACATGGTCGAGTTCTGCTCGCAGGAGATGCCGAAGTGGCACCCGATCTCGATCTCCGGGTACCACATCCGCGAGGCCGGCTCGAACGCGGTGCAGGAGCTCGCCTTCACGCTGATGAACGGCTTCACGTACGTCGAGGCGGCGATGGAGCGCGGCCTCGACGTCGACGACTTCGCGCCGCGCCTCTCGTTCTTCTTCAACGCCCACCTCGACTTCTTCGAGGAGATCGCGAAGTACCGGGCCGCCCGCCGGATCTGGGCGCGCGAGTTGCGCGAGCGCTACGGCGCGAAGAACCCGCGCTCGTGGCTGATGCGCTTCCACACGCAGACGGCCGGGGTCTCGCTGACGGCGCAGCAGCCGGAGGTCAACATCGTCCGGACGGCGCTCGAGGCCCTGTCCGCGGTCCTGGGCGGGACGCAATCGCTCCACACCAACTCGTTCGACGAGGCGCTCGCGCTGCCGACCGAGCACGCCGTGCGGCTCGCGCTCCGGACCCAGCAGGTGATCGCCCACGAAACCGGCGTCGTGAACACGATCGACCCGCTCGGCGGCTCGTACTTCGTCGAGGACCTGACGAACCGGCTGGAGTCCGAGGCGTACGACTACTTCGACCGGATCCGCGCGCTGGGCGGCGTCGTGCCGGCGATCAAGGAGAACTTCTTCCAGCGCGAGATCGCCGACGCGTCCTTCCGGTATCAGTCCGAGGTCGAGGCGAAGCAGCGGATCATCGTCGGCGTCAACCGGTACCAGCAGCAGGACGACGCCGAGCTCGAGATCCTGCGCATCGACCCGGCACTCGAGGACAAGCAGGTCGCTCGCGTGCAGGCGCTCCGTGACAAGCGCGACTCGGCCAAGGCCGAGGAGGCGCTGGCCGCACTGAAGCGCGGCGCCGAAGGCGACCAGAATCTGATGCCGCTCATCGTCGATGCGTCCCGTGCCTACGTCACGATGGGCGAGATGTGCGACGCGCTCCGTGAAGTGTGGGGCGTGTGGAAAGAAACGCCGGTCTTTTGACCGGCGTTTCTGGGTGAAAGTCTCACGACTTTCACCCACGCCTTGAAGCCGGGCGGCGCTTCGCGCCGCGCGGCGGAGAGCTCTCTTCTCGCTTCCTTCTCCACGGGTGCGCACGGGCGGAACCGGCAAAGCCGGTTCCGCGGCGAGATCGCCGCGAAACGGGCAGTGCCCGTTTCGCCACGACGGCGCAAGGATGAGGATGCGTCGAGCGAGATTGGGCCGCGCCGCCGAAGGCGGCCCGGCTTCGTAGCGTCGCCGAAAGTCGTGAGACTTTCGGCGAAACGAGGCGCATTAACAAGACCACAACGAGCCCCTAACCGACACGCGCTGAAGTGCGTCTAACCTGTGACGATCGTGGAAGGCGGCTTCCTCAGCTCGAGAACGCTCAACCGCGCCCTGCCATGGGCAGCTGGCGCTGTGCTCCTGCTCGGCGTGCTCGCGTTCTGGCAGACGCAGGTGCGGTCGGACGATCCGGCCGAGACGTTCTCCAGCGAGCCTGCGGTCAACGTCGGGGCCGAGAAGACCGTTCCCCTGCCGCCCGAGGCGCGCCAGATCGCCGTCCAGTTCCTGAAGACGGCGGTCGTGCGGAAGAACCTCCGCGAGGCGTGGGCGATCTCGGGGCCCGGCATCAAGCAGGACCTCTCGCTCAGGGAGTGGATGACCGGGAACATCCCGGTCGTGCCGTACCTCGACGCGAACCTCAACCAGTCGCCTGTCAAGGTCGACTGGTCCTACCCGAACGACGTCTCTCTTCAGGTGGTCATGCAGCCGAAGGCGGGCTCGAAGGAAAAGCCGCAGGTCTTCTACATCGGCCTGAAGAAGTTCGGCAACGGCGCGAACGCGAAGTGGCTCGTGGACTACTGGGCGCCGTATTCGCCGCCCCCGGTTCCAGCCACGCTGCAGTAGGAGCACCTCCGGCGTAGGCATGGACCGAGCGTGAGAGTTCTCGTCTCACCTCGGACGCGGCGGCGCGCGATCTGGGCCGGGAGCGCGCTCGTTCTGTTGGCCGGCGCGGTGGTCCTCGGCGTCTTCTGGCCCGACACGTCCACCGATCCGCCGGAAACGTTCGGCGGCGAGCAAGCCTACGTCTACCACGAGCCGGAGACCGTCGAGCTCTCGCGCATCGAGCGGGCCAAGGCGCTCTCGACTGCCGCGAACTTCGTGACCCACGCGGTCGCCCGACGAAAAGTCGAGCTCGCGTACGACCTCGCCGCGCCGGAGTTGAAGGCGGGGATCTCTCGCGCGGAGTGGAGCACCCAGGACATTCCCGTCGTGCCCTTCCCGGTCGAGGAGGCGCGCTGGAAGGTCGAGTACTCGTACAGCGACGCGCTCGGCCTCCAGGTGCTGCTCTTCCCGACCGCGAAGTCGAAGCTCCGGCCGTCCGTCTTCGCGATGGAGCTGACGCCGACCGGCCACGGCAGGAACCGCTGGCTCGTCTCGTCCTGGGCTCCCGTCGGGATGACGGCGACAGGCGGCGCCGCTCCGGCGCCTCAGAGCTCAGGTGCGGGCGGGGTGCCGAACCTCGGTGACAGCACGCTCGCGAGCGGCGAGGCGAGGCTCGGGGCGGAGTGGCTGCTCGCACCGCTCGCGCTGCTCGCGCTCGTGCCGCTGATCATCGGCGGCTTCTACGTTCGCGGCTGGCGGCGCGGCCGGCGAGCCGAGGCCGCGTACGCCTCGCGCGACAGAACCTAGATCTCCGTCTCGTAGCCGTCGTGGACCTGCTCGAAGGCCGGGTCGAGCGGTCGTTCCTTCGGGCGGTGGGTGAGGAGCAGCCGCTTGGCGCCCGAGGCGTCGAAGGCCTCCCTCGCCTCGTCGGCGGATAGATGCCCACGCAGCCCGCCCTCGGGGTTCGGCTCGAGGAGCGTCGCCTCGCAGAGGAAGAGGTCGGCGTCGCGCGCGAGCTCCGGGAGCTCGTCGCTCGGGCCGCTGTCGCCCGAGTACGCGATCGTCCTCCCGTTGCACGAGACGCGGAAGCCGTAGGCGCGCAGGTCGTAGTGGAGGACGCGGCGGGCGGTGATCCGGAAGCCCGCGGTCTCGAACTCCTCGCTCTCGGGGTACTCCTTGATCGTGAAGGCCTGGTGGAACATGTCCGGCGTCCCGAGCCGCTGGCCGATCTCGCTGAGCAGCTTGTCGCCCCCGGGCGGCACCCAGAGCTCCGGACGCGGGTGCTCGGCGGCAGGTCCGAACCAGAGCGCCCAAACCCAGGGGACGACATCGCCCCAGTGGTCGAGGTGGAAATGCGTGAGGCAGATGGCGTCGACGTGCGGCCAGTCCTCGACCTCTCGGAGCTTGGCGAGCACGCCGGCGCCGCAGTCGAGGAGGACCCGGCCGGGCGGCCCCTCGACGAGGTAACCCGACTGTGCGCCGCCGGGATTCGGCCACGCCGGCGAGCAGCCGATCACCTTGAGCCTCATTTCCATAGTCTCGCGTATCCCCGGACGGCGTCCAGCCTCTTCGTCTTCCGTCGAAAACGGCTTCCTATACTCACGGCCGGATGGCCGGGAAGATTCGAGTCGTCATTGCCAAGCCGGGCCTCGACGGACACGACCGCGGGGCGAAGATCATCGCGCGCGCGCTCCGGGACGCCGGCATGGAGGTCATCTACACCGGCCTGCACCAGACCCCGGAGCAGATCGTCGAGACGGCGATCCAGGAGGACGCGGACGCCGTCGGGATCTCGATCCTCTCCGGCGCGCACATGACGCTGGTGCCGAAGATCGTCGACGGGCTGCGTGAGAACGGGCTCGAGGATGTTCTCGTCGTCGTGGGTGGGACGATCCCGCGGGAGGACACCGAGGAGCTGAAGCGCAGGGGCGTCGCCGAGGTGTTTACGCCGGGCGCGCCGACGAGCGAGATCGTCGAGTTCCTGCGCGAGAAGGTCCCGGTCGGCTGATCGACGTCCGGCACGAGGGCCCAGTCGCGGTCGTCACGGTCGACCGGCCCGACGCGCTGAACGCGCTCGACGTCGAGACGCTGACGATGCTCCGCGACCAGCTCGCAGAGCTCGGACGCGACGCGGACATGCGCGTGGTCGTCCTGACCGGGGCCGGTGACCGGGCCTTCATCGCCGGCGCGGACATCAAGTACATGAGCGGGCTCGACGTCGACCAGGCGAAGGAGTGGGGCGCGCTGGGCCACGAGGTCGGCCGGCTGCTCGAGACGATGCGCCAGCCGACGATCGCGGCGATCAACGGATTCGCTCTGGGCGGCGGGTGCGAGCTCGCGCTCGCCTGCGACCTGCGCTACGCGTCGTCGAACGCGAAGCTGGGCCAGCCCGAGATCAACCTCGGGATTATTCCGGGCTGGGGCGGGACTCAGCGGCTGGCGCGGACGACCACGATCGGGTTCGCGAAGGAATTGATCCTGACCGGAAGGACCGTGGACGCCGAGGAAGCGCGGGAGCACGGGCTCGTGAACGCGGTCTACGCGCCGGAGGACTTGATGCCGCGCGTGATGGAGATCGCGGCGGAGCTCTCGACGAAGAGCCCGCTGGCGCTCGAGGCGGCGAAGGAGGCGGTGAACCGCGCCCTCGGCGGCGACCACCGCGACAACCTCGAGCGTGAGGGCGACCGCTTCGGCGAGCTCTTCGCGAGCGAGGACGCCCACGAGGGCCTGACGGCGTTCGCCGAGAAGCGCGAGCCCAAGTTCACAGGGCGGTAGGGCGCTCCTTCAGAGCCCGCCGCGAAACGGGCTTCGCCCGTTTCGCCACTCAGCTACTCGGGCGACGGGTGGGCCGCGCGATCGCAAAGCGATCGCCCGGCTTCATACGTTCGCTGAAAGTCGTGAGACTTTCAGCGAGAGAGCAGAACTCGTTCTGCTCTCAACGCGCCTGGCTTGCCGAGTTGGGCGTCGAGCGTGTTGACGAAGAGCTCGGTCCAGATCGTCGCGCGCTTGTCGCCGGCCAGGGTGCCGACCGCCTTCTCGATCTCGGTGAACGGCGAGAGCGCGAGCGAGACCGGGCGGGCGATGCCGTTCAGCTTCAGGCCGGTGGTGCGAACCCCGAGGCTCCGGACCATCAGGCGCAGCGCCTCGCTCTGCTTCGCCATGACGTCGCCCCTGAGCCACAGGGAGGTCTGGCCCCGCGGCGGAGCCGCGAAGAGCAGCCGCCACGCGCGGTTCAGGTGCGTGTACGGGTTGACGGACGCGCCGTCGTTGGGATGCATCTCGAAGTGCAGGTGCGGGGAGATGCCGTTGGCGTCGCCCGAGTCGCCGACGAAGCCGACCGGCTGTCCGGCCGCGACCTTCATCCCGCTCTTCAGACCGGGCGCGAACGAGACGCCGGGCTTGCAGCCGCCGCGGTTGTCGTTCGTCATGCCGAGGTCGTTGTTGAGGTGGATGTAGAGGTACGTCGTTCCCGAGTCCCCGTTGAGGTAGAGCATGCAACCGGCCCGCGACGAGGTGACGTGGAACTTCACGCGGCCCGTCTCCGCGGCGATCGCGAGCGCCTTGCGGGGCGCCACGATGTCGATGCCCTGATGGGCCCCCTGACCGCGCGGGTCGCCGTAGTCGTTCCCGTACCGGAACTTGCCGAGAACGGGGAAGATCATCCGCTTGCCGGCGGGTTGCTGCTGCGGTTGCGCGGCGCCGGTCGCTGCCTTGACCCGCTTCGGCACGTACCCGGCGTCGGGCATTCCGGCCGCCGGTCCGGCCGTCAGGCCCACGATGGCAAGCAGAAGAACTCCTCGGGCTGTCGTCCGGTGGCGTCTCATTGCTGGGACCTCAGCGCTCCGGTTCGCGCTCGAAGGGCGAGACCCTAGCAGAGCTTTCGGCCCGATCCATCACCGCCTTTAGGCCCTTGCCGCGCCAGTAGAGTCTCGGGCCGTGAAGATCGCCGTCTGCGTCAAGCACGTGCCCGAACAGGCCAAGAAGATCGATCCGGAGACGAAGCGACTCGACCGGTCCGGCGAGGGCGCGATCAATCCGTTCGACGTCCACGCGGTCGAGGAGGCGCTCCGGATCAAGGAGGCGCAGGGCGGAGAGGTCGTGATCGTGACGATGGGGCCGGCCGGCGCCCAGGACTCGGTCCGCAAGGCGCTCGCGATGGGCGCAGACGAGGCGCTGATGATCACCGACGACGGAGCCGCCGGATCCGATCTCGTCGCGACGACGAATGCGCTGGCCGCGGCCCTCGAGAAAGAAGGCGCCGACCTCGTCGTCTTCGGGCAGCAGTCGAGCGACTCGGACGGCGCCGTCCTCTGGGCCGCCGTCGCCGATCGGCTCCGCCTCCCGGTGATCTCCCAGGTCGCCGAGCTCGAGGTCTCCGACGGAAAGGTGCGCGGCAAGCGCCAGACGGAGTTCGGCTACGACACGATCGAGGCGCCGACGCCGGCCGTCCTGGCCGTGTCCGATGCGATCAACGAGCCGCGGTACCCGTCGCTGAAGGGGATCATGGGCGCTCGCTCGAAGCCGCAGCGCTCGATGTCTCTCTCCGAGCTCGGCGTGGAGAGCGATGGGGTGGGAGAGGCCGGGTCGAGGACGACGGTCGGCGCGCTGAACGACCCGCCGCCGCGGGGCGACACCGTGAAGATCGAGGACGACGGCAGCGCCGCCGAGACGATCGCCGACTTCATCGGCGAGAGGAAGCTCCTATGAGCACGCTCGTCTTCCTCGAGCACCACGACAACGAGCTCCTGAAGCCGTCGCTCGGCGTTCTGTCGAAGGCGACGACGCTCGACCAGGACGTCACCGGCGTCGTGCTCGGCTCCGGTGTCAAGGACATCGCGTCGGAGGCGGGCAAGTTCGGCGCCGCGAAGGTGATCGTGGTCGACAAGCCGGAGCTCGAGGCGCCGCTCCCGCAGCCTCGCGTCGACGCGCTGGCATCGATCGTCCAGCAGGGCGGCTACGACAACGTCCTCTTCGCCGCCTCGGTGCTCTCAGCCGACGTCGCGGCCGGGCTCTCCGCGCGGCTCCAGGCCGGGCTCAACTGGGACCTCACCGACCTGGAGCAGCAGGACGGCGAGCTCGTGGGCAAGCGGCCGGCGCTCGGCGACTCGGTCTTCGTCGACGTGGGGTGGACCACGACGCCGCGCCTCGCGATGATCCGGGCCGGGACGTTCGACCCCCAGGCGACCGGCGGCGAGGCTCAGGTCGAGGAGGCGGACGCGCAGTTCGAGGACTTCTCGACGGCCGCCACGATGATCGAGCGGGCGCACGCGGAGAGCGAGGGCCCGTCGATCGAAGACGCCGACGTCATCGTCGCCGGCGGACGTGGCCTCGGCAGCCCCGAGAACTTCAAGCTCGTCGAGGAGCTCGCAGAGGCGCTCGGCGGCGCGGTCGCCGCGACTCGCGCCGTGGTGGACGCCGGCTGGTACCCGTACGCGACGCAGGTCGGGCAGACCGGCAAGACGGTCTCGCCGAAGCTCTACATCGCCTGCGGCATCTCCGGCGCGATCCAGCACAAGGTCGGCATGCAGTCCTCGGGCGTGATCGTCGCGATCAACAAGGACCCGAACGCGCCGATCTTCGAGTTCTCGGACCTCGGCGTCGTCGGCGACCTGAACGAGATCGTCCCGAAGCTCACGGAGCTCGTCCGCCAGCGCCGCTCGTGAGACCCGCCGAGTTCGCACCGCCGTTCGATCCGGTCGAGTTCGTCTCGTCGCCGACCGACCCGCCCGAGGAGCGGATCGACGTCGGCGTCCTGGTCGTCGGCGCCGGGCCTGCGGGGCTCGCGTGCGCCATTCGGCTCGGGCAGCTGCTCGAGGAGTCGCCGGAGACGGCGAAGCGGCTCGGCGAGGTGCCGGTCGCCGTGCTCGAGAAGGGCAAGGGCGTCGGCGCGCACCTCCTGTCCGGCGCCGTCGTCAACCCGAGAGCGCTTCGGCGGCTCTTCCGCGACCGGGCCCGCGTCGAGGACATGCCGTTCTACGGGCCGGTCGAGCACGAGTCGGTCTACTACCTCACGAAGAGCTCGGCGCTCCGTATCCCGACGCCGCCGACGATGAAGAACGACGGCAACTACGTCGCGTCGCTCTCCGAGCTTTCTCGCTGGCTCGGCGAGCAGGCGGAGGCAGGCGGCGCGTACATCCTTCCGGAGACGGCGGCGGAGAAGCTGCTCGTCGATGCCGGGCGCGTCGTCGGCGTCCGGACCGGCGAGAAGGGCCGTGGGCGGGACGGCGAGCCGCTCGCGAACTTCGAGCCCGGCTCCGACGTCGCGGCGCGGGTCACGGTCCTCGCGGAGGGGACGCAGGGTCACCTCACCGGCGTCGCGATGCAGCGCTTCGGCTTGGCCGGCGAGAACCCGCAGGTTTGGGCTCTCGGCGTCAAGGAGGTCTGGAAGGTCGCGAAGCCGCTCGACCGCGTGATCCACACGATGGGCTGGCCGCTCCGCGGGGGCCGCAAGTACCGCGAGTTCGGCGGCTCGTTCATCTACCCGATGGGCGACGAGATGGTCACGCTCGGGATGGTCGTCGGGCTCGACTACCGCGACATCGAGGTCTCGCCGCACGACCTCCTCCAGGAGCTGAAGACGCACAAGCTCGTCCGCCGGATCCTCGAAGGCGGCGAGCGGATCGGCTGGGGCGCGAAGACGATCCCCGAGGGCGGCTTCGTCGCCGTGCCGCGGCGGATGCACGCCCCTGGCCTGCTGCTCACCGGGGACGGCGCCGGCTTCGTCAACGTCCCGGCGCTGAAGGGGATTCACTACGCGATCGAGTCGGGACGGCTTGCGGCCGAGGCCGCGTTCGCGGCGCTCCAGCGCGGGCGGACGCCGTGGACGCCCGGTGCGCTGGCACCGTACGACGAGGCGATTCGAAACACGTTCATCTGGGGCGACCTGAAGCGCGTCCGCAACATGCGCCAGGCGTTCGGGAAGGGCTTCTGGCTCGGCGGCGCGATGGCCGGCGCGATGACGGCGAGCTTCGGCAAGTTCCCGCCCGGCAACAAGAAGACCGAACGGGACGCGGAGCAGGAGCTGATCCGCACCGATCGCTCGGGCAAGTACCCCCAGTCCGACGGCAAGGTGACCTTCGACAAGCTCTCGTCCGTCTTCCTGTCGGGGAACAAGACCCGCGACGACGCGCCGAACCACATCCGCCTCGCGACCGACGTGCCCGAAGACCTCGCGCGCATGTGGGAGCGCATGTGCCCGGCCCAGGTCTACGAGGCGAAGGAGGGCGGCGGCGTCGAGATCACGCCCTCGAACTGCGTCCAGTGCGGCGCCATCACCGCGAAGGGCGGGCGCCTGACGCCGCCCGAGGGCGGTTCGGGACCGGAATACAAGCTGACCTGATCACTCGCGACGACGTTCTGGCAGCGCGCGAGGCGATCGCCGGGCGGCTGCACAGGACCCCCGTCTTCAGCTCGGCGACGCTCGGCCCGCGCGTCTTCCTGAAGGCGGAGCTCTTCCAGCGCACCGGGTCGTTCAAGCCGCGCGGGGTCCTCAACTCGCTCAGCCACCTCTCACCCGAGGAGCGGGAGAAGGGCGTCATCGCAGCGTCGGCCGGGAACCACGCGCAGGCCGTCGCGTACTGCGCTGCGCTCGAGGGGATCGACGCCCTGCTCGTGATGTGGAAGACGGCGAGCCCGGCGAAGGTCGCCGCCACCCGCGGCTACGGCGCGCAGATCGACCTCGAGGCCGATGGGCCGGCGACCGTCTTCGACCGGCTGGAGGAGCTGCGCGCGGAGACGGGCCGGACGCTGATCCACCCGTTCGACAGCCCGCACACGATCGCGGGGCAGGGGACCGTCGGCCTCGAGATCGCCGAGGACCTCCCCGAAGTGGACGTGGTCGTGGTCCCGATCGGCGGTGGCGGGCTGATCTCGGGGATTGCCGCAGCGCTCCCCGACACCAGCATCGTCGGCGTCGAGCCCACCGTCTCCAACGCGCTCAGCGCAGGGCTCGAGGCGGGGCGGCCCGTGCCCGTGGACGCCCGCTCGGTCGCGGACGGCCTGAATGCCCCCTTCGCCGGCCAGTTGACGCTGGAGATCGTCAGGGAGCGCGGGATTGAGATCGCGCTCGTCGAGGAGGAGGAGATCGAGGCGGCGATGCGCCTCCTCTACGAGCGGGCGAAACTCGCCTGCGAGCCCGCCGGAGCAGCGCCGGTCGCGGCGCTGATGGCGGGCAAGGTCGGCGCCGAAGACGGCCAATCGGTCGTCTGCGTCGTCTCGGGCGGCAACGTCGCGGCCGAGACGGCCGCTGCTATCCTGGCCCGGCCATGAAGCCGGACATCCACCCCGAGTACGTGCTCGCGACCGTCCACTGTTCCTGCGGGAACACGTTCGAGACGCGGTCGACGAAGCCCGAGCTCCACGTCGAGATCTGCTCGAACTGCCACCCGTTCTATACGGGCAAGCAGAAGCTCGTCGACACCGGTGGCCGGGTGGAGCGCTTCCAGCGCCGGCTCGAGCGCGCAGGCGGCGCGCGCCGCGGCTAGAACCTAAGAGGTATGAGCGCACCGATCGGCGGACAGGCCGTCCTCGAGGGCGTGATGATGCGTGGCCCCTCGCACTGGGCGCTCGCCGTCCGCAAGGTGGACGGCGACATCGCACTCGTCGACCGGTCGATCGAGTCGGTCATGGCGCGGCACCGGTTCTTCCGGCTGCCGATCATCCGCGGGATCATCGCCCTCGGCGAGTCGCTCGCCATCGGTTTCCGCGCGCTCGCGATCTCCGCGAACTACGCCGCCCAGGAGGAGGGCGACGACGAGGACGTCTCGACGGAGATCGGCCGCGGCGCCCTCATCTTCGCCTTCGCCGTAGCGATCGGCTTCGCGCTCGTCCTCTTCAAGGTGACGCCGGCGCTGCTCACCAACTGGCTGCCGATCGACCACACGGGGCTCTTCGTGGTCGTCGAGGGCCTGATCCGGGTGTCGATCTTCATCCTCTACCTCGTCGTGATCTCGTTCCTGCCCGACCTCAAGCGCGTGTTCCAGTACCACGCGGCCGAGCACAAGGCGATCAACGCGTACGAGGCGGGCGAGGAGCTCCTGCCCGAGCGCGTCCAGCGCTTCAGCCTGATCCACCCGCGCTGCGGGACGGCGTTCCTGCTCTGGGTGATGGTGATCGCGATCTTCGTCTTCGCGTTCTTCGGGCAGCCGGCCTGGTACTGGCTGATCCTGAGCCGGATCGCGTTGCTGCCCGTGATCGCCGGCATCGCCTACGAGCTGATCCGCTTCGCTGGGAAGCACACCGACAACCGCTTCCTCATGACGCTGCTGGCGCCGGGCCTCTGGCTCCAGCGCCTGACGACGCGGGAGCCGAGCCTCGATCAGCTCGAGGTCTCCATTCGCGCCCTCAAGGACGTGCTCGCAAAGGAGGGCCGGCTCGACCCGGAGGAGCGCAAGGTCGAAGTCATGGCCTAACGGCCGCTGCAGCGGCAACAGCTCGTAGCTCGCTTCCTCGCTTTCCATCCGCTCGAGCGAAACGGGCACGGCCCGTTTCGCGGCCGAGCTACTCGAGGTCGATCCGGATGCGGGCGCGGAGCTCGTCCGTGCTCGCCTCGAGCGACGTCACTACCTCGGTGGCTTCGATTGGGAAGAAGTTGCCGAGGCCCCGGCTGATCGTCGCGTAGTCGGCGCGCAGGACGCCGGCTCCCTGCGCCCCCTTCGCCAGCTCGGTGTCAGCCGCGGCGATCTCCCTCGCGCGCCGCTCGTCGGACGCGACCACGAACACGTCGCCGATCAGGCCGAGATGCAGCTCCGCCGGGCCGTCGCCGGTCAGGCCGGAGATACGGTAGAGCCCGTCCGGGGTCCGGGGAGGATCCACCTTCACGCCCTGCATCGGCGCCGCGGCCGGCGCGTCCGGCGCTAGCAGGAAGAGAAGGGCCATGCCCTCCGATTGCAGGCCCTGAAGGCCTTCGACGAGGGCCGGAAGATGCGGCGCGATCCGCGGGAGGAGCTCGCGCAGCGCCGCGGGATCGCGCACCTCGCTCCGCGCGGCGAACGTCCGGCCGTCCGGGCTCACGTACGAGGCGCTCGGGCCGTTGAACTGCCGGAGGATCTCCTCCTCGAAGCTGATGCCGAGGTCCTCGTCGAGCGCGTCGATCGCCTTGACGAACCGTGAGTTCGGGTAGGCGGCCTGCACCGCACGGAGGAGAAAGACAGTCGTCTGGCTCTGGTTGAGGTTTCCGCCCGATATCTCGGTGTCGCGCGGCACGATCTCGGGTGATTCCTCGCCGCTGACGACCGGGAGGTCCTCCTCCTCGACCTGCTCCTCGTCGAGGCGGACGGCGACTTCGGCATCGAGCTCGTCCTGCTCGAACCGGACCGCGGCGGCCCAGGTTTCGAGGACCTGGAGGAACCCCACGTTCGCGAAGCGGCTGAGCGGCTCCTGCTCGGCGATCCGCTCGAGCGTTCCGAAGCCGCGCACGAGGTAGTCGGACGGCAAGTCCGCGAGCTGCTCCTCCACGTCGTCCTCGTCGAGCCCCTCGCCGGAGTCGCGGCGCGCAAGGGCGTCCCGGAGCTGCCGTTCGTTCAGCGCTCCGATGAGGACGCCGTCCTCGACGGCGAACGTCGTCCCGTCCTCGTCCAGGACGCGATAGAGCTTGGCGCCGTTCGCCTCGCCGTGCTGGCGGAGGTTCGCCTTCTCCAGCACCGCCTCGACGCCGCCGCCCTCTGTGTCGATCGCGGCGATGACCGAGGCCTCGCCCTCGCCACTCAGGAACGCCATCGGAGACCCGGAGATGCCGATCGCGATGTCGTTGCCCAGCAACGGCTTGACATCGTCCTGCCAGTCGAGCCCGATCTCGCGGAAGGTCTGCTCCGCGTACTCGTCGAGTCTGACCTCACGGTCCGATTCCTCCGCAAAGAGGGGCCGGAGAATGTGCTCGTCGAACTGCTCCCACTGCTTGCCGCCGACGTCCGTGGAGACGAGGAGAACGCTCGCGGCGTCAGCGGGCAGGTACGCGAGCGCGTCTCCGGCGCTGCCGCTTCCGGTGTCGCCGGAGGAGCCGCAGCCGCCGAGGACAACGGCCAGCACGACCAGCGCGACCAGCCGCACCGCCATCGGTCGAGGATGTACCCGCACAGGGCTGATCTAACCTTTTCGCCATGGCCGGGATCGAGGAGCTTGTCGGCGAGCTGGAGCGCTCGTACACGGAGGCGCAGGAGCGCATGTCGGACCCTGCGGTCTACAACGATCGTCGCGAGGCGGCCGACGCCGGGCGACGACTGAAGGAGCTCGAGGGTCCGTACAAGCTGGCGCAGCAGTGGCGCGAAGCGCAAAGCGACCTCCAGGCGGCGAGAGAGGATCCCGAGCTCGCCGAGCTCGCGCCGGACCCAGCCGAGATCGCGCGGCTCGAGGAGGAGCTGAAGCTCGCGCTGGTCGAGGCGGACCCGGCGGACCGGAAGGACGTCATCGTCGAGATCCGGCAGGGCGTCGGCGGCGACGAAGCCGGCCTCTGGGCGGCCGATGTGTTCCGCATGCTCGCGCGGTACGCCGAGCGCCGCGGCTATTCGACCGAGCAGCTCTCGGCGAGCCCGAACGAGGGCGGCGGCTTCAAGGAGGTCACGTTCGCCGTCAAGGGCGACGGCGCGTACTCCGTCTTCAAGTGGGAGGGCGGGACGCACCGGGTCCAGCGTGTGCCGGCCACGGAGTCCCAGGGCCGGATCCACACGTCGACGGCGACCGTCGCCGTCATGCCGGAGGCCGAGGAGGTCGAGGTCGAGATCGACCAGAACGACCTGAAGATCGACGTCTACCGCTCGACCGGTCCCGGCGGGCAGAGCGTGAACACGACCGACTCCGCGGTGCGGATCACGCATGTTCCGACCGGGCTCGTCGTGTCGATGCAGGACGAGAAGTCGCAGATCCAGAACCGCGCCAAGGCGCTGCGCGTCCTCCGCGCGAGGCTCTACGAGCTCGAGCGGGAGCGGCAGCGGGCCGAGCTCGAGAGCGCGCGGCGCTCGCAGATCGGGAGCGGCGAGCGGGCCGAGAAGATCCGCACGTACAACTACCCGGAGAACCGCGTGACCGACCACCGGGTGAAGGTCACGCTCCACCGGCTGGACGGCGTGCTCGACGGCGAGCTGGACGAGATCACGGAGGCGCTCGGCGCCGAGGAGCGCCGGCGCGCGCTCGAAGCCGCCGCGGTGTGACGGTCCGGGAGGCCCTGGCCGAGGCGACCGCCGAGCTCGCGCAGGCGGGCGTCCCGTCGCCGGCCGTCGACGCCGAGTGGCTGCTCGCGCACGTCCTGGGCGTGCGGCGCTCGGAGCTCCACGGCGCCGAGCTGGATGGCCGCCTGGACGACTTCCGCACGCTGGTCAGGCGCCGCGCGGAGCGCGAGCCGCTCGCGTACATCCTCGGTGAGTGGGACTTCCGTGGGCTGACCCTCGTCGTCGATCCGCGTGTCCTGATCCCGCGACCGGAGACCGAGGTGGTCGTCGAGCGCTGTCTCGCACGGATTGGTGAGGCGAAGGAGCCCGCGATCCTGGACATCGGCGTCGGCTCGGGCGCGATCGCTCTCGCCCTCGCGCATGAGCGACCCGATGCCCGCGTCGTCGCGACGGACACGTCCGGCGCTGCGCTCGAGGTCGCGGAGGAGAACCGCCGCCGCACGGGCCTCGAGGAGCGAGTGAGGTTCGTCCATGGAGACCTGCTCGCCGGCGAGGCCGGGCCCTTCGATCTCGTCGTCTCCAACCCGCCCTACGTCAGGCCCGACGAGCTCGAGGCGCTCGAGCCCGAGCTGCGCCACGAGCCCGCCGAGGCGCTCGTCGGCGTCGGGCGACACCACGCGGTCGCGCAGGCGGCCGCGCCGGTGATCCTGCCGGGCGGCTCCCTCGTGCTCGAGGTGGGGGACGACCAGGCGTGCGACGTCGCGCCGCTGCTCATCGCCCTCGGCTACACCGACGTGAAGCTCTCGGAGGACCTGGCGGGACGGCAGCGGATCGTCGACGGCGTCCGCCGGTGAGCGAGCGCCTCGTCGAGGCGATCAGGGCCGGAGGGCCGGTCATCCTCCCGACGGACACGGTGTACGGGCTCTGCTCGGATCCTTCCGAGGACGCCGTCAGGGAGCTGTACCGCCTGAAGGGTCGCGGTGCGGCCCAGCCGACGGCGCTGGTCGCGGCGAGCGAAGCGGCAGCTGTCGGAGCGGTTCCGGAGCTTCGCGGCCAGCCGTTCCTGCGCGGCGCCTTCACGCTGATCCTCCCGAACCCGGCCCGGCGACTTCCGTGGCTGACCGGCGAGCGTCCGGAGACGATCGGCGTCCGGATCCCTGACCTCACGGGGGAGGCACGGGTCGTGGTCGATGAGGTCGGCGTGGTAGCGGCGACGAGCGCGAACCTCCCCGGAGGCCCGGACCCGCACAGGCTGGACGACGTCCCGCTCGAGCTGCGCGAAGGCGCGGCGGCGGAGCTCGACGGCGGCGAGCTGCCTGGAACGCCGTCCACGGTGATCGACCTGACCGGTCCCGAGCCCGTCGTGCTCCGCGAGGGCGCGGTTTCCACCGCCGACGCCCTGGCGCGGCTCGCAATCGCCTGAGGCGCCGTTACGATGCTCGGGATGGCCGTCGCGCAGGAGACGCTCGAGCAGCTCCGCACCGCGGGCCTCACCGACGTCGATCCCGAGATCGCCGAGCTGCTCGGCAGGGAGCTCGAGCGCCAGCGGGGCCAGATCGAGCTGATCGCCTCCGAGAACTTCACCTGGCCGTCCGTCTTCGAGGCGATCGGGTCGACACCGACGAACAAGTACGCGGAGGGCTACCCCGGCAAGCGCTATTACGGCGGCTGCGAGGTCGTCGACGAGATCGAGCAGCTCGCGATCGACCGTGCGAAGTCGCTCTTCGGCGCCGAGCACGCGAACGTCCAGGCGCACGCGGGCGCCCAGACGAACATGGCGGTCTACATGGCGGCCCTGAAGCCGGGCGACAGGATCCTGTCCCTCGAGCTCTCACACGGCGGCCACCTGACGCACGGCCTGAAGGTCAACTTCTCCGGCCGGCTCTACACGATCGCCCACTACGGCGTCTCACGCGAGACGAACATGGTCGACTACGACGAGGTGCTCGATCTCGCGAAGGAGCACAAGCCGCAGCTGATCGTCTGCGGCGGGTCCGCGTACCCGCGCACGGTCGAGGCCGACAGGTTCCGCGAGATCGCCGACGAGGTCGGCGCGCTGCTCCTCTGCGACATGGCCCACTTCGCCGGGCTCGTCGCCGCCGGTCTCCACCCGAACCCGGTCGAGCACTGCGACTTCGTCACCTCGACGACGCACAAGACGCTCGCCGGGCCGCGTGCCGGGTTCGTCCTCTGCCGCGAGGAGCACGCCCAGGCCGTCGACCGCGCGGTCTTCCCCGGCATGCAGGGCGGGCCGCTCGAGCACACGATCGCCGCGAAGGCGACGTGCTTCCGGATCGCTGCCACCGAGGCGTTCAAGGACTACCAGCGGCAGGTGCGCGCGAATGCGGACACGCTGTCGGACACGCTCATCGAGGGCGGGCTCGACGTGCTGACCGGTGGGACGGACACGCACCTCCTCCAGCTCGACCTGCGCAACACACGGTGGACGGGCAAGGACGCCGAGGAGCGGCTCGCCGAGGTGAAGCTGACGGTGAACCGGAACACGGTGCCCTTCGACGAGCAGCCGCCGACCGTCGCCTCGGGTGTCCGGATCGGCACGCCGGCGGCGACGATGCGCGGCTTCGAGGAGGACGACTTCCGCGAAGTCGGCCGTGTGATCGTGGAGGCGCTCGACGACGGGGCGGACGTGAACGCCCTGGCCGCGCGCAGCACGGCGCTCTGCGACAAGCACCCGCTCTACCAGGGCTTCCGCGGCTTCACCACCTACGTCGCATGAGCGCCGCAGTGGAGACCGAGACCGTCATCGAGGTCAAGCACCCGCTGGTCCAGCACAAGCTGTCGTACCTTCGGGAGAAGGACACGCCGACCGTCCACTTCCGCAAGATCGCGAACGAGGTCACGCTGCTCCTCACCTACGAGGCGACGAAGGACTTCCCGACCGAGGACGTCGAGATCGAGACGCCGCTCGAGCGGACGACCGTCCAGCGGATCTCCGGCAAGAAGGTCGCGGTCTGCCCGGTGCTACGCGCCGGCATGGGGATGCTCGACGGCGTGCTCTCGCTCGTCTCCGGTGCGCGGGTCGGGTTCATCGGGCTCTACCGCGACGAGGAGACGCTCGAGCCGGTCGAGTACTACGTGAAGCTCCCGAACGACCTCGCCGACCGCGACGCGATCGTGCTCGACCCGATGCTCGCGACCGGCAACTCCAGCGTCGCGGCGATCGCGAAGGTCAAGGAGGCGGGCGCGCGGTCGGTGACGCTCGTCTGCCTCGTCTCGGCGCCGGAGGGAATCGCGCGCGTGCACGAGGAGCATCCGGAGGTGCGGATCGTGACCGCGTCCGTCGACCGTGGATTGAACGAGCGGGGCTACATCGTCCCGGGGCTCGGGGACGCCGGAGACCGCCTCTACGGCACGAAGTAAGGCTCGTTGGACACTCTTCGCGACAACCCGGAGGTCCTCTGGGGGTTCCTGCTCGCCCTCGCCGTCGTCCTGCTCCTGACGCCGGGAGTTGGGCGGTTCGCGCGGTTCATCGGCGTCGTCGACGAGCCGGGGGAGACGCGGCGGGTCCATACGCATCCCGTGCCACGGCTCGGCGGGATCGCGCTCCTGCTCGGGATCTTCGTTCCGGCGCTCGCCTTCCTCGAGCTGGACGGCCCGTACCGCGGGATCCTGCTCGGCGCGGCGATCGCGACGACCGTCGGCGCCATCGACGACTTCCGCGGGCTCCCCTGGTGGGCGAAGCTCGGAGGCCAGGTCTCGGCGGCCGCGGTCGCGGTCGGCTTCGGCGTCACCGTCGACCGCTTCACGTTCCCGGGCCTGGGCAGCCAGGAGCTCCCGGAGTGGGCCGCGGGCGTCGCGACGATCGTCTGGGTCGTCGCGATCATGAACATGGTCAACTTTCTCGACGGGATGGACGGGCTCGCGGCCGGCATCTGCGCGATCGCCGGCTCGACGTTCGCGATCATCGGCCTCTCCCTCGGCGCACCCGAGGCGGCGTTGCTCTCGGCGATCGTGGCCGGGGCCTGCTTCGGGTTCCTGCACCACAACTTCTACCCGGCCCGGATCTTCATGGGCGATTCCGGCGCGCTGTTGCTCGGGTTCCTGCTGGCGACGATCGCGATCGAGGGGCTCGTCAAGACCGCCGCGTTGGCGACGCTCGTCCTCCCGCTCCTCGTCCTCGCGATCCCGATCGTGGACACCTCGTTCGTGTTCGCGAAGCGGCTGAAGTACCGCCAGCCGCTGTACGAGGCCGACCGTACGCACCTGCATCACCGCTTCATGAACATCGGCTTCTCGCAGCAGCGGGCGGTCCTCTACATGTACATCTGGTGCGGGATCCTCGCCGCGGCGGCGCTCGCGACGCGCTTCCTGCCGCCGAGGCCGCGCGGCGACTGGGACGTCTCCAACGCGCTGGTCGCCGGCGGCATCGCCCTACTGGCGCTCGCGGCCTCCGTCTACATCGCGTACCTGCTGGAGATCATCAAGCTCGCGAACCCGCGCATCCGCCGCCGCGAGGAGCAGGCTCGGGAAGCCGCCAGGCGCTCGGCTTAGATAGCCACAAGCTCGCGTAGTTTTCGCAGAACCATGCGGGTTTTGGCTGTTACAAACTCTGGTATGCTCGCAGCGGAAATGGAGCCCGCCTCCCGCCAGAACTTCGATCCAGCCGGCGCGGGAGCGGTGTTGGTGGGCACCACCGCTGCCTGCATCGGGGGCGGCGCGCTCGTCGGATGGGCCGCCGGGTCGTGGACGCTAGGCGCGCTGGTCGGTGCGGTCCTCGGGATCCCGGCAGGCGTCTTCGCGGTCTACCGCCGCTACCGGGACGCGCTGTCGTGAGAGACGTCTGGGCGACCCCGCGGCCGGTCCCGAGCCGGCTCGTCCCCGTGGCCGCCGGCGCCGCCGTCATCGCGCTCGCGCTGCCTATCTTCGTCGCGGCGGGATGGCCGTTGCGCGGCTGGGCGCTCGGCGCGATCCTCTGGCTCGGCGCCCAGGCGCTTGGCGTGCTCCTGTCACGGCTGCAGCTCGGCGCCGATAATCTCGCCGCCTCAGGCGTGAGGGGAGTCGGGATGATGTTTCGGCCGGTGGCCGTGATGGTGGTCGTGATCGCCGTCGCCGCGTCCAACCAGGAAGTCGGCCTCGCCGCCGGCGCTCTCTACGCGCTCGCGTACTCGCTCGAGCTCGGCCTCTCGCTGCTCACCTACTTCGGGACGGAGCCCCAACGGTGAGAGCCTGGATTCGCTGGATCACTCTAGGCGCCGTAGGCGTCTGGCTGACGCTACCGGCGACGGCGCTCGCATCGACCGTCGAGAACGGCGGGGAGGAGGAGGAGAAGTTCGATCCGTCGCACGAGTGGGAGCTCCACGACTGGATCCCGATCCACCTGGGCCCGCTGGACCTCTCGATCAACAAGGCGGTCGCCTACCTCCTCCTCGGCTCGGCCCTGACGATCCTCATCGGCTGGCTGACCATGCGCTGGCGCCTGAGCACCGACCCGGACCGGCGGCAGACGATCGGCGAGTGGATCTACGAGATCGCGCAGACGCAGATCGCCGAGCAGGGCCTTCCGACGAAGGCAATCTCGCGCTGGTTCCCCTACGTCGCCTCCCTCGCGCTCTTCATCTGGGTCGTGAACATGATCGGCTTCATCCCGCTGCCGCTCTCGGACGAGACGTTCGAGCTGTTCGGGATCGAGTGGCCGACCCTCGCGATCTACGCGGCGACCTCGACGCTCTCGGTGACCCTGACGCTCGCCCTGATGACGTTCGTCTTCACGCACGTCGAGGGCATCCGCGCGAACGGCTCGCTGGACTACTTCAAGAGCTGGATCCCGCCGGGGGTCCCCAAGGCGCTCTACGCACTGATCATCCCGCTCGAGGTGCTCGGGCAGTTCATGCGCCTCGTGTCGCTCTCAGTCCGTCTCTACGCCAACATGCTCGCCGGCCACATGCTGATCCTGACCTTCATCGGGCTGATGTTCGTGCTCGAGAGGCTCGTGCTCGCGCCGCTCGTGGTCCCGGCCGCGACCGCCTTCTACCTCTTCGAGGTTGTGATCGTGGTCAGCATCCAGGCGTACATCTTCGCCGCCCTGTCAGCCATCTACATCGGCTCGGCAATCGAGCCGGAGCACTAGGAAGGGAGCAGGAATGAACCTCGCTGCAATCGTGGTCGCAGCAGCCGAGGACGGCGTCGACGCCGGCAAGGCGATCGCGCTCGCGCTCGGCATCGGCCTCGGCTCGCTCGGCGCCGGCATCGGCATCGGGAACATCTTCGGCTCGATGATCCAGGCTGTCGCCCGCCAGCCGGAGCTCCGTGGTGAGCTCACCGGCATCCAGTGGCTCGGTTTCGCGCTCACCGAGGCCGTCGTGTTCTACGGCCTGATCGGCGGACTCCTGGCGTACGTCCTCGTCTGATGTCGGTCGTCGCCGCCAACCCGCTCATCGAGGTCGTCCCGGGCCTCATGATCTGGACGCTCGTCTCCTTCGGGCTGACGTTCTTGGTCCTGCGCAGGTACGCGTTCGGGCCGGTGCAGCAGGCGATCGACAACCGGCGGGAGCGGATCCGGCAGGCGATCGAGGAGGCGGACAACGCCCGCGCGGAGGCGCGGAAGCTCCTCGAGGAGCACCGCGCGATGCTGCAGAGCGCACGCGGTGACGCCGAGCAGATCCTCGCCGAGGCGCGCCGCGTCGCCGAGTCGCAGCGCGAGCGGATGAAGGAGGAGCTCGAGGCGGAGCGGCAGCGCCGGCTCGAGGACACGACGAAGCAGATCGAGGCAGAGACCCGCCGGGCGCTGGAGCAGATCCGCGCCGAGGTCGCCGAGCTCACGGTCATCGCGACGAGCAAAGTGACCGGGAAGGTCCTGACCGACGACGATCACCGCCGCCTGATCGACGACGCCATCTCCGAGCTCGACTTCTCGGTGCTGGAGGAGGTTCGCTAGTTGCCGGTCGCGCAGCGCATCTACGCGAACGCGCTCTTCGAGGCCGCAAAGGAGCAGGGCAAGCTCGACACGGTCCGGGAGGAGCTCCAGGAGTTCCTCCAGGCGATGGACCGGGTGCCGGAGCTCCGGGCGCTCCTCGAGAACCCGGAGATCGACACGAACGAGCGCGTGGAGTCGCTGCGCGCGATCCTCGCCGAGGTCGACGAGCTCGTCCGTAACTTCCTCCTCCTCGCAGCCGAGAAGGGCCGTACCGACGAGCTCCCAACGATCGTCCAGGAGTTCGAGGCCCTCGTCGCGCGCGAGGAGGGGATCATGGACGTGGAGCTCACGACCGCCGTCGAGCTCTCGGACGAGGAGGCGCAGCAGATCCTGCAGCGGATCGAGGGCGTCTCCGACCGCAAGCTTCGGGCGACCCGCAGGGTCGACCCCAATCTCATCGGAGGATTCGTGCTGCAGGCCGGATCGCACCGCGTCGACGCGAGTGTCCGGGCCCGGCTGAACCTCCTACGCCGACAGCTGACAGGAACCGGAAGGAGCTAACGCAGTGCGCCTGAGGCCAGAAGAGATCACCTCGATCCTCAAGGAGCGGATCGAGCAGTACGACGTCGAGACCGACCTCGCCGAGGTCGGGCAGGTGCTCCAGGTCGGCGACGGGATCGCCCGCATCCACGGGCTCGAGAACGCCGTCGCCCTCGAGCTGCTCGAGCTCGAGCACGGGGTCACCGGCATCGGCCTGAATCTCGAGGAGGACAACGTGGGCGCGGCGCTCTTCGGCGACTGGGAGCTGGTCAAGGAGGGCGAGCCCGTCCGCCGGACCGGCCAGGTCGCGAGCGTCCCGGTCGGAGACGAGCTGATCGGGCGCATCGTCGACCCGCTCGGCAACCCGCTCGACGGCGGGCCGCCGATCGAGACGACGGAGCGCCGGCCGCTCGAGTTCAAGGCGCCGGGCGTCGTCGACCGCCAGCCCGTGCACGAGCCGCTACAGACCGGCCTCAAGGCGATCGACTCGATGGTCCCGATCGGCCGCGGCCAGCGCGAGCTGATCATCGGCGACCGCTCGACCGGCAAGACGGCGATCCTCGTCGACACGATCCTCAACCAGCGCGGCCAGGACATGATCTGCATCTACATCGCCATCGGCCAGAAGGCCTCGACGGTGGCGCAGGTGTACGAGCGGCTCCGCGACGAGGGCGCGATGGACTACACGATCATCGTCAGCGCCGCCGCCGCGGAGGCCGCGCCGATCAAGTGGATGGCGCCGTTCGCGGGCGCCGCCATGGGCGAGTACTTCCTCTTCAACGGCCGCCACGCGGTCTGCATGTACGACGACCTGTCGAAGCACGCGGACGCCTACCGGCAGATGTCGCTGCTCCTCCGCCGGCCGCCCGGCCGCGAGGCGTATCCGGGCGACGTCTTCTACCTCCACTCGCGCCTGCTCGAGCGCGCGGTGAAGCTGTCGGACGAGCTCGGCGGCGGCTCGCTCACCGCGCTGCCGGTGATCGAGACCCAGGCCGGCGACATCTCGGCCTACATCCCGACGAACGTCATCTCGATCACCGACGGGCAGATCTTCCTCGAGACGGACCTGTTCTTCTCCGGCGTCCGCCCGGCGATCAACGTCGGCGTCTCGGTCTCCCGCGTGGGCGGCAACGCCCAGACGAAGGCGATGAAGAAGGTCGCCGGCCGCCTGCGGCTCGACCTCGCCCAGTACCGCGAGCTCGAGGCGTTCGCACAGTTCGGCTCGGAGCTCGACCCGCAGACCCAGCGGACCCTTGCACGGGGCGAGCGGATGGTCGCGACGCTCAACCAGCCGCAGTACCAGCCGTGGCCCATGGAGGAGCAGGCGGCTGCGATCTGGGTCGCCGTCAACGGGCACCTGGACGACATCCCTGCCGAACAGGTGCCGCGGTTCCACGAGGAGCTCCGGGAGTACCTGAGGACCGACGGGACGATCTACCAGCAGATTCGGGACAGCGGTGACCTCGCCGAGGAGCTCGAGGAGAAGCTGAAGGCGGAGGTGGAGAAGTTCCAGCAGAGCTTCGCCGTCGAGGAGACGACGACTACCTAGGCGCGATGGCCGAAGTTCAGGATCTCAAGCGGCGGATCCGCTCCGTCCGGAATACGCGGAAGATCACGAAGGCATTCGAGCTCGTCGCAGCCGCACGTCTCCGCCGGGCTCAAGCTCGAATCGAGGCAATGCGTCCGTACGCCGACCGGATGTTGGAGCTGATGGTTGGCACCGCACGGGCGAGCACGTCCGTCCGGGGACTGCCGCTGCTCCAGCGGAGAGACGTGCGGACGGCCGGCATCCTCGCCCTCACGGGCGACCGCGGACTGGCCGGCGCGTTCAACGCGCAGATCCTGCGCCACGTCTTCACGGTGGAGCGGCGCCTCCGGGCCGACGGCGTGCAGGTCCGCTGGCTCGTCTCCGGCCGCAAGGGGGCCTCGACGCTGCGCTTCCGACGCTACGAGGTGAGCCAGTCGTGGATCGGCTTCAGCGACCGGCCCGCGTACGCGGACGCGCAGGCGATCGCGCACCACATCTCCGAGCTCTACACGGAGGGCGAGGTCGACCAGGTGATTGTCGTCTACAACCACTTCGAGTCGCCGCTCGTCCAGCGGGTCGTCGAGCAGGAGGTCCTGCCGATCCCGGAGAGCGTGCTCGAGTCGGGCGACGAGGCGCCGCCGGCGCTCGTCGGCGACTTCATCTACGAGCCGGAGCCCGAGCTGATCCTCGAGCGGCTCCTCCCGGTCTACGTCGAGACCGAGCTCTACCGGGCGCTGCTCGAGTCCGCGGCGTCGGAGCAGGGCGCGCGGATGACGGCGATGCGAAACGCCTCGAAGAACGCCGCCGAGCTGATCGAGAGCCTCACGCTGGCGATGAACCGCGCCCGCCAGGCGGAGATCACCCAAGAAATCCTGGAAGTCGTCGCCGGCGCTGACGCGCTGACCCAGTCCTAACCGGGGCGCCGATAACAACGTCTAATCGAAAGCGGCGTCCCCCCGCCGTTATGCTCTCCACGCTCTATGGCGCAAAAAGAATCCGGTAGAGAAGTCCTCTCGGCAGGCGCCGGCCTCGCAGCCGAGGTTGCGCTCGAGAGCGGCGGCGAGCTGGGCGAGATCCAGACCGTCCGCGCTCGCGGCTACTGGGAGCAGGTCTGGATCCGGTTCAAGAAGGACAAGGTCGCGATCGCCAGCGGCTTCATCATCATCCTGCTCTTCATCGCGGCCTTCCCCGGCGCACCGATTGCCGAGAAGTGGCTCGGCCACGGGCCGAACGACATCTTCCCGACGCCCGGCGTCGGCGTGGACCTGAACCTCATCCCTGTCGGGCCGAATACCCACGCGAAGAACTTCAATCCGGAGACCGGCGTGGAGGAGGACGTCTACTTCCCGCTCGGCACCGCGGACACGCTCGGCCGCGATGAGCTGCTGCGCCTGATGTACGGCGCGCGCGTCTCCCTCGAGGTCGCGGTCGGCGCGACCCTGCTCTCGATGTTCATCGGCGTGCTCTTAGGAGCGACGGCCGGCTACTTCCGAGGATCGATCGATGCCCTGATCTCGCGTCTCACCGAGATCGTCATGGCGTTTCCGCTGCTCCTGTTCGTGATCGCCCTCGCGGCCACGGTCGGCGACCGGATGCAGGACATCACCTTATTCGGGGTGTTCTCGCCCGGGGTGCTGATGCTCGTGCTGGTGTTCGGGATCTTCGGGTGGTTCTATCCCGCCCGGATCATCCGCGCCCAGGTGCTCTCACTGCGTGAGAAGGAGTTCATCGAGGCGGCGCAGATGGTCGGCTCGAGCGACTGGCGCATCATCCGCTCGCATCTGTTGCCACACCTCGTCGCGCCGATCATCGTCTATTCGACGTTGATCGTGGCCCAGTTCGTCCTCCTGGAGGCGGGGCTCTCGTTCCTCGGCGTGGGCATCGAACTGCCGACGGCGAGCTGGGGCGCGCTGCTCTCGACGGCGCCGGACTTCTATCTCCAGCAGCCGTGGCTGATGGTCTGGCCGGGGGCTGCCGTCCTGATCACGACCCTTGCGTTCAACCTGCTCGGCGACGGGCTGCGGGACGCGTTCGATCCGCGGGGTTCGGCCCACTGATCAGGGCCGTGCAGTTCTCTTAATCACCCGCTAACTAACTCTCATCACTGTCGTCTGATCGGACGGGACGCATGCGCGTCCCGGGTCGGCGCAACCGCCTGTGTCGGCTCGAAACGCGGAAAGGAGTCTCATGCACAGACGACTCATGCTTTCGGTGGCGATGCTCCTGGTCGGTGCCGGGCTGCTCGCGGCGTCCGCTGTTGCGGGCCCGACGGCCAGCTCTTCGCCCCAGGCAAGCGACGCCTCCCAGGCAAGGGTCGGCGGCACGTTCAAGCACAGCCTCAGCGTCGATATCGACTACGTCGATCCGTCGCTCTGGTACTACGTGCCGTCGTGGACGATCGCTTACGCGACGTGCTCGATGCTCATGAACTACCCGCACGCGCCGGCCCCCCGTGGGTCGCGGCTCGTGCCTGAGGTCGCTCAGGGCTTCCCGCGCATCTCGCGCAACGGTCTGATCTACACCTTCACGCTGAAGAGGACCTTCCGCCTCAGCAACGGGCAGCCGCTCAACGCGCGCAACTTCGCGTGGGCGATCAACCGTGCGTTGCAGAAGCGGATGGCTTCTCCGGCTCAGCCGTTCATCGAGGACATCGCAGGCGCCAAGGCCGTCATCGACGGCAACGCGCAGCGGGCCTCGGGCGTCACCACTCCGAACGCGTACACGCTTCGGATTCGGATGGCGAAGCGCGCTCCGGACCTTCTGGCCCGGCTCGCGATGCCGTTCTTCTGCGGCATGCCCACGAACCTCCCGGTGAACCCGGACGGCGTCTCGGCTCCGGTCGTTGGCTCCGGTCCGTACTTCATCCGTGAGTGGACGAAGAACCGGCGCATCGTGCTGGCCCGGAACCGCTTCTATCGCGGTCCCGCCCCGCGCAATGTGAACGGCTTCGAGATCGACATCGGGCTCCCGCTCGAGACGATCAAGCTGAACATCGACCGCGGCGCAACCGACACGGGTGACATCCCGCCGGCAGCGCACGCACAGCTCGGTCGGCAGCACGGGGTCAAGAAGCAGTCCCCGGGTCGCTACTTCGCGAACCCGGCCCCGACGATCCTGTACCTGGCGATGAACCACGAGCGGCGGCTCTTCGGAGCCCCGAACGGCGGTCGGCATTCAACGGCCGGCAACGTTCGGCTCAAGAAGGCCGTGAACTTCGCCGTCGACCGGCAGGCGATGCTCACGCAGCGCGGCGCCTACGCAGGCGTCACGAACGACCAGTACATGCCGCCGAGCATGCGCGGCTTCCGGAACGTCGCCATCTATCCGCGGCGCCCGAACCTGAGCCAGGCTCGCAGCCTCGCCTCGGGTCAGACGCGTGGCGGTGACGGCGTGTTCTACTGCTCGAACCGGGCTCCGGCTCCTGCGACGTGTCAGATCGTCCAGGCGAACCTGCGGAACATCGGCTTGAACATGGACATCAAGCTGTTCCCGCGGGCTACGCAGTTCGAGCTCACCGGACGGCGTGGTGAGCCGTTCGACCTGACCCTCGAGGGTTGGCACATGGACTACTTCGATCCGTACGACTTCATCTTCCTGGTCGACGGAACGACGATCCGGCCTGCCAACAACGTCAACTTCTCGTACTTCAACTCGGCTGCCTTCAACCGGAAGATCAGCCGGGCGAAGACGCTGGTTGGCGTTCCGCGCTATCGCGCGTTCTCGAACCTCGACCACGACCTCGTTCGGAACGGTGCGCCGCTGGCCACCTATGCAAGCCCGAACGATCGTCACTACGTGTCCTCGCGGGTGGGCTGCTACCACTACCACCCGGTGTTCACGTTCGACTACCCGGCTCTCTGCCTCACCAGGTAGAGCGCTGAGCGAGAAGGGCGCCGGCTTCGGCCGGCGCCTTCCTCTTAGGCCAGCGAATTCGACCGACCAGCGGTAAGCTCTAGACCCCTCGGAGCCACTAGGGGGCGGCACGAATGTATCGGTATCTGATCAGACGACTTCTCTGGGCGTGCGTGCTGTTCATCGCCGTCACGGTCGTCTCGTACATCATCTTCTTCCTCGTGCCCGCGGAGCCGGCGCGTCTCATCGCCGGGCCGCAGGCGCCGCCGGACCAGGTCGAGCGAGTCCGCAAGCAGATGGGGCTCGACGACCCGGTCGTCGTGCAGTACGGACGCTTCCTCGGCGGCCTCATGCCGGTCAGCTTCGACGGCGGGTTCCACCTGAAGGAGCCCTCGCTCGGCCGCTCCTACGCGACGCGCCAGCCGGTCACGGCGATCATCAAGGACGCAGCTCCGGTCACCGCCTCGCTCGTGTTCGGCGGCGCGATCCTCTGGATGCTGATCGCGATCCCGATCGGGATCCTCTCGGCGCTCCGGCCGCGATCGCTGTTAGACCGATCCGCCATGGTGTTCGTCCTGATCGGGATCTCTGCGCACCCGGTCTGGATCGGGCTGATCCTCATCTACTTCGTCGGGTACAAGGCGGGGTTGACGCCGCTCGGTGGGTACTGCGACATGATCGACCCGTCCACGGACTGCGGTGGTCCGATCGAGTGGGCGCACTCACTCGTCCTGCCGTGGATCACCTTCGCGATCCTCTTCGCGGCGCTCTACGTCCGAATGATCCGCGCGAACGTCCTAGAAGCCATGAACGAGGACTACGTGCGGACGGCGCGCGCGAAGGGCGCACCTGAGTGGCTCGTCATGCGCTCGCACGTGCTGCGGAACGCGATGCTGCCGGTGGTGACCATGCTCGGCATGGACATCGGCGTGGCGCTCGGAGGCGCCGTCTTCACCGAGACCGTGTTCGGGCTGCCCGGCCTCGGCCGGCGGGCGGTCCAGGGCCTCGAGGGTTTCGACCTGCCCGCGGTGATGGGGATCGTCGTGTTTGCAACCATCTGCGTCATCGTCTTCAACTTGTTCGTCGACCTGCTCTACGCAGTCATCGATCCGCGCATTAGGCTCTCGTAGCCCATGCGCCGGGAGACCCGTTAGATGGCCCTGCTCGAGGTCAACGATCTGAAGACGCACTTCCGCACCGACGACGGCATCGTCAAGGCCGTCGACGGCGTGAACTTCGAGGTCGAGAAGGGAAAGACGCTCGGAATCGTCGGCGAGTCCGGCTGCGGCAAGAGCGTGACCTGCCTGACGATCATGGGCCTGAACAACCGGCGGAACACGATCACGAGCGGCGAGGCGCTGTTCAACGGCGAGGACCTCCTGACGATGAAGCCGAGCCGCCTCCGGGACATCCGCGGCAACGACATGGCGATGATCTTCCAGGACCCGATGACGTCGCTGAACCCGGTGCACACGATCGGGCGCCAGCTCGTCGAGGCGATCCAGCTCCACCGCGACATCACTCGGAAGGCCGCGCGCGCTCGGGCGCTCGAGCTCCTCAAGGCCGTCGGCATCCCGCGCGCGGAGCGTCGGGTCGACGACTACCCGCACCAGTTCTCGGGTGGCATGCGCCAGCGCGTGATGATCGCGATGGCGCTGATCAACGATCCCGACCTGCTGATCGCCGACGAGCCGACGACGGCGCTCGACGTGACGACCCAGGCGCAGATCCTCGAGCTGATGAACCGGCTCCAGCGCGAGTTCGGCAGCGCGATCATCATCATCACGCACGACCTCGGCGTCGTCGCCGAGACTGCCGACGACGTCGTCGTGATGTACGCGGCGCGCGTCGTCGAGAACGCGCCGGTCGAGAACCTCTTCAACAGGCCGCACATGCCGTACACGTGGGGCCTGCTCGGCTCGCTGCCCCGGCTCGACACCGACACCGAACGGCTGACGCAGATCCCCGGCCAGCCGCCGTCCCTGCTGAACCCGCCGCGGGGCTGCCGCTTCAACCCGCGCTGCCCCTACGTCATGAACATCTGCAGGGAGCAGGAGCCAGAGCTCCGTCCGATCAGCAACGACCCGACCCATCTGCAGGCCTGCCACCTCGACGAGCAGACGAAGGACCGCGAGGCGGCCAAGCTGATCGCCGGCACGATGGCGGAGGCCTCGTAGGTGTCGACGGACGCTCTGGGCGACAACGGCGCACCGCTCACGGGCAACGAGCTCCTCGTCGTCGACGACCTGAAGAAGCACTTCCCGGTCACGCGCGGGATCGTGTTCCAGAAGGAGGTCGCCTCGGTCAAGGCGGTCGACGGCGTCTCGTTCACGGTCCGCGCCGGCGAGACCCTCGGCGTCGTCGGCGAGTCGGGCTGCGGGAAGTCGACGATGGCGCGCTGCATCATGCGCCTCCTCGACCCGACGGGTGGCCGCGTGGTCTTCGACGGGCGCGACATCACCAAGCTCTCACGCTCGGAGATGCGACCGATCCGGCGCGAGCTGATGATGATCTTCCAGGACCCGTTCGCGTCGCTGAACGCTCGTAAGCGAGTCGGCTTCATCATCGCCGAGGCCCTCGAGGTCCACAAGATGGGCACCGACGCCGAGATCAAGCGTCGGGTACAGGAGCTGCTAGAGGTCGTCGGCCTCAACCCGGAGCACTACAACCGGTTCCCGCACGAGTTCTCGGGCGGCCAGCGCCAGCGGATCGGCGTCGCGCGGGCGCTCGCCGTGAACCCGAAGCTGATCGTCTGCGACGAGCCCGTGTCGGCCCTAGACGTGTCGGTGCAGGCCCAGATCCTCAACCTGCTCAAGGATCTCCAGGACCAGTTCGGCCTGACCTACATTTTCATCGCCCACGATCTCAACGTCGTGCGGCACATCTCCGACCGGGTCCTCGTCATGTATCTCGGCAAGGTCGTCGAGACCGCCGAGCGCGACAAGCTCTACAACGAGCCGAAGCATCCGTACACCGGCGCGCTCCTCTCGGCCGTGCCGATCCCGAACCCGGAGCTCGGGCGCGCCCGGAAGCCGATCGTGCTCCAGGGTGACGTCCCGAGCCCGCTGAACCCGCCGGCGGCCTGCAATTTCCATCCGCGCTGCCCGAGGTTCCAGGAGGGTCACTGCGACGTGGAGCCGCCGCCGCTGTACTCGTTCGGGGACGGCCACGTGGCGGCGTGCCACTACCCGCTCGAGAACTGGCCGCTGTCCGAGGAAGAGATGCGGCGGCCCAGCTCGCGCCCGGCCTCCGCACCGCCGGAGCCGTCGGCGGAGCCGGCTTCAGCATCCTGAGATGTGGTCCGCGGCGCTCCGCCGCCTGACCGGACTCTTCCTTCTCGCCTCGGCGCTGGCGCTGGTCGGCGCGTTCATCTTCGGCGTCCTGCTCGGCGCGGACGCTGCGCGCTCGATCTCGATCGCCTTCTACCTGATCGGCTCGTTCCTCCTCATCGCCGGGTTCTTCGTCGGCAACAGGGGGCCCGTGCGGCTCAAGCCGGGCGCCAAGGGCGAGGAGAGCTCGTACATGTTCTTCGGCTCGCGCTTCGTTCGGTGGGCGAGCCCGTCGGAGCGCGAGGAGAACATCAACCTCTCCGCGATCTTCGTCGTGCTCGGATTCCTGCTCATCCTCGTGGGCGTTGTTGCCGACAACCGATACGACCTCGTTTGAGCCGGCTCTGGTGTTCCGCCGACGGCCTAACTATGTTGTGAAAGCTCCGTCAGAATGGACGTGCGTCTGGTGAAACCGATCACAAAACAGTGCGAGCGGGCTCGTGAGTGTGCCTCGCTTCGCCTGGACGGCGAGCTGTCCGAGTTCGAGCAGGCCCTGCTCGTGGCTCACCTCGCGCGCTGCGAGCCGTGCCGGTCGTTCGCGCACGAGCTCGAGTCGCTGACCGACCACGTCCGCTCGACGCCGCTCGCGCGGCTCGAGCAGCCGGTTTCGCTGCCGGCCCGCCGGCGCCTCGTCTCTCGCCGGCCGGTCGAGATCGCCGCCGCCGCGGCGCTCATGCTGACGACGCTCGGCGTCGCCGGCGCTCTCCGCACGGTCGAGACGAACAACCCGACGCTCAGCTTCGGCGCTCCGGGCGTGTCGAACACGCTCGAGAGCCGCGAGTTCAGCGACATCCGCCGCGAGATGCTTCGCCCGCCGGTACGCCAGATCTCGCCCGGCGGCCTCAACCTCCCAGTCACCTAGGCCGCACGCGGTACCGTTGAGGCGTGTACAACGCTTCGCCGGTCACCTCCTACGTCTGAGCGCTCGACCATGCCGCCAGGTTGGCGGACGCGTCAGAGCGGCACCGATTGCTGGTTTCGGAGCAGGAACGCTCCGATAGACTGCCGAGCGGCAGGCGCCTCCCAACGTGGCGCCGCCTACTTCCACTACGACTGAGATTGCGGGAGGCTCGTGGCTAGCAATTCGGACCAGAAAAACCAGGGCGGCAAGATCGTCGAGATTCGCGGTGTCGTCATCGACGCGGTGTTCCCGGGCGAGCTGCCGGAGATCTACGACGCGCTGAAGATCACGGTCGACGGCCACGACCTCATCGCGGAGGTGCAGCAGCATCTCGGCGACGACCGCGTGCGCGCCGTCGCCATGGACTCGACGGACGGACTTGCGCGGGGCCTCGACGTCGAGAACACGGGCCAGCCGATCTCGGTGCCGGTCGGCGACGCCACCCTCGGCCGCCTCTGGAACGTCATCGGCGAGGCGATCGACAAGGGCGATCCGCCGGCCGAGTCCGAGCGCTGGCCGATCCACCGCGACCCGCCGAGCTTCCGCGAGCTCTCGCCGGAGGTGGAGATCTTCGAGACCGGCATCAAGGTCATCGATCTCATCGCCCCGTACGTGAAGGGCGGCAAGGTCGGGCTCTTCGGCGGCGCCGGCGTAGGCAAGACGGTGCTGATCCAGGAGCTGATCCACAACGTCGCGCAGGAGCACGGCGGTGTCTCCGTCTTCTCCGGCGTGGGCGAGCGGACGCGGGAGGGGAACGACCTCTGGATCGAGATGCGCGAGTCGGGCGTGCTCGACAAGGTTGCGCTCGTCTACGGGCAGATGAACGAGCCGCCGGGCGCGCGACTGCGCGTCGGCCTGTCCGGCTTGACGATGGCGGAGTACTTCCGCGATCAGGGACAGGACACGCTGCTCTTCATCGACAACATCTTCCGGTTCGTCCAGGCCGGCTCCGAGGTGTCCGCGCTGCTCGGCCGGATGCCGAGCGCCGTCGGCTACCAGCCGACGCTCGCGACTGAGATGGGCCAGCTGCAGGAGCGGATCACCTCGACGCGCACGGGCTCGGTCACCTCGGTGCAGGCGATCTACGTGCCGGCCGACGACCTGACCGACCCGGCGCCGGCGAACACCTTCGCCCACCTCGACGCCACGACGGTGCTGTCGCGGGCGATCGTGGAGCAGGGCATCTACCCGGCCGTCGATCCGCTCGACTCGTTCTCGCGGGCTCTCCAGCCCGGGATCGTCTCGGACGACCACTACCAGACGGCGACGCGCGTCCAGGAGGTTCTCCAGCGGTACCGCGACCTCCAGGACATCATCGCCATCCTCGGGATGGACGAGCTCTCCGACGAGGACAAGCTCGTCGTGCAGCGGGCGCGCAAGATCCAGCGCTTCCTCTCGCAGCCGAACTTCGTGGCCGAGCAGTTCACGGGCACTCCCGGCAAGTACGTCAAGCTCGAGGACACGATCGACGGCTTCCGCCAGATCCTCGACGGGAAGCACGACGACCTGCCCGAGCAGGCCTTCTACATGGTCGGCACGATCGACGAGGCCGTCCAGAAGGGCCGCGAGATGTCCGGCGAGGAGCAGCAGCCGGAGGCGCAGCCCGAGGAGGCGGAAGAGGAGCCTTCAGAAGCCGAGCCTGCTGAGCCCGTACCCGCCTAGTGGCGACCGAAGGGAGGCACACATTCGACCTCTCCCTCGTGACGCCCGACGGAGCGGCATTCGAGGGTGAGGTCGAGATGCTCATCGTCCCGGGCGCGGACGGCGAGATCGGCATCCTCGCGCGGCACGCGCCGCTCGTCGCGACGCTGAAGGCCGGAGGTACCCGCATCCACATCCGCCGGGACGAGGAGATCCGCGAGTTCGCCACCGGTCCGGGCTTCTTCAAGGTGGAGCAAGACCGGGCGCTGGCCCTGGTCGACGACGCCGTCGACTCGCGGGAGATCGACCGAGATCGGGCGCAGCAACAGCTGGACGACGCGAACGCCGAGCTGGAGCGGATCGAGCGCGGCGAGTCCGACGCCGACCGCTGGCAGATCGAGCAGCGGATCCGACACGCTGAGAACCAGCTCGAGGTCTACGCGGGCGGCGGCGGCGGTCGGATTCGTACGGTCGCGCCGCCCGGCTGACCTAAGCGCCGGCGTCGCGCGGCACCCAGGCGAGCAGGTCGATCGCCTGCTCGAACGCGCGTAGATCGCCACCGGTTAGCCTGGCTGCCCCGGACCGCACGGCGTTCCCCGGCGGCAATTGCCGCAGCATGAGCTCGATCGAGGTGTTCACGTCGGTCTCGATCACGAGATCCGGATCGCCCGACGGGCCGGGCCTGGCCTCGACGCGGCCGTCGTCCAAGTGCACGTGGAAGACCTCTCCGTCGAGCTGAAACTCGTACCTCGCGCGGATCCCCCGAGCGTCGTCGCTTCGAAACGTCGCGCGAATTGCAGAGACGTGGCCGGTTGCGAAGAAGACGTCTCCGGCGCGCCGCTCGCCCATGAAGTTCCCGCCCCAGCGGCCCAGCTCGATGATCATCGGCTCAAGTCCGGCTCCGAGCTCCGTCAGCTCGTAGACGACGCCACGGGCCGGCGGCTCGAGGCGGCGCCGGCGAACGATGTCCTCCCGCTCGAGGTGGCGCAGGCGCTCGGTCAGGAGGTTGGCGCCGATCCCTGGGAGCCCCTCCTTGAGATCCGAGAACCGCCGAGGCCCCAGGTGGACGAGGTCGCGCAGGATCAGCAGCGTCCACCGCTCGCCGATGACGTCGAGGGCTTTTGCCACGGCGCAGTACTGGTCATAGCTGCGCCGCTGCACGCGCTTGACCTCGGCATAGAAGTATAGAAAAATGAACCAACAAGTTCAGTTTCATATACAGGAGGGTAGCGTGGCCGAGCGGACAATCCGAGACGAGATCACGATCGCCGCCCCGCCCGAGCACGTCTTTCGTGCCTTGACGGAGGCGGACGCGCTCGAGCATTGGATGGCCTCGGCGGTCGAGTCCGACGCGCGCACCGGTGGTCGCTTCCGGTACGCGTTCGAGTTCGACGACACGAGCCAGAACAACGTGCAGCAGGGGGAGTACCTCGCCGTCGAGGACGGCCGGCGCGTCGCTCTTCCGTGGTTCTTCCCTTTCTCGGACAAGCGAACGACGGTCGAGTACGCGCTGAGTCCGCGCGGCGACGAGACGAGCGTGGAGTTCTCCCACGCGGGCTTCGATGAGGGAGAGCCGTGGGACGGCGCCTATGAGCGCTTCACCGGCGGCTGGCGGCTGTTTCTCGAAAGCCTCAAGAGCTACGTCGAGACGGGCGCCTCGAGTCTCCCCTTGGGCATCAAGTCACGGGCGGCCTAGGAGGGTCTGGCGAAATAGCGGCTGTGCCGCCGGGCCGCGCTGCTCGCCCCGAGGACTGCGTCCTCAGTCGCGCCCGTATCTGCTGATACGGGCGCTCCCTGCGTCCTTGCCTCGGAACGACCAGCGCGCCCCGGCGACGAGCGCCATTCCACCAGACCCTCCTAGCCGCCGACGCGGTAGGCCAGGTGGGTCACCCGCGGTGACCCGATCACGCTCGTGAGCTCGATCGGCCGCCGCTGAGGCGCCTCGAAGAGCCGAACGCCGTCGCCGAGGAGCACCGGGGCGACGTGGAGCTGTAGCTCGTCGAGGAGGCCGGCGTCGAGCGCCTGCTGGGCGACGGCTCCGCCCCCGCTGACCTGAACGTCGCGCTCGCCCGCGGCCTCGCGGGCCTGCCGGATCGCCTCCTCGACGCCGTCGACGAACGTGTAGGTCGTCGAGCCGAGCGTCAGCGGCTCGCGCGCATGGTGCGTGACCACGAACACGGGGCCGTCGAACGGCGGGTCGTCGCCCCACCAGCCGCTCGGCTTCGGGTCGTTCTCCCACGGGCCCTCGCCGCCGCTGAACATCCGCCGCCCCATGACGAAGGCGCCCGTCCGGTCGTGCGTCTCGCGGACGAGGTCGTCGTCGGTGCCGGTTTCTCCGCCCTCGAGCCCGTGCTGCTCGCGCCAGCCCTTGAGAACGAGGATCCACTCGTGGAGCTCTTCGCCGCCTTCACCGAGCGGCTCTTCCATCGTCGCGTTCGGGCCGGCGACGAACCCGTCGAGCGACATCGAGATGTTGAGAAAAGTCGTCATGCCGGTAAGACCACGGATGCCCGCCGAAATCATCGTATGATCGGCGTGCGCCGGAGGGCGCACCCGGTCCGCGGGCAGGGCTGAGCCCACCTCCTGAAGTCGCAACACGCACATCCGATCTCTTCTCCGCCCGACGACGCGGACACGGGCCGACGGAGGGAGGTCGCATGAACCTCGAACAGCTGCGAAAGCAGGCGAAGGAGCTCCTCAGGGGAGCGCGCGCCGGTGACGACGAGGCGGTCAAGCGCCTCGGGGGCCGCGAGCCGATTCTCGCCAACGCTCAGCTCGCGCTCGCCCGCGAGCACGGCTACCCGGGCTGGCCGGCGCTCGTCGCTGCGGCGGAGGCCGGCACCGAGGCGTTCGTCGAGGCCGCGACCAGCGGCCAGAGGGACCGAGCCGAGGCGATGCTCGAGGCGCGTCCGGAGATCGCGCAGGATCGCTGGGCTCGGCTCGTCCTCGGCCGCGAGTGGGACGGGGATCCCAACCGCCCGGGTGGGCCGCTCGGCTGGCCGCCGCTCCTCTACGCGAGCCACTCCGTGTTCCCGACGCTCGACCTCGTCCGCGATCTCCTCGCGCGTGGCGCCGACCCGAACTCGAGCGCCGACCTGGACTGGGGCACGTCGACCGCGCTCTACGGCGCCGCCGGCGTGCTCCACTACCCCGAGCTGACCCGTGTCCTGCTCGAGGCAGGCGCGAATCCCGACGACAACGAATCGCTCTACCACTCGACGGAATCGGAGAGCCCGGAGTGCCTGCGCCTCCTGCTGGACGCCGGCGCGGAGACTCGCGGCACGAACGCGCTCCCGCGCGCGCTCGACTTCGACCGGCTGGAGCCGGTGAGGATGCTCCTTGAGGCGGGCACCGATCCGAACGAGTGGCCGATGCTGACCCATGCGATCCGGCGAGGACGCGGGCCCGAGTTCCTCCGACTGCTCGCGGACCACGGCGCCGACGTGAACCGTGCCGGTGGCGAGATCGAGCCGTGGCGCAGGGAGGTGCCGCCTCGGACGCCGTACGCGCAGGCCGTCCTGCGGGGTCGCGCCGACTGTGCGGAGACCCTCGCGGAGCTCGGTGCGATCACGGAGATCGAGCCTGGAGACGCCGCGGTGGCGGCAGTCGCCCGTGGTGAGCGCGTGGCCGGCCTTCCGTCGGACCTCGACGTCGACCAGCAGGAGGCGCTGATCAAGAGCGCGATGCGCGGCAACCTGGACGCCGTCGTCGACGCGCTCGGCCCCGACTTCCACGGGGTCAGCGACGGCTCGCCGGACGGGACGCTCCTCCACCACGCAGCCTGGTTCGGGAACGGTGACGCCGTGAGAGACCTGCTCGCGCGAGGCGCACGGATCCACCGGGATCCGGACGGCGAGACGCCCCTGGAGTGGGCCGCCTGGTCGTCTCGTCACATGGAGCGCTGGAGTCTCGACTACATCCCGGTCGCCGAGGCCCTCGTCGATGCAGGCGAGACGGTGGAGCCCCGCCACGTCGAGATTGCGCGGGGCCCGTTGCGCGAGTGGCTACAGTTACAACTGTCCGGAGAGCTTTGAACGGCAGCTTGGCGACCGGGTTACCAAACGCCTAAAGAGCCCGCGGAGCCTTCGCTCCCGCACTCTTTGGGACGGGAGCGTTTTCATGAAGGCGACGATCGAACAACTCAAGGAACTCCTCGACGAGCGGATCGTCGTGCTCGACGGTTCGTACGGCGTCCTGATCCAGAAGACGGTGAAGGGCGAGGACGCGTACCGGGGTGAGCGCTTCGCCGACCACCCGCAGGACCTCGCCGGCGACCCCGACCTCCTGAACCTCACCCAGCCCGACGTCGTCCGCGACATCCACCGGTCGTACCTCGCCGCCGGCGCCGACGTCGTGACGACGAACACCTTCACGGCGACGACGATCGGCCAGGCCGACTACGGGCTCGAGGAGTTCGCCCACGAGATGAACGTCGAAGGCGCGCGGCTCGCCCGGCAGGCGGCGGACGAGCTCGACCGCCCGGCTTGGGTCGCCGGCTCTATCGGCCCGCTGAACGTCTCGCTGTCGCTCTCCCCGAAGGTGGACGAGCCGGCCTTTCGCAACGCCACGTTCGACCGTGTCCACGACGCGTATACCGAGCAGATCCGCGGGCTCGCCGAGGGCGGCGTCGACATCCTCATGATCGAGACCATCTTCGACACGCTGAACGCGAAGGCGGCGATCGTGGCCGCGAGCGAGGAGGCGCCTGACCTGCCGCTCTGGATCTCTTTCACGGCGATCGACCGCAGCGGGCGGAACCTCTCCGGGCAGACGGTCGAGGCGTTCTGGGCGTCCGTTGAGCACGCCGACCCGCTGATCGTCGGCGTCAACTGCTCGCTCGGTGCGACCGAGATGCGGCCGTTCGTCGAGGACCTCGCCCGGATCGCGCCGACCTACGTCGCCTGCCACCCGAACGCCGGTCTCCCGAACGCGATGGGCGAGCACGACGAGCAGCCGGCCGACACGAGCCGCATCCTGGGCGAGTTCGCGCAGGAAGGCCTCGTGAACATTGTCGGCGGCTGCTGCGGCACGACGCCCGAGCACGTGCATGCGATCGCAGAGGTAGTGCACGCGTGAAGCCACGCGTCGTTCCCAAGCGGGAGCCGCGCACGCGGTTCAGCGGCCTCGAGCCGTTCGAGATCGGCCCGGACACCGGCTTCGTGATGATCGGCGAGCGGACGAACGTCACCGGCTCCGCGCGCTTCCGACGCCTGATCGAGGCGGACGACTTCCAGGGCGCCGTCGACGTGGCGCTCGAGCAGGTCCGGGGCGGCGCAAACCTCCTCGACGTGAACATGGACGCCGATCTGCTCGACTCCGAGCAGGCGATGACGACCTTCCTCAACGTCATCGCCACCGAGCCCGAGGTCGCGCGGATCCCGATCATGGTCGACAGCTCGCGCTGGTCGGTGCTCGAGGCCGGCCTGAAGTGCATCCAGGGCAAGGGCGTCGTCAACTCGATCAGCCTCAAGGAGGGAGAGGAGTCGTTCCTCGAGCAGGCCCGCGCGGTCCGTCGCTACGGCGCGGGGGTCGTGGTCATGGCGTTCGACGAGCAGGGCCAGGCGGAGACCGTCGAGCGCAAGGTCGAGATCTGCGAGCGCGCCTACCGGCTGCTCGTGGACGAGGTCGGCTTCCCACCCGAGGACCTGATCTTCGACCCGAACGTCCTCGCCGTCGCGACCGGGATCGAGGAGCACGACGACTTCGCGAAGAACTTCATCGAGGCGCTGCCGTTGATCAAGGAGCGCTGCCCCGGCGCCCGGACGAGCGGCGGGATCTCCAACCTCTCGTTCTCGTTCCGCGGCAACGACGTCGTCCGCGAGGCGATGCATGCAGCGTTCCTGTACCACGCGATCCAGGCCGGGCTCGACATGGGGATCGTGAACGCGGGCCAGCTCGCGGTCTACGAGGACATTCCGAAGGACCTCCTGGAGCACGTCGAGGACGTCATCTTCAACCGCCGTCCCGACGCGACGGAGCGGCTCGTTACGTTCGCGGAGACCGTCGCGGGGGAGGGCACGAGGCGCGAGCTCGACACGGCCTGGCGCGACCAGCCGGTCGAGAAGCGGCTCGAGCACGCGCTCGTCCACGGGATCGTCGACCACATCGAGCAGGACACCGAGGAGGCGCGACAGGAGCTCCCGAGGCCGCTCGACGTCATCGAGGGGCCGCTGATGAAGGGCATGCAGGTCGTCGGCGACCTGTTCGGCTCCGGGAAGATGTTCCTCCCACAAGTCGTGAAGAGCGCGCGCGCGATGAAGCGCGCCGTCGCCTACCTCGAGCCGTTCATGGAGGAGGAGGCGGCGGAGAACGGCGGCCGCCCGCCGGCGGCGAAGGTCGTCCTCGCCACCGTCAAGGGCGACGTCCACGACATCGGCAAGAACATCGTCGGGGTCGTCCTCGGCTGCAACAACTACGAGGTCATCGACCTCGGCGTGATGGTGCCGGCCGACAAGATCCTCGACACCGCGCTCGAGGAAGGCTGCGACGTCGTCGGCCTCTCCGGCCTGATCACGCCGTCCCTCGACGAGATGGTCAACGTGGCGCGCGAGATGGAGCGCCGAGGGATGGAGCTGCCGCTGCTGATCGGCGGCGCGACGACCTCGAAGCAGCACACGGCCGTGCGGATCGCTCCCGCCTACACGCAGCCCACGATCCACGTCCTCGACGCCTCACGCGTCGTCGGCGTCGTGTCGGATCTCCTCGACTCGACCCGCCGCGCCCGGCTCGAGCAGGAGAACTCCGAGCTCCAGGACCGGCTCCGCGACCAGCACGCCGAGAAGGAGCGGAAGCCGCTGCTGCCGTTCGAGGAGGCGCAGGCGAACCGCGAACAGGCGGACTTCTCGGAGCTCCCCGTTCCCGAGTTCACCGGCACACGCGTGGTCGAGCCCGAGCTCGAGACGCTCGTCCGCTACATCGACTGGCAGTTCTTCTTTCACGCCTGGGAGCTGAAGGGCAAGTTCCCGGCGATCCTCGATCAACCGGCAGCTCGCGAGCTCTACGAAGACGCGCAGGCCCTCCTCGCGCAGATCGTCGAGGGCCGACTCCTCCAGGCGAAGGGCGTCCACGGCTTCTGGCCCGCGAGTTCGGACGGCGACGACATCCTCCTCGAGGACGGCACCCGCCTCGCGATGCTGCGCCAGCAGTCGGCGTACGGCGACGCACGCCCGAACCGCTCGCTCACCGACTACGTAGCGCCGGAAGGTGACCACGTCGGCGGCTTCGGAGTCGCGATCCACGGCGCCGACGAGCTCGCCGCCGCCTACGAGGTCGAGCACGACGACTACCGGGCGATCATGGTCAAGGCGCTCGCCGACCGCCTCGCCGAGGCGTTCGCCGAGTACCTCCACGAGCAGGTGCGCCGCCAGTGGTACGAGCCGACCGAAGAGCTCTCGAACGAGGACCTGATCGCGGAGAAGTTCCGCGGGATCCGGCCCGCGTACGGCTACCCCGCCTGCCCGGACCACACGGAGAAGCGCACGCTGTTCTCCCTGTTGCCGGTCGACGAGGTCGGTCTCGAACTGACGGAGACCTGCGCGATGGTGCCCGGCTCGGCCGTGAGCGGCATCTACCTTGCGAACCCGGCGGCGCGGTACTTCTCGGTCGGGCGGATCGGCCGCGACCAGGTCGAGGATTACGCGATCAGAAAGGGAATCCCCGTCGAGGAGGCAGAACGATGGCTGCGACCCAACCTGGCCTACGACCCGGAGGCAGAGGCGGCTCCGGCCGCGGTCTGAGCTATCCTCCTCGGAGGCGCCCGTGAGGGCGTCTATCGCGTTTCTATGAGGACGACGCTCAAGCGAGGAGTCGGCCGTGGCGCCGAGACAAACGGCAACGGCCATGCGGCCGTGCCGGTCGCCGGGCTGACCCCGATTACGCACTACCGGCAGCCACGCAGACGCGGCGGGATCCCGGGCCTGATCGCGCGTGTCTTCTTCTTCCTCCTCGTCGCCGTGACCTCGCTCGTGCTCGGCGTCGCCGGCGGCTACTGGCTCGACGGCGAGCAGACGGTCGTCGACATCGACCGGGCCTCCCGCAAGGACCCGCAGATCCGCAAGGCGGCGCAGAAGCTCGACATCCTGCTGCCGAATCGTGCCGCGATCGCCATGGTCGTCGGCCAGGACTTCCGGAAGTGGGCGAAGGATGAGGAAAAGGGTGGCCGCGCCGACACGGTCATGCTCATCCGCGCCGATCCGAACGTCGGGACGATGTCCACGCTGTCGTTCCCACGTGACCTCATGGTCAACATCCACTGTCCCGGAAGGACGCCCTTCCCCGGGCCGATCAACTCGGCGTACGCCCTGTGTGGCCTCCAGGGGACGGTGCAGACGGTGAAGGACCTGACGGGACTGCCGATCCACTACCTCGTGACAATCGACTACCGCGGCTTCATCCAGACGGTCGACAAGATGGGCGGCGTCTGGATCGACGTCGACCGCCGCTACTTCAACGACAACTCCGGCGGCGGCCCGACCTTCCCACCGATCGATCTCCAGCCGGGCTATCAGCAGGTCACCGGCCGGCAGGCGCTCTCGTACGTGCGGTACCGGCACACGGACTCCGACCTCTACCGGATCGAGCGTCAGCGCCTGTTCATGCGGGCGCTGAGCGAGCGTGTTTCGAGCGCGTTCCGGATCACATCGCCCGGGACGATTCCGCGGCTCACCAAGATCGCACGCGACAACATCAAGATCGGGAAGGGCGGTGAGGAGGCGCTCGAGCCGGACGAGTTCCGGGCGTGGGCGTTCTTCGCACTCCAGCTTCCGTCCGGTCGGATCTTCCAGTCGAAGATCGGCGGGCTCTACGGCTCCGGAACGGCCGGAGACCCGCTGCGAACCGACCCGTCGAACGTCCAGGCGGCCGTCGAGGAGTTCCAGACCCCGGACGTCAACTCCGGCGAGAAGGCGACCGCTGCGGCACTCGGTCAGCGACCGCGCCTCCCCGGCTCCAACGCTCCGCCTCCGAGCCGCACCTCGCTCGTCGTTCTCAACGGGAACGGCGTGACGGGCTCCGCCGCGAACGCGAGCTTCCTGCTCTCGCAGCGGGGGTACAAGACGCTGGCGCCTCCGCCGGGCGTGGACGCCAATGCCCCGCCGCCCAGGCGCTTCAAGACGCAGGTCTACTTCGATCCGTCGCAGCGAGGCGCGCGAGCCGCGGCCCGGTCCGTGCGGAACCTGTTCGGCTCCGCCGAGGTGGTCGGGGCGATGACGCCTCAGATCGCGCCGTTCGCGAACACCGCGATGCTCGTGGTCGTCGTGGGCACGACCTTCCACGGGAACCTCGCGCCGGCCCCACGGGACCGGACACCGAAGCGCCAGCCGCCGAACACCGTTCGCAACCCGTCCCTGTCGCTGTCCCAGCTGCGCGCGGTGCGGCGCCGCGTCGACTTCCCGCTGATGGTGCCGAGCCTCGTCGAGCGCAGCTCGGTGCTGCACTGGGAGCACCCGGTCCGCGTCTACGCCATGAAGAAGGGCGAGCGCGCGGTGCGGATGACCTTCCGCACGGGCGTGGACGAGTACTGGGGGATCCAGCAGACCAGCTGGCAGGACGCCCCGGTCCTCGACAGCAAGAACGTGACACGGCGCCTCGGAAAGCGCGATTTCGACCTCTACTACGACGGGTCCCGGCTGCACATGGTCGTCCTGCGCACCGACAAGGCCACGTACTGGGTGGTCAATACTCTTCGCGACACCCTCTCGAACGAGACGATGCTGTCGATCGCCCGCGGCCTGCGGCCGCTCGACGGCAAGCCGTGAGCAAGGTCGGGATCTTCGGCGCGGGCTGGGTCGGCGTGGTCACCGCCGGCTGCTTCGCCGAGCTCGGCCACGACGTCGTCGTCCGCGACGTCTCGAGCGAGCGGATCGAGGCGCTCCGGGAGGGCGGCCTGCCGTTCCACGAGCCGGAGCTCGTCGACCTCATCGAGCGAAACGGCGAGCGGCTGACCTTCACGCTCGATCCGGCCGACGTCGCCGACGCCGAGTTCCTCTACGTCTGCGTCGGCACGCCGCCGACGTACGCCGGCGACGCCGACCTCTCGTACGTGTGGAGCGTCCTCGACGACCTCCCCGAGCTCTCCGGGAGCCCGGTCCTGGTGATGAAGAGCACGGTCCCGGTCGGCACGGGGGACAAGGTCCGCGCGGCGCTCGACGCACGCGGCCTGCAGCACGTCGGCTACGTCTCCAACCCCGAGTTCCTCTCTGAGGGAACCGCGGTGCGCGACTTCATGTCGCCGGACCGGATCGTCATCGGCGCCTTCGACCAGGCGGACGGCGACCGCGTCGAGGAGCTGCATGAGAGCCTGGACGCGCCGGTCGTCCGCTCGGACGTCGCGTCCGCCGAGATGATCAAGCTCGCGGCGAACGCCTTCCTGATGACGCGCATCAGCTTCATCAACGAGATCGCGAACGTGTGCGAGCTCGTCGGCGCCGACGTGCAGGAGGTGGCGCGCGGCGTCGGCCTCGACCACCGGCTCGGCCCGCACTTCCTCCGGGCGGGGATCGGCTACGGCGGATCGTGCTTCCCGAAGGACGCCTCCGCGCTCAAGCAGCTCGCGTCGAACTCCGGCTACCACTTCCAGCTGCTCTCGGCCGTCATCGAGGTGAACGAGCTGCAGAAGCGGCGCGTGATCGCGAAGCTGCAGAAGCATCTCGGGAAGCTGCGAGGCAAGCGCGTCGCGCTCCTCGGGCTCGCCTTCAAGCCCAATACGGACGACATGCGCGAGGCGCCGAGCATCGTGCTCGCCTCCCGACTCCTGGCCGAGGGCGCCGAAGTGCGCGGCTGGGACCCCGTCGCGAGCCCGGGCGAGCTCATGAAGGGCGTCGAGATCTGCGAGACCGTCGCCGAAGCCGTGAGCGACGCCGACGCCGCTGTCGTGGTCACCGAGTGGGAGGAGCTCCGCGGCATCGCGACACCGGAGCTCCGCGACGCGATGCGCAACCCGCTGATCGTCGACGGTCGCAACATCCTCGATCCCGACGCCGTCCGGGCGGCCGGCTTCGCCTACGAGGGCATCGGCCGGCCCACCTCGCCGCTCTCCGGCCTTCCCGAGACGACCGAGCCCGAGCACGAGCTCGCCTAGCGCCGCGTGGAAGCGATCATCCTCGCCGGCGGGAAGGCCGAGCGGCTAGGCGACGCCGCCGAGGGACTGCCGAAGGCGCTCGTCCCGATCGCCGGCCGCCCGCTCGCCGCGTACCAGCTCGCGCTCTTCGTCGAGGCCGGCGTCGACCGCGTGCTGATCAGCTGCGCGTCCGGCCAGGAGGAGGTCTTCGAGCGTGAGCTCGGCGGCCTCGGCGCCGAGATCGTCCCGGTCGGCGAGCCGGAGCCGCTCGGGCGCGGCGGCGGCCTCCGCCTCGCGGCCCAGCAGCGCCGCGACAGCGGTCCCGTCTACGCCGTCAACGGCGACGAGCTCTTCGACATCGAGCTCACCGAGCTGCTCGCCCGGCACCGCGAGAAGGGCCCGGCGGCGACGATCGCCGTAGCCCCGCTGAAGAGCCATCTTGGTGTTGTCGACGTCGAGGACGATGACCTGGTCGTCGGCTTCCGCGAGGCTCCGACGCTGCCGTTCTGGGTCAACACCGGCCTCTACGTGCTCGACGACGAGGCGATCTCGCGGCTCCCCGAGCGCGGCGACCACGAGACGTCGACCTTTCCCGAGCTGGCGAGCGAGGGGAAGCTGAGCGCGTTCCGCCACGAAGGCGTCTGGCTCACGGTCAACACACCGAAGGATCTGCGTGTGGCGCGCGAGTTCGTCGAGTCGCAACCCGAGCGGTTCGCCCGGGTGAGATGATCGCCATGTGCCTGGGGAGGAGCGCTTGTCACCGAATCTGACGTTGCTCGACAGGTGGGCGGTCGAGCCGCAGAGGGTGGACAAGCCGTGGGGCTACGAGTTGATCTGGGCCTTGACCGACGCCTACTGCGGCAAGCTCCTCGTCGTCAACGCAGGTCAGTCCCTCTCGCTGCAGTTCCACCGGGAGAAGGACGAGTCGTGGTACGTGATCGAGGGGCGAGCCGAGATCGAGATGGCGGCCGCGGGGGAGACGGTGCCCGCGAAGGAGGTCGTGAAGGCGGGCGCGGCGTTTCGGATCACGCCGGGTACCGTGCATCGCGTACGGGCGCTCGATGACACGACGATCCTCGAGGTCTCGACGCCGCAGGTCGACGACGTCGTGCGGCTTGACGACGTCTACGGGAGGGCGGGCACCACGGAGCCGTAGAACCTTGACACGCTTGTGTTAAGGTTCGGGCATGGAAGGGCTCACCGTCGGCGCAGCCGCTGAATCGACCGGCTGGTCGGCGCGCATGCTCCGGTACCTCGAGCAGGCGCGGCTCGTCGTCCCACGCCGGTCGCCGTCGGGCTACCGGCTCTACGGCCTCCGCGAGCTGAATCAGCTCCGTTCGCTTCGCGTTCTGCGGAGCCGCTTCGCCGTCGAGCTCACCGACATCGAGTTCGCCGCCCGACTACGCCGCGAGGCCGACCTGCGCGGTGCGGTCGACACCTGGCTCGCAGGCTCCGAGGTCGGAGCCGCCGACTGGGTCGACTGGGAGCAGCGCAAGCACGAGCGGCTCCTCGCCGCCTGACCGCTGGAATACTCACGACACCTTCGAGACAGAGAGAGAGCTGATGGCAACCACGAAGCGCTACGACGTCAAAGACCTGGCCCTTGCCCCCGAAGGTGTCCGCCGGATCGCCTGGGCGGACCGGCAGATGCCGGTGCTCGCGGCGATCCGCGAGCGCTTCGAGGCGGAGCAGCCGCTCGCCGGCTATCGCGTCGCCGCGTGCCTCCACGTCACGACCGAGACGGCGAACCTCGCACGAACGCTGAAGGCCGGAGGCGCCGACGTGGTTCTGTGCGCGTCGAACCCGCTGTCCACCCAGGACGACGTGGCAGCCGCGCTCGTGGACGAGTTCGACGTCTCCGTCTTCGCCATCAAGGGCGAGGACAACGACACCTACTACCAGCACATCGAGGCGGCGGTGGACCACAAGCCGCAGCTGACGATGGACGACGGCGCCGACGTGATCGGCGTCCTGCACGCCCACCGGCGCGAGCAGCTCGGGGACATCATCGCCGGCACCGAGGAGACGACGACCGGAGTCATCCGGCTCAAGGCGCTCGAGGCCGACGGCGCGCTCGGGTTCCCGATCATCGCCGTCAACGAGGCGCAGACGAAGCACCTCTTCGACAACCGGTACGGCACCGGCCAGTCGACGATCGACGGGATCATCCGGGCCACGAACATCCTGCTCGCAGGCAAGCGCTTCGTCGTCTCCGGCTACGGCTGGGTCGGAAAAGGCGTCGCGCTGCGCGCGAAGGGCATGGGCGCGCACGTGATCGTCACAGAAGTCGATCCGCTGCGCGCGATCGAGGCCGCGATGGATGGCATCGAGGTCATGCCCATGACTGAGGCGGCCGAGATCGGCGACATCTTCTGCACGGCGACCGGCGACAAGTCCGTGATCGCGCGCGAGCACATGGAGCGGATGAAGGACGGCGCCGTGCTCGCGAACACCGGCCACTTCAACGTCGAGATCGAGATCTCGGCGCTGCGTTCGATGGCCGTCGAGTCGCGCGAGGCCCGCGCGTTCGTCGAGGAGTTCACGCTCGAGGACGGGCGGAGGCTCTACCTGCTCGGCGACGGCCGACTGATCAACCTCGCAGCGGCAGAGGGTCATCCCGCGATCGTCATGGACATGTCCTTCGCGAATCAGTCGCTCGCCGCCGAGTACGCGGTGGATCACGCGGCGGAGCTCGAGCGCAAGGTGTATCCGGTGCCCGACGAGATCGACCGCGAGATCGCCCGTCTCAAGCTCGGGACGATGGGGATCACGATCGACCAGCTGACCGAGGAGCAGGCGAGCTACCTCGCGTCCTGGAACGAAGGGACGTAGGACTGAAAGCGATCGTGTTGGCGGCCGGGTACGCCACCCGGCTCCGGCCGCTGACCGACACCGTCGCGAAGCCGCTCCTGCCGCTGGCGGGGCGGCCGATGCTGGAGTACCTGTACGAGAAGATCGCGGCGGTTCCCGACGTGGACGAGCTGCACGTGGTTACGAACGCCCGGTTCGCTGACGACTTCAGAGGGTGGGCCGAGAGCCGTGAGCGCCTGCTGCCGGTCGTCGTGCACGACGACCGGACGAGCACGAACGAGGATCGGCTGGGTGCGATCGGCGACGTCCGCTTCGTGCTCGAGCGAGCTGGAATTGGCGGGGAGGACCTGCTGATCGTGGCCGGCGACAACCTCTTCGACTTCGACCTCGCCCAGTTGGTCTCGTTCTGGCGCGAGAAGGGCGACGGGAGCGCGGTCGGGGTCCACGACGTCGGCGACCTCGAGCTGATGCGTCAGTACTCCATGGTCGAGCTGGACGAGGACGATCGGATCACCTACCTCGTCGAGAAGCCGGAGCAGCCGACGACGACGCTGGCGGGGATCGCCGTCTACCTGTACCGCGCGGATCACGCGGCGCTGATCACCGACTACCTGGCCGAGGGGCACTCGCCCGATCAGCCCGGGCGCTTCGTCGTCTGGCTCTACCCACGGGTGCCGGTCTACGGCTACCGGTTCCCTGGTGAGTGGCTCGACATCGGCGATCGTGAGCAGTTGCTCGACGCCGACAACCGGATGCGGCAGCGGGACGGCCTGCCGCTCCGCTCCGAGTACTCGCTCGAGAAGTAGCGATTTCGGCACAGAGTCGGGCACCACGCGCGCGCCTGTCCGGGCTAGCGTCGAGCCGATGTGCTTCTCGACCTGGTCCTGCCACGCCGTTGCGTCTCTTGCGCCCGCCTGGGTGAGGATCTCTGCGCGGGCTGCAGGGCTGCGCTCCCCTCCCTGCTCGGCGTCCACTGCGCTCGGTGCGGCGCGCCGACGGTCTGGCCGGTGCAGCGGTGCCGCGAATGCTCGGGCCGTCGGCTCGCGTTCGCCTCCGCTCGCGCCGCCGTCGCGTACGAGACCCCTGTCCCGGCGGTCGTAGGCGCGTGGAAGGAGCGCGGGCTGCGCCGTCTCGCCGAGCTGGCAGCGGACGTCGTCTGCTCCGCTCTCACTCGGCCCGAAGTCGACGCGCTGGCCTTCATCCCGCCCGACGGCGACCGGAGCATCCGTCGCGGTCACCATCCTGCCGAGTGCCTCGCCCATGAGCTCGGGCGACGGTGGTCGCTGCCCGTGATCGGGTCGCTGGGCCGGACGCGTGTGCCGCGTCGGCAGCGCGGTCTGACGCTGCCCGACCGGCGGCGCAACGTGCGCGGTGCGTTCGTCGCACGAGAGCGCGTGCCGCGCCGGCTCGTGTTGGTGGACGACGTCTACACCACCGGCGCGACCGCCTCGGCTGCCGCGACCGCACTCAGGAAGGCGGGCGCCGTCCGCGTGGACGTGGTCACCTTCGCGCGCGCCGTGAGGTCAATACAATCGGCAGGGCGACCGGCAACGGCGATCTCGGGAGGGCTTGGTGCGACTCCAGGTGAAGGGCAAGAACGTCGAGGTCACCGACTCGATTCGCGAGTACGCGGAGGAGAAGCTCTCGAAGCTCGGGCGCCAGCTGGCGGACCCGACGCGCGTGGAGCTCGAGCTCGCGGTCGAACGGAACCCCTCGATCTCGCGGAACCACGTGGCAGAGGCGACGATCTGGACGAAAGGGCCGATTCTCAGGGCGCGTGAGGCGTCCGCCGACCACAGGGCGTCGATCGACCAGCTCGTGGACAAGCTGGAACGGCAGGTGAAGCGCTACCGCGACAAGCGGCGTGCGCGCCGGACGGCCCAGCCGCTGCAGGCGGCGGTGCCGGAGGACGGAATCCCCGTCGAGGAGGAGCCGCGGATCGTGAAGTCCAAGCGGTTCGCCGTGAAGCCGATGGGCCCTGAGGAGGCCGTGCTGCAGCTCGAGCTCGTCGGTCACGACTTCTTCGTCTTCCAGAACGCGGACTCCGGTGACGTGAACGTCGTCTATCGGCGTCGTGACGGCGCGTACGGCCTGATCGAGCCCCACATGTAGGACGAGACGTGCCGTTCCGGCGCCGCGAAAAGCCACTTCACGAGCAGCTGGCCGAGGGCACCGGCCTCCTCGACTGGAAGTCCAAGTACGCCCCGATCGTGCCTGAATCCTTCGCCGGGACGCTCGACGTCCTGCACGGCGGTCGGCCGCGGCAATGGGACGTCGTCGGCACGGCGCCGGCGGCCGACCTCCCGGGAAACGAGCTCGACTTTGTCGCGCTGCCCGACGGCACCCTTCTCGTCGACGAGGAGCTGCCGGAGGATGCTCTTGCAGCGCTCGCCGAGGTGGTCGAGCAGGAGATCGGGCCGCCGTACAGGGCGACTGCCGCCCGCACCGACGGCGACCTCTGGGTGGTCGCGGCGAACAGGATCGGGGTCGTCGAGCTGCCGGAGGAGATCCCGGGCGACACGGTGAGCCTCGCCGTGCAAGGCGGGGAGCGCACGTTGCTCGTGGACGAGCGCCCGGCGTGGGAGAGCATCCCGTCGCTCGAGGCACACGGCGGGGCGGTGCACTCCGACTTCGTCCTCACCGCGGAGCGGCTGGACGGCGCCCTCTGGGCCGTCGAGGTAAACCCTTTGTGAACCGCTAGATCGGCGCTTAGGGTCATGCACCCAGGCTCCGATACCCTAGGTTCGTGGCCACAGACCTCGGGACGTTCGAAAAATTCCTGCGCGTCGGCGAGGGTCGGCGGCTCAAGCGCCTCAAGAACCAGGCGGCCTACATCGGCTCTCTGGAGGAGGAGTACGAGCAGGCCGACCTGAAGGCCAAGACGGCCGAGCTCCGGCAGCGGATCGAGAACGGCGAGACGGCCGAGGACGTCCTGTTCGAGGCCTATGCCGCCGTCCGCGAGGCGTTCAAGCGGACGATGGGGGTGCGCCTCTTCGACGTCCAGCTGATGGGCGGAATCGCGCTCCACGAGGGCGACATCGCCGAGATGAAGACCGGTGAAGGAAAGACCTTCGTCGCCGTCCAGCCGCTCTACCTGAACGCCCTGACGGGCAGGAACGTCCACCTCGTCACGGTCAACGACTACCTCGCCAAGCGCGATCCCGAGTGGACGAAGCCGGTCTGGGACGAGCTCGGGATGGACGTCGGCTACATCCAGAACATGATGCCGTTCGCCGAGCGGAGGCGCGCCTACGAGGCCGACGTCACGTACGGGACGAACTCGGAGTTCGGCTTCGACTACCTCCGCGACAACATGGCCGTCGCGCTCGAGGGCACCGTCCAGCGCGGCCACTCCTACGCGATCGTGGACGAGGTCGACTCGATCCTCATCGACGAGGCGCGGACGCCGCTGATCATCTCCGGCGAGCCCGAGGTCGCCGCGAAGACGTACTACGACTTCGCCCGGGTCGTGAAGACGCTCGAGGGGCGCCAGAGCGAGGGCGTGACGCCGAAGGGCGTCGACGAGACCGAGCAGTCCGGGCTCGACTTCACCTTCGACGAGAAGCACAAGACGGTCTCGCCGAGCCAGTCGGCCCTCGACAAGGTCGAGCGCGCGCTCGGGATCGACAACCTCTACGACCCGCGGAATGTCCAGCTCGTCAACCACCTGAACCAGGCGCTGAAGGCGCAGGCCCTCTACAAGCGTGACGTCGACTACGTCGTCCAGGACGGCGAGGTAAAGATCGTCGACGAGTTCACGGGCCGGATCATGGAAGGCCGCCGCTGGTCGGAGGGCCTCCACCAGGCGATCGAGGCGAAGGAGGGCGTCCGGATCCAGGAGGAGAACGTCACCCTCGCGACCATCACCCTCCAGAACTACTTCCGCCTCTACGAGAAGCTCGCCGGCATGACCGGCACCGCGAAGACCGAGGAGAAGGAGTTTGTCGAGATCTACGGCCTCAACGTCGTCGAGATCCCGACGAACGTCCCGGTCGCGCGCGACGACCAGAACGATCTGATCTTCAAGACGAAGGACGCGAAGTTCGACGCCGTCGTCGAGGACATCGTCGAGCGCCACGAGGCCGGCCAGCCGGTGCTCGTCGGCACGATCGACGTCGAGACCTCCGAGCACCTGGCGCAGCGGCTGCAGCGCCGCGGGGTCCCACACAACGTCCTCAACGCGAAGCAGCACGAGCGTGAGGCCGAGATCATCAAGGACGCCGGCCAGGTCGGCGCCGTCACCATCGCGACGAACATGGCGGGCCGCGGCGTCGACATCAAGCTCGGCGAGAGCGTGGTCGACCTCGGCGGCCTCTACGTGCTCGGCACCGAGCGGCACGAGGCGCGGCGGATCGACAACCAGCTCCGCGGCCGCTCGGGCCGTCAGGGCGACCCCGGCGAGTCGCGCTACTACCTGTCCGGCCAGGACCAGGTCGTACGGCTCTTCGCCGGCGACCGGATCTACAACATCATGGAGCGCTTCAAGCTCCCGGACGACCAGCCCATGGAGGCCTCGATCCTCTCCAAGCAGATCGAGAGCGCGCAGAAGAAGGTCGAGGAGCAGAACTTCGTCATGCGGAAGAACGTCCTCAAGTACGACGACGTCCTCAACGTCCAGCGTCAGGTCATCTACGACCAGCGGCGACGGGTGCTCGAGGGCGACGACCTGTCCGAGGACGTCAAGGGCTGGATCGACGAGGTCGTCGAGTCGCTGGTCGCCGAGTACACCGCGGAGGAGTACGTCGAGGACTGGGACATCGCGGAGCTCGTCAAGGCGATGAACGACCTCTTCGGCACGGACATGACCGAGGAGGAGATCCGCGAGGACCTCACCGAGCTTACGCGCGAGGCGCTCGTCGACGACTTCGCCGAGACGGCGCAGGAAGAGTACGACGACCGCGTGAAGGCGTGGGGCGACGAGGTCGCGCGGCAAGTCGAGCGCTACGTGATCCTCCAGGTCGTCGATCAGCGCTGGCGCGAGCACCTCGAGAACATGGACTACCTCCGCGAGGGCGTGCACCTCCGAGCGATGGCGCAGAAGGACCCGCTCGTCGAGTACCGCCACGAGGGCCACCTGATGTTCGAGGAGCTGGGGCGCCTGATCCGCGCCGAGGTCATCTCGCTCCTCTTCCACGCCGAGGTCACCGCCGACCAGGCGGCCGCACTCGACGAGGAGATGCAGTTCGAGGAGGACGGCGACGGCTACGCCTACGAGCACCAGTCGCTCGCCGGCTCCGAGGCGATCGCCGCGGCGGGCGCGACGGCGGGCACTCCGGCGGCCGTGTCTGCGGGCGCGCTCGCCGGCGGAGCGACTGCCGTGGCGACGCAGCAGCGAGTGTCGTCCGAGTGGGACAAGGTCGGGCGCAACGACCCGTGCCCGTGCGGCTCGGGCAAGAAGTACAAGAAGTGCCACGGCGCCTAGCCGCGCGCGGCTGACGCCGCGTATGAAGCCGGGCCGCCTTCGGCGGCGCGGCCCAGGACTCGCCCGCCGCCTCCTGTTCTCCGAGGTTGTCTGCGTCGGAACGGGCTAAGCCCGTTCCTCGGCGAGCTCGGTGCCGAACCGGGCGGGCGGTACCATCGTCCGGCGATGGCGGAGACCACACAGACGGTCGAGGAGCGCCTGCGGGACATCGGGACCCAGCTCGCCTGGGTCCGTGATTACCTTTGACCCCGCTGACCTGGAATCCCGCACCGCCGAGCTCGAGCGGACGATGGGCGAGCCCGGCTTCTGGGACGACCAGCGCCGCGCCGCGGACGTCTCAGCCGAGCACGCCCGCCTGACGAGGCGGCTCGAGCGCTACAACACGCTCCTCCGCGACTACGAGGACGCCCAGGAGCTTCTCTCCCTCGACGGCAACCTCGCCGGCGAGCTCGACGAGCACCTGAGGCCGATCGAGCAGGAGCTCGACCGGCTCCGCGAGGACGCGCTGTTCTCAGGCGAGTACGACGCGGGCGACGCGCTGGTCACGATCCACGCCGGCGAGGGCGGGACCGACGCCCAGGACTGGGCGGAGATGCTCGTGCGCATGTACCTCCGCTGGGCCGAGCGCCGCGGCTTCAAGGCGGAGACGATCGAGGCAAGCCCGGGGGAGGAGGCCGGCCTCAAGTCCGCCGCGATCACCGTCTCGGGCGAGAACGCCTACGGGACGCTGAAGGCCGAGCGCGGCGTCCACCGGCTCGTGCGCCTCTCGCCGTTCGACTCCGCGCACCGGCGCCAGACGTCCTTCGCCCAGGTGATCGTCGCCCCGCTCGTGACCGACGACGCCGAGGTCGAGATCGCGGACGAGGACCTCCGCATCGACACGTACCGCGCCAGCGGCGCCGGCGGGCAGCACGTGAACAAGACGGACTCCGCCGTCCGGATCACGCACATCCCGACCGGGATCGTCGTCCAGTGCCAGAACGAGCGCTCGCAGTCGTCGAACAAGCAGACGGCGATGCGGCTCCTCCGCTCCCGCCTCGCCGAGGTCGCCGAGGAGCAGCGCGAGGCCGAGCTGGCCAAGGAGCGCGGGGAGGCGCAGAACACCGGCTTCGGCAGCCAGATCCGCAGCTACGTGCTGCACCCGTACCAGATGGTGAAGGACCATCGCACGGAGCACGAGACCGGCAACACGGACGCCGTGCTGGACGGAGACCTCGACCCGTTCATCCAGGCGTACCTGCTGGAGCGTGCGGCGGGAAACGTGGTCTAGCAGGGGGTTTCGCTAGACTCGGGCGTCGTTCCAAGACCAGAACGGCGCGCCGCGGAGCGCGTACGCGATGACCGCCGTAGAGGAAAACACTCTCGTGACAGACACTCCCACAGCCCTGGCGGAGCCGGGTGAGCAGCAGACCCCGGCAGCCGCCGCGGCCGCGGGGGCGATGCTCGTGTTCGAGAACGTCTCGAAGGTCTACGACCCGAACGTCGTCGCCCTCGAGGGAGCGTCGTTCGTGATCGAAAAGGGCGAGTTCGTCTTCCTCGTCGGCCCCTCGGGCTCCGGGAAGTCGACGCTGATCCGCCTGCTGCTGAAGGAGATCGAGCCGACGACCGGCCGGATCATCATCGGCGGCCGCGACCTCGGCCGGCTTCCGCACCGCAAGGTGCCGCAGCTGCGTCGGAACATCGGCTGCGTCTTCCAGGACTTCAAGCTCCTCTCCGACCGGACGACCTCGGAGAACGTCGCCTACGCGCTCAAGGTGCAGGGCGAGAGCCGGAACCAGATCCGGCGCAAGGTGCCGGAGGTCCTCGCCATGGTCGGCCTCAGTCAGAAGGCCAACTCGTACCCGGACGAGCTCTCCGGCGGCGAGCAGCAGCGCGTCTCGATCGCGCGCGCGTTCGTCAACCACCCGCCGCTGCTCGTCTGCGACGAGCCGACGGGGAACCTCGACCCGGACACGTCCGTCGGGATCATGCAGCTCCTCTACCGCATCAACCGCTCCGGCACGACGATCCTGATGGCGACGCACGACCGCGAGATGGTCGACAAGATGCGCCGTCGCGTCATCGCGCTCGAGGACGGGCGGATCGCCCGTGACGAGCGGCGTGGGGGATACGCCTCCGAATGAGGCTGAAGATGATGCTCAGCGAGGCGGTCCGCTCGATCGGGGCGAACCTGTCGACGACGGTCGCCGCGATCATGACGGTGCTCATCGGCATGTTCCTGCTCGGGCTCGTGATCGCCTTCGCGACCTATGCGCGCTCGTGGAGCGACGACGTGAAGGCCGGCCTCGTGGTCAAGGTCTTCCACGACCGGGACGCGACGCCCAAGCAGGTCAACGCCGTCCGCGTGATGCTCGAGCAGGACCCGCGCGTCGACCAGAACCGCATCGAGTTCGTCTCCGCCGAGGAGGGCCTGGCGCAGATGCGGAAGCAGCGCCCCGACCTCTTCGGCACCGACCTCCCGTACAACCCGCTCGGCCCGGCGTGGACCGTCTATCCGAAGCAGGCGGAGGACGTCGAGGAGATCGCCGCGGCGGTCGGGCAGGGGACGGAGGCGCAGCCGTACCCGGCCGGGGTGCACAACGTCACGTACGGCAAGGAGAAGGCGAAGCGCATCCTCAAGGTGGCGAACATCATCAACGGCATCTTCGGCGTCGCCGTCCTGGTGCTCCTCTCCGCCGCCG